>ERZ1740070.249-NODE-249-length-37582-cov-9.266715_pt1 | contig 37582 bp, 24 predicted proteins | sample MGYA00581734_ERZ1740070 | MGnify/ENA primary metagenome ERZ1740070 (study PRJEB43018, sample SAMN04849744) | marine metagenome | isolation source: floating plastic debris | place: Pacific Ocean | collected 2008-09-01 | study: EMG produced TPA metagenomics assembly... | reverse complement strand
TGCTTGACGCTCACGCGGACCGAGCAAGCCGGCATCGGGTTCTTCGGGCCGCGTCGGGGCTGGAGAATCACCAAGCCGCTCGCCCGATCCATCTGCGCCCACGCCAGCGTCGGCTGGATCGCGGGCAGCGCCGCTGCGAGCCTGGGCTTCGCCGCGGGCTATGGCCTTGAGCGCCTCGCGATCCATACATCAACCGGCGCGCTCAACGACGCGTTCCTGCTCGCGCCCTACGCCTTCGCCGCCATCGGCCTGGTCGGCGGCATGTTCGCCTTCGAGGGGCTGGTTTTCCTCGGCATGCTCCGCTGCAAGCACGCGAATCCGGGCTCGCTCGATCGCCCGGACACCGCGCCGGAGCAGAAGCAGGAGCAAGGGCAATCCCCATCTGTACATCCATCCGGCGAAGACCTGCCCGCCGGCGACAGCAACCCGCTGCCCGCGGCTCCCTAACATCCCGGCATGAACCCACGCAGGCCCACGCGGCAGATCACCGTCGGCGATGACCGGACCGGCAAACTCCTCGTCGGCGGCGGGCTCCACGGCACCACGCCCGCCCCCGTCACCGTCCAGACGATGACCGCCGGCTACACGCACGACATCGACAAGTGCGTCGCCGAGATCCACAAGCTCCATGCCGGCGGGGCCGACGTCGTCCGCGTCGCGGTGCCCGAGCGGAAGGACACCGAGGCGCTGCCCGAGATCCTCAACCAGACGTCCGTCCCGATCGTCGCTGATGTCCATTTCCACTTCAAGCGCGCGCTCGAAGCCGTCGAGGCCGGCGCGCACAAGATCCGCCTGAATCCCGGCAACATTTCCGACCGCGCCCAGGTCCAGCAGGTCATCGACGCGTGCAAAGAGCGGGGATTGCCCATCCGCGTGGGCGTGAACGAGGGCTCGATCATCGAGCGCCGCGACAAGCAGAAGCGCGCGAAAGAACTCGGCGCGGTCTTCAGCGACCAGAAACACGGCTACATGCTCGCGATCATGATCGCCAAGCTCGAGGAATACCTCGACATCTTCTACGAGCGCGACTTCTACGACATCTGCATCTCCGCCAAGAGCATGGACGCGACGCTCGTCATCGACGCGTACACCGAGATCGCCAAGCGATTCGACCACCCGCTGCACCTGGGCGTCACGCACGCGGGCCCCAAGGAAACCGGCTGCATCCGCTCGGTCGTCGCGCTCGGCACGCTGCTGGCAAACGGCATCGGCGACACGATCCGCATCTCGTACGCCAACGACCCGATCTACGAGGTCGAGGACGGGCTGGAACTCCTGTACACGTTGGGACTGCGCGAGCGCAAGGGCGCCGAGCTGATCGCGTGCCCGACCTGCGGCCGAATCCAGGTCGACCTCTTCACGCTCGTGCAAGACGTGCGGAAGGTCCTCGCCGACGACATCGAGCTTCCCATCAAGGTCGCGGTCATGGGCTGCGTCGTCAACGGCCCCGGCGAGGCCGAGGGCGCGGACGTCGCGGTGTTTGCTGGCGACCGCCGGGGCATCATCTACGTGCAGGGGGAGAAGGTCGCGAACGTGCCCGAGGAGGAGATCCTCGAGAAGCTCCGCGAGGAATGCCTCAAGTTCCAGCAAGCGGTGCGCGACGGCACGATCAAGCTCGGCGAGAAGAAGGTCGACATCGTCCCGCCTGACCCGATCGGCGAGCTCGGCAGCGGCTGGGAGAAGATGGCCGCGGAGAAGATCCGCGCCACCGACCTGACGATCAAGCAGACCTAGCCAACACCGTCCTGCGACCCGATCCAGATTTGATCCAATCGGCCCGTCGGAGCGAAGCCATGCCCATGCCATCGCGACGACTCGTCCTCACCGCCCGCGCGCTCACGCTCGGACTCTTCACCGCTGCCCCATTTGGCTGCGGCTCGGTCGAGCTCGCCAACCCCGCCTACCCGCTCACCAACGCTGAGGTCCGCGACGAACTGGCGGCACTCAAGTGCGCCGAGCCGATCACGCTCGATCGGCCTGTGGTCGTCCTCGCTGGATATCGCGGCGTCCCGTCGATGACGAAGCGATTGGCCGACCACCTCGCGCTCTACACCGGCGCGCCGCGCGACCAGTTCTTCCCGATCAGCTACACCTTCGGGTCGAACATGGACAACATCGCCGAGCTGATCGTCGCGCGCGTCGATCGCCACTGGCCGAGCGATGACCCCACGCAGACCATCGAGGTCGATGTGGTCGGCATCTCGATGGGCGGGCTCATGGGCCGGTACACCGCGATGCCCGCGGGCGAGCGGGTGTTTGAGGGCAAGCGCTTAAACATCCGTCGCCTCTACACACTCGCGAGCCCGCACGGCGGCGCGTTGCTCGCCGACAAGATCGCACTGGACAAAGCAGCCAAGGACATGAAGACCGGCTCCGAGTTCCTCACGGCGCTCGACGCGGCGCTGGAGCGAGCCGACTACGAGCTCGTGCCGTACGCGGTGCTCAACGACGACTGGGTCGGGGCCACCCGCGCCGCGCCGCCCGGCTTGGAGCCGATCTGGTCGCCCGGCCGGCGGGCGTTCAGCCACTTCAACGTCTCCGACGACCCCAGGATTCTGCTGGACCTGGCCCTCCGTCTCCGCGGCGATACCCCGGCCGGCCGGCCCTCAACGCCGCCCAGCGACTGATTCGCCGCGGACAGTGGACAGCAGCTAGGCCTCTGAACGCACTCTTCACACCAACACAACGCCCGCCGAATGCGGGGGCAGGTTCGTTACCACTACGGTTTTCTCGTCCATGGGTTGGCCCGCTGGCCGGCCCGCCTGAACACCTCCACAGGAGAGAGCCATGATCCGCACTGCACTTATCCTCGCCGCCGCCGCAGGCACCGCTGCCACCGCCAACGCCGGCATCCAGATCACTGAGTTCATGTACTCGGGAGAGGGCGACGAGTTCTTCGAGCTCACCAACACCGGCACCATGCCCGTCGACATGGCCGGCTGGGTCTACGACGACAGCTCCCGCGTGTTCAACCCCTCGAACGCCACCGGCGCCGACGTCCCCGACCCGCTAAACCCCGGCGAGGAGATCGACGCCGGTCTTGACCTCGGTTCCTTCGGCGTGATCCAGCCGGGCGAGTCCGTCGTTGTTCACGAGGGCGTCGACTTCATCTTCCGCGCCGACTGGAGCCTTGACCCCTCCGTCAAGACCATCGCGCTCTATGAGAACAACCTCGGCCGCGGCGACGAGATCAACGTCTACGACGCCTCGGGCACCCTCGTCGATCGCCTCACCTACAACGATCAAGACTTCCCCGGGGAGGTCCGCGCCCGCGAATTCAGCGCTAATCCCAAGACCCTCGCCGCCCTCGGCGCCAACGACTACGGCCAGTGGCACCTCGCCTCGGAGGGTGACGTCTACGGCTCCTACAAGTCGGTCCCCGGCGACATCGCCAGCCCCGGCTTCTTCCAGATTCCCACGCCCGCCTCGGCCGCCCTGCTCGGCCTCGCCGGCCTCGCCGGCCTCGGCGCCGCGCGTCGCCGCCGCTAATCCGGCAGGCACGCCCGCTACTCCAACGCAAACGCCGGCGGGGTCCATCAATCGATGGATCCCGCCGGTTTTTTCTTTGTGCATGCGCGAGTGTGAAGCCAACATGGCGTGCTACGCGACGGCCTCGGGCGCGAGCCGTGTGACCACACGCCGTGCAGCCGCGATGTGCTCGCCCGACATGCCCCCCTGCTTCTCCATCTCGACCAGAGCCGCCCGCAGCGCTGAGTCGCTCACCAGCAGCGCCACGGGCTTCGCCTCTCCGTGCGATGCGGCGAGCACGCGCACGGTCTCGCGGTCGTTCTTGCCGAGACCGAGCCGACGGGCGAGCGTGTCGAACGCCGCATCGGCCGGCGGCTTCGCCCGGCGCTTCGTCCACAGCGCCCACGCAACCAACAGCACCGCGAGCAGGGCGGTCGCGACGGCAAACGCAAGCATGTAAAGCTCCACACCGCCCAGCGCAGGATCCGGCGCACCGACAAGTCCCCGCGGACCCGCCGAAGGCGCCACAGCCGCGACGACAACCGGCGTGATCATGACCCACGCCCTCCCCGCCGCACCGCCATCGCGGCCCGCCGACGCACGCCGACGTCCGCGTCTTCTTCCGAGAGGACCGCGAGCATCGCGACGATGTCATCGCGGGCCGACCGCATCGGGTCGGCCTCGATCACGCGATCGGCGGCCCAGACACCCGCGAGGCGGTTCGGCACCGCGCGGTCGGAGATCAACGCCTTGAGCGACTCGACCGCTTCACGTGCGGCCTCGCCGCCCACACGAACGCCCTCGCGCACGGCCGACCCACGCACGCGGTGGTGCGCATCGTGCTGCAGTTCCACCAGCACGCCGGGCAGATCGCCCGCGTGTCGCTCGGCACCCGCCATCGCTTCGGTCGCGTTGGAGCGCACCCGGCCGTCGTGATGCCCGAGCAGTGTGCGCACGATGTCCGCAGCTTTGGGCGCTGTGCACCCTTCGAGCGCTCGCGCTGCTGTCGCCGCGACACGGTCGTCGCTGTCACCCGCGGCACGCTCGAGCACGGAGACCAACTCGTCGCTGAGCTTCATCGGCCGGACGAGCGACAACGCCGAGATGCGATCGGCAACCTCGCCGCCCAGACATCGTGCGGCAAGCTCGCGCATGAACGCCTTCGCGTCGGCCGCAAGCGCCTGCCGGGCCGCGACGCGTGACCACGCGCCCGCGCCAGCCCAGGGGTCGATCCGCCGCGACTCCTCGGCACTCCAGCGGCGCACCGCTGCGTGCGGGCTGCGCGAGAGCGTGCGCATCGTGCGCTGCGCCCGCGCTGGCGTTTTGCCACGCCCGGGGCGGATACCCGCCATGCTCCACCGCAGCGCCGCGTGGTGGGCGATCGCCGGATCGGTATCGTGAACCCAGTCTTCGAGCTCTTTCGCGGGAGCGGACGAGAGCGTCGCGAGTCGCACGCGACCGCTCGGATCGGCCAGTGCGGGTTCACGCGCCGCACGCTTTGCCTCGGCGGTGCCGCCCATCGCGGAAACCAACCTCGCGACCCCAGCCCGAGCTGGTTCGTTCATGCGTTCGAACGCCGACCGATCCGGCACGGGCCCGCCCTCGACGAGCGTCGCAGCACCCGGCCGCGTGCGCACGGATACGGCGGACCACGCCGCCCGTCGCGCCGGCCGTGCGAGCAGCGCCGCGCGCGCGCACAACGCCTCGTGGTCTGCAACATCGCTCGCCCACGCGACGCGATCGATGCACGCTGCGGCGAGATCGGGCTGCGTGCCCAAGCATCGCCACGCGGCCGTGCGTGCGGCGGGCGACTTACTCCATCGCAAGGTGCCCCGCAGCGCGGTCGCAGCATGCTCGTTCTGCTTGATAACCCCGGACAACCGCGCGCCGATCGCACCGGAGCGCCACGCAACATCGTCGGCGGCCAGGACAAGCGTGATCGCCAGCATCACCGCGCGGGACTGGTGCGTCTCCCATGTCGCAGCAGCATCGGCGAGCATCGGCACGAGCACGCCTGGCGGCGCGTCTGGCAGGTTGGGCGGCGTCGCGGGATGTGACTTGGCGTCGTCGCGGTCATCGGACTGCTCGGTTGGGTCGGGCTGGGCTGCGGATTGCCCGAGCATCGCGCCCGGCATGCCGACGGCTGCCTCGGTCGTTGCGAGCAGAAGTCGCTCGGCCCGGCGGGCGATCGTGCCCTCGCTGTCGCCCACGAGCATCGGCAGGACGAAGAGCAGATCGCTCTCACCCAGCGACTCGAAAAGGCTCAGGCACGCGTCTCGGCATGGCGTGTTGCCCGTCGCGGCGAGTTCTCTCACGACCGCCGGCCATCGGCCGCGGCCGGCTGCTGTGGCTGCGGATCGCGCCGACGGTGGGAGCCGATCCCAGCGGCGGATGACCTCCACGAGCCCGGCGTCTGCGGCGGCTCGGCCCTGCCCCTCAAGCGACAGTTCGACGAGGTCAACGCCAAGCGCCTCGGCTTCGGCGGGATCGCACACAGCCAGCCCGGCGGAAATCGCGGCGAGACGCTGGTTTTCGGGCAAGCGGCGAACCAGCCGCCGACGGGCGGCGTTCATGGGGAGGCCCACAGCATGGGATCAACAATCGGCATCGGCTTGAATTTTTTCGGGCCTTTGCTGCACCGAACCCCAATTTGATGTGGACACGGATGCCCGCCATCGAAAATAAGGTAGTCTGGCACCGCACGCAACCCGCCCAAGGCCACCACACCCCGGGCAATCCCGCAACGCGGCACGCCTATGTTTGTAACGGCTTACTCCCCGAGCCACGCACTCGCACCTTCCCAGCTGTCCGCATTGCGGATGCTGTGCTCCTCTTGGAGGACCAATGAACTCTTCGGCCAAGTCCAACGCGCTCCAGTCTTACCAAGCGATCCTCTACAACCGGGCCCTGCACCCCGAGCTTTTCTCGCTCAAAAGCCGCGACGTGATCCGCCAGGGCGACTGGGAGCTCGAGGCGTGGGTCATGGAAGGTGCCCACGTGCTTCGCTTCGAGTTCGGCGACCACCGCTCGTGCGAGCTCGTCACGGCCCAAGAGGACAACCTGCCCGCGTCGGGCGTCGTCTCGGCGTATCTCTGCGCGGGCGAGCGGGACTTTGAGCACCGCTTTAAGGGCGACCGCGTGACCTACTTCAACTCGGTCCAGACCGAGACGCTCTCGGAAAACCTGTACCTCGGCACGCTCGGCGAGATGACCCAGCACGTCGCCGAGCATCAGACGATGTCGCACCGCTGGCAGTCCGACGCGGGCGAGAGCCTCTCGATGCTCGACATCCAGAAGTACGCGAAGGAAGTCCACGTGCAGGCCTACCACCTGCTCGCTGCGGGCGGCATCGTGATCCGCACGCAGACGATCTTCGAGCACGCCTAAGACCTTGAGCACCGCCAGCCGCGTACACTTTTGCCAATGAACGCCGACCAAGCACGAATCTTGCGAATTCCGTTGCCCCGCTGAGGGGCCGGTCGCCGCGTTCATACCGCACCGCACCGCTCCCCAGCCGGGGCCGATCGAGACCATGCCGAGCAGCGATGCGCCAGCAGCGCCGCCCGGCCGGCGCGATCATCGTGCGCACGCCCTGCATCCATACCATCGCCCGAGCCAGGGCCCGAGCCCACGCCGACCCCATACGACCACCCCCGCCTGAGAGCCCATCCGATGTCCGATACAGCCAAGCCCAAGAACGCTTACAAGTCGACGCTCAACCTGCCCAAGACCGCGTTCCCGATGAAGGCGAACCTGGTGCAGAACGAGCCCGCGACCCTCAAGCGGTGGGCCAAGGCCGACATGTACGCCAAGACCCGCGAGGCGCGGGCCGAGGGTGAGCGATTCGTGTTCCACGACGGGCCGCCCTACGCCAACGGCTCGATCCACATGGGACACCTGATGAACAAGTGCCTCAAGGACTTCGTCGTCCGCTCGCAGACAATGATGGGCCGAGACTGCCCCTACGTGCCGGGTTGGGACACGCACGGCCTGCCCATCGAACACAAGGTGCTCGCCGAGCTCAAGGAAAAGGGCAAGCTGGCCAAGCTCGCCGACCTGCCCGACGACGCCCGGCGGATGGCGATCCGCCGCGCCTGCGCTGACTACGCGCGCAAGTACCACAAGCTGCACACCGAGCAGATGTCGCGATTGCTCACGCTCGCCGACTACGACCATCCGTACCTGACACTCCAGCCCGAGTACGAGGCGGCCGTGCTCGACGTGCTCGTCGGCATGCTCGAGCAAGACATCGTCTATCGCGCGCTCAAGCCCGTGCACTGGTCGATCGCGAATGAGACCGCGCTTGCCGAGGCGGAGCTTGAGTACCAGGACCGCGAGGATCTGTCGGTCTACGTCGACTTCGAGGCGAGCGACGGCGGCGCGGTCTACCGGGCGTTCGGCGTTGAGGAAGACGACCGCCCCGGCGGCAGGCCGACCTTCATGATCTGGACGACCACCCCCTGGACGCTGCCGGCGAACGTCGCGGTCGCGGTGAACCCGGACTTTACCTACGCGCTCGTGCATGTGGATGGCAACGTGACGGTGCTGGCTGAGCAGCTCGTCGAGCAGGTGACCAAGCTGGGCAAGGCCGAGGATGTTGAGGTGCTCGCGACCGCGCCGGGCTCGGCGCTGGTTGGGCTGAAGTACCGCTCGCCGTTGCGTGATGATCTTCCCGAGTTCGGCGAGGGGCCGGGCGATCCGAAGAACGTCTGGACGATCGTGCCGGCTGGGTACGTCACGCTCGAGGACGGCACTGGTCTGGTGCACACCGCGCCCGGCCACGGTGCCGAGGACTTCATGACCGGCGGCAACGAGAACCTGCCGGTGTATTGCCCCGTGCGCGCCGACGGCACGTACGACGACACGGTGCCCGACTTCATCAAGGGGCTCGGCGTCTTTGACGCGAACCAGAAGGTTGCCGACCACCTGCGCGAGTCGGGGCATCTCTTCCATGCGCACACCTTCATGCACTCGTACCCGCACGACTGGCGGAGCAAGACGCCCGTGATCTTCCGGTGCACCGAGCAGTGGTTTGTGGGCGTTGACAAGCCGACCAAGCGCGACAAGGCGAGCCTGCGCGACATGGCGATGAAGGCAGTGGCGGACGACGTGGAGTTCCACCCGGCGTGGGGCAAGAACCGGCTGCGAGGCATGCTCGAGTCGAGGCCGGACTGGTGCATCTCGCGGCAGCGGGCATGGGGGTTGCCCATCCCGGCGTTTCACACGGCCGACGGACAGACGCTGATGACGCCCGCGAGCGTGCGCGCGGTCATCGCGGTCGTGCGCGAGAAGGGCTCGGACGTGTGGTTCACCGAGTCGCCCGAGACGCTGCTCGCGGGGTACGATCTCGCGAGCGATCCGCATGCGCCCAAGGGCGTCGAGATCGCGTCGCTCCGCAAGGGTCAGGACATCTTCGACGTGTGGTTCGAGGCCGGCTCGTCGTGGAACGCGGTGATGCGCGAGCGTTCGGATGGCAAGGACTTCCCGATCGAGTTGTATCTGGAAGGCTCGGACCAGCACCGCGGGTGGTTCCAGTTGTCGCTGCTGCCGGCGCTCGGCGCGATGGGCAAGCCGCCGTACAAGGCGCTGCTCACGCACGGCTTCTGCGTCGATAAGGACGGCTACAAGCTCTCGAAGAGCAAGGGCCACACGATCGAGGACCTCTTCAAGCAGTATGGCGCCGACGTGCTGCGTTGGTGGGTCTTCTCGCTCTCGTATGAGAACGACGTGAAGGTCGACGACGAGTTCTTCAAGGTTGCGGGCGAGGCGTATCGCAAGGTGCGGAACACGCTGCGATTCATGCTGTCAAACCTCGACGACTTCACCGCATCGTGCGATGGCGTGGATGGACACTGCGTCGCGCTGGGCGACTACCCCCCCACCTCGATCGACGCGTGGGTGCTCGGTGAGTACAACCGCGTGGCGGCGAAGGTCATCGAGGCGTACCGGACGTACGACTTTCAGACCGCGAGCCGGACGCTGTACGACTTCTGCAACGACACGCTCAGCTCGGTCTATCTCGCGGGGGTCAAGGACCGGCTGTATTGCGACGCGGTCGACGCGCCGCGCCGGCGTCGCACGCAGACGACCCTTTGGGACCTGACCGACGGCTTGTGCCGACTGCTCGCGCCCGTGCTGTGCCACAGCGCCGACGAGGCGTACCGCGTGCTGCACGGCTTGCAGGACGACGCCGACGCGAGCGTGCACCTGGCGACGTTCATCGATCGCTTCGATGTTGCGGCTGACGACGCGTGGCCCGCGGTGATCGCGGCGCGCGATGCGGGGCTCAACGCGCTCGAGCAGGCGCGGGCGAGCAAGGTAGTCGAGAACCCGCTCGATGCGGCTGTCACGCTGCCCGATGCCGAGGGCGTGCTCGCACGCTTCGACCCTGTTGATCTCGCGGATCTGCTGGGCGTGAGCCGGGTCGTGCTTGATGCAGCTGCGATCGAGGCGAGTGTGCAGGACCTCGGCAGCGAGCCGAGGTGTGAGCGGTCGTGGAAGCGGGATGGCACGGTGCGCGAGCGCAGCGACGGCGGGGTGCTCTCGGATCGCGATGCGGCGGCGCTCGGCGTGAGCTGACGCGGGCGGAGCCCCCCTGAGACAACGCGCGTGTTGCGTACGGGCGTCATGAGACCAAACAGGTCCCGATCTCGCTGTCGCAACCCGACATCACGCGTCCGAGAAAGTTGTGGTTTTTTGTCAACAGCGACTTCATTCGGGGTCCGCGTGTGACGATGGGCGTGGCATGAGCGACACGCCGAACTCTTCTGGACCAGATCAGCCCGACAACACGCCCGGCCCCGACCCGGATCGCGACGGGCAGCGGCCGCCTATTCACGCGCCGCGCGTGCACAGGCCTGCGGTGCATCCCGCGATGGCATACGAAAGCGGCGATCCGCCCTCGGGCTTCGACGCGCCGTATCTGCTTGATCGGTATTCGGTGCTGACGCACGAGCTGGCGAACTTGCTCGATGGGTCGTTGCGGACGCTGTTGCTCGCGCAGCGGTCGCTCGATGACTCGGGCGATCCGCAGACCAACGAGGCCGATCGGCTTCGGCGCCGGCTCGACACGGTGCAGCAGTCGCTGGCGCGCATGACCGATCTCGTGCGCGCTTCGGCTGCTGGAAGCGATGCGTCGATCGGCTCGCACTCGCTCGGGCCGAGGGCGCCGATCACCATCGCGGAGGCGGCGCACCACGCGGCCGACGTGCTCGGGCCGATCGCCGACGAGCGGGGCGTCGAGATCGCGCTCTCGATCCAGCCCGAGGCGTCGGTGCTGCCGGCGCAGACGCTCTACACGGTGGTGCTCAACGCACTGCGCAACGCGATCGATGCGGCCGGCGACGCGCTCGGACCGGACACGGGCGGCGCGACCGGGCACGTCGAGCTTCGAGCGGAGCGCGATCGCGCGGAGCTTTTGCTGACGGTCATCGACGACGGCGCGGGGCCACACCCCGAGGGCACCGAGCACGCCTTTCGGCATGGGTATACGACCAAGGCGTCGGGCAACGGCATCGGGCTTGCGCTGTGCCGACAGATCGTTGAGCATCTTGGCGGTGAGATTTGCCTCGCGCGACGCGAGGGGCGTGACGAGCTTCGCCGCCCTGGCGCGGTGCTGAGCATCCGCGTGCCCATTCAGGCGATGCCGACCGAGCCGGGGGAGATTTCATGACTGGTGCTGGAGCGAGAGAGACAAGCGTGACGGAGCGCAGCTTGGGCCGCGTGCTGATTGTGGACGACGATCCGATCGTCGCTGAGTCGCTCGCGGATCACCTCGCGGCCGAGGGGTACGAGACGACCACGGCGCTCGACGCTGCCGAAGCCAAGCGGCTGTTGCACGCGGCTGATGAGCCGGGCGACGGCGCTTCGCGCAAGCCCCGGCCGTTCCGCGTGGTGCTGACGGATGTGAACATGCCGCACACGTCGGGGCTGGAACTGCTTCGCCACATCCACGACACGCACCCGAGCACGGTCGTGCTCATGCTGACCGGCTATGGCTCGATCGAGACGGCGGTCGAGGCCCTTCGGCTCGGCGCGGTGGACTATCTGACCAAGCCCGTGGTCGATGAAGAACTGGCAACGGCGCTCGAGCGGGCGCTGCGTCAGCAGGCGCTGGTCGAAGAGAACCAGACGCTCCGCCAACGGCTCGACGAGCGGTTCGGGCTCGACAACATCGTCGGGTCGGACCACCGGATGACCAAGATCTACGACCTGATCCAGGCTGTTGCGCCGTCGCGCACGACCGTGCTAATGACGGGTGAGTCGGGCGTGGGCAAGAGCTTGATCGCGCACGCGATCCATCACAACTCGCCGCGGCGCGACAAGGCGTACGTCGAGATCTCGTGCGGCTCGATCCCCGAGACGCTGCTCGAGAGCGAGCTGTTCGGGCATGTCAAGGGCGCGTTCACGGGCGCGCACGCGGACAAGATGGGCCGATTCCTCGCGGCCGATGGCGGGACGCTTTTCCTTGATGAGATCAACTCGGCGAGCCCGGCGATGCAGCTCAAGCTGCTGCGAGTGCTGCAAGAGCGGCGCTTTGAGCCGGTGGGCTCGAGCGAGACGATCGAGGTCGATGTGCGTGTGGTGCTCGCGACGAACCAAGACCTGGAGCGACTGGTCGCCGAGGGGACGTTCCGGCAGGACCTTTACTACCGGATCAACGTGGTGAAGGTCGAGGTGCCGCCGTTGCGTGATCGCGTGGCGGACATCCCGAAGCTGGCCGAGCACTTCCTGCGCATGCACGCGAGCGAGCTGGGTCGGCAGATCGTGGGCTTCTCTGCCGAATCGATGGACGCGCTTCGGCGGTACTCGTGGCCGGGCAATGTGCGCGAGCTCCAGAACGTGATCGAGCGTGCGGCTGTGCTCACACGGGCGCAGACGATCACGGTCGATGACCTTCCCGAGAACGTGCGGACTAACGACGCGGGCGTGCTCGGCGGCGGAATTGCTGCGATCGGCGGGCCCGGCGGAGTGGGCGGTGTGGGATCGTCGCTTCTCGCAGACTCGGGCGAGTGGGAGCCGATGCCGCTTGAGGAGGCGCTGCGCGAGCCCGAGCGCCGGATTCTGTTGCGGGCGCTTGAGGCAAATGATTGGAACCGCCAGCGCACGGCCGACCAGCTCGATATCAATCGCACAACGCTCTACAAGAAGATGAAGAGCTACGGGATCGACGCGGCGCGGCACGCGGGTTGAGGCTCGCGGGGTTTGTGCTCGGTGTGCGAAACGAGTTAGCCGACGACCGAGATCATCGACAGGTTCTCGATGCGCCAGCCCGGCTGATCGGGTGTCCAGTAGACGCGGACGTGATCGTCGTCGCCTTGCGTACCGAAGACGTTCATGACGCCCGAGTCGAGCACCGAGGCTTCGAGTGCACCCTCGGGCCTGGGGTCGCTCGGATCGAGCGATGAGGTGAGGTTCGCGACGCGCCATGAGTCGAAGCCCGGAAGCCAGAAAAGGGCGATCACGTCGTTGTTCTCGTCGAGGCCACCGACGTTGAGTGCGCCCCAGGGCGTCACCCAGCTCGTGACGGATTGGACCTGCAAGGGCGGCGCACCGGCGCTGTTCGAGAGGTTCGCCTGTCGCCACGTCTGACCCGGTACCCACCACGTCGCGAGGACCTGGCCCGTGTCGCTTACGCCAGCGATGTTGATGCCGCCCCATGATGTGAGGAAGACGGTGAGGCTTCCTTGGAGCGGGTCGGCGCCGGTCTGGTCGCTCAGGTTCACGGTGCGCCAGCCGCCCGACGCGGGGGAACGCCAGACGGCCCAGACGTCGCCCTCAGCGTCGAGCCCAACGATGTTCTGCGCGTCCCAAGCGGTGACGAATGACGTGAGGTCTCCGACGAACTCGGGCGTTGTCGAGCCTGTGAGCGGGAGGTCTAGGACGGAGATGTTTCGGAAGGTGAACTGCGGGCCGTCGGCGATGATGCGGTCGGGCACGGCGTTGAACGTGACGACTTCGCCGGAGCTGTTGAGCCCGGCGATGGTGACAACGAGATCGCGCCCGATGTACTGGACCAGATTCGAGGTGATCGCTTCGGCACCGGGCACGTCGGCGGTGAGATTTCGGACGGTCCAGACGCCGTCGGCGTCTCGGTTGTAGAGGAACAACTCGGTGGCGGTGCTGACCGCGGCGTAGGTGAGGTCGTCGACGGGGTCGGTCCAAACGACGATGTCCTGGGCTGTCTCCGTCTGCACGTTGTCACCGGTCGCGCGGGTGATGAGGTCGACTGTGCGCCAGAGGCCCGTCTCATCGAGCTCGAAAATCTCGGGCCGGCCAATGTCAGAGACACGTCCCTGTGCGAGCGTGAGCGGGCCGGCGGGGGGAGTCGGGTCAACCGGCGGGGGGCCGATGAGCGCGTCGGAGACGCGCTGGGCAACGCCGTGGAGCGTTGCAGGGCCGGCGTCGCCTTGGACTTGGATCGGCAGCAGCGTGTTGCCGTCGTCGCTCACGGTGTACCGGGTCACGACGCCGCTGTCGGCGTCGGTGAGTTCGATCGTCGAGCCGGTCACGGACCACGTGCCGGACGCAACGATATCGCCCGAGGCCCGATCATCGAGGAGGAGATCGCGCTGGGTGTACGTGCCGTCGGCCTGGATGTCGAGCCAGGGCGAGGTCAGCCGTTGGCCGAGCAGATCTGCGCCGGAGGTGCTGGCTGCGAACGTCTGCACGCGGTATCGGCCGGCGATGTCTTCGGGCGTGGTCTCGGCATTCACGTCGGGGCGCGTGCCGATGGCGATGTATGCGTCGCCGTCGGTTGTGTCGAGATCAACGGCGAGGAAGACCGAGGCGTCGTGGTTGAGGTAGATGCGGACGCCGCCGGAGCCATCGAATCGGCCTCGGTCGTCATCGGCGGCGAACTCGATCGTCTCGGCGACGACGCCCGTGCCGGGGTCGCCCGTGAGCGGGCCGAGCAGCATGAACGCGCCGCCCATCGAGGCGTTGCCGGTGAGCGCGACGGGCTCGGCGTCGCCGACAAACCGCAGCATGTGGAAGCGCCAGTTGCCGGCGAGGTCGGCGAGCGATGCGTCGGCGTGGCGCTCGATCTGGAAGAGGGTCGACACGTCGGACTGGTCGTCCGGTGCACCGCCGAGGAAGCCGACGCTGTAGCCCTGCTCGGCGAAGAATTGGCTGGTCGAGATGCCTGCGATGGGCCCGGTCGGGCCGGACTGATTCGGTAGGGGCGAGCCTTCGTAGCCGACGCCGAGCCGGCCGTTGTTGAAGAGCTCAAAGAGCGTGGGATCCGCGCCTCCGAGCGACTGGGCACCGCCGAGGCCCGCGGTCTCGCGGGATGCCGACGTGTAGTTCAGCTCGTCGTCGAGGGAAAACTCGGTGACGATGACGAGGTCATCGCTGTCGTTCGAGTTGAACCCGATGCCGACGCCATCGACCGAGAGGATGACCCGCGGCTCGAGCTGTTCGCAAAGAATGCCATCGTGTCGCGGGACGCGCATGCGGGTTGCTCCGGGAGCGTGGAGGGAGGAGGAACACGTCTGTTCAACTCTCGTCACGATCGGCAGGCCGCTTTGCGTGCTTCGCCGATGACCCCACTGCTTCCGAATAGTACCACATAAACGACTCCTTCCGAGGCCGAATGCATGCACGATCGGACGGTCTGGATGGGTATTGGCGTGATTCCGACACCCAAAGGCTGCTAGCGACGGCGCTGGGGCTCTCCGGATGCTTCTCGCTCGGCCCGCATGCGCTTGAACATCTCGCCACGCAGGGCCGCAGACTGGGCTGAGCCTGCGTTGAACGCCTCGGCGATCCGTTGCTGGAACTGGGCCATGCGATCGGCCCGGCGCTGCTCTCGCTCCTGCTGCTGCTCGGGGGTCAGCTCCTCGTCGGGCGTGCGTTGGGCATCTCGCTGGTTGTCACCGCCGGGCGGTCCGCCGCCGCGTCGACCGCCTGCCGCGCCGCCGGGGCGCCCCCCGCCGAAGCCCATGCCCCGGCGGATCTCGTCGAGTTCTTCGCCACGCGCATATCGGCGGGACATGTCTTCCATGCTCGCTTCCATGAGCGTGCGCATCGCGTCGCGGTTGTCTTCATCGCGGAATAGCTCGCGACGTTGGTCGTCGGGCAGATCGGCGAGCAATCCACGCGCGGCGGCTGTGATCTGCGCCTTGCGATCACTCGGCAAGCGATCGAACTTTGCGCTGCTGAGCACGGCGATCGCCTGGTCGGTCGTCTCTGGGATCGAGAGAGGACGCGCGGCCTGGAAGGCCCACACGCCCAGCGCGAGCGCGCCGATGGCGAAGACCGACGCGCCGCCCGCGACGGCTGCCTTCTTCTTGCCCGACCAGTCGGCGTCGATCGCTTTGCGGACGGTGGACTCTTGCAGGAGCTCGGTTCGCATGGTGTTGCCTCTAGTCTTTGATCTTGCCGACGCTCGTGTCGGCGAAGAGCAGGTTGCGGGTGGAGTGGAAGAAGTCGACGGTGACCTCGACGCCGTCTTCGCGCTCGAATGTGCCGCCGTCGAAATCGTGCGCGATCGGTGTTTCGGACTCGGTCCAGCTGAGGCGGTTGCGGAAGAAGGTGTCCTCGAAGCGTTGGCCGCCGACGCCGGTGACGTAGGTGTATGAGACGTCGCACGTCTCGGTGTCGCCGTTGTCGCCCGGGAACTCTTGGATGTGCACGGTCTTGTCGCCGGGGCAGACCCAGATGCCCGAGTCGGGATCGAGGAAGGTGGCGATGGCGGTGGGCAGCGACGGGTCGGTGTCGCCGCTCAGCCACGGGCGGGGCATGTATTTGGCGCTCGGGAAGACCTCGCGGTTGTCGTCGCGGTACTGGGTGATCGCGAAACCGATTTGGCGGAGGTTTGAGCCGCAGACCGCGCGTCGGGCCGCGTCGCGCACCTTGGGAAGCGTGGGCAACAGGATGCCGATCAGCAGCGCGATGATGCTGATAACCACGAGCAATTCGATGAGGCTGAAGGCCCGGCGAAGTCGGCGTTGCGGCATGCGTTCCCCTGCGAGTAGCGGGCTTTGAGGCGTGGCGGACGGCCGGTCACTAGACCACGCCGCCCACCCCACGATAAGAAAACGCCCGGCCGAGCGCTCTATTGCACTCGGCCGGGCGGGATTTCGTCAAAGATCAGCCACCAGACGCGGCCGAACGGTCGGCTTAGCGATCTTCGTCGGTGATGCCCATGCCTGCCCGGTTTGGGTAGGCGGGGATCGGGACGTCGATGCGGGGGTTGGTCTCGATCGCCTCGAGCATGAGGTCGATCGCGACGTCGACCTGCGGGTCGCCGCCGTTGAGCATGAGGGCGGGGTCGTCCATGACGGGGTGGGTCGGGTCGACGCCGTAGCCCTCGACGCCCCACGTGCCGTCGTTCTCATAGAACGCCCAGTTGGGCACCGCGCAGCCGGAGCCGTCGATGAATCCGGGCACCGAGCCGTACCCGACGAGGCCGCCCCACGTGCGGGTGCCGATGACGGGGCCGAGGTCGTGGTGCTTGAAGAGCCACGGGAAGCAGTCGCCGCCGGAGCCGGCCGAGCGGTTGATGAGCATCGCCTTGGGCCCGTGGTGGCCGTCGTAGGGCCAGGGCTGGGGATGGCCGTCGCGGGTTGCCATGTAGAACTCTCGCTCGCGGTTGAGCAGCCCGATCATGCGTGTGGGGATGAACCCGCCGCCGTTCCATCGCTCGTCGATGATCATCGCTTCCTTGCCGATCTGGCCGTAGGAACCGCGGAAGAGCTCGATGTGCCCGGCGAAGGCGGTGTTGGGCACGTGCACGTACCCGACCTTGCCGCTGGTGCGCTCATCGACGTACTGGCGCGTGCGCTCGACCCAGTCGCGGTAGCGGAGGGTGCGCTCGGAGCGGACTGTCTTGACGAGCACCTCGCGGGCCTCGTCGTCCATCTCGGGGTTTTCGGAGACGGTGAGCGTGACGTGATCGCCGGCGGTGTTGAGGAAGGCCGCGTAGGGATCTTTGGAGATGTCCATCGGCACGCCGTTGACCGCGAGGATGTAGTCGCCCTCGTTGATGTCGATGCCGGGCTGGTCGACCGGGGAGCGGTCGGCAAAGTCCCACGCGGCGGGCCTGGGGATGCGCGCGATGCGATAGGCGCCGTTCTCGAGGGCGAAGTCGACGCCGATGAGGCCCGTGCTTGCGCCGCTACCACGCTCAAGGTCGGGCGTCTCGAAGTAGTACGCATGCCCAACGTTCAGTTCGGAGATCATCTCCCGGAGCACAAAGGAGACGTCCCGACGAGAGACGCAGTCGGGGAGCATCGCGGCGTACTGCTCGCGGACGCCCTGCCAATCCACGCCGTGCATGTTCGGGTCGTAGAAGTAGTCGCGGTAGCGACGCCACATGTCGTTGAAGACCTGCTCCCACTCGGCGCGGGGGTCGATCTTCGCCTTCATCGCGCCGGTGTCGACGAAATCTTCCATCTTCTGGGAAGGCTTTGCATCGACGACGGCATATCGGCCGCTGCTGTTGCGAACGAGGACCTTCGAGCCGTCGGCCGTGGGCGCCGCGGCGGTGATGCCCGAGACGATCGTCTTCTCCTCGGGCTCGTCCCACGTGGGCTTGAAGTGCATGAGGTTGGTGGTGCCGTTCTGGCCCGGGCCGGGCGAACGGGGGTACATCAGCGCGCCGTCGTCGGTCCAGGCGGGGCCGCCGAGGTTGCCCGCATCGACCGGCAGGCGGATCGCGCGGGCCTCGAATCCTTCGAGGTCGATCTCGAGGGGCTCCTCGGCCTCTTCTTCGTCTTCGTCGTCTTTGGCGTCGTCGTCCTTGGCTTCGCCGCCGTTGTCACCATTCTCGTCGGCGTCGGATTTGTCGCCGTCTTCATCTTCGTCCTTGGCGTCTTCGTCTTTCGCTTCTTCGTCGGCCTCGTCCTCATCGTCCCACGTCTGCACGTCGGCCTCGGGGAGGAACGGGTTCTCGACGTCGTCACGCAAGGGCACGATCGCGAGACGCGTGGTGCCCGCGAAGATCATCGTGTAGCCGAAGTCCTCGGAGATGGGGCTGGAGTAATCATGGTCGACCGCAAAGGCGAGGAAGTCGCCCTCATGATCGAAGGCAGGCGCGTAGCTCGAGAACTGCCCGGCGGTCACCTGGCGGTTGTCGCCGGTCTCGATGTTGTAGAGCCAGATCGTCGAGATGAAGTGGCCGTTGGAGAGGTCGTAGGCGAGCCAGGACGAGTCATGGCTGAAGGAAAAGCTCGGCCGGCTCGCCGCGACGTCGCGGGCGATCCGCGTTGTCTCGCCGGTCTCGACATCGACGAGCATCAGATTGCCGGCCTTGTCGGTGATGGCGAGCTTCTCGGAGTCGGGCGACCAGCCAGCGCCCGTGAAGAAGGTGGTGTTGCCGCTGGTGAGCTGGCGGGGCTCGTCCCGGCCGTCGGACTGGCGGACGTACAGCTCGTACTCGCCGGTCGGGTCGGCGAAGTAGGCGATCCATCGGCCGTCGGGGCTCCACGCCGGGTAGCGCTCGGCCACGCCCGCGGTGCGGGAGAGGTTGCGTGTTGAGCCGGCGCTTGCTGGCAGCGACCAGAGATCGCCGCGGGCGCCGAGCAGGGCGCGCTTGCCGTTGGGCGAGACGTCGAAGGACTCGATGAATCGTGCGTAGTCGACCTCTTGCTCGCGGATGGTCGCCCGCGCGCCGGGGATGGTCACGTTGACCATCGCGTCGCCGTTGGTCGCGGTGTTGAAGACGCGCAGCTCGGGGCCGAGCTGATAGACGATTCGGCCGTCGCCGATCGCGGGGTCGCGCACGTCCTGCTCGGCATGACGCGTGAGCTGGCTGCGATTGCCGGTTGCGGGGTCGTAGAGCCAGAGGTTCCGGCGGTGGGAGGGCCCATCGTCGGAGACGTAATAGACCTTGCCGTTGTGCCACATCGGGTCGGTGTCGGTGCCGCCCCAATCGGTGATCATCTGCGAGGTCTTGTCTTGCAGGTCGAACAGCCAGATGTCGGTCGCGGTGCCGCCCATGTAGCGCTTCCACGTGCGCCAGTCGCGGTCGACGAGCGTGTAGGCAAGCGTCCGGCCGTCGGCGGAGATCGTCGCGTTTGCGCCGTAGGGCACGGGCAGGCGGGTGAACATGCCGCCGGTCGCGGGGACCGTGAAGAGCTGCTCGAAGTTGGGCATGTCGAGCCCGCGCATCGAGTAGAGCAGCGTGCCGTCGGCGAGCCAGTCTTGGAGGAACTCGCTGCCTGGGTGGTGGCTCACGCGCTGCGGGATGCCGCCGTCGACGGCGACGGTGTAGAGGTCTCGCCCGCCGTCGTAGTTGCCGAGGAACGCGATGCTCTGCCCGTCGGGGCTGAAACGCGGGTTCGTCTCTGCGCCCGCCGGGCTCGCCAGCGGCGAGGCGCTGCCGCCCTCACGCGGCACGAGCCAGAGATCGTCGGCGTACGAGAAGACGATGTGTGTGGACGAGATATCGGGGTTGCGGATCATCTGCCCGTTGGGGGCAAAGTCTGCCGCGGTCGCCTGCGCCGCGAGGGCGAGTGCGATGGCTGCCATGCTCATGAGAGAGTTCCTTATTGCGTGCCGACGATCCGGCATCGCGATTCCTTTGTGATGTGATGGATTCTCAAAACTGTGTATCAACGGCGTGCGCTCGGCGCACGATCGAGCTCACGCTCGAAGGCGACAGACCGGCCGAGCAGCTCTTTCACCGCGGCCTCGAGCTGCGGATCACGACCCGCGGCTTCGTCGGCGGGCGAGATCGGAACATCGATGTCCGGGGCTGCGCCGTTGTTCTCCATATCGGTGCCATCGGGCAAGAACCAGCCGCGGAATGGCATGCGGACGCGCGTGCCGTCGATGAGCGTGAAGCTGCCCGTCGAGATCACGCCGCCGAAGGTCTGGGTGCCGACGAGCGTGCCTCGGCCCGTCGTCTTGATCGAGTGGGCGAAGATCTCGGCGTTCGAGAAGGAGTTCTCGTTGATGAGCACGCTCAGCGGCCGCTGATAGGCGTAGATCAGTCGGCGGTCGCGCGGGTAGGTCAGGCGATCGACGTCGGACTCGTTCGCGCCGCGCGGGATCGTGTAGGCGTGGGCGGGCGCGGTGAGGGAGGCGAGGAGGATGTCGGTCGTCCAGCCGCCGCCGTTATCGCGAACGTCGATGACCAAGCCGAGCTTGCCGTTGGCAGCCGCGTAGAGGTCGCGCTCGTAATCGAGCACGCTCGCCATGCCCATCGATTGGATGTGCAGGTAGCCGAGCTTGCCGTCGGACAGTTCTTCGACCTGCGCCCTGCGGCGCTCGACCTCCTCGAGATACGCGAGCCCGCGCACCGAGCCCGCCGAAGCTGGAACGATCAATACATGCGTGGACGCCGACTCGTCGGCCGGGACGCGCTCGATGAGTGTCTCGCGGCCGGCCGTGCCCGCCATCGCGGCGACCATGTCGATCTCGGGCATGCCACCCGCTTCGGCGATTCGTGTGCTGTCGATCGCGGTGATGATGTCGCCGACGACAAGCTCGCTGGTGGGTCGCGTCGCGGGGCTTCGGTCCATGACGTGCGTGACGCGATAGCCGCCGGGCACGGGCTCGGTACGGACGCCCAGTGCGCCGATGGACTCGCTCTCGCCGGAGTATCCGCCGCCACCCCACATGCCCAGGTGCGAGCCGTTGAGCTCGCCGAAGAGCATCTCGCCGATGCGGTTGAAGGCGTCGGTCGTGCGGGTCTGCATCGCGAGCGACTTGTACCGCTCGGTGAGCAGCGACCAGTCGAGGTCCTTCAGGGTCGGGTGGTAGAAGTTGTCGCCGAGCGTGCGGGCCGCTTCGAGGAACTTCTGGCCCTGCTGATCGGCGATGTCGACGACGACCGCGGCATCGATGCCGTAGGTCGTCGCCTTGCCGCCGGTCGGTGCTGAGGCGTGCGCCTGGCCGCTCGAGACATAGGTGAGCTTGCTGCCACTGAGGTTCGTCGAGACGCCCGAGACGCCGCCGGAGCGGACGGTCTTGCGTTCGTCGCCGCGGTAGTCGACGGAGTAGAGCGCACGGTCACCATCGATGCTCGCGGTGAACGCGATGCGCTCGCCGGAGGGTGTCATCGCGAGGTTGCTCACATTGCCAAGGCTCGTCATGCGGCGGATGCGGCGGAAGGCGTCGTGGGCGTCGGGTGCGAACGTGTCTTCGTCTTCGGCCGCGACCTCGGTGTCGGCCTCGTCGTCTGCGCTTTCATCGGTGTCTTCATTCAGATCATCCGGCTCGTCGAACGAAACGGGGTCGATCGGCTTGCGCTTCTTAGCAGCCTTGCCCGCATCGGCGAAATGCTCGTCGAGCTCGTAGGCGGTGAGGCCCTCGATCTCGCGGTCGAGGTAGACGCCGTAGACGTCGAACTCCCACGACCGGCCGCCGCGATCGCTGATGAAGGTCAGCATGGTGCCGTCGGCGGTGAGCTGCGGCGAGGTGTCGTAGTCGGGGTGGCGGGTGAGGTTCACCGGCTCGGCATCGGCGTCCGTCACGTCGAGCAGGAAGATGTCGCTGTTGAAGTCGAGGTCCTCGACGGAGTAGACGATGTGCTCGCTGTTGGCTGCCCAGATCACGTCGGGGGCGGTCCACGACTCGAGCAGCACGCGCTCGTCGCCGGTCTTGAGATCGTGGTGGATAAGATCGCCCCGGCCGCGAAGGTAGAGCAGCGACATGCCATCGGGCGAGGGGGTGGGCGAGCGCAGGTCATGCTCGGCACTCGCGATCAGTTGCTTGGTCTCGAATCGCAGCGCATCGCGCCAGCGTTCGCCGGGCTTGGGCTTGTCTTCCTTCTTCTCGTCCTTGTCCTTGTCGTCGTCGGCGTCTTCGTCAGTGTCGGCATCTGTTTCGTCGGCCGGCTCGTCGGCGGGTTCATCGCTCGGCTCGCCCGCGGCCGCGTCGCCTTCGGTGTCGGTGCCTGCGTCATCCGCTGCCTCGGCGGCCTCTTCGACCTGGTCCTCGGCCTCATCTTCGACGAGCTCCTCTTCGGGCTCGTCGGGCTCGAGGTCGGCGCGGGCGAGGGTGACCGTTGCCTCGTAGATCGCGTATCGGCCCGACTCGTCGCTCGCGAAGTAGATGCGGGCGTTGTCGGGGCTCCACGCGAGGTCGCGCTCGCGGGCGACGCTCTCGGTCACGCGGCGCGTCGGGCGGTCGTCCTCGGTCGAGCGGACGAAGATCTCGCCGCGTGCCGCGACGGCCATGGTGTTGCCGTCGGGACTCAGGGCGGCCTCGCCGACGCGGCGATCCAGATCGATCCGATCGTGGTCGAGCGCATCGGAATCAATGGACGCGACGGGCGCGAGCGCGACGGGCTCGGCCGATGCGTCCGTCAGGTCGAGCGTGTAGAGCGTGTCCCACACGCAGAAGGCGGCGGTGGTGCCGTCGGCGGACACCGCGAGATCGCGCACGCCGTGGGCGATCGTGCCCTCGGTTTGCGTCGGTGCGAAGCGTGTGAGTTGGCGCAGCGAGGTGCCGCGATCATCGGTGTTGGCACCGAGGTGCCAGACGTTGTTCTGGCCGTCGCGGCTTGAGACGAACACGATCGAGCCATCCGGCAGGACGTGGCCGTCGCCGTCGTTGCCGTCGCTGAATGTTCGTTGGGTGAATGTGCCGTCGGGCGACATGGTCCAGAGGTCGAGATCGCCGGGGCCGCGATATGCGGGGCGTTCCCAGTTCCAATAGCCGCGGTTGAAGACGACCGTGCCGTCGGCGCCTTGGCGCGGGAGCGTGCCGAAGGCGGGCGTGACGCGCTCGACCGGACCGCCGTCGAGCGGCGCGGTGAACATGCGGGCCATGCGGTAGATCGAGGGGTCTTGGTTGGAGGCGAAGATGACCGACTCGCCATCGGCGGTGAAGCCGCCGAGGGTCTGGCCGGTCGGTGCGACGGTCACGCGGCTGATCTCGCCGCCGACGACCGGGCCGCCACTTGCCGAGTCGCCGACCTCGATCAAGGGCATCATGTAGATCGACCGGCTGCCGACGCGGTCGGACTCGAAAGCGAGGTGCGTGCCGTCGGGGCTGAAGGTGCTTCGGCGTTCGTCGGCGGGGTGCGAGGTGAGGCGCATCGCGACGCCGCCGTCGCTCGACATCGCCCAGAGATCGCCCGCCCATGAGAAGACAAGCCGCTCGCCATCGGGGCTGAGCGAGGGGTACTCGGGGAACCCGACGGTGGTGCCCGCGATCGCCGGGAGAGCCGCGATCGAGAGGGCGAGGCCCGCGGCGGATCGGGCGGCACGCGAGAGGGTCGCGGACTTTGTGCATGACGGGGTAGACAAGGCGGCGCTCCGGCAAACGTGGCGCTCTGCGCACGCCCGATGGCGGGCGGTGCGGAGCGCGGATACTCAAAAACAGAAACGGGCACGACACCCCTCGGGCGCGAGCTCGATTACAGATAGCAGAGTCTACCGGGTGGGCGACCGCAGGCTGCGGGCGGCCATCACGGCGCGGGAAGCTCCAGGCCGAGCCGCGTGATGTGCCCCAATTTTCGCCCTTCGCGGGGCGATTTGCCGTACATGTGGAGCTTGGCGTTCGGCTCGGCGAGCACGGCCCGCACATCGGGGGGCTCGCCGATGACGTTCTCCATGACGCATGCGCACCGGGCCGAGCAGTCGCCCAGCGGCAGGCCCGCGACCGCACGCACGTGGTTTTCGAACTGGCTCGTGACCGCGCCGTCGAGCGACCAGTGCCCGGAATTGTGCACCCGAGGGGCGATCTCGTTGGCCATGAGCCGCGGGCCGGCGGCTCGATCATCGACAAACTCGAAGAGCTCGACGGTGAGCACGCCGACGTAGTCGTGGCGTTCCATGATCCGCTCAGCAATCGCGTGGGCTTCGGCTCGGACCTCGGCGTCGAGATTTGGCGCGGGCACGATCGACGTGCGCAGGATGCCGCCCGAGTGGTGGTTCTCCGCGAGCGGATAGACGCGGGTCTCGCCGGCGGCGCTGCGCACGGCGATCACCGAAAGCTCGCGCACGAACGGCACGAGCGCCTCGGCGATGAGGGGGTATGAGCCCAGCTCTTCCCATGCGGAGTCGATCTCATCAGCGGAGCGCAGCACGCGCTGGCCCTTGCCGTCGTACCCGAACCGGCGCGTCTTGATGACCGCGGGCAAGCCGACCTTGTCGACTGCGGCGTGCAGCGACTCGATCGAATCCACAGCCGCGAACGCGGGCGTCGCGACGCCCGCGTCGACCAGCATGCGCTTCTCGTCGATGCGGTCTTGGGCGACCTCGAGCAGCGACGGTCCGGGGCGCACCGGCACGCGCTCCGCGAGGAATCGGACGGAGCCCGCGGGAACGTTCTCGAACTCGAAGGTGATCGCGTCGCAGCGCGAAGCGACGTCGAGAAGGGCGGGTTCGTCGGTGTAGGGAGCGATGATTGTGTCGCCGAGTGCCGAGCCGCAGTCGTCATCGCGGTCGGTGAAAAAGACGAACTCGAGCCCGAGCGGCAGGCCCGCGAGGGCGAGCATGCGTCCGAGCTGGCCTGCTCCGAGCACGCCGATGACGCGCGCGGGCTCGGCGGGTGCTCGGCCGTGTGGGACCGGATCATCAGGCACCGGTGTCACCCGGCGGCGGCTGGCTCGGATCGGGGTCGGCAAGCACACGCTTGGTTTGGGCATCACGCATCGCGTCGAGGGCTGCGCGGTGCTCGGGGTGGGCGTTGGCGACGATCGACGCGGCGAGAATAGCTGCATTGACCGCGCCGGCCTCGCCGATCGCGAGCGTGCCGACCGGCACACCCGCGGGCATCTGCGCGATCGAGAGCAGCGAGTCCATGCCCGAGAGCGCCTTGGAACGCACCGGCACGCCCAGCACGGGCAACGTCGTCTTCGCGGCGATCATGCCCGGCAGATGCGCGGCGCCGCCCGCGCCCGCAATGATGACCTCGAGCCCGCGATCGCGGGCCGAGGCGGCGTACTCCATGAGCAGGTCGGGCGTGCGGTGGGCCGAGACGACCCGCGTCTCGGCGGCGATGCCGAGGTCGGCGAGCGTTTCGGCCGCGCGGCGCATGGTCTCCCAATCGGAGCGCGAGCCCATGACGATTCCAACGAGCGCAGCCATTCGGCCTCCCTTGCAGCAGCCTGAGTCTACGAGGCTCGACCCGAGTGGGCGTGAATGACTCAGACCCTTGGCACGCGACCACGCCTCGGCCGATTGCCCGCGAGGCACCAGACGAGCGTGCACGCGAGCACGGGCATCAGCCACGCGTGATGGATCAGCGCGACTTTGTTCCAGAGCCAGGTCGACGCGATCGCGTCGGGCACGCGACCCGTGCGCTCGAGCCAGCCGAGCGTTGCGGGCCCGGGCACGGCATAGACCAGCACGAGCGCGAGCGAGACGGCCGCGGCGAGCTGGCCGCGGGGCGACGCGGCAGGCGCGAGCAGCCGCTGGATGCACCAGGCCATGGGCAGGATGAGCACCGACGCGTCGTACGCGCGGTGGTACACGATGATCATGCACAGCGCCGCGCCGATCGAGAGCGCCCCGATCTCGCGCGGCTCATCACGCACGCGGATCCAGACGGCAAAGGCACCCGCCGCGATCGCCGCGACGACCGCGAGCACAACCGCGCGGACAGCCGCGGCATCGGTGAACACAAGGGCGACCACCGGATGCAGGTTCACCATGTGCACGCGGCTCTGCGCGCCGGGCGTGTAGGTGACCTGGCCGCCGGTTTGCACGCTCTCGAGGTTCGCGCGCCACGACGTGAGCCAATCGACACCGGCGGCCTCGAGCCGAAGCACGCCGAGCGAGGTGATCGCGATGGCGATTAACAGCCCGGTCGCGAGCGGGAGCGCCCGGAGCATGACCAGTTCGTACGCGAGGAAGGGCAAGCCGACCTGCGGCTTGATCGCGGTCGCGACGCCCAGCATCACGCCGACCGCGATCGGTGTCCACTTGGGCAGCTCGCGTCCGTCGGCCCGAGGCACGCGGATCGCGTGGGCGAGGGCGATCAGCGCGAGCACGGGAAGGATCGTCTGGCCTGTGAAGATCGCGGTGTGCAGCGGCGCGAAGGCCAGCGCGAGCGCAACGAACACCGCTCGGGGTGGGCCTTGCAACCCCGCGATGCGTGCGACGGCCCAGATCGAGACAAGGCCCGCGAGCGTATTGACCAGTGTCCACGCGATTGCCGCGATGGGCCAAGTCAGCATGCCGACCGGCGCGAGGACAGGGAACGTCGAGGGCGGGTACAGAAACAAATCCGGATCGCGCGAGAGAGGCGCGAAGCGCGTGCCGCCTTCGCGGTCGTCCCACACTGCTTGTGCGTCGACCACGTCGTATGGGTTGAGCCCATCGACCCAGCTCGCGATGCTGCCGAAGACGATCGCGAGATCGGAGTTGCCCGTTGCGATCGCTCGGCCCGGCCCACGGACCGCGAAGATAGCTGCGGCAATCAGCAGCAGCGCGATCAGCGCGGGGTGGACGCGGCGTGATGTCTTCATCGCGCTGGACACGGGATCGCGAGGATACGGCGAGCAGAGTGTGCGCGCTCGAGGTCGGCGCGCGAAACACGGGTTGCCCTCTGGGACAACCCGTGGCACGGGAAATCGGATTTGGATGCTGCGGGTGCTCGGCGGTCAGTTGGCGGTGAGCTCGACGGGCAGGGTCAGCATCTGGCCGTCGCGGCGGACGCCGACCTTGACCACGTCGCCGACCTTGTGCTGGCCGAGGAGTTCCGACCAGTGGCCGACCGACTGAATCTGCTCGCCGTTCCAGGTCATCATGCGATCGCCCGGGAGCATGCCCGCGTAGAAGGCGGCGGTGCCTCGGCTGACGTACTCGCACACGACGCCGGGCTCGGGATCGGTGTAGTTGCCGGGCTTGACGCCGAAGCGGAAGTTGTTCTTGGGCGGGGCGGCGGCCGCCGGCGTCGGGGCTGCACCCGGCACGGGCCGGATCGCCGGCTCGCTGCGGGTGGTGCCGGCGCTGAAGGGCGAGGACGCGGCGACGCGGCCGATCCAGAGCTGGCTCGACGCTCGGCCGGCGTTGATCTCGTCGGCGCCGCGCTGGGCGGTCCACATCATGTGCGACCCGGTGGCGTTGAACACGGGCAGGCCGTCGAAGCCGGTCGCGTGCGTCACGCGGACGGGGTCGGGCTGGCCGTCGGGCTGGTCCTTGTTGAAGGGGATCGCGAAGACCTCGTAGTTCTGGTGGCCCACAGCGCTGGTCGCGTAGACGAGGTAGCGGCCCGAGGGGTGCCAGAAGGGGCACCAGTTGACGTCCCCGTTGTCGGTCAGGGCGTGCTCGGCCTTGATGCCCACGGGCAGGCCGCGGCTGTCGAAGTCGAGCTCGGCGACGAAGAGCTGCAAGAGGTTGTCGTCGCGGCGATCGGAGCGATATGTGATGTACTTGCCGTCGGCGGAGAAGAAGGGGCCGCCGTCGTAGCCGGGCTCGGTCACGATGGGGAGTTTCTCACCGGTCTCGACGTGGTAGACCCAGAGGTCGCCGTCGCCGGTTTCTGCATCGACCGCGGTGTACAGAATCGATCGGCCGTCGGGCGACCACGAGCCCTCGGCGTCGTAGCCGTCACGGTCAAAGAGGGGCACGCCCTGGTGTAGGTCGGGACGCGAGAGCAGCGCCGCGCGACGGGCCGGGTCGCGGACCTCGGCCTCAACGATTTCTTTCACGGTGCGCGTGACGATTTCCATCTCGGTCGGGAAGGCCCAGGTGTACCGCGAGCCCTCGCGCGAGTAGCCCGGGCGCTCATCGCCCGCCGGCGGCACGATCGTTGAGCCGAAGAGCACCACGCCGGGCTCGGTTGGGTGGAACCAGCCGCAGGTGTTTGCCGAGCCGGGCTCGCTGAGCAGGATCGAATCGCCCAAGCCCGTCACCGCCCCGGTGCTGTCGCGGTTGATGCGGGCGACGTACATGTCGTAGTGCTCGCTGGGCGCCTCGCCCTCGGAGGGCGTCGCGACGGCCTGGAAGATGATCCAGTCCGAGTCGGGCGAGAAGTACGCCTCGCCCGCCTTGTAAAACTCGTCGGCGAACGTCAGCTGCACGTGCTCGGTCAGGAACGCCTCGTCGGACCAGCCCCGCTCACGCTCGGCGAGCACGGCGAGGATGTCGGCATCAGACAACGACGCGATCAGGCCCGGCTGGGCCTCGCCCACGTCGAGGTGGAAGGGGCAAGCGATCGCGGCGCCGGCGAGAAGTCCCAGGCACGCGGTGTTGGTCAGCAGTCGGCTCGGCGTGGTCATGATGCAAAGTCCCCGGATGTCACGCCGAGTTCGGTCGCGGCGCGAGGTTGTGTGTCGTTAATATTTGGCGCGCAAATCGTGCCCGGAACGCTGCGGGAGCGGCATCGATACCAACACGCTACGGGAAACGATTCCAGTTCGGATCGTTGGTTCGGCGGGCGTGGTCGGACCAGAGACGCATGTCGCGCATCTCCGCGTCATCGGCGGTGCGGACGTGCCCGTCAAGGAGGCCGATCATGGTCCTGCCGGCAGCCCGCGGGTCGAGGTAGCCGTTGACATCTTGGCCCAGCTCCGCGGTATGCACTTCGGTGCGCGGCTGCTCGATGCGGAAGTACCCGATGAGCTCGTCGGGCACCGAGTCGCCGCGCGATGAGGCAAACGCCATCAGTTCCGACGGCAGGAACGCCCGATACGCCCGACGCGTTGGCTTCCAAAAGTCCGCTCCGCCAAGCGTTGCGGGGATGTCCGAGGGGTCGCCGCCGAGGAAGCGTGCGTTGTAGCCAAAGTTCGGGTGGAGGCTGATGTAGTAGTGGAAATCGATGTTCGTCGCCGCTGCTTCGGACCGACGAGCGAGGTACTGCTGCGGCTTGCCGACCAGCAGCGAGCCGGCGATTTGGTAATCGAGCCACGGCAGAATCCGCCAGGGGTATCGCATTCTGATCTGCGATTGATCGCTGCCGCCGGCGATAAGTTCACCGCGATCGTCGACGATTCCCGGGGCGTCGGCGAAACCCGGGAGCATGTGGTCATCGTTGTCGTCGGCGTAGAGGGCGTGTGCTGTCAGGAGCGTGCGCATCGCCGCGAGTTCTTGCACCGTCGCGGCCGACTGCCGCGCCTTGCCCAGCGTGGGCAGCAAGATGCCGATGAGCAACGCGATGATCGCGATGACCACCAGCAGTTCGATGAGTGTGAAGGCCCGTTGGCGGGGGGTCTGCATGGTCTGGTCGTTCCCGGAAGTGCTCGATTCGGGCTCGCGCCCGCGAATCAGACAAGACTATCCACTATCCACGAGTCGGGCGCGCTCGGTGGCGCACCAAGAGGCCGCTATCGGTCGTCAAGGGCAGCCTGCTGACCACAGGCTCAGGTAGAAGGAGAAATCCGAGAGGTCTACCAAGCCGTCGGGCACGCCGTCGGCCGTGCCGGTGGTCGTCACGTCCGCCTGGGCGTCGCTGGCGGACCAGAGGGTCAGATAGAAGCTGAAGTCGGAGAGGTCGACCGTGCCGTCGGGCACGCCGTTGGCCGTGCCCGTGGTCGTCACATCGGCCGGGGAACAGGCGACCGGGCCGGTCGTGAGGACGACCTCGATCGAGGGGTCCGGCAGACCGAACGATTCGCGCGTGCCGAGCCTCGGCCAGATGTCGTCGCCCACCTGGCCCATGAAGCCCGCCGCGTGCAGCGACGAGATCGCCAAGCTCAGGGTGCCGTCGGCGTTGAGCTCGTCGGCGAGCAACTGGCGAAGGTCCGGATCGGTCAGGTCGAGCGTGAAGGTCAATTCCGCGCCGTCGGCGATGCGGAACGTGTTGCCCGAGCCGACGTAGGTGTCGGTTGTGGTGGCGACAGCAAGCGGCCTCGCGTCGAAGCCGTCGTCGACGTTGGACTGGACCGACCGTGGCATCTTCGTGATGGGGTCGATGTCGACCGGCTCGACGTTGTAGAGGCCGTTCTGGAAGACGGGCGTGAGGAACTCGTTCCAGGTCAGTGCGCTCAAACCGTTGTTGTACATCGCGGCGTAGAGCTCGATGGGCCGGCCCGGATCGGTGTCGGTGAGCGTGCCGTCGTAGGTGATGAATGAGTCGTACGAGTCGTCGTAGAACACGCCGTTTGTGCCGCTAAAGGTCGAGGAGTTGAGCAGGTACGCGGTGACGGTGATCGACGCGATGTCGTAGGGGCCCTGGAGCAGATCAACCTGCGAATTCAGGTCGAACGCGACGTAGTAGTACCCGAGGCGATCGGGGTCGGCCGGCACGCCAATGGGCGAGCCGAAGACCGGGGCAACTTGCGAGAAGCCCGACCCGACGGGCGGATAGGTCCACGCGTCTTTCTCGGCCGACGCTGAGTAGACACCCGGCTGGGCAGCCGCCGTGGTGGCGGCTGCCCCGAGGAACATGCTGATTCGTGCGAGCGTGCGATTCATCGGTCTGATTCCTCGTGCCGGGTGCTGATTGTGCTTCCGGGAACGCCACGGCGTCGCCCGGACGGGCGGTGCTTGAAGGGTTGTTGGGATCAGCGACGACGACGCGTGGCCGCGAGTCCGCCGACAAGCGCGATCGTCGCAACACCCGGCGCGGGCACCGCGGTTGCGGCGAGCGTGGGCGCGAGTCGGCCGGTGTCGAGCGACGTGGCGAAGTAGGGGTTGTGGAAGTCATCGAAGTTGATCTGCGTGCCGCGGATCGCGAAGTCGATGCTCGAAGCGCCGCCGGTGAGCGCCGCGTTGACGGCGGCGGTGAGGTCGAAGCTGTAGAAGCCGTCGTCGCCGATGATCGCGGTCGCAACCGAGTCGGAGCTGACATCGTTGGCGAGCCAAGACGAGTACTCGTTGGGGTCGGTGATGCCGTCGTCGTCGGAGATGACGCCGGACACGTCCCGGCTCGAGACGAACAGGTCGATCTGGACCGGGCTCTCGTCGGTCGAGCCGTTAAGGAACGGGTTGTTGTACTTCTCGAAGGTCAGGATCGCGCTGGGGACCGGCGCGGTGAGCGACGAGATGTCGAACTGGATCAGGCCGTTGGCTTCGAAGGGTGTGCCGCCGGCGTCATTGACGATGAAGCGATCGTTCACGCGGGGGCCCGAGCCGGCGTAGAAGTACGCCTCGTAGCTGGGGGTGATGGCGAACGAGGCGAGGGCGGGTGTGGCGATCGCGGCGAGGGCGATGCTCGGGATGGTGATCTTCATTGCTGCTGTCTCCTCAGCGGGGCGTAACTGTAGACCGTTCGCCAACCAACGCGATTGAGAATCAGTCTCAGTTGCAAACAATAGCGACGTGTCCGGTTCGATCAATGGCCGATACGACAAAACAGCAATTATTCTCGTTATCCAGCAGCGCTCGCCCCAAAGGGCCGGCGGCACCGTCGCGGCACTCGACATGGGAACAAAAGGGCAACCGGCCGTCTCGCAAAGCGAGACAGCCGGTCAGAAAAGCGGGTGAGCGGATTCGAACCGCCGACATTCACGTTGGCAACGTGACGCTCTACCACTGAGCTACACCCGCAGGTGTTGGGTCCAAATCGGCCGATGCGGCGATCTGGGACAGCAAAAATAGGCGTCGGCCGCCCCTTCGTCAATATCGCTGCCGTGCAATGCGGGGCAGGCACCGCCCGCGGGCACTATCGGCGGGCGATCGGCGTGCCGCGGGCCCCTGCGATCGCGGCCGAGACGCTGTCGCTCGTGTACGCGTTGGCGATCCAGGGTTCATCGAGCCCGGGGCCGAAGATCGCGAGGGTCGGGATGCCCGTTCTGCCCAGCTCGCGGAGGGTGTCCCAGCCCGGGGCGCTCGTGCTGGTCAGGTCGGCCTTCATGGGCACCACGCCCTCGCTCAGCAGCATGCTCTTGACGGGCTCGCGGTTGAGCACCGCGGCCTCGAGCGCCTTGCAATTGAGGCACCAGTCGGCGGTGAAGTCGAGCACCACGACCCGGCCCGCACCGGTGACTTCGGCGAACGCTTCGGACGAGTACGAGACCCAGAAGTTGTCGGCCGCGGCTGCGGTCTGGTTGCGAGCAGCAAACACGCCGCCGCCCGCGATCACGATCGCAAGAACTGACATGAGCGCCCGGTACTGGATCTTCTTCGTGATGCCCACCGTCCGGACCATGAGCCACAAGCCGGCTGCGCCCGCGAAGAGCGCCACGGCCCACCAGTGGACGACCTTTGACCACCACGGCAAATCGGCTGCCAAGCCGGGCTTTGCGCCGAGCCATGCCTGTATGCCCGCGCCCGCGAAATACGCGCCCGCACCAAGCAGCAGCAGGCCCATGACCTGCTTGACAAGCTCGCTGCCCGGGCCCGTCCGCGGCAGGCGGTCGACCCACTTGGGGTTGGCCGAGAGCACCAGATACGGCAGCGCCATGCCGATGCCGAGCGAGGTGAAGATCGTGAGGATGACCCAACCGGGCAGCGTGGCAGAGCCGGCGAGCAGCGCGCCGGCGACGAAGCCGAAGCAGGGCAAGCCGAGCACCGCCGTCATCACGCCGAAGAGGAACGACCCGCCGAGCGAGTCGGCCTTGGGATTGACGGCATAGACCTTCTGGGGCAGCGTGATGTTGAACGCGCCCATGATGCCCACGCCCATCGCGCCGATCAGCAGCCCGATGCCCAGCGTGAACCACCAGATGCCAAAGACACGCGACGGGTCGGCAAACGCGGTCACGCTCGACGCGAGCACGCCGAGCCCCGTCCAGAAGGCGACGACGCCTACCGCCATCGCAAGACCGAGCACCAAGCTCCGCTCGGGCGAGCCGGCGTGGCTCGAGATGGTCAGGATTTTGATGGGGATGATCGGCAGCACGCAGGGCGTGAGGTTCAGCACCAAGCCCCCCACCGCTGCGAGCAGGATCGTGATGATGATCGCACCCGTGGACTTGCTCTCGCCCGCATCGCTGGCAGCAGCGATTGTGAGCCCGTTCCAGTCATCGGGGTTTCCAAACGTGCTGGCGTCGAAGCCCGCGAAGATCTCGCTCTGATCGGGCTGGTCGGTGGCCGCGGCCTCTTCGAGCGACACCACGGGCAGCGTGATGCGCTCGGTCAGAAACTCGGGCGCGAGACACATGGTGTCGTCGCACGCCTGGTAGGCGAGGGACAGGGTGATTTTGACCTCGCCCGTTGCGTCGTCGTCGAACTCGTCGTCGACCATGACGGGCAGGTAGATGATCGCGAGGCCGTCGAAGACGCCGTACATGATCGGGTTGCCGGTAAAGGTGAAGTCGACGGGCACCTCGTGGATCTCGGGCCACTGGATCGTGCCGGCCTGGGCGCCGCTGATCTCGGCGACCTCGACCTCGGTGGCGATCGCGGTGAAGTCGCCCATCTCGGGCGGGATGACCGGGTCGTTGGTGTGCGAGTGCCAGCCGGGCTTGTGGTCGAGCACCACGGCGATCGCGAGCTGGCCGCCCGGGCTCACCACCGACTGCTGCGGCACCACGCGGAGCGTCACCTCCGGATCGGCACCGCCGCCGAACTGGGCCGAGGTGGGGGCGGTCATCGGCAGCAGTAGCGCGAGCAGTGCCGAGAGCAGGACAAACACGGGCGGGGTCTTCATGGTGGTATTGAATGCGAAAACCGGCGGGAGTGTTCCTCTTATGGGGTACCGAGGCCGTAACGCGGGGGCGGGGAGCACGCGCAGGCCACTCGCGAGCGCAGCTCCCGCGCGATCGAGCGTTGCGATCCGCCCGGTGCGATCCCCTGCAATGATGGTCAAGGGCAGGGCCCGCGCCAGCCGATATCCGGACGTGTCTGGGTGGGCTTCGGGGCCGCGCGGTGTTCGCGCGTGCCAAGGCCGCACGCCAGACGCCCGGAGGCGAGTCGCCCGTGGACGTGCTTGACCAATCTGAAGTCGACGCCTTGCTCGCAGCGGTCGAGTCGGGGGACGATGAGGAAGAGCACTCTGCGGGGCGGATTTTCACCCGCCACCGCCGCGACCTCGAGGGCGTCGAGGTCCGCCCGTACGACTTCAAGCGGCCCGAACGCGTCTCCAAGGATCAGATGCGGGCCCTGCAGACGCTGCACGAGGCGTTCGCCCGCAACTTCGGCGCGTCGCTCTCGGGCTTCCTGCGGACGATCGTTGAGGTCAAGGTCGCGACCTGCGAGCAGATGACCTACTCGGAGTTCATCTCCGGCCTGCCCAATCCAACATCGTTCAATCTGATCGAGACCGACGCACTCGACGGGCAGATCTGCCTCGAGATCTCGCCGCTGATCATCTATCCGATCATCGACCGCCTGCTGGGCGGCACCACCCAGGACCTGTTCATACCCCAGCGTCCTATGACCGGCATCGAGACCCGCCTGATCGGCAACGTGACCAACCGCGGGCTGGCGGCTCTCTCGGAAGCGTGGGCGGGCATCAAAGAGATGTCCTTCAACATCGCGTCGAGCGAGTCGAACCCGCAGCTGGTGCAGATCGTGCCGCCCAACGAGGTGGTCGTGGTGATCGGGTTCGAGCTGAAGATGTCCAACCGGGCGGGCACGATGAACCTGTGCATCCCGTACGCGGTGATCGAGCCGGTGATGGACATCCTGAGTGCCCAGTCGTGGTTCAGCCAGTCGAAGCAGACGCGGACGCCCGAAATCGCCGACCGGGTGGTGCGTGGCCTCGACCGCGCCCCGTTGGGCGTGACCGGCCTGCTCGCCGAGACGACCATCACCGTCCGCGATCTGCTGGAAATGCGGCCTGGGGACGTGATCGTCACCGAGAAACGAGCCAGCACACCCGTGGTCGCCCGGATCGAGGGTGAGAAGAAGTTCCTGGCCCAGCTCGGCCAGCACCGCGGCAAGCGGGCGCTGCGGATCACGCGGGCGGTCGCAAAGGGCGAGCGGGTCTGACGGATTCCGAGTCGTTTCGTGACCGCGTCATAGGAAATGCAACACGACTTTCGCCGCGGAATGTCCGGATATTGACCGGTCTTCGGCGGGCCGTCTATTGTCCGGTGTCAGATATGGACCGGGCGTGGTGCCCGGCGGAGCTTTGGTGCCATGAACCAACGTCTGAACCATGTCGGCTGATTGGCTCGTCCATCTCGATGGTCTGCGGGGATTCCGCAGCCTTGGGAGGCGGCCGATGGGCTGACGGTACAGACGAGTTCGATGCGGCACGGATCATCACGCGGTGATACGCGGTGATCCATGCCGGCCTGTGGGCCACGAATGCTCCCTTGGTTGGGCGCTCGTGGCCCGAGTTTTTTGGTACTCGCTGCGGGCATAGTGCCCGGCAGCGTGGAACGACATCCCGGGCGTGCGACACACGTCGCCGCCGACAATTCGATGCCAGCCCCGCGACGAGTGACAACCTCCGATCGCGATCGGCTGGCGACATCCCGAAGAGCCCTTGGAGCGACACGTGAACAACACCGAAATGCTGCGGATCATCGAGTCCATCGCCCGCGACCGAAACGTCGACCGCGATCTTCTCATCGAGGACCTCGAGACCGCCATGGTCACCGCGGCCCGCAAGCACTACCAGACGCTCGACACCGAAGAGTTCGCCTGCCACATCGATCGCCTGACCGGCGAGATGGCGATGGCGCGCCACGGCGAGGAGATGGACCTCTCCCCGGCCGAGCTCGGCCGAATCGCAGCCCAAACCTTCAAGCAGGTCATGATCCAGCGTTTCCGCGAGGACGAGCGCAACAGCATCCTCGGCGAGTACTCCAAGCGCATCGGCGAGATCGTCACGGCCGTCGCCCAGCGGTACGAGGGCGGCGCGTTGGTTGTCTCGATCGATCGGGCGGAGGCGTTCATGCCCCGCAGCGAGTCGATCCCCGGCGAGCAATTCGAGGCCGGCGACCGCGTTCGCTGCCTGATTCTCGACGTCCGCGAGCAGGGCTCGCAGGTCAAGATCGTGATCTCGCGTGGGCACCCGGACTTCATCAAGCGGCTCTTCGAGGTCGAGGTGCCGGAAGTCGCCGAGCGGATCATCGAGGTCAAGGCGATGGCCCGCGAGGCCGGCCACCGCACGAAGATCGCGGTTGCCTCGATCGACTCGAAGGTCGACGCGGTCGGCGCGTGCGTCGGCGTGCGTGGCTCGCGCATCAAGAACATCGTCGATGAGCTCAACGGCGAGAAGATCGACATCGTCCGCTGGAACGAGTCCAGCCAGATCCTGATCCAGAACGCACTCAAGCCCGCCGAGGTCGCCGAGATCTCGCTCTGCTTCGAGCTTGGTCGCGCCACCGTCGTTGTGCGTGAAGATCAGCTCTCGCTCGCGATCGGCAAGCGAGGTCAGAACGTCCGCCTCGCGGCCCGCCTGACCGGGTGGGACGTGGACATCCTCACGCCCGAGGAGTTTGCCAAGGGCCTCGAGATCATGGCCGAGACGCTCGGCGCGATCGAGGGCATCGACGAGGAGAAGGTCGACCGGCTCGGCGCACTGGGCATGGTCAGCGTGTTCGACGTCGAGGAGGTTGGGCTCGAAGTCATTGGCACCGAGCTCGAGCTCGACGAGGCGACAGCCCAGCTCGCGATCGATGCGGCATCGGCGAAGGCGAAGATCGTCGCCGAGGAGCAACATCGCGAGAAGGAAGAGGCCGAGCGTCGCCGCAAGGAGGAGGAAGAGGCCGCGCGCCAGCTCCTCGCCGGCGGCGGTGCTCCCACGGGCGCAGATGGCGAGGTCGACTCCGACGCGATGGCAGCCGCCATCCTCGGGGCCGGCTCGATGCCGATGCCCGCGGCTCCGGCCGAGGGCGACGCGCCCGCGGTCGAGGTCACCGAGGAGGACGAGGCGCGAGCCGCCAACATCCTCGGTGACGATGCATAGTCGCTCGCCGCTGGTTGGCGATCTGATTTGGAATTGAAGTAGAGACAGCAGGCAGAGAAAACTCTGAGATAGCGGCGGGGTTCACCCGCACAGAGGCGTCGGGCATTTCGCATCGGCGCACGGGTAAGCGAAGGATTTAGTTTGGCCAAGCGCGTGTTTGAGGTCGGCAAGGAACTCGGCGTCTCGTCGAAGGCGATCGTTGCGAAGTGTCGCGACGAGGGCATCCCCGAGACGGTCATCAAGAACCACATGTCGACGGTGTCGGCGGGTCTTGAGGCGACGGTCCGCGAGTGGTTCTCCGGCGGCGACGAGGCTGCCGAGTCGCACACCGCTGTCGAGCAGGCCAAGAAGGTGGACCTGGAGAAGGTCCGCGCCAAGCCGCGTGCGCGTCGAGCGACCGCCAAGGCTGTGCCCGCCAAGGCCGCGAAAGCGACCGGCTCGGCCGACGACGCATCGCCCGGCGATGGCGGCTCGGGTGTCGCGGTCGCGCCGCCCCCACCGCCGCCCGCCGCCAAGGCCGCGGCGG
>ERZ1740070.248-NODE-248-length-37852-cov-6.124454_pt1 | contig 37852 bp, 31 predicted proteins | sample MGYA00581734_ERZ1740070 | MGnify/ENA primary metagenome ERZ1740070 (study PRJEB43018, sample SAMN04849744) | marine metagenome | isolation source: floating plastic debris | place: Pacific Ocean | collected 2008-09-01 | study: EMG produced TPA metagenomics assembly... | reverse complement strand
CTGCTGAGCCACGTGCCCGAAAACTCCGACAGTGAATTCACGTGGGAGAATTTCCAGACCTCGGTGAACAAGGACCTCGCCGACGTGCTGGGCAATTTCGTGAGCCGCGTCACCAAATTCTGCCGCTCCAAATTCGGCGAAGAGGTGCCTTCGGGTGGCACGTACGGCCCACAGGAAACAGCCCTTATCGAAGAGCTGACCACCCGCATTCGCGCCTATGAAGGCCATATGGACGCCATCGAGCTGCGCAAAGCCAGCCAAGAGCTGCGCGCCATCTGGGTGGCTGGCAACGAATACCTGCAAGAGGCCGCACCCTGGTCCACCTTCAAAGAAAACCCCGATCAAGCCGCCGCCCAAATCCGCCTCGCGCTGAACCTGATCCGCCTCTATGCCGTACTCTCCGCGCCCTTTATCCCAGATGCCGCGGCGCGTGTGCTTTCGGCAATGAACACGCTTGCGATGGACTGGCCCGATGATGTGCATGACGCTTTTAGCATACTGCCCGAAGGCCACGACTTTGCCGTGCCCGATGTGCTCTTTGCCAAAATCACTGATGACCAACGCGAAGAATGGGCCGCCACATTCGCGGGCAAACGGGACTAAAGCCCAGCTTACATGTCAAAAAACGAATTGCCGTGCCCACCCCTGTCGGGCGCAGTATGTTTCAGAATGAATTGGCATCTTGCAAACACCGTCCAGTCGCCCGCAGGCCGCATCGCTTGGGGCTCTGCTGGCTCTGGCGCACCATTGGTTCTGGCGCATGGTTGGCCTTGGTCATCCTACGCTTGGAACCGGCTGATCCCGACACTGGCGAAAACCTTTCATGTCTACTGGTACGATATGCCCGGCTATGGCCAATCCGACATGCGCCACGAGCAACGCACAGGTCTAAATGTTCAGGGCGAAACCTTTGCCTTCATGCTCGATCACTGGGGTCTCGACCGCCCGAGCGTCTTGGCTCATGATTTCGGTGGCGCTACGACGCTTCGCGCGCATTTCTTGCACGGTCGCGACTACGCCAGTTACATCTTGATGAATGTCGTGGCCATGCGTCCTTGGGGGTCCGACCTCTTTGATCATATCGGCCGTCACGTCCGCGCCTTCAGCGTGCTGCCTCAACACATCCACGAGGCCATCGTGCGTGCTTACATCGGCGGTGCCCTCGCGCGACAGATCACCCCACGAGATGTCGAAGCACTGGTTGCCCCGTGGCTATCAGAGGACGGTCGTATCAGCTTCTACCTGCAGTTCGCCCAAGCCGATGAACATTTCACTGCCGAGATTGAACCCAAATTTGCCAATCTGCGCAGCCCAACACTTATCCTATGGGGAGAGGACGACCCATGGATCCCATTGGCGCGTGGTGAGGCATTGGCCGCGGCGATGCCCAAAGCCCGCTTCGCGCGGATTGCTGACGCGGGTCACCTGCCGCAGCTTGAAAAACCCGACGTCGTGCTGAAACACATCACACGCTTTCTCGCGGACACGTATCAGCATACGTAGGCCAAATATGTCTCAGGCCCGGCGCCACAGAAGGGTCGTGGCGGGAAACTGCTCCGCGCAAAAGTCGTACACCATTTGATACTGCGCCCGGCATGCGCAATACTGTTCATCCGGCAATGGCAAAGCATCGTGATCGTCAACGAGGTGATCTGCATTCCAAACCGGCAAGGACACACCCAGAAACTCCGACAACGCACCCGCAAACGCATCCGTGAACATCTCTTCATAAAGACCGAAAAACAGATCCTCTTCATCAAAGACCCGGCGCAGCGTCGTCACCGTCAAATCATAACGGGTGCGCGCGACATTGCCAGTCTCTTGCATGAAATCTCCAAAGCGGCTGAACAGCTCACGTTGTGTCTTTGCACCGTCAATGGGTCCGTACTTCCGCAAAAACATGCGCATCGCGCTCCACAATCTCTCCGCCGGGTCGCGCATTAGGAACACGACTGTCACGCGAAACCCTGCACGAGTCAGCTTGGACTGGACCTCTTCAAAATGAGAGGGATTCAGCGTCGCATAGATTGGGGTGATATCGCCTGTGCAGATGATTTGGTTTCGGATCAGCCCTTTGAAATAGGCTTCATAGGTTCCCTCATGGGTCCGCATCAGGCGTTGCAGAGCCATGTGCGCCGTTTCCTTGTCGGGTTTTGGCTCAACACGTTCCGACAGTCTAAGCTCATGGGCATACACTTTGTCCCAAACATGATATTCCTTATGGGCACCCATATCGATCTGTGGGCTTTTCTGCAGTTGCTGGCAAAACCACGACGTGCCTGATTTCTGCGCTCCGACCCCCAAGATAAAAACGGGTTTTTCAGACCTCATACCCAACAAACCTCATGGTTTCCCACTGCCGCGTGCTTATCAAAGAACGTGTTGCGCAGGTCAAGATTTAAGCTCGTACAGAGATGCATCCGCGTGACCTCAGGCTCGTGTGTCTCAAACCAAGAGAACACACGATCTGCTTACCCAGTGTCACACGTGACAAGACGAAGGATTTCGAAGTGGTACCCGCGGCCGGACTCGAACCGGCACGGCCTTTCGGCCTGAGGATTTTAAGTCCTCTGTGTCTACCATTCCACCACGCGGGCACAGCTGCCATTCATATCCGTTACGCGCGCGGTGTAAACGGCCAGACAGACATACGCGTCTTCTGGCCCCCGATCTCAAAGTTCTTCTTCCTCCGCCTCCAAAGCGGGCAGCATGCGACGTTCCGCCAACCATGGATTGATATCAAGCGCCCGCCGCAGGACAAGGGCCGCCTCCGCGTTGCGATCAAGCGCCGCAAGGGTCAGTGCTTGCCCGGTCAGGGCCGCGATATGCATTGGGTTCATCTCAAGAGTGCGGTCCAAGTCGGGCAGTGCGGCCTCATAATCCTGGCGAAGGAAATTGACAAAGGCGCGTTGATTGTAGCCTTCCGCATAGTCCGGGCAGTAGTCAATCAAGGCGTTGATCGAATCCAACGCCCCGGAATAATCAAACGACGCGCGCCGCTCCATGCCTTCGTCCAGCAATTCCTGGGCCCGGTCATCTGGCGCATCCGCCCAGAGCTTCCACAGCTCCACCGCGATCAACTGCGCCTCATACTCATTGGGCGCGTCCTTAACGCTGTCGATCAGCGCATTGGTTTCGGCCGAGTAATCCGGAGCCTCCGGGCAAATTTCAGCGAAAACAGGTGTTGCGACAAGCGCGGCGACAGCGGGGAGAAAGGCAAACTTGGGCATGGGAGAAAAAATGGCGCATCCCACCTGCAAATCAAATCACATCAGATGACATCGGGCGAAACCGTCTCTTTGACCGCTTCCATCGCCACATAAGTAGACGTGTTGGCCACAAATGGGAGCGTTGAGACACGTTCCGCCAACACTCTTCGGTAGTCAGACATGTTTTGCGTTCGGATTTTCAACAGGTAGTCAAAATTGCCCGCGATCATATGGGCTTGTTCAATCTCCGGCACCTTGAGCACCGCGGCGTTGAAGGCCGCCAGAGCGGTTTCGCGGGTGTCCTGAAGCCGCACTTCGACAAAGCTGACATGGTCCTGGCCCAGCCGGATGGGATCAATCTGCGCCCGGTAGCCGGTGATCACGCCTGTTGCCTCCAACCGTTTCAGACGTGCCTGCGTGGGCGACTTAGACAGCCCCACAACTTGCGCCAGATCAGTGATCGATATCCGCCCGTCAGCGGCCACCGCCCGCAAGATGGCGCGATCAAACCTGTCCAGGTCAGTTTGTGCAGTTTGCATTCATATTTCCAATCATTTGCATGGCCTAATACTTTCTTTCGGGAAATATACTCTGTTTGGACATGATATCATCGGCTAATTCACTTTTCACAGGACTGCACCCATGCCCTATGACACAGACACCCGCCGCGCCATTGATCTGGCCACTTATGCCGATGAGGCTGACACCGTCGCGCGTCTGATCGCGATTGCCGGCTTGAGTGACGCCGATCGCGCGCGCATCTCGGGCCGGGGTGCAGACCTCGTCCGTGCCATCCGCGACAGATCCGACCCGGGTCTGATGGAGGTCTTTTTGGCCGAATACGGCCTGTCGACGGACGAAGGCGTTGCGCTGATGTGCCTGGCGGAAGCGCTATTGCGCGTGCCCGATGCCGAAACCATCGACACGCTCATCGAAGACAAGATCGCGCCCTCAGATTGGGGCAAGCACCTGGGTCATTCCACCTCGTCGCTGGTCAATGCATCGACGTGGGCGCTGATGCTGACGGGCAAGGTTCTGGAGGATGATCATTCCGGCCAAAACAAAGGGCCGGTGGGCCACCTTCGCGCTGCGATCCGCCGCTTGGGGGAGCCGGTGATCCGCACCGCCGTGGGTCGCGCAATGAAGGAAATGGGCAGGCAATTCGTCCTGGGCGAGACAATTGAGGCCGCCATGACCCGCGCCGCCGGGATGGAAAGCAAGGGCTACACCTATTCCTATGACATGCTGGGGGAGGCCGCCCGGACGGAAGGGGACGCGATCCGCTATCACCTTGCCTATTCCCGCGCGATCACCGCCATTTCCGCGGCGTGCACCCATGAGGATATCCGCAAAAACCCCGGCATTTCGGTCAAGCTGTCCGCGCTCCACCCTCGCTATGAGGTGGCGCAACGCGATGAGGTGATGGACGTCCTGATGCCGCGCTTGCGTTCTCTCGCGCTCTTGGCCAAATCTGCGCGCATGGGGCTCAATATCGACGCGGAGGAGGCGGATCGCCTGTCGCTGTCGCTCGATGTGATCGAGGCCGCTCTGTCGGAACCCGCGCTCAAAGGTTGGGACGGTTTTGGCGTCGTGGTGCAAGCCTATGGGCAGCGCGCCAACCTGGTCATCCACCACCTCTATGACCTTGCCACGCGGCTTGACCGCAAGATCATGATCCGCCTTGTCAAAGGCGCCTATTGGGACACCGAGATCAAGCGCGCGCAGGTCGAAGGCATGGATGGCTTCCCGGTGTTCACCACCAAACCCGCAACCGATGTCAGCTACATCGCCAATGCCCGGACCCTTTTGGGTATGACGGACAGGATTTATCCTCAGTTCGCCACTCATAACGCCCATACCGTTGCCGCCATTCTCGACATGGCAGATGACAAGAACGCCTTTGAGTTTCAGCGCCTCCACGGCATGGGGGAAGCGCTGCATACGATCGTGATGGATCAGGAAAACAGTCGCTGCCGCATCTATGCGCCGGTGGGTGCGCATCGTGATCTTTTGGCTTATCTGGTGCGGCGTCTGTTGGAAAATGGCGCCAATTCCAGCTTCGTGAACCAGATCGTCGACGAAGAGGTCACGCCAGAAGAGGTGGCGCGCGATCCGTTTGATGCGCTGAGCGATCCAACGCCCCCACTGGCCAAGGGCACCGAGCTTTTCGCGCCAGAATGCCTAAACTCACGGGGGTTCGACCTCCATCATCAGCCGACGCTGGAGAGCATTGAGGTCGCGCGCGCGCCCTTTGCCACGACAAAATGGGCCGCAGCGCCATGTATCTCAGGCAAAGCCACGCCGCACGCAGCCGTCGCGACACGCAATCCAGCCGATCCCAGTGACACCCCCGGCACCGTCGCCATGGCCAGCCCGCAGGACATCGAAACCGCCCTCGCCAGCGCCAATCCGTGGCAGGCCAGCGCCCGTGAACGCGGCGAGACCCTTGCCCGTGCGGCCGATCTCTATGAGGAAAATTTCGGGGAAATTTTCGCGCTCTTGGCACGCGAGGCAGGCAAAACCCAGATGGACGCGGTGGCGGAACTGCGCGAAGCGGTCGATTTCCTGCGCTACTACGGTGCCAACGCGCCTGACGCCCGGCCGGTGGGCACCTTCACCTGTATCAGCCCTTGGAACTTCCCGCTGGCCATCTTCACCGGTCAGATCAGTGCGGCACTTGCGGCGGGCAACGCCGTTCTGGCCAAACCCGCCGAACAAACCCCCCTTATTGCGCACTTGGCCATTGGTCTTCTGCACAAGGCAGGCGTGCCCCAAGACGCGCTTCAGCTTTTGCCGGGTGCAGGCGATGTGGGGGCAGCACTCACCTCCGATCCGCGCGTGGATGGCGTCGCCTTCACCGGCTCGACCGAAACCGCGCTGAAAATCCGCGCGAGCATGGCCCGTCACCTTGCGCCCGGCGCGCCGCTCATCGCGGAAACCGGCGGGCTCAACACCATGATCGTCGACAGCACCGCATTGCCGGAACAAGCGGTACAGGCCATTGTCGAATCCGCCTTCCAATCCGCGGGCCAGCGGTGCTCCGCGCTGCGCTGCCTCTACGTGCAGGAGGATATCGCAGACGGGCTGATCACGATGCTGAAGGGTGCGATGGATGCGCTGCGCATGGACGCGCCTTGGCATTTGCACACCGATGTCGGCCCCGTGATCGACGAAGAGGCCCGCGCAGGCATTGCCGCCCATATTCAGGCCGCCCGTGCCGAAGGGCGTCTGATGCATGAGATCAAGACCCCCAATTGCGGCACATTCATCGCCCCGACCCTGCTCCGCGTGGACGGCATCGCCGAGATGACCCGCGAAATCTTTGGCCCGGTCTTGCATGTCGCGACCTTTAAGGCGGATGAACTGGATGGCGTGATCGATGCCATCAACGCGACGGGCTACGGCCTGACCTTCGGCCTGATGACACGGATTGATGACCGCGTGCAGCACGTGTCCGAACGCATAATGGCCGGAAATATCTACATCAACCGCAACCAGATCGGCGCGATCGTGGGCAGCCAACCCTTTGGGGGAGAAGGACTTTCGGGTACGGGCCCCAAGGCCGGTGGGCCGAACTACATGACACGGTTTTTGCGCCATGACGCGCCACGGGCCAGCACCAGCTGGGGCAACCCAACCACGATCAATCTGGCCCGGTCACTGGCCGATGCGCCCCCGGGCGAGGCGGCAAAAGACACGCTTTTACCGGGGCCGACGGGGGAATCTAACCGTCTGTCGACACACCCACGCGCGCCGCTTCTTTGCCTCGGGCCAGGACAGGCCGCGGCGCAAGCACAAGGAGATGCGATCACGGCATTGGGCGGGCAGGCGATCGTTCTGGACGGTGATCTCGATGCAGCACAGCTATCGCAGGTGACGGGATTTGCCGGTGCGGTTTGGTGGGGCGATGATGCTACCGCACGTGCCTACACAACCGCCTTGGCCAAACGCGAGGGCCCCATTTTGCCGCTGATCACAGGTCTGCCCGATCTGGGCCATGCCTGTCAGGAGCGGCATGTCTGCGTGGACACAACAGCCGCTGGCGGCAACGCAGCATTGTTGGGTGGGGCATCCTGACGGTGCGCCTCACACCAAGGACTGCTCAGGTACGTCCAGGAGGCTCGGCGAGCCGGTCAAGCCCCAACGCGCGCCTTTGCTTTTCTGCGCGGTTTCGGTGCGATCCGTGCACATGAAAGAACGGGTCGTAGATGGAAAAGGGCTTATCTGACAACTGTTCGACCACGCGGTTCATCGCGACAATGCGATCCAGCGCCGTGACTTTCAGCTCTGCGCGCGAGCGATCCGGCACGATGTGCGGCGGCAGAAAATCAAGTATGGCATCTGACAAGGTTTCGACGACGTCTTTCAAGGGTCTGTCTGGCGTCTCGAGAATGTCGTCATAGGCAATCTCTAGGACGCGAGGGTGCTCCAGAACCTCCGGTTGGTAGGTTTTCTCACCCCGTGTGGACGTTATGAGATAGAGATCGAACTCACTGAATTCCTCAAACATGCGCAAGGGATGCCCGCCGTGGGATTTGCTCAGAAGCGACGTGTGGATCCAATTGCGCGTGGGAAAACAAATGGGCTCATCCGGGCAAATCAGGCCAGCCACAAGATTGACCACAAAGGTCGACCCGGTACCCGTCCTCGACATTTGGACAATGCGTGTTGTGGTTTTGTCCAGCATTTTGCGCCCCGCCATGATCTGTGAAAAACTACAGGGTGCAGAGACGGTTGGCAATTCAGGCCATGGAAGCTTGAACGCTTGACCCCGCCAATTCCTACGCGCAGGTTGCGCCCATGTTTCCGATCCGTGATCATAACCCATCGGGCCGCACGCCTTTTGTGACCTATGCGCTTCTGGCAGCCAATATCGTGATTTTCGTGATGTATTGGTCGGCCTATCCCGATGATCGCGCGTTGTACCGCTTTTTTTTGGAGTGGGGCATGGTGCCCGGCGCGATCACATCCGGCGTCAACCAGCACACGATTTTCACGTCCATGTTCCTGCATGGCGGCTGGATGCATCTGGCCGGTAACATGCTGTTTTTATGGATATTTGGCGACAACATCGAAGACAAGATGGGTCATGTGCTTTACCTTTTGTTCTATCTCGCCTGCGGCGTTGGTGCGGCACTGATCCATGTTGCGGCCGATCCCTATTCGACCGTGCCCACCGTGGGGGCATCGGGCGCCATCGCAGGTGTCATGGGCGGCTACCTCTTGCTCTTCCCAAAAGCGCGTGTCGATATCTTTTTCTTTTTCATCATCTTCTTCCGCATCATCCCGGTACCCGCTTGGATCACGCTTTGTGCCTGGCTTGCGCTGCAGTTTTTCGGCGGGTTTTCAACGCCAAGCCCTGGCGGAGGCGGCGTGGCCTATTGGGCGCATATCGGTGGGTTTGCCGTGGGTGTCTTGCTCGCCATTCCGGCGTTCTTGCGTCTGGGCGGGACAGAGTTTTGGCAGCGCACGCATGGCGCGCCACCGCATCCCGAAGCCAAGTACAAATACGTCCGCACCGCGATCCCGCGCGTCACACGACGCTGATCATGTATCCCGGATCACCGCCGCGAATTTCTCGAAAATCGCTTCATTGGCGCAAAGTACATCGCCTGTCTCAACCACGCTGCCTGCGCCCGTCACGGTTTCAATCAAACCACCTGCTTCGCGCACAATGATCTCACCGGCGGCCACGTCCCAGGCATTGAGGTCCCGCTCCCAGAACCCCTCATAGCGTCCGGCCGCCACGTAAGCCATGTCGAGCGCAGCCGAGCCCCAGCGCCGCACGCCGGCACATGCGGGCATGAGCCGCGCCAGATCTTGCAGCGTCGCAGGCAGATCGCGATGACCGCCAAAGGGCACGCCCGTGGCAAAGATTGACTCGATCATCTTGGCGCGGGCTGAGACGCGCAGGCGGCTTTCATTCAGCCATGCGCCTTCGCCCTTTTCCGCCCAGAAAAGCTCATCCTTGGCCGCGTCATAGATCACGCCAGACACGATTTTTCCTTTGTGTTCCAGGGCGATAGACACCGCCCAATGGGGCAGACCATGCAGGAAATTCGTGGTGCCATCGAGAGGGTCCACGATCCAGCGCCGGGTCGGGTCTTCTCCCGGCTCGCCGCCGCCTTCCTCGCCCAGCCAGCCATAGGTGGGCCGCGCGCCCATCAGCTCTTCTTTTACGATGGCCTCAGCCGCGATATCGGCGCGGCTGACAAAATCGCCTGCGCCTTTCATCGTGGTCTGCAGGTTTTCCACTTCGCGGAAGTCCTTGACCAGCGACCGGCCCGCCTTGCGCGCGGCTTTGATCATGATGTTGACGTTGGCGCTGCCGTGCATCTGCGGCCTCCTTGCGTTAGGCCGCGCGTATACGCCGGGCAGCGCGGGGTGACAAGCCGACCCAACGCAGGGTCATCGGATCAACGCCTCCAACCGGGCTTGCAACGCGTCGATAGGGACAACGAGGTCACGGCGATTGTGAACGGCGCGGTTGCCTTGGACATTCGCATACCGCTCAAAAACAGTCAGCCCTTCTTCGTCGGGGCACAGGAACGCCTCATAGGGTTGCCGCCGGTCGCGGGCCAATGTGATGTATTGCGACGTGTAGTGCGAACTAAAGAGTTCAATCACCCGCGCGGTGGGTGGACAGAACACGAGATTGGCCAAACCCGCCCCATGGGGGGATAGCAAGATCTCTGCCTCACGCAGACGCGTCGCCAGATCACGTGGCGTGTAATCTTCGGCAAACACTTCGACAAAGCCCAAGCGTGAGATCATCTCCAAGAACGCCTCATGGTTGACAATCTGCCGCCCCTTGGCGCGTTGCCGACTGATATAGACATGTTTTCCAAAAGACGGCTGATCGCCCAATGGGCGCGCGGCGTCAGAGGCAAAGATGTCGTCAATGTAGGCGTGTAGCCACTCCGGCGTGAACCGCGTCAGGCGTACGCCCTCAAGATGCACGGAATGTTCCAACCGGAACGCAGGGTTCTTCGGATTGAAAAACCGGATGGGCGGACTGTCCGGACCAAGCACGGAGGCCATGGTCGCATGCATCCATTTGGCCCCGGTATTGACGAGGATCGTATCAAACGTCTCAAGGTCAAACCCGGCCTCTTTGGCGACCAAAAGTTTGGGTAAGCAATCCAGCAGGAAAAAAGAATAGCGCCCAGCCCCCGGCACGGACAAATCCAGCGTGCGCCCCGGCACATCCACAGGTTCCGCCAGATCAAAGGGCGGGTCGAAGCGCGCCACCGCTTGCCGGTGCTGTCTGTAGATTTGACCGTTCCGACCGAAATACTTGAGCCCCTCTTTGATCCAAACCGTCGTGTCCCGCAGCTCCGTCACTTGCGGAGAGCCGTAGGTGCCGCGTTTGGGGATCAACCCCAAAGCTTGCAGGCGCGCTTCAAGCTCAGAGAGGTCATCCAACTCTTGCAGCACGGTAAATGTGGGGGTGATCTTGTTGGCCGATGCATAGGATTTGGGGATCATGATGCGATCAGGCTCAATCGCATCCTCATTGGGCAGGCCGTGCCGTACAAAGGCATGATGTGCAAAGATCTCGCTTTGTGGCGCGCGCGACAACTGCCAGACCGCCGTGTGGGTCTTTGGCCCTTGGAAAACAGTGCAATCCGTGGCCAAAAGCCGGTGATAGGCGGACCAATGCTCGGGCAGATGGGCGTCTTCCAACACCACGTGCGCCTCCTCGGCGAGCACCTCCAACGCCGCGCGCACACTGGCAATCCGGTCCGCGCCACCGATCAAAGCCGCGTCAAAACCATCTGCAGAGCCAAGCGCCTCAACCGATGCCACAACGCGCAGGTGATCCCCGAACCCAGTATCTTGGGCCGCCATCTGCGCCGCATCGGCCTTGGCGATATCTGCCTCAACCAAGGTGACCTGCGAGCCCTGATCGAGCAGAAACTGCGTCCCCGGGCCCGCGCCAAATTGCAAACTGCGATGGGGCAAGCCACGTGCTGCAATCGCCTGCGCCAGGTGCTCTGCCACGCCCGGCGCCCAAACGTCAGGCGCCCAAACGTCAGGCGTGGTCATTTGCGGGTCATCTTGCATCCGGCAATCCTTCAAACCACCTTGGGGCGAACCCTTGCCAGGCGTTGTGCCTCAAAATAGCACCACACTCCACGCTCAATTCTCTATTGGCTCTTGTTGCGATGTGGCAAGGTCAGCCCGGCCATGCCAAGAAATCCGGCAATGCGCCCTTCCGCATCCTCGTCCGAGAGATCAACCTCCAGATACCGCGGATGACCTTCAAAATACTGACGCACCGCCGCACGATGGGCGTTGAATACGGACTTGTAGTGCTCTTCGTGACCCACGGGCGTGTCGATACCGAACACATGCAGCTTGTTTTCCGAGGGGCCGCGCTGTTCGGTGTGCTTCAGGATTGATTTGAGCCAGAGGTCGGCGTCTCGATGCATGAAAATGAACCGTGCTTCGGGAAACCACTCATCCAACTCTTTGTAGATCATGGGCCAAGGGTGATCTTCGACCACCTCATATTTTTTCGCCAGCGCCCGGAGCGCATCATAGTCCTTATTCGCCCACAACCGCACCAGTTGCGTCCGGTTGAGCCGCTCTGCACGCATGTCCAGCACGTTCAGCCCGGCGCCCCGCAATGCAGCAGACACGCTTTTGGTCCCGGTCCGGCCAAACCCGATCAGAAAGACTTTCATAAAAGACGCCCCTCGACATTGCGTTTCGCCTGATTGCCAGATGCCGCACGGTTTCTCAATCTTTGGTTTTGGGCCGTTACGAAGTCAAATCACGGCACAAATCCAAAAGCCACTCGCGAAACATGCGCGCCGGACGGCGCAAGGCGTCCCGTTCAGGATAGATCAGGTGATAGCCCTCGCGCCCCGCTGTCTCAAACCCCGGCAGACAGGGCGTTAGGCCCGCATCTTTCACGGCTTTCTCGCTGACCGGGGCGCGGGCCAAGGCCACTCCCACGCCCGCAGAAGCCATCGACACGGCCACCAAAGTGCTGTCGGCATAGGCAAACCGCGCATCCACCGGCACCTGGCCCATCTGTTCAAAGACATGCGCCCAGCCCGCCCTGTGGGTTGTCACTTCGATCAGCCGATGCGCCATCAGATCCCGCGGCGTTTTGATCCGCTCGGCAATGTCCGACCGTGCCACGGGATAAAGCCGCTCGCCCAACAGAAAATCACTGTCGGCCTCGTGCAAAAGCGGGCTGCCAAAGACAATTCGCATGTCGAAAAGACCCTGCCGCAACTCAGTGGCATGCAGAAAAGACCCCAACAGCAGCGTGATCTTGGGATGCGCCGCAGTGAACGTGTCATAGGCCGGTGCCAGGATCCCTTGGCTGAACAGCAGTTCCGCCTGCACGTGAAGTTGCTGGGCCCGCGCCTCTCCAAACAATCCGTCGGTCGCGTTTTGCAGGGACAATAGCGATTGCTGCACAATTGGCAGGTAGGCCCGCCCCAGATCGGTCAGTTCCACCGAATGCGCCGCCCTGGTGAACAGCGGCGCCCCAACGCGATCTTCCAGCGCGCGCACCTGTTGGCTGACGGCTGCGGCGGACATGTGCAACTCTTCTGCTGCACGGGCAAAGCTTTGAAATCGCGCGGCGGCCTCAAATACGCGCAACCAGTTGAGAGAGGGGACGGTGATCGTCATCGCATGAGACTAAGTTCAACTTACGCTCAGCGTCCAGCAGAACCGCTTTGCCCAGGCAAAAATTTCGCTACTGTTCCGTCTAAAGTCACCTCAAGGACCCCAAGATCATGCTCGATTCCGTCCCCCTCAGCCAAGGTTTGCTTAACCCCACTGACGTCACGCGCTACCGCGAAGACGGCTATCTGCGCCCCATCCCCGTGATCCCAGTGGAAGAGGCCGCCACGCTGCGCGCAGAGCTCGAAGAGATGGAAGACACCTGGCTCACGGCGGATCTTCCTCACCCGCTCAACACCTATAAACGCGTCAACTCCCATTGCGTGATCCCCATGGCCCACCGCATCGCCGCTGATCCACGCGTGCTCGACGTGGTCGAAGGCATCCTTGGCCCCGACATCCTGATCTGGTCGGTGGAGTTCTTCATTAAGGAACCACAGACCAAATCCATCGTCTCGATGCATCAGGACCTGACCTATTGGGGCTTTGGCGCGGTGGATCAGCTGCTCACCGCCTGGATCGCGCTAAGCCCGGCGACCGAGGCGTCAGGGTGCATGAACTTTGAGCGTGGCAGCCACAAAAATCCGATCCTGCCTCATGAAGACACCTATGACAAAGACAACCTGCTGTCGCGCGGGCAGGAAATTCAGGTTGATGTCGCGCCCGAAGACAAGGTGCCGGCAGAACTACAGCCAGGGCAAATGTCGCTCCATCATGGGCTGATGATCCACGGCTCCGGTCCCAATGTCACCGATGACCGCCGCATTGCCGTGGCGATCCGCTACTGCACGCCCCAGATTGCCCAACAGGTGGCACAGAAGGATTATGCCATTCTGGCCCGAGGCGCGGACCGGACGGGCAATTTTATCAATTTCGCACCTCCAACTGCCCCCTTTACGCCGGCCAGCCTCGCGCTCTACGATGAGATCAGGGTGGCGCAAACTGAGGCGCTGATGGACGGGGCAACGGAAGACGGCCAGGGCCTGTATTCCTGATCAAAACGAGGCATGCGCGATGGACAAAGTCAGCTTTACCCAGATGAAGGACGGCACCAAGGAAGACTATGAATTCCTGACCGCCCATGAGATCGACCACACCAAAGACACCGCCAAACGGCTGCTCAAGGCGCTGGTGGAGCTCGATGAGGGCCTCTCTGGCTATCAAATCACCCGCCTTGGCCATTCCGTCCAATCGGCCACCCGGGCCTGGCGTGATGGGGCGGATACCGATTGGGTGGTGTCTGCGCTTTTGCACGATATTGGCGACATCTACGCGCCTTACAATCATGATGAATACGCGGCCACGATCCTGAAGCCTTTCGTGCGCGAACAATGCCGCTGGTGCGTGGAAACCCATGGTGATTTCCAGATGGTCTATTACGGCCATCACCTGGAAGGCATGGACCCGGACAAGCGCGACCGCCACGCCGGCCATCGGTTCTTCGACGATTGCGCCCAGTTCTGCGAGCGCTGGGATCAAGCCAGTTTCGACCCAGATTACGACACGCTTCCCCTGGAATTCTTTGCCCCCATGGTCGAAGAGGTGTTCGCGCGTGAGCCCTATGCCAAGGACGTGATCGATTGGGACACCCGCAAACCTCTGGTCGATCCAGAGGTGGCCGCCCAGCGCGCCGCCGCTGCCTAGCCACCACCCCGCGCCGATCCCATTCGCGCTCTGCGCAAGATATGGCGCAACCGGCCGGAATTGCCGCTAAGGATCGCAACGTACCGCGGTCGGCCATGCGCGGCCCACATTGCGCCATAGGTATTTATGACAAGAAAGAAGCCTGAAAGGTTTTCTTAACCAAGATCGGCCAGGCTCAAAGGGCGGTACAGGCTGAGGAGCCGATGACCGTACAAGGAAGAAGCCGCCCTGCCTGACTTGGCCAAGCCGCTCAGGTTAGGGCGCTTCGATTTCAACTCTAGTTCAACGATGCGAAGACCGCGCCGTATCCTCGCTTCTTTCTTGTCAAAAATACCTAAATCCCAATCGCGCCACGCAGACGGAGCACGGATCAACGCTCCATACGATCCCCGATATCGCGCGCCCACCAAGACCGCTTGAGCCCTTGGTAGATCCGGATCGGATCGCGCCCGTGCCAGCCTTCTACGTCGGCGGCTTTGCGCAGCATGCTCTTGCCCTCGCGCCCCTGCGCATCTTTCCATACGATCCGAAAGCGCGCCCGGTTGTTCACCCGCACGTTGGTCTTCACGACCTCCACCACCTCGGCCATCTCAACCGCGCCATATTTGCGCGCGCGCAGCGCCTCCACCGTCCAGCGCCCCGTCACCCACAGCATGCCCAACACGATGACGCCCAGAACCAAGGCCACCCAGCGCAGCGCCGTGGCCCCCCGCGCATAATTGCCTTCGCGCAGCTCCACCGTCTCGGGTTGGCTTTCCAGGTACCGGATTTCAATCTCATCGCCCACCGCCTGCTCGCGGTAAAACCCACGGCCCACGGTCTTGCTGACATTCACCTCTTCGCGCCGCTGGGTCAGGAAATCCACAACGAGGTAATAAGTATAGGTCCGGTTCCCATCCGAATCCCGCCCCTCGCGCACATATTTGTCTTCCACCACCGCAACCGCCGTGCGCCCCTCTTCTTCAAACCGTTGCGCGGTCGAGAAATTATACTGCCCGATCAGCGATACGATCACCACGGGCACCGCGAAAAGCATCGGCAGCCAGCCCCCCATGCGCATGAATAGGGAGAAGGCCGTTCTGGGCGGATAATGCTCTGGATCTGTCATGCGTCCGATCCTGCGCCAAGCCCGCGCCCAATCGCAACCCATAACCGCTTCCCCTTCCGCCCCTGACGCGCTATCTGAGCCGTCACGGGCAAGACGGTGAGAGGCATCCCATGGCCATGGAAAAAACATTCGACGCGAAAGCGTCCGAGAACCGCATCTACAACGAATGGGAAGGCTCCGGCGCGTTCAAGGCCGGGGCCAATGCCAAAGAAGGGGCCGAGACCTTTTCCATCATGATTCCGCCGCCCAATGTGAACGGGCGGCTCCATATCGGGCACGCCTTCAACAACACAATCCAGGATATCCTGATCCGCTGGCACCGCATGCGCGGGCATGACACGCTCTGGCAGCCGGGCCAGGATCATGCGGGCATCGCGCTACAGCTGGCCGTCGAAAAAGAACTGGCGCAAACCACAGGCCAAAAGCGCACCGACATGACCCGCGATGAGTTCCTCAAGATCGCTTGGGAATACAAGCACCGCACCGCCAATGGAATCGTGGATCAGCTAAAACGCCTGGGCAGCTCCTGCGATTGGTCACGCAACGCCTTCACCATGTCGGGTGCCCCCAACGCACCGGCGGGGGAAGAGGGCAATTTCCACGACGCCGTCATCAAGGTCTTCGTGGATATGTACAACAAAGGCCTCATTTATCGCGGCAAGCGGCTGGTGAACTGGGATCCGTACTTTGAATCCGCCATCTCCGACCTCGAGGTCGAGAACATCGAAGTTGCCGGTAACATGTGGCACTTCAAGTACCCTTTGGCCAATGGTCAAACCTATGAGTATTTGGAGAAAGATGAAGACGGGAATGTGATCCTGCAAGAGACGCGCGACTACATCTCCATCGCCACCACCCGGCCTGAAACCATGCTGGGCGACGGCGCGGTCGCGGTGCATCCAAGCGATGAACGCTATGCGCCGATCGTGGGCAAACTCTGCGAAATCCCGGTCGGGCCGAAAGAGCACCGCCGCCTCATCCCCATCATCACGGATGAATACCCTGACCCCAATTTCGGCTCCGGTGCGGTGAAGATCACCGGCGCGCATGACTTCAACGACTACGGCGTCGCCTCGCGTGGCGGCATCCCGATGTACCGCCTGATGGACACGAAAGGCGCCATGCGCGATGACGGCGCGCCTTACGCCGAGGCCGCTGAACGGGCGCAGGAAATTGCAGGTGGTGCGGAGTTTACCGGCGCGGAAGTCGACACGCTCAACCTGGTTCCGGATGACATTCGCGGCCTTGACCGGTTCGAGGCGCGCAAAGTTGTTGTGGAGCAAATCACCGCCGAAGGTCTGGCCGTGATGACCACTGTGGAGGAAACGGGCGAAGATGGCGAAACCATCACCCGTGACGTTCCAATGGTGGAAAACAAGCCAATCATGCAGCCTTTTGGCGATCGCTCAAAGGTCGTGATCGAACCTATGCTGACGGACCAGTGGTTCGTTGACACCGACAAAATCGTCGGCCCGGCCATCGACGCCGTCCGCTCCGGCGAGACAAACATCATGCCCGAGCAGGACCGCAAGGTCTATTTCAACTGGCTTGAAAACATCGAGCCCTGGTGCATTTCCCGCCAACTCTGGTGGGGCCACCAGATCCCGGTTTGGTATGGACCTGACAAAGATGATCTTCTTGGTGACATGATCGCTTTCTGTGCACCAACGGTGGATGAAGTCGTTGCCAAGGCGCAACACTACTACGGCTCTGACGTTACGGTCGAGTCTACGGATCTGGCGCCAAACTATGCGCAATCATATCCGGAAGATGGGCCTCGGGATCAACAAGGCCAGCCAACGGACGAAAGCCTCTTTAGGTTGTCAGGCGTGGATCTTGTTCGTGACCCAGACGTCCTCGACACTTGGTTCTCCTCCGGCCTCTGGCCCATCGGTACCCTGGGCTGGCCCGAGGACACCGAGGAACTGAAAAAATACTTCCCCACCTCCGTCCTCGTTACCGGCTTTGACATCATCTTCTTCTGGGTCGCCCGCATGATGATGATGCAATACGCCGTCGTCGGCCAAAAGCCGTTTGACCACGTCTATGTCCACGCCCTCGTCCGCGACGAGAAGGGCAAGAAGATGTCCAAATCCTTGGGCAACGTCCTCGACCCGCTGGAACTGATTGACGAATACGGCGCCGATGCCGTCCGCTTCACACTCACTGCCATGGCCGCCATGGGCCGCGATCTGAAGCTTTCGACGCAGCGCATCGCGGGCTACCGCAATTTCGGCACCAAGCTTTGGAATGCCGCCCGTTTCGCCGAAATGAACGGCGCCACCTTTGGCCAGATCGATCCATCCCACCGCATGCGTCCCGCTGACCCGAAACAGACCGTCAACAAATGGATCATCGGAGAGACGGCCCGCGTCCGCGAAGACGTCGATCACGCCCTTAACCAGTTCCGCTTCAACGACGCGGCCAATGCGCGCTATGCCTTTGTCTGGGGCAAGGTCTGCGACTGGTATGTGGAGTTTTCCAAGCCGCTGCTCACAGGCGAAGACGAGGGCATCAAGCGCGAGACTCAAGCCACCATGGCCTGGGTCATTGACCAGTGTTTGATCCTGCTGCACCCCATCATGCCGTTCATCACCGAAGAGCTTTGGGGCACGCTTGGGACACGCGACAAGCACCTCGTCCATGCCGATTGGCCCAGCTATGGCACGGATCTCATCGATAAAAACGCCGATCGCGAAATGAACTGGGTGATCTCTCTCATTGAGTCCATTCGCTCCGCACGCGCCCAAGTCCACGTGCCTGTCGGTCTCTACATTCCGGTCATCTGCACCGATCTTGATGAGGCTGGCCACGCCGCGTGGAAGACCAACGAGGTCATGATCAAACGCCTCGCCCGTGTTGAAAACCTCAGCATGGCGGACACATTGCCCAAAGGGTGCATCACCATCGCCGTCGAAGGCGGCAACTTTGGCCTGCCGCTCGCTGATGTCATTGATGTTGCAGAAGAAAAAGCGCGCCTTGAAAAAACCCTCGGCAAGCTCGCCAAGGAATTGGGCGGCCTGCGTGGACGGTTGAACAACCCCAAATTCGTCGAAAGCGCGCCCGAAGAGGTGGTCGTTGAGGCCCGCGAAAACCTGGCCCTCCGCGAGGAAGAAGAGGCTAAACTAAAGATCGCTTTGACCCAACTGGCAGAGCTGGAGGGCTAAGCGCCCCTGGTTTCATCTTGCCAAAAATACTCAAATCTTGATCCGCGCAACCATCAAAAAAAGATCAGAAAAAGCGCGGATCACTCCATCTCCCGCATCCGCGCCACATAGCGCGCCAGCGTGTCAATCTCGAGGTTCACCATATCGCCCTGAGCCACATCGCCCCAAGTGGTCACTTTCTTGGTGTGCGGAATGAAGTTAATGCCAAAATCGCACCCGTCCACCTCATTGACCGTCAGAGACGTGCCATTGAGAGCCACAGAGCCTTTCGAGGCAATAAACCGCGCCAAAGCCTCCGGCGCGCGCAGGACGACGCGCGTGCTATCCCCTTCATCTTTGAGGGAAATCACCTCAGCCACCCCATCCACATGACCCGACACAATATGCCCGCCCAGCTCATCGCCTACGCGCAAGGATCGCTCCAGATTGACCCGCTTTCCGGGTGCCCAAGATGTCAGGTTCGTCTTTGACACCGTCTCGGCCGAGATATCCACGTCAAACCAACCATCGCCCTTGCCCACAACGGTCAAACAGACCCCATCACAGGCAATCGAGGCCCCCATATCCACGCGTGACATGTCATAGCGCGTCTCGATCCGCGCGCGCAGATCACCGCGTTGCTCTGCCTCCAGAATGCGGCCCACATCCGTCACGATCCCGGTGAACATGGCAAGACTCCTTGAAAAATGCGTCTCACCGGAGGTATCCTGACCACCGGCGTCAGACAAGGCATGGCAGGCCACATTTTCGCCCGATTCCAAGCTATACTGCCGCAAAACAAGCAGTTATCGGGCCTTGAACTATGCTGACGGGCGACCAAAAAGTATTTTTATTCCTGCAAGGCCCGCACGGGCCTTTCTTTCACCGTTTGGGCCGGATGGTGGGCCATTCGGGCGCCGAGGTATGGCGCGTCGGATTCAACGCGGGCGACCGCCTGTTTTGGCGCGATCCGGATCGCTATGTGGCCTATAAGGGCGACGCCGACGGCTGGCCAGACTTCTTCAAGACACTGGTCGCGGACAAGGGCGTGACCGATCTGGTGCTCTATGGGGATGTCCGCCCGATCCATGCCCAGGCCGTGGCCCACGCCAAGGAAATTGGCCTAAAAATTCACGTGTTTGAAGAAGGCTATATGCGACCCTACTGGGTGACGTATGAGCGTGACGGCTCCAACGGGCATTCGCGGCTCATGCGGATGAGCGTGGATGATATGCGGCGGGCGCTTGAAAATTCTGACATGGACACGGCCCTGCCACCGGCGAGCTGGGGTGATATGCGACAGCACATCTGGTATGGCGCGCTCTATCACGGGGCGGTGCTGTTGTTTAACCAAGGGTATCGCAAGTTCCGCCCGCATCGGGCCCTGACCGTGCGTCAGGAATTTGGGCTATATCTCAAGCGATTGCTCTTGATGCCCTATCAAGCCGTGGAACGCCGCATCGCCACGCTGCGTATTCGCCACGGCGGCTTTCCCTATCACTTGGCGCTGTTGCAGCTGGAACATGACGCCTCGTTTCAAGCGCATTCGCCCTTTGAGACCATGGCCGATTTCCTGCGCACCGTGATCGAAGGATTTGCCGCGGGCGCCCCCAAGCATCACCACCTCGTGGTCAAGGCCCACCCGCTGGAGGATGGCCGCGTGCCGATCCGGTGGGAGCTGATGCGGCTGGCCCGCAAGCACGGGATTGAGGCGCGGGTGCATTTCGTGCGGGGCGGCAAGCTGGCCCAGCTTTTGGATGAGGCCCGCAGCGCGGTGACCGTGAATTCCACCGCCGCACAGCAGGTGCTGTGGCGGGGGATCCCGCTCAAGACCTTCGGCGATGCGGTCTATGCCAAGCCGGAATTTGTCTCGACCAAACCGCTCAAGGATTTCTTCACGCTGGCCGAGCGGCCTGATCGCAAGGCCTATGGTGACTATCGCCGCTACCTGTTGGAAAGCAGCCAAATTGCGGGTGGGTTTTATTCTGCCAGCGGCCGCCGACAGCTGCTCCGGCAGGCCGTGGATTTGATGCTGAGCGAGGATGATCCCTATGACGCGCTGATCTCGGGCACCGCGGCTCCGAGGCAACAGTTGCGTGCCGTGCAGACATAAGCACAACCTGTAGCGCTGGATTTTATCCACAGATTCCGTTATGTTGCAGGAAAAAATTGAGGCAGAACAATAATAGGTCGAGGAGACCGAGCAGTGAAACCCCGTACCAAGCGTTGGGCGAGAACCGTCGCCCTAATCGCGGCTGTGTCCATAGTCGCGTCCTGTGCCCTCCCACGTGTGGGCCCCAACAAACGAGAGCTTTTCGAAGGCTCGGTGCAGCGCAGCGGCGACGCCTTTGTCGTCTCCGTGAATGACCGCGTCACCCGGGCCACCGCGGTGCAACCGGCCCTTGGCTTTACCGATGCGTTCAAGAATGCAGGCGTGATCGGCTCTGACACGATCCGTCCCGGTGACACCCTTGGCCTGACCATTTGGGAGAACGTCGATGATGGGCTTCTGGCAGGCGAAGTGCAGCCCAACACGGTGCTGGAAGAGGTGCAAGTTGACGGTGCGGGCTTTATCTTTGTGCCCTATGCAGGCCGCATTCGCGCCGCGGGCAACACGCCAGAGGCCATTCGCCGCCTGATCACATCCAAGCTTGATGAACAAACCCCCGACCCGCAGGTTGAGGTGCGCAGGCTTGCCGGGGACGGCGCGACCGTATCCCTCATTGGTGGTGTGGGCGCCCAAGGTGTCTATCCCATTGAGCGTCCGACACGCACGCTGTCGACCATGCTGGCCAATGCAGGCGGTGTGACGATCAACCCCGAGGTGGCGCAGGTCACCGTTGTGCGCGGTGAACATCGCTCCAAGGTTTGGTTCCAGGACATCTTTAGCAACCCGCGTTTTGACATCGCCTTGCGCGGTGGCGATCGCATCCTTGTGGAAGAAGACAGCCGAGCGTTCACCGCCCTTGGCGCCACGGGTGCGCAAGCGCGTCTGCCTTTTGCCAGCCCGACCATTAGCGCGGTTGAAGCCATCGCTCAGGTCGGTGGTCTGAATTCCAACACGGCGGATCCGACCGGTGTGTTCATCCTGCGCAACGAACCCGCAGAGATCGCCAATCAGGTCTTGGGCCGCGGCGATTTGGTCGGGGCGCAGCGCATGGTCTATGTGTTGGATCTGACGCAACCCAACGGCATGTTCCAAGCGCGCGACTTTGCCGTGCGCGATGATGATACGCTTTATGTCACAGAGGCCCCGTTTGCCCAGTGGAGCAAGGTGATTTCGGCTTTGACCGGCACTCTGGGCGCGGTTGGCTCGATCTCGAGCACGGCGCAAGGATTCTCCGGCAACTGATGCATCTGGACGACGATCACAAGCCCGCCGGGACGGACACGCCTCGGCGGGCTTTCTATTTCAACGCGGGGTTTCTGCGCCAGAAACGCGTGCGCCGGATCATGGAACTGGCGGGATATGCGTTGGAGATTGGCAAGCCCGGGGCGGAGGATCTGATCGCGGTTTGGGGGCATTCGCCCTATGCCAAACGCGGTGAAACAGTCGCCAGCGCAACCGGGGCGGGGCTTGTGCGGGTTGAGGATGCATTTTTGCGCTCTCTCTTTCCCGGGCGGTCGGGGGAGCCGCCTTTGGGTCTGGTGATTGACCAGACCGGCATGCATTTTGACGGCGAGACCCCGTCTGATCTGGAAACCCTGCTGGCCACCCATCCGCTTGATGACACGGGCCTTTTGAACCGCGCGCGAGGGGCCATCGCGCGCCTGCAAGAGGCACATCTTTCGAAATACACGGCCTTTGACGCAGCAAAGACCGCCCCAGAGCCGGGCTACGTGCTGGTGATCGACCAGACAGAGGGCGATGCCTCTGTCACCCATGGCGGCGCAAACGCGGCCAGTTTCAAGGAAATGCTCTATTGGGCGCAGGAGGAAAATCCGGGCGCGCGCATCCTGATCAAAACCCATCCCGAGACCGTTCAGGGACATCGGCTGGGGTATTTTTCCCAAGCCGACGAAACAGACCGCATTGCGCTTTTTGCCGATCCGGTCAGCCCTTGGGCCTTGCTGGAGGGGGCTGTCGCTGTCTACACGGTGAGTTCTCAATTGGGGTTTGAGGCGATCCTGGCGGGTCACAAGCCGCGGGTCTTTGGCCGTCCGTTCTATGCCGGGTGGCACCTGACCGATGACCGTCACCCACTCACGTTTCCACGCCGCACGCGCCGATTGACGCGGGCGCAGCTGTTTGCAGCCGCGATGATCCTTTACCCGAAATGGTACAACCCGCACACCGACGCGCTGTGTGAGTTGGAGGATGCAATCTCGATCCTTGAGGCGCAGACGCGGGCCTGGCGGGAGGACAAGACCGGCTGGGACGCGTACGGCATGCGCCTTTGGAAACGCGCGCCATTGCGTGGGTTTTTTGGGGCGCACGGCCCGATCCGGTTTCTCGACACTCCCAAAACTGGCGACCGCCCTGCGATGGTCTGGACCTCACAGCAAGAGACCGCCCCAGCCCACGCCGTCCGCGTTGAGGACGGGTATTTGCGGTCACGCGGTCAGGGGGCTGATCTGATCCCGCCGCTGTCGCTCGTCTGCGATGATTTGGGTATCTACTATGATCCCGCACGCGAAAGCCGGGTGGAGCGGTGGATCACAGCCCGCGCGACATTGCGCCCCGATCAAGAGTTGCGCGCGTCCCGTTTGATCCAGCGCCTCACGCAGTCGGGTTTGAGCAAGTATAATCTGGGTCTGGACGCACCAGGCCTGCCCGAGGGGCACCGCATTCTGGTGCCCGGTCAGGTGGAAGATGATGCCTCTATCCTGTTGGGCGCGGGCGCGGTGGCCACCAATCTGGACCTGTTGCAACGCGCGCGGGCCGATAACCCCGATGCGGTGATCCTCTACAAACCCCACCCGGACGTAGAGGCCGGTCTGCGCACAGGGGCTGTCCCGCAAGACGCATTGACCGCGTTGGCCGACCAGGTTCTGACCCGTGCAGACCCCGCCGCCTTGCTCACTGAGGTGGATGAGGTATGGACGATGACCTCCCTGATGGGTTTTGAAGCCCTGTTGAGAGGTGTTGCGGTGACCACCACAGGCGCGCCGTTTTACGCAGGCTGGGGGCTGACCCGTGATCTAGGCCGCGTTCCGGCCCGCCGCGTCGCCCGGCCCACGCTGGAAGGGTTGGCCCACGCGGCCCTGATCGACTATCCGCGTTACTTCGACCCTGTCATGCGCGGTCCCTGCCCGGTTGAAACCGTGGTGGATCGCCTCGTCACCGGAACTGTGCCGCGCCCGGGTCCGGGCAACCGGATGCTGTCGAAACTACAGGGGCTGTTTGCCTCCTACGCGTCGTTTTGGCGATGAGCGAAAGGGGCATTCTGGCGATCCCGGAAGGACTCGAACCCTCAGCCTGCTGATTAGAAGTCAGCTGCTCTATCCAGTTGAGCTACGGGACCGCTGGGGTGGGTGTAGCGTTGCCGCTCACTGAGATCAAAGGGGAATTAGCCAGAGCGATGAAACGGGTCGTCTGGATAGCTGACATGGGCCAGATAAAGCCCCTGCGGCGGACAAACCGGGCCGCAGGCCGCGCGCTCTGTGGCCTCAAGGGCCGTTTTGACATCATCCGGGGCCCATGACCCGGCGCCCACCCGCTCTAACGTGCCAACGATAGAGCGCACTTGATTGTGCAAAAACGACCGGGCGCGCAGGTGAAACCGCAGTTCCGGGCCGCTTTGACCGTCCACTTGCTCAATCTCGATCTCGTCCAGTGTTTTCACGGGGCTTTTGGCCTGACACATGGTGGATCGAAAGGTGGTGAAATCATGCTGACCGATTAGGTGTTTGGCCCCGGCGCGCATGGCCTCTGTATCAAGGCGTTGGGACACTTGCCAAACCTGCCCGGCCGCGTGGGTTGCGGGCGCGCGGCGCATGAGCAGCCGAAAAAGATATTGCCGCTCCACCGCCGAAAACCGCGCGTGCCAATCCTCATCCACCTCAGCGCAGTCGACAATTGCGACGGGCATGGGTTTGAGATGGTGATTGAGCGCCTCAGACAGGCGAAACGGATCCCAGGCTTTCGTCATATCGCACTGCGCCACCTGGCCCAAAGCGTGGACGCCAGCATCCGTGCGCCCGGCGGCGGCGATGGTATGATCGCGCGGCTCCAACTTGGCCAAAGCCGCCTCAATCGCGCCTTGCACAGACGGCTGATCGGCCTGACGCTGCCACCCGGCAAACGGAGCACCATGATATTCGATTTTAAGCGCGTAGCGAGGCATGAGCGTGCTGATAGCGGGGGTCTGACGGCGCCACAAGTCTGGCAACAGCGGCTCGGGATGGCTATCTACGCATCTGACGAACAAGAAAGACGACGTGTTTTGGTCATTTCAGATCTCGCAGACGGGCTGACCCGTGGTGTGGAAGGTATCGGTGCCCGGCTCAGTGGAGCGCTTTTTGAGCCTGTGATCCGTTTGGGCGTCACCGGGCTGTCGCGGGCGGGAAAAACGGTGTTCATCACCTCGCTGGTGGCCAACCTGACGGATCGCGGGCGCATGCCGGGGTTGCTCGCGGCGCGCGACGGTCGGATTGAGGCCGCATTTCTGCAGCCACAGCCCGACGATACGCTGCCCCGGTTTGATTATGAGACGCATCTTGGCGCCTTGACCGGGCCTGAACCCCATTGGCCCGAAAGCACGCGGTCGGTGTCAGAGCTGCGATTGTCGATGCGGGTGCGACCCTCGGGCCTGCTGAGCGGGTTGTCAGGCCCACGCACGGTGCATCTGGACATCGTGGATTACCCTGGGGAATGGCTGTTGGATCTGGGGCTATTGGACAAAAGCTACGCAGATTGGTCTGAGGCCACGCTGGAGCGTATGACATCCCGTAGCAGCGCCAAGGATTACCTTACCGCACTAGGCGAGGTGGATGCGACGGCCAAACTGGATGAACCCGTGGCCCAACGGCTTGCGGCCGCTTTCACAGGGTATTTGCACGCCGCACGGGCGGCCGGGTTTTCGGATTGTTCGCCCGGGCGGTTCCTGCTGCCTGGCGATCTTGAAGGCTCGCCCGTTTTGACCTTTGCACCCCTGCCCCGGCAATCCAACGCGCCGCGCAAATCCCTGATCCGCGAGATGGAGCGCCGGTTTGAAGCCTATAAGTCCCGCGTGGTGAAGCCGTTTTTCCGCGATCATTTCGCGCGGATTGACCGCCAGGTTGTGCTCGTCGATGTTCTGGGGGCCATCCACCGCGGGCCCGCGGCCGTGGATGATTTGCGCCAGGCGATGGCCGATATCCTGGCGGCTTTCCGTCCGGGCCAAAACACGTTTCTTGGCCAGATTTTCGGCGCGCGCCGGGTGGATCACATCCTGTTTGCGGCCACCAAAGCCGACCATTTGCACCATACACAGCATGGCAAGCTGACCGCGATCATGAATGCCCTCCTTACTGACGCACGCCGCCGGGCCGATTTTGCCGGCGCGCAGACCCAAGCCATGGCCCTGGCCGCGCTTCGGGCCACCACAGAAGAGACGCGCAGCCACAAAGGTGACACGCTCGATTGCGTGCGCGGGGTTCTTTTTAACTCGGACGGGACACGCGGCAAAACGGCTGCATTCTATCCCGGTGACCTCCCCGATGATCCGATCCGGCTCTTGCAACCTGCCAGCACCGGGGCGGAAAGCTGGCTGGATGGAGAGTATGACGCCATGCGCTTTGCCCCGGCCGCGCTGAGCCTCTCACCAGGCGACGGGCCACCCCATATTCGGCTGGATCGCGCCGCGCAGTTCTTGATTGGAGACCGGTTATGAGCAAAGGCCCTGTCCTGATCGAAATCGAAGATGACGCCGCCCCGCGCCCCGATGCGGCACCACCGGTGCCCGATGATACGCTGCCTGAGCCGTCTGAGGGGCACGCGATGCAGCAGGTCACCGGCGTGCTGGCCTACAGGCCATCGCGGCTCATGCGATGGTTCTGGACAGTCGCTTTGGTGCTGATCACCACTTTGGTGTCCATCGCTGCATGGGATTTCGTCAGCGGGCTGATCCTGCGCGTGCCGCTTTTGGGATATGGGGTCACCGGGCTTGTGGGCCTTTTGGCCATCCTGATGCTGTTCATCGCGCTCAAGGAACTGTCGATGATTGCGCGGCTGAAACGGTTGGACAGCCTTCAAGCTGCGGCGGGGGAGGCGTTGGCAGCGCAAGATCTTGAGGCCGCACGGAATGTGGTAACCGGGCTTAAGCGGCTTTATCGTGGGCGGCCTGACACGAAATGGGGACAAAACCAGATCGCGGCTCATGAGGCCGATCAGTTCGACGCAGATGCGCTTCTAGGTTTGGCGGAAAAATCCCTGATGGGTCCGCTCGACAAGGCGGCGATGGCAGAGATTGAGGCCGCGGCCCGACAAGTGGCGACGGTGACCGCGCTGGTCCCTCTTGCGCTGGCAGATGTTGGATCGGCGCTGACGGCAAACTTGCGGATGATCCGCCGCATCGCGGTGATCTATGGCGGGCGGTCCGGGGTGGTCGGCAATTGGCGGTTGGCCCGCGCTGTGATGGCCCATCTTGTGGCCACGGGTGCGGTGGCGCTTGGGGACGATCTTTTGGGATCGGTCGCGGGGGGCGGGCTGTTGTCAAAACTCTCCCGCCGGTTCGGCGAAGGCGTGGTGAATGGGGCATTGACCGCCCGCGTGGGCGTGGCCGCGATGGAGGTCTGTCGCCCGATGCCCTTTGCGGCGTTGGAACGGCCCTCTGTCACAGGTCTTGTCAAACGCGCGCTGACCGGGTTTTTCGGATCTTCCTGACAGGCCAAAGCCGTCAGAGCAGCCAACGCGCCATGTCTTCGAAATAGGTTTCAAATTCTTCGCAGAATTGGATCAACCGATCGCCTGTGTGGTAATAGGCGTTCGCGTCGTCACAGGGCTCCACCACCACAGTGATCGGCGCGGAGAGTTGCAGCACGCTGTTGAGATAGGCCACCTCATGGGCCAAAAGCTCTGCTGCGCGGGAGCCGAGGCCCTGACCGTCAAACCGCAAGCTTTTGCCTTCTCCGCGCGCAATCAGATCGTCCAGCACGGCACCCCAGCTGTGATTGGCTTGCTCGTATTCCTCGGCACAGGTCTCGGCCCGGGCGTCAGGCAGGCCCAACTCATCCGCAAAGCTGCCGCGCATGGCCCGGTTTGCGCCATAGAAAATGCAAACCGAGTTGTAAAACCGCTGTTCGCTCAGCCCGTGGACACCGGACCAGTTTTCGACAGCATCTGTTTGACCGTCAAACTCCTTTTCCGCGCGGAACCCTTGCGCTGTATCAAAGGCCAGATCGCGCGCCAGTTCTTCTTCGTAGAGCGCGTCAATCATGAAGATCGAGAACACGTCGGCGGCGTCTTCTTCCTGTCCGTAGATGGGCAGGTTTTCGACATCGATGACCGCGTGACCCAGTTCGTGGTAAAACACGGCCAAGATGTTGGCCTTGATAAACCGTTCCTGTTCTGGGGTTTGCGCGGCGGCGGCCAGTGGCAAAACCGACCAGGCGATCAAGACAGCGATGAGGCGTGAAAGATACATCGGACGACGGTGCGATATGGGTGTTGGGCTGTCAACCGGCACGGGCCTGCCGCAGGGCACGCGGGGTTGCGCCATAGATGCGGCGGATGGCACGGGTCAAGGCGGCAGAGCTTTCATACCCGCATCGCAACGAGATCTCTGCCACAGACAGCTGCGTGTCTTCGATCAGCTTGCGCGCTGCAGACAGGCGCATATGGCGGTAGACCGTGCCCGGTGGCGCGCCAAGGCGACGGCGAAAGTGACGATCCAGCGTTCGGGGTTGGCAAGACAGTTGCGCGGCAAGACGGGCAATGTCCAAAGGGCGTTCCACGTGATCGCGCATCAGGCCAAGCGCCTGTCGCACCAAAGGGTCTGCGATCTGATCGGATGGACCCACAGGCGGGTCGCCTTGCAGAAAAAGCCCTTCTACATCCAAACGCGCCGCGAGGCCAAGGTGATCGGCAATCAAATCCAGCGTCAAGTTCAGCGCCGACATCGCCCCGGCACAAGTCATCATTGACCCATCGCGCATGACATGGGCACGGCTGGCTTCCACATTCAGAAACCGTTCCGTGAACGCGTCAAGCAGGTCCCAATGGACCGTCGCCCGGCGTCCATCCAAAAGCCCGGCAGACGCCAAAAGCCACGGGCCTGCATCAAAGCCTACCGTCATGTCGCAGCGCCGGGTGACTAGGCGCAGCAACCGGCGGTTGGCCGGGGTGTCATGCCCGTCATGGGCGTAGCTGGCCATCACGAACAGGTAATCGAGGTCGGCCAGATCTCCTGCGGCGCCACTGGGCACAATGTCGATCCCACTGGACGACCGCACAGTTCGGCCATCCGGGCTGACAATCTGCCAGTTAAACATCGTGCGTGCCCCCAGGGTATTGGCGGCGCGCAAAGGCTCAATGCAATTGGCCAAACACAGGTTGGAAAACCGATCAAACAAGAGGATCGCGATGCGCACCGGGCGCGTAGGATTTTTTGTCCATTCCGGCATGGTTTTTGACAAATACGGCATAATCTAGAATCGCGCCAGAGCGCTATCATCGCCCAACGCAACGCCTTGAGGGAGGATGCCATGCCGCTCACCATGAACCGTGAGGTCTTTATCACCTGTGCCGTGACCGGTGGCGGGGCCACTCAAGATCGCAGCCCCCATGTGCCGCGCAGCCCCAAAGAGATCGCCGATAGCGCGATTGCCGCTGCCAAGGCCGGTGCGGCGGTGGTCCATTGCCATGTGCGCGACCCCGAAACCGGCGGGCCAAGCCGCGACAAGAAAATGTTCCGCGAGGTGACCGCCCGGATCCGCGATGCAGAGGTCGATGTGGTGCTGAACCTGACGGCAGGCATGGGCGGTGATGTGATCTATGGCTCCCCAGAGCAGCCGTTCCCACTTGCCGATAGCACCGACCTTGTGGGCGCGAGCGAACGTGTGGAACATGTGGCGGAGTGCCTGCCGGAAATCTGTACGCTGGATTGCGGCACGATGAACTTTGCCGAAGCCGATTACGTTATGACCAACACGCCCGGAATGCTGACCGCGATGGGCGGAATGATGACCGAATTGGGCGTGAAGCCTGAGATTGAGGCGTTTGACACCGGTCACTTGTGGTACGCCAAACAACTGGTCGAGGACGGTGTTCTGGATAGCCCTGCCTTGGTGCAACTTTGCATGGGCGTGCCCTGGGGCGCACCCGATGACCTCAACACGTTCATGGCCATGGTCAACAACGTGCCGTCTGATTGGACCTTCTCGGCGTTTTCGCTGGGCCGCAACCAAATGCCCTATGTGGCCGCAGCCGTGCTTGCCGGTGGCAATGTCCGCGTGGGTCTTGAGGACAATCTGATGCTGGATCGCGGCGTGTTGGCCACCAATGAACAGCTCGTCGCGCGCTCTGTTGAAATCATTGAACGCCTTGGGGCGCGCGTCATTGGCCCGCAAGAGGTGCGCGACAATCTGGGCCTGACCAAACGAGCGCCCAAGGGGTGACCCAACGGGTCCTCATCACGGGCGGCGCATCGGGGATCGGCCTTCGACTGGCCGAACGGTTCGCTGAAACAGGCGCGCGGATGGCCGTCTGCGATGCCGATGCCCGCGCGGTTGAAGGCGTCACTACGGCGCAGCCAGACTGGATTTCACGGGTGGCTGATGTCACCAATGAGACGCAAATGGATGCGTTCCTGTCCAACGTCGAAACCGCCTGGGGTGGGATCGACGTGGTTTGTGCAAATGCCGGGACCGGCGGGCCCGCAGGCCGCATCGAAGACATGTCCTATGCCGATTGGCAAAGCTGTGTCGCGGTGAACCTGCACGGGACATTCCTGACCTGCCGCTGGGCCGCGCGCCTCATGCGCGCGCAGGGGTCGGGTTTGATTGTCATCACCAGCTCAACCGCAGGGCTGTTTGGCTATCCGCTCCGGTCACCCTATGCCACGGCGAAATGGGGGCTGGTGGGGCTGACCAAAACCTTGGCGATGGAACTTGGCCCGGCGGGCGTGCGCGTCAACGCCATTGCGCCCGGCTCTGTCACAGGTGACAGGATGGAGCGCGTGCTCTCAAACGAAAGCGCGGCATCAGGGCGCGACATTGAGGAATTGCGTGCCTCTTATGTCAAAAACACGTCCCTGCGCACATGGGTCAGCGGCGATGACCTGGCCGACATGGCCTTGTTCCTTGCGTCACCCGCGGCCTCAAAAGTGTCTGGTCAGGTGATGGCCGTGGATGGCCATACGGAGGCGTTGGTTTGATTGTAGAATTCAGGAGGTCAGGATGACACAAACAGCAGGAATCGTCGGCGGCGGTGTGATCGGTGGCGGCTGGGCTGCGCGGCTGACGCTCACCGGCTGGAACGTGAAGATCTATGACCCCGATCCAGAGGCCAGTCGCAAAATCACCGAAGTGATGGACAATGCCCGCCGGGCCCTGCCCATGCTGGTCGATCACGACATGCCGGCCGAGGGCGAGCTGACGATCTGTGCCACGCTGGAAGAGGCCGCACAGGGTGCCGCCCTGATTGTTGAGGCCGTACCAGAGCGCGTCGACATCAAGCGCAAGGTTTACGCACAGATCGAGGCGGTGAATACCGACGGCATCATCGCATCGTCGACCTCGGGGATCATGCCAACAGACCTGCAGGCAGAGATGGAACACCCTGGCCGCCTGATCGTCGGGCATCCGTTCAACCCGGTCTATCTGTTGCCATTGGTGGAATTGGTTGCGGGCGAAAAAACCGACCCTAAGGCGATTGAGACCGCGAAAGAGATCTACGCCAGCCTCGGCATGTATCCCCTGCACTGCCGCGTTGAGATTGAGGGCTTCCTCTCCGACCGCTTACAAGAGGCGCTTTGGCGCGAAGCACTGTGGCTTTTGCATGATGATGTCGCGACAGCCGATGAAATTGACGCCGCCATCGCCTATGGGCCCGGTCTTCGCTGGGCGCAGATGGGCACGATGCAAACCTTCCATCTTGCCGGTGGCGAAGGGGGCATGCGCGCGATGCTGGCAATGTTTGGGCCCTGCCTGAAATGGCCATGGACCAAACTAATGGATGTGCCGGACCTAACCGATGAGTTCGTCAACAAAGTCGGCGATCAATGCGATGCGCAAGCCGGTGATCTTGGTCCTCGTGACCTTGAGCGCATTCGCGATGACAATCTTGTCGGCATTATTCGCTCCCTCAAGGGCGGCGATTGGGGCGCAGGGCGCGTGGCCAACACCCATCAAAAGGCGTTGATGCGTATCCCGGGCGCCGAACACCCGATGGTCACGCAGCGCAGGGTCGTGCCGGTAGACTGGACCGACATGAACGGCCACATGAACGAAGGCCGTTACGGGCAACTTTTCTCGGATGCGGCCGAGGTTGTGATGGCCGCCGTGGGTGCGGATGACGATTATGTCGCCTCTGGCCTGAGCTATTTCACCGTCGACACCACGGTGAAGTATCTGGCAGAAACCCATGCGGGTGAACGGATCGAGGTCCACACCAAGGTCACCGTCGGAGACGGCAAGAAACTGCGCTGCTTCCATGAAATGCGGCGTGTCTCAGACGGCGAACTGATGGCCACATGCGACCAGTTCATGCTGCATGTCAGCCTTGAGACCCGCCGCACCTGTGAACCCGCGGACCATGTTCGCAAGAAAGTTGAAGCGCTCGCCAGCGCACATGCTGAGGGGTAAAAACCATGCATTTCGGACTGACAGACGAACAAGAAATGATCGTCTCCACCGTACGCAGTTTCGTGGAGAATGAGATTTACCCCCATGAGGCGGAAGTCGAACGCACCGGTGAAGTGCCCCACGAGGTGGCTGAGGCGATCAAGCAAAAGACCATCGATCTGGGGTTTTACGCTTGCAACTTCCCCGAAGAGGTTGGCGGCGCGGGTCTTAGCCATCTGGAATTCGCCCTCGTGGAGCGCGAGCTGGGGCGTGGCTCCATGGCATTGACGCATTTCTTTGGCCGCCCGCAAAACATCCTGATGGCCTGCGAGGGAGAGCAAAAGGAGCGCTACTTGCTGCCCGCCGTGCGCGGCGAACGGATGGATGCGCTGGCGATGACAGAACCCGATGCCGGCTCAGACGTGCGCGGCATGAAATGCACCGCACGGCGCGAGGGCGGCGATTGGGTGGTGAACGGCACCAAGCACTTCATCTCCGGCGCGGACCATGCGGATTTCATCATCGTCTTCATCGCGACCGGGGAGGATGACACACCCAAGGGCCCCAAGAAGCGGATCACCACCTTCCTGGTCGATCGCGGCACGCCCGGCTTCACCATCCGAGACGGATACAAATCGGTCAGTCACCGTGGCTACAAGAACATGGTGTTGGAGTTTGACGATTGCCGCCTGCCCGATGCCCAGGTTCTGGGTGAGGTCGATGGCGGGTTCGAGGTGATGAATGAATGGCTTTATGCCACGCGCATCACCGTGGCCACGATGAGTGTTGGTCGTGCGCGCCGTGTCTTTGATTACGCGCTGAACTACGCGGCTGAACGCAAACAGTTTGGCCAACAGATCGGAAAATTTCAAGGCATCAGTTTTCAGATCGCAGACATGATCACCGAAATAGATGCCGCCGATTGGCTCACGCTGGCCTCAGCCTGGCGGCTTGATCAAGGGCTGCCTGCGACCCGCGAGATCGCCTCGGCCAAACTCTATGCCTCTGAAATGCTCGCACGGGTGACGGATGCGACCTTACAGATTTATGGGGGCATGGGTTTGATGGATGATTTCCCAATTGAGCGGTTTTGGCGCGATGCGCGGGTGGAGCGTATTTGGGACGGCACATCAGAGATCCAGCGCCATATCATCAGCCGCGACCTGTTGCGGCCGCTAGGAGCCTGAGATTTCATGCCTCCGGCGGGGATATTTTCAGCCAGAAGAAACATGGGGAAGCGCATGCACCTCCCCATGCGAAGCGTGATGCTTCTCCTGGCGCGGTCATCGGCGTCCCCGCCTGTACCGCAGATCAACTTTGCGCGGTCATGGTTAACAAACCGTTGCATCTTCAGGCCAAAAATATCCCCGCCGGAGGCACAAAATCTATGACACCACCTAAGCCTCATGCCTGACCTCTCACGCCTTCTCCAGCCCAAATCCATCGCTGTGATCGGGGGCGGTGCCTGGTGCGCCTCGGTCGTGGAACAATGCCTCAAGATGGGTTTTGGCGGACCGGTCTGGCCCGTTCACCCCAAAAAACCCGAGATTGCAGGGGTGGCGAGTTTTCCCGATGTGTCCGATCTTCCCGGGCCCCCTGATGCCACCTTTATCGGGGTCAACCGTACGGTCACGATCGACACGGTCCGCAGGCTCAAAGAGATGAACGCGGGCGGAGCGGTGTGTTTTGCCTCCGGCTTCAGAGAGGCGCAGGCGGAAACGGGGGATGGGGATAGCCTGCAAGACGCCTTACTTGAGGCCGCAGGCGATATGCCCATCATCGGGCCGAATTGCTACGGGTTCATCAACTACCTCGACGGCGCGCTGTTGTGGCCGGATCAGCACGGGGGCGCGCGGGTCGAACGGGGGGTGGCGGTCCTCACGCAAAGTTCCAACATGGCGATCAACATTTCCATGCAGGTGCGCGGCTTGCCCTTGGCCTATCTGGGGACGGCGGGCAATCAGGCGCAACTCGGGCTCTCTGATCTGGGCCACGCGCTTTTGGAGGATCCGCGTGTGACCGCGTTGGGCCTGCATATCGAGGGTGTCAGGGATCTCCGCGCCTTTGAAGCGATGGCCGCGCGGGCGCGTCACTTGGGCAAACCGATTGTGGCGCTGAAGGCAGGACGCTCGGACCAAGCCCAAGCGGCGGCGGTGTCCCATACCGCATCGCTGGCGGGGTCGGATGCCGGTGCGCGGGCCTTGCTCAAACGGCTTGGCATTGCACAGGTGAGCAGCCTGACAGCCCTGCTGGAGACGCTCAAGCTTTTGCACTTCACGGGCCCGCTGCCATCCAACCACATCATTTCGATGTCATGTTCGGGTGGCGAGGCGAGCTTGATGGCCGACACGGCGATGGATCATGACGTGGTGTTCCCGCCGCTGAGCCAAGCCCAGCATGACGGGCTGCGCGAGGCCCTTGGCCCCATGGTCGCGCTGGCCAATCCGCTTGACTACCACACGTTCATATGGACCGACGGACCGCGCATGGGACAGACCTTTGCCGCCGCCCTCAGTGGCGATGTGGCAATGGGGTGTTTGATTTGCGATTTTCCCCGCGAAGACCGATGCGACCCCTCCGCGTGGGAGTGCGTGTATGAGGGTGGTCAACTGGCCGCGCAGCGCTCTGGCAAGCCTTTGGCGCTTGTGGCCACCGTGCCTGAGACCTTTTCAGACACTGTGATCCAGCGCAGCATCGCGCATGGCATGATCCCGATGCTTGGCCTCAGTGACACATTGGAAGCCATCGCCGCCGCCGCCGCATTGGGGGCGCCCACACCAGATCCAAGCCCAAGTTTGCTGCCCCGTGCGGTGTCTGATGCTGTGTCTGATGCTGTGACCCTGACCGAGGTGCAGGCCAAGGCAGACCTGGCAAAGCACGGCGTGTCCGTGCCCCAATCTGCACGCTCAGACCGTGGGGACTTGGCCAAGCATGCGGCCAGCCTCAGCTTTCCTCTGGTGCTGAAATCCGAAGGGATCGCCCACAAAACGGAGGCCGGTGGCGTCGCCTTGAACCTCAATGACGTGAGCGCCGTTTTGCAGGCGGCACGCAACATGCCGGGCGACGTGTTTCTCATGGAGGAAATGATCACCCCTGCCGTGACTGAGCTTTTGGTCGGTGTTGTGCGCGACCCTGCCCATGGCCTTGTCCTGACCCTAGGTGCGGGTGGCACGCTGACAGAAATTTTGCAGGACAGCGCGACCCTTTTGGTGCCCGCCACAGAACTTGAGATTGATGCCGCGCTCGACCGCTTGCGCATCGCGCCGGTTCTGCTCGGCTATCGCGGCAAACCGGGGGCCGCGCGGCAGGCGATTGTCGAGGCGGTGTGCGCTGTGCAAGACTATGTGATCGCCCATGCAGACCGCGTGGAGGAAGTAGAAATCAACCCGCTGATCTGCACGGAAACCCGCGCCGTCGCGGCAGACGCTTTGATCCGAATGGCCCCTTTAGGAGAGACATCATGACCGACAGCCCCATCCGTACCGCGCGTCGCGGACATGTGTTTGAGCTGACGCTCGACCGCCCCAAGGCCAATGCGATTGACCTTCAGACCAGCCGTATCATGGGCGATGCCTTTGCCGAATTCCGCGATGACCCGGACCTACGCGTGGCTTTGATCACAGGGGCCGGGGACAAGTTCTTTTGCCCGGGCTGGGATCTGAAGGCCGCGGCAGATGGCGATGAGGTGGATGGCGATTACGGCGTCGGCGGATTTGGCGGGCTGCAGGAAATGCGGGCGATGAACAAACCGGTGATTGCCGCGGTCAACGGGATTTGCTGCGGCGGCGGGCTGGAATGGGCCCTGTCCGCCGATATCATTCTGGCCGCCGATCATGCGAGTTTCGCCCTGCCTGAAATCAGGTCGGGCACCGTGGCGGATGCGGCAAGCGTCAAGATGCCCAAGCGCATTCCCTATCACATCGCGATGGAGATGCTGCTGACGGGCCGTTGGCTGGATGCGGAAGAAGCCGCGCGATGGGGGTTTGTGAACCGCATTGTTGCGGCCGCAGAGTTGATGGCAGAGGCGCGCGCCCTGGCCGATCACTTGGCCTCCGGCCCGCCACTGGTTTACGCCGCGATCAAGGAGATTGTGCGCGAAGCCGAAGCGATGACGTTTCAGGATGCAATGAACCGGATCACCAAACGGCAGTTCGATACGGTCGACAGGCTTTACGCCTCTGAGGATCAGCTCGAAGGGGCCAAGGCCTTTGCTGAAAAACGCGATCCCGTTTGGAAAGGCCGTTAGACCCAAACCCGAACGGGTCAGCTTTCCTCGACACGCACCGCTTGAGAGCCGATATCCCCTACAAACCGGGCCACCTGTGACAAGAGAACGGTTCGCGTCTCTTCTGCCACGGCGGCGGGCAAATCCAACAGCTCGCCTTTGCGCGCCACCACGGTCAGCGCGCGCGACAGACCCGCCACAGGAAGCGGGCAGATGCGCAGCGCCATGTTTTCGACCATCCCGTCGATCAGCAAGGTCGGCGTCAGCAGACTGAACCCCATGCCCTTGGCCACGCAGGACGTGATCATCGAAGATCGATCCGCCTGGATCACGCGATCAGGTTCAAATCGCAGGCGTCGCAGCTGCTGCATGATCAGCCGCCCGGCATAGGTCGTGTCAGCAAAGCGCACCAGCGGCAGGCGCGCTTGCACCGCGTCCAGACTGTCCACCGGGCCACGATCAGCGGCGGGCAAAACCAAAAGAAAACTCTCCCGCAGAACGCCATGACGCTCCAACCCGTCCAGGTCGAGGAACGGGTCAGACGTGATTGCCAAATCCGCGGTTTTGGTGCGCAAGAGCCGTTCATGGTCACCGCTTTGACCGGCATGCAATGTCATGTCTTCGACGCCGTAGCGGTTCTTGACCAGTGTCACGAGCGGCGCGGTGACCGTTGTGGCGACAGAGGCCTGAACACCCACTCGCAGCATGGAAATTGAGGGCCGTCCCGTGCGGCGCATCTCTGTTTCCATATCGACCATGGCATTCAAGATCCGCACAGCCTGGGCATGAAGCCGCGTGCCCGCATGGGTCAGCCGCGCAGGCCGGGTAGACCGGTCCAGAAGCACAAGGCCAAATTCCCGCTCCAAGGCCGCGATGTGATGCGACGCGGCAGGTTGGCTCAAACCAAGAAGCATCGCGCCGGAGCGCATCTGCCCGGTCTCAGCCACGGCCACGAGCACTTCGAGCGACCGGATCATGCCGGGGCTGAATTGACGAGGGTGGGACATGCGGCAAACCTTAGTATCAATTTTTCTGATACTAGCGGCTTTTCATAGACCTCTGTCAATCTTGCAGCGTAGCTTGGATGCATGAACAGCCCTCGCCCACCTCGTCGCCGCCCGCGCAAAATGCATACGGCCGTGCCACGTGCGCCATACCTGCGCCGATC
>ERZ1740070.247-NODE-247-length-37863-cov-7.440436_pt1 | contig 37863 bp, 42 predicted proteins | sample MGYA00581734_ERZ1740070 | MGnify/ENA primary metagenome ERZ1740070 (study PRJEB43018, sample SAMN04849744) | marine metagenome | isolation source: floating plastic debris | place: Pacific Ocean | collected 2008-09-01 | study: EMG produced TPA metagenomics assembly... | reverse complement strand
CTTCATCTGTCATCACAGGGCCAGTGGGGCCGACAAGCTCTGCATACGCATATTTTCGTTCCAGCCCACGAGGGACCTTCTCGTAGCCATACTGCCAGACCAAATGGTTGCGAATGGATTCGATGGCGCGAATAAAAGGCGCGTGGCGTTCCATCCGCCCATTGTCCAAGGCACGTTGAAGATGCGCCGTCACCGGCTTTGATACGCTATCACGCTCATGTACCTCTGCATTCGCTTTGATCACCCGGCTGATGCTGTCACGCACGGTCTTCTGATGACTGCGGATCTTGGCGCTGCCGCCGGCAGACAGCCGGCGGTACAACTCGTAATAGTCCCGCAAAAGGTACAGCCAGTTCGGGCGGTCTTGAAGACGAGGCAAGTCGGTCATGGCGTATCCGGGGGTCAACATAAGCACGTGGCCGCTCTCTGCGCGCGATTGGCAGGCTGTGCAAGTCGAAGGCGACGTCGCAGGCTTCAGCTGGGTGCGATTTCATCATCCTAAACAGGCGTTGCTTACGATCTGTTCGACTCGATGCATGAAAGCCGCGCCAAGTGCATGATGGGCAAAGCAGAAGGACACGCCAATCTGCTTGCCCCTCCCCCCAACCTTCCCCTACACACGCTTGCAACAATTGTAAGGAGCTGTGATGCGCCGAGTTGTCATAACCGGATTGGGAATCGTCTCGTCCATCGGGACCAACAAAGAGGCAGTCTTGGCGTCCCTCAAGGCCGGGACATCCGGGATCAGCGCGAATGCGGACATGGCCGAACACGGGTTCCGGTCACAAGTGGCAGGCGCCATCGATCTCAATCCGGCGGATCATATCGACAAACGCACACTACGCTTCATGGGGCCGGGATCGGCCTATGCTTATATCGCCATGGAACAGGCCATCGCTGATGCAGGTCTGACGGATGCGGACGTCATCAACCCCATGACGGGTCTGATCGCGGGGTCAGGCGGGCCATCAACCTCAGCCATGCTGGCCGCCCACCAAACGGTTCTGAAAACCGGCGCGACCAAACGGATTGGGCCGTTTGCTGTCCCCAAGACAATGTCTTCAACGGTCAGCGCCAACCTAGCAACGGCCTACCAGATCAAAGGCATGAACTTCTCGATCACCTCGGCCTGTTCGACGTCACTGCACTGCATTGGCATGGCGGCGGGGCAGGTGGCGCTGGGCAACCAAGACGTCATGTTCGCAGGCGGAGGCGAGGAACTCGACTGGACCTTGTCCTGCCTCTTTGACGCGATGGGCGCGATGTCGTCCAAGTACAACGACACGCCAGAACGTGCGTCCCGCGCGTTTGATGCAGACCGCGACGGGTTTGTGATCTCGGGTGGTGGGGCGATGGTTGTCCTCGAACCGCTCGATCGCGCCTTGGCGCGCGGTGCCAACATCTATGCCGAAGTCACCGGGTTCTCCGCCACGTCTGACGGGGCAGATATGGTGGCCCCCTCCGGTGAAGGCGGTGAACGTGCGATGCGTGGCGCGCTTAAAACGCTACCAGAAGGCCGCAAGGTCAACTACATCAACGCACATGGCACCTCGACGCCGGTCGGCGATGTCGGAGAGATCGAAGCGGTGCGGCGTGTCTTTGGTGAGGGCCAGACGCCGCCGGTCAGTTCCACCAAATCGATGACCGGCCACAGCCAGGGTGCCACGGGTGCGCAAGAGGCGATCTACTGTCTTCTGGCGCTTCAAGACGACTTCATCATCCCATCGATCAATGTCGAAACCCTCGATCCAGGTCTGAAACCAGCGGAAATCGCGACACGCTTCGTTGAGAATGCAGGTCTCGATACGGTCATGACCAACTCCTTTGGGTTTGGCGGAACCAACGGGTCAATGTTGATGTCGAAGTACACAGGTTAAGCGGTAGAGGTTGAGTATGTCTGGCCAACTGCAGGGCAAGCGCGGATTGATCATGGGGGTCGCAAACGAGCGGTCCATTGCATGGGGCATTGCCAAAGCGATGTCAGAGGCGGGGGCGGAACTGGCGTTCACCTATCAGGGCGACGCGTTCGGCAAACGGTTGGAGCCCTTGGCGACGTCCCTCGGCTCTGATTTCATGGTGGACGTAGATGTCACCGACGACGCCTCGCTCGATGCCGCGTTCGAAAAGCTTGGCGCGCGTTGGCCGTCCATCGATTTCCTAGTTCACGCGATCGCGTTTTCGGACAAGTCTGAACTGACCGGCCGCATCCTCAACACGTCGCGCGAGAATTTCAAATCGTCGCTCGACATATCCGCCTATAGCTTCATCGAGGTGGCCCGCCGTGCGCATCCTCTGATGGTCGAAAACGGTGGCACACTCCTGACGCTCACCTACATGGGGTCCACCCGGGTGACACCCAGCTACAACGTCATGGGTGTGGCCAAAGCGGCGTTGGAGGCGTCTGTACGCTACCTCGCCAACGACCTTGGCCCGGAGGGTATCCGCGTCAACGCGATTTCGCCGGGTCCAATGAAAACCCTTGCGGGGGCAGCCATTGGTGGGGCGCGCAAGACGTATAAGCACACGGACCAGAACGCGCCGTTGCGGTCGAATGCGACGCTCGAAGCGGTTGGTGGGACGGCTGTCTACCTCGCCTCAGAGGCAGGGGCCTGCACAACTGGCGAGATTGTCCGCGTCGATGGCGGTTTTCACGTTCTGGGCATGCCACAGTTCGAACACCTCTGAGTGCAGACAAACGATTTGAGCGGGCCAAGGTCTTTCGAAAGACCTTGAAGGCTTTTCGAAAAGCCTTTCAGTCCAAGCGGACAACCTCTCGCACACCTACGAACCGCGCGAGGCGATCAAGCTCCGCTTCCAGCTTGGCGTATCGCGCAGTGCTCCATTTGACGCCCGGTTCGTGCCAAAGCTTGGTCACAGTCATGCAACCCGCCTTGCGATCGGCCTTGACTTCAATCCGACCGACAAACCTGTCGCCTTCGAGGATCGGGAAAACGTAATAGCCCCAGACCCGTTTTGCGGCTGGGACAAACATTTCAACCCGGTATTCGAACCCAAACAAACGGCTCAAGCGATTGCGATCCCGGATGACAGGATCAAACGGGTTTAAAATGCGCAACCGGCTGGTCGGCTGCACCAGTGCTGCAAGCCGGTCTTCTATACTCGGACACGCCCAAGCGTCGGTCCAGTCCCCCTGGGCCGTTTGAATTTGCACCGGAACGAGATCGGTTGCACAGGTTTGCCAGTGTTGTACTTCGTCGCGACCGACGGCGTCCCAGAACCGTTGGATTTCACCCGGTGTGCCAAAGCTCATACGGTCCAGCGCCGCGGTGCAGAGCCAATCAACCTGAGCATCGTCCGACATTTCGACGTTGCGCAAAGCCTCTGGAAACACCCGTTCCGGCAGGTTGTAGAACTTGGTGAAGTTTACCCGGTGGCAGGTCGCCAATTCCCCGGCAAACCACATGTAGTCGAGCGCACGTTTGTGCGGTGGGCGCGACCACATCTCTTTTGGGCCTTCGATTTTGGTGTCAAAGGCCTGGGTCGACAACGCCCCTTCTTGTGCAATCCGATCTTTGATCCTCTGCCGTTCCGTTGCGTCCGGCAGGTTTTTCAACCACCCGGACCGGTCGAGCTTGGCCCGCATGCGCCGAAACTGCCGTTGCCACATCGGCAGAAACTCCATTGGCAGAACAGACGCGTCATGGGTGAAGTGTTCAAAAACGCCCCGGTCTTTCGCCAAAAACCGGTCGAGCATAGGTTCGCGGTAGTTCTGGTTCCGGCTCCAAAGGATGTGGTGATGCGCCCGCGCGACGATCTGGATGGAATCGAGCTGCACAAATCCAAGATCATGGATCAGTTTCGCCAGATCCAAAGCGCCGGTGGGTGTCGCGCCAAGCCCCTGAGAATGCAGCCAAAGCCAACGGGCCTGCCGGTTTGAAATGCGCAGCGCCGTCACGCGCCTAGAACCACTGCCCCGGTTCCATCAAACCCAGGTCCAGCAACTGCCTTGAATGCCATTCGAACGGCACTGAGTTGTGCCAACGGAAGGTCTGTATCTCAAACGCGGACCCCGGGTTGCGCCGCAAGGCTTTGGCGGTCCGGAACGATACCACCGCCGCCGTCAGATTGTTGTGCCAGGGGCAGGCATACGTGTTGTACTCTTCGTCATTGAACGTGTGATCCGCGCGCAGCTCCAAGCCCGGTTTTGATTTGAACAAGGATATCCGGTCAATCTTGCGCCGCTCTGGCGGGACATGTTCTTCGTAGCGCCAACGCAAGCCTCCAAAAAAGTCGAGCTGCCGTTCCTTGGGATGATTGGTCGCCGGATCAGGGCGCCCCAAGGCGTAATATCCGGACCGGTCGAGATAGGCGTCTTCGAGGTTCACCGCATTTGGGCACGTCTCAAGATCACCGGCATAGACATCCACCGCATAGCACAACATCGCGTCGCGTCGTTCTTCGGTGTGAAATGCCAGCAACTCCCCGATGGAGCGCGTTTCGCAAAATGGGAAAAACAGGTATTCCGCATTATAGCAGACATACATCCATATGCCTGGTGCCGCTTTGATGATCTGATTGACGATGTCTTCGCGGTTGTCCCCACGTGCAAAGTTGGCATCCACCCGATGCACGCGATCTTCGATATCCGGGGCAAGCTCGAACTCTGCCATCATGAACACCACTACTGCGGTGAACCCAAGCTGCAGATTGTGGCGCAACGTTGTATCCAACTCCACGTCGTCATCCACAAAGACCAAAGCAACCGGCCCTTTGGCCAAAGGGCTGGGAGTATGTGAAAGAAGGTCTGAAAGGCCTGTATACCGCATAAAGAAACCTCTGTCGGGTTTTGCACCAGACTCGATGAAAAAAGCGTGCATTGCAAGACATGGGTGACATGCGGTATCGCCAGCCCCTGAACCGCTCCGAAGGATTGGCCCGATGTCCGAACCCAAAAAGCTTTTTATTAAGACTTACGGTTGTCAGATGAACGTCTACGACAGCGAACGCATGGCCGAGGCGCTGGGCGGGCAGGGCTATGTCGAAACATCTGATCCAGCGGATGCCGACATGATCCTGATGAACACCTGCCACATCCGCGAAAAGGCGGCGGAAAAAGTCTATTCCGAATTGGGGCGCTACAAGAAATTCAAAGCGGAAAAGCCGGACCTGAAAATCGGCGTCGCAGGCTGCGTGGCGCAGGCCGAAGGTGAAGAGATCATCCGCCGCCAGCCAATGGTCGACCTCGTGGTTGGTCCGCAAAGCTACCACCGCCTGCCAGAGCTGGAAGCCAAAGCGCGCAACGGGGAAAAGGCACTCGACACCGATTTCCCGGAAGAGGACAAATTCGAGGTACTCAAAAAGCGTCCCAAGGCCAAACGTGGCCCTACGGCGTTTTTGACCGTGCAAGAAGGCTGCGACAAGTTCTGCGCCTTTTGTGTCGTACCCTACACGCGCGGTGCAGAGGTCAGCCGCCCCGCAGATCGCATCCTGACCGAAGCGCGCGATCTGGTCGAACGCGGCGTGCGCGAAATCACACTGCTGGGCCAGAACGTGAACGCCTATCATGGTGCCGGGGAGGGGGGTGACTGGTCGCTTGCCAAACTCATCTGGGCGCTAAACGACATCGACGGGTTAGAGCGTATCCGTTTCACCACCAGCCACCCAAATGACATGACCGATGATCTCATAGACGCACACGGCACCTGTCCAAAGCTGATGCCTTACCTCCACTTGCCTGTGCAATCCGGCAGCGACCGCATCCTGAAACGGATGAACCGTCAACATACGGCGGAGAGTTACCTCAAGATCATCGAGAAACTGCGCGCTGCACGGCCTGACCTACTGCTATCTGGCGACTTCATTGTCGGCTTCCCGGAAGAAACAGAAGAGGATTTTCAAGCAACCCTCGATATCATCCGCGCGTCAAATTACGGCTATGCCTACAGCTTCAAATACTCGACCCGTCCGGGCACCCCTGCGGCAGAGCGCGATCAACTGCCCGAAGATGTCAAAGACGATCGACTTCAGCGTCTGCAAGCACTGATCACGTCACAGCAAAAAGCGATCCAGGACGCGATGATCGGCAAAGAGGTTGGCGTTCTTTTTGAAAAACCTGGCCGCGATCCGGGTCAGATGGTTGGCAAATCCGATCACCTTCATGCAGTGCACGTGACCGCAGGTGGCATCCGGCCCGGTGATCTGCGCGCCGTCCGCATCGTGGACAGCGGTCGAAATTCGCTCGCTGGAGAATTGCTTGGGTGACACGTACCTCAATATCTTGAGGTTCCCCCTTTCATAAACCGCCCGGTTTGGTAGTGTCACATAGAAACGCGTGTTGAGCGCGATTCCGGTTCGGGGGATGACATGATGCTGGGGCGCTGGTCCTTTTTGATCGTAAGTGCGGCATTGGCACTGCCACAAGCCGCCGCCGCGCAACAGGCGGAACGGTTTGTCCCGGGCGTCTGGATTGATCCCGACGGGTGTGAACACTGGGTCATGGATGACGGTGTCGAAGGCTTTATGAGCCCGCATTTGCGTCGCGACGGTACACCCGTTTGTCATCATGTGAGCCGCTGCGCCATCGTTCCGACGGATCAGATGTTTGCCTCAGACAGCGCGCGCATTGCGCCATCCGGGGTCGCAGGCTTGCGCAACTTCTTTGCTGCCAACGCGGCAAACGGCTTTGTCATCGAAGGACACACGGACAGCCGCGCGTCTGACAGGTACAACATGACGCTCAGTGAACGCCGCGCCAAAGCTGTGGCCGCGGTCGCGCAAGATGTGGGTGCGCGCGTCTATGCAGTGCGCGGCTTCGGCGAAAGACGCCCCATTGCAAGCAACGCAAACGCGGCCGGCATGGCCAAAAACCGGCGCGTCGAAATCCTGTGCTTGCGGCGGAGTGACGATTGATGACCTTGAACAAGTTCTGCGCCATTAGCGCGATCCTGGTCCTGACCGCGTGCGAACGCCCGTCCGAAGACAAAAGCATCGACCGCGGTTGGGACGAAAAACCGTTGTCAGAGTTGCAGGCCGGTATCTGGATTGACCCAAACGGATGTGACCACTGGATCATCGACGACGGTGTCGAAGGCTATCTCTCGCCACGGCTCGACCACCGCGGGCGGCCCATTTGCTCGGGCACACCGGATCGCAGCACCGCAATTGGCGATTTCAAAGGCGGCTCTAGTTCTTTAATCGGGGATGCGCTTTGACAGACGGGGTGATCGCTTGCGCCGGATGACAGAACTTGCCACCCTAGATGTGAGACCTTTCCAGCGGAGACCCGCGTGACCACAGACACTTTGTCCGAAGCGCTTGTTGAATTTCCTGATAACCGTTTGCTCATCGACCTTTGCGGCGAATACGACCGCAACCTGACCGAGATTGAAACGCGGTTGGGCGTGCAGATCTTGCGCCGGGGGAATCAGCTTGCGATCCACGGAGAACCAAACGCCCAGGAAGAGGCACGCGACGTTCTGATGGCGCTCTATCAGCGACTTGAACAGGGGCGCAGCGTCAATCCAGGCGACATCGACCGCGAATTCCGCATGGCTCCGGAAGAACCCACGCCCGAAGACCAGATGGAAATGTTCGAGGGCGGCCCGGTCGAGATCAAAACCCGCAAGAAACTCATCGAACCGCGCACCGACGCCCAAAAGGCGTATGTGCGCAGCCTGTTTGAAAACGAACTGGCATTCGGAATTGGCCCGGCAGGAACAGGCAAAACCTACCTCGCCGTCGCAGTGGGCGTGAACATGTTCATCACGGGCCAGGTCGACAAGATCATCCTCAGCCGCCCCGCGGTGGAGGCAGGTGAGAAACTTGGCTACCTGCCGGGCGACATGAAAGACAAAGTCGATCCTTACATGCAGCCGCTGTATGATGCGCTAAACGATTTTCTGCCGGGCAAACAACTGGCGAAGATGATGGAAGAAAAGGTCATCGAAATCGCGCCGCTCGCCTTCATGCGCGGTCGGACGTTGTCAAACGCCTTTGTTGTCCTCGATGAAGCCCAAAACGCCACGTCGATGCAGATGAAGATGTTCCTCACCCGCCTTGGCGAAGGGTCCCGCATGGTCATCACCGGGGACCGCACCCAGATCGACCTGCCGCGCGGCGTCCAATCTGGTTTGCGCGATGCCGAACGTTTGTTGAACAACATTCCGAAAATCAGCTTTAACTACTTCACGTCGAAAGACGTCGTCCGCCACCCGTTGGTCGCGGCAATCATCGAAGCTTACGAAAAAGACGCGGAAACACCCTGATCCTCTTCATCTTGCCAAATAAACTCCGGGGGTTTGGGGGCTGGCCCCCAAATAAAACTGCGTGACCACGCTCACCGATATCGTCGTTGAAGACCCAAGATGGCAAGCCGCCAATATCGAACCGCTGGCAGAACAGGCCTGCGTGTACACCCTTCAGCACCTTGGCCTGCCCACCAAAGGTTACGAGATCGCCATCCTTGCTTGTGAGGACACCCGCATCGCGGGACTCAACACCGAATTTCGGGGCAAACCGTCTGCCACCAACGTGCTCAGCTGGCCCGCCTACGACCTTGCGCCCAACGCAGATGGCGCACCACCGCACGCGGCGCCTGACCCGGATCCGCTGATAGGGGAAAGCCTTGGCGATATCGCCATCGCCTTTGAAACCTGTCAGCGCGAAGCAGAGCGCGATGGCAAACCATTTGCCGATCACGTGACGCATCTCATCGTTCACGGAACGTTGCACTTGTTGGGCTACGATCACGAACGTGATGGCGATGCCACGCTTATGGAACGGTTAGAGACGGAAATACTTGGCAAAATGGGTATTGCTAACCCATATTAGGCGCACGCAGGCAATGACGCCTCCACTGGAACAGGAAAAGATGGGCGACAACGACGGATCGTCTAACGCAGCGCAGAGCGCGCAGCAGACGAAAAATGGTAAGGCTTCGGGCGGTGTGATGGCCCGGATCGCGGGCTGGTTCAAAGCGACGAACGACGCGCCCGACGCACAACCTTCGGAAAGTGTCGCCAAGGCGATGGCCCCCATCCACGGGATGATCAATCTCAGGCGCATGCGCGTCGAAGACGTGGCTGTGCCGCGCGCTGATATTGTCTCGGTCCCCGACACGGTGACCAAGGCTGAATTGGTGGATGTCTTCCGTGACAGCGGCCTGACCCGTTTGCCCGTCTTCAACGGCACCCTTGATACTCCCGTCGGGTTTGCGCACCTCAAAGACCTCGCGTTGAGCCATGGCTTCAATGGCACCAGTACAAAGTTCGACCTCTCCAAACTCCTGCGTCCGCTTCTGTTTGTGCCACCCTCCATGCCCATCGGTGTCTTGCTTGCCAAAATGCAGACGGAACGTCGGCACATGGCTCTGGTGATTGACGAATATGGCGGGGTGGACGGCCTAGTGACCATCGAGGACCTGATCGAACAGGTCATTGGTGAGATCGAAGATGAACACGATCAGGAAGAAGGTCGCAACTTTTCACAAGAAAAACCGGGCGTTTACCTAGCCTTTGCCCGCACCCCGCTTGAAGAGTTCGAAACCGAGATCGGCCTGCAACTGACAAATCACGAAGACATCGACGGAGAAGAGATCGACACTCTGGGCGGTCTGGTCTTCATGCTTGCCGGTCATGTGCCGTCGCGCGGCGAGGTGGTCGCGCATCCCGAAGGCCCCGAATTCGAAGTCATCGACGCTGACCCAAGGCGTATCAAACGCATGCGCGTTTGGACAAGCGCCCGGTCTCTGCCGGACCGCAGCGCAGCGCCCACACCTGTCTCTGCCAAAGCGTCGTAAACAGCTGTGACGCAGATGTGGCTACGACTGGCAGCGCTTGCCTTGGGCGCGGTGTTTGCGTTGGGTCAACCGCCGTTTGATCTGTGGTGGATCGCATTTTCTGCCCTTGCGGGGGTCTTTGCAATCAGCCGGTTTTCTGACACCCCGCGCGCCGCCGCATGGATCGGCTGGCTGTTCGGGTCTGGCTATTTCGCCGTTTCCCTGCATTGGATACTTGAGCCTTTCCAGGTTGATGCCGCGGCAACCGGCTGGATGGCGCCTTTTGCGCTGGTGGGGCTTGCCGCAGGATTGGCACTCTTTTGGGCGCTTGCCTTCTGGCTTGGCCGTAAATTGGCTCCTGGCGCAATGATCATCGCCATCACTTGGGCCGCAGCCGAACTGGCCCGCGCTTATGTACTGACCGGCTTTCCCTGGGGGTTGGTCGGCTACCTTTGGTCGGCCACGCCAGTCGCGCAATGGCATAGTTTGTTCGGCCCGCACGGCGTCACCCTCATCACATTGGTCCTCGCCGCAGCCGTCGCGCAAACATTTGCAACCCGCGCATGGTTCAAAGCGGCAGCCGTATCAGCCGGTCTTGCGGGGCTTTGGTTCGGTGGCACCGCTCTCACGCCCCCCGAAGCTGATCACGAAAACCGCCCCGTTGTGCGTCTGATCAAACCCAACGCGCCACAGCATCAGAAATGGGACCCGGCCCAAATCCCGACATTCTTCAACCGGCAGGTCGATTTCACGGCGCAGCTGCCGAAACCCGATCTGACTGTCTGGCCCGAAACAGCGGTGCCAAATCTGCTACACAACGCCGAAACAGCCCTTGGCATAATTGCTGAGGCTGCGGCAGGCACGCCAGTTGTCCTCGGCATTCAGCGGGCCGACCAAAACCGATATTACAACTCGCTTGTGACCCTGGATGAGACCGGTGCGACGGACCAACTCTACGACAAGCACCACCTCGTACCGTTTGGCGAATACATGCCCGCGGCTGACATCTTCGCCCGGTTCAATATCCTCGGCCTCGCCACGCGCGCCGAAACGGGCTATTCCGCTGGCCCGGGTCCAGCCCTGATCGACCTTGGCGATATTGGCACTGCCCTGCCGCTCATCTGTTACGAAGCCGTCTTTCCGCAAGACGTGAACGGCACATCCAACCGTCCTGATATGCTGCTGCACATCACCAACGACGCTTGGTTTGGCACCCGCGCCGGGCCGCAACAGCACCTGCAACAGGCGCGGCTGCGGGCCATCGAACAACGTCTGCCGCTCGTCCGCGCTGCCAATACCGGCATTTCAGCCATGATCGATCCGGCAGGTCGGATCACGGCGTCCATCCCGCTTGGGCGCGCGGGTTTCACCGATGCCGCGCTGCCAGAACCATTGTCGGCATCGCTTTACAGTCGCACCAAAGACATGTTGGCGCTCGCCCTATTAATCTTCTCTTTGGCCACCGTGTTGATGTTGAAACGCCGCGAAAGCCATTGACCCCCACGCGTCTCACGCGTAACGCCAATCAGACACCCCCGTCACAACGGCTTCCTGACGTGACGGCAGATTTTATTGGAGCAACCATGTCCCGACAGAACTATATCTTTACCTCGGAATCCGTGTCCGAGGGTCACCCAGACAAGGTCTGTGACCGCATCTCTGACGCCGTGCTGGATGCGTTTCTTTCCGAAGAGCCCGAAGCCCGCGTCGCATGCGAAACATTCGCCACAACAAATCGCGTGGTGATCGGCGGAGAGGTAGGGCTGTCAGACAAAGACAAGCTGTCATCCTACATGGACCACATCCCCGAGATTGCGCGCGCCTGCATCAAGGACATTGGCTACGAACAGGACGAATTCCACCACGCCACCTGTGAGATCACCAATCTGTTGCATCCGCAATCTGCACATATTGCCCAGGGCGTCGATGCAGGGGCCGACAAAGATGAAGGTGCCGGTGATCAGGGCATCATGTTCGGCTACGCGACGAACGAGACCGATGCGCTTATGCCTGCGCCAATCCAATACAGCCATGCGATCTTGCGCCGTCTGGCCGAGGTCCGCAAATCGGGGGCAGAGCCACATTTGCGCCCTGATGCCAAATCTCAGATCAGCGTGCGCTACGAAAACGGCAAACCGATTGGTGTGACATCCATCGTTCTCTCCACCCAGCACGCCGATGAAAGCCAAAGCTCGGATGACATCCGCGCGATCGTCGAACCCCATATCCGCGCGGTCCTGCCCGACGGCTGGATCAGTGCTGACACCGAATGGTGGGTCAACCCAACAGGAACCTTCGTCATCGGTGGCCCGGACGGTGACGCAGGCCTGACAGGCCGCAAGATCATCGTCGACACCTATGGCGGTGCCGCACCCCACGGTGGCGGTGCGTTTTCGGGAAAAGACCCGACCAAAGTGGACCGCTCCGCCGCCTATGCCGCGCGCTATCTGGCCAAAAACGTCGTGGCCGCTGGCATGGCTGACAAATGCACGATCCAGCTCAGCTATGCCATCGGTGTGTCCAAGCCGCTCTCGATCTATGCCGAAACGCATGGCACAGGCGATGTGACCCCGGCCGAGATCGAAGCGGCCATCCCCAAGGTGATGGACCTCACACCGCGTGGCATCCGCACCCATCTCGAACTCAACAAACCGATCTACCAACGCACGGCGGCGTATGGCCATTTTGGTCGCGCACCCGATGCGGATGGCGGGTTCAGCTGGGAACGCACCGATCTGATCGACGCACTCAAGTCGTCTGTCTAAACGCCTTCGCTTCTTTGGGCCAAAAATACCTCCGCCGGAGGCATCCCGAGGCCCGCAGCCGAAGGCGAGGATCGAGACACCAAGTGCGTGGCCCAAAGGGCCATGCGCCTTTTGACCCCCACCGCCAAACGTGCAAAACCGCAGGCATGACAGACACCAAACACCCCTCCGGCGCGCCGTGGCGCAACTTCTACGGCCGCTTCAGAGGCAAGACCCTGCGTCCCAACCAGAAAGACCATCTCGACAGCGATCTTGATGCGCTCAGCCCCGGTGCGGTGTCGTGGGAAGATAACCCAGATCGCAAACCGCTCGACGCAAACGCATTGTTCGGTGGCAAACCCATCTGGCTCGAAATCGGGTTTGGCGGTGGGGAACACCTCGTTCATCAGGCGCAGCAGAACCCGGATGTGGGCATCATCGGGTGCGAGCCGTTCATCAACGGCGTCGCGATGCTCTTGGGCAAAGTCCGACAGGCGGGCGTGACCAACCTCAAAGTCCATCCCGGCGATGCGCGCGATATGTTTGATGTCCTGCCAGCAGGCTCCGTCGAAAAGGCGTTTTTGCTTTACCCTGATCCCTGGCCCAAAAAACGCCACCACCGACGGCGGTTTGTAACGAGCGAATACCTTGATCCGCTCTACCAGTGCCTCAAACCCGGCGCAGAGTTTCGCGTTGCCACAGACATCCCCGACTACGTGCGCCAAACACTGATTGAGGTTCCCAAAGCCGGGTTCGAATGGCTCGCGGAAAACGCCGAAGACTGGCGCAGTCCGTGGGACGACTGGCTGTCCACGCGCTATGAGCAAAAAGCCCTGCGCGAAGGCCGAACACCGCATTACATGACCTTTCGGAAGCCAGCATGACCGAACCGTTTACTGTGGCGATTGACGGCCCCGCCGCAGCGGGCAAAGGCACGATCAGCAAAGCGGTCGCGGCGCATTTCGGGTTTGCGCATCTCGATACCGGGCTTCTTTACCGCGCGGTGGGCGCGCGCATGCTCGCTGGTGAAGCGCCCACTGAGGCCGCCCAGTCTTTGACTGCGGATGATCTTGCCAACCCTGATCTGCGCACGGCGGAAGTCGCACAAGCGGCATCAAAAGTGGCTGTCATCCCCGAAGTCCGGGCCGCGCTTCTTGATTTCCAGCGCGCCTTTGCACGACGGGCGGGCGGCGCAGTGCTCGACGGACGCGACATTGGCACCGTTATCTGCCCACAGGCCGAGGTCAAACTCTATGTCACCGCAAGCGCTGCAATCCGTGCCAAACGCCGCTTCGACGAATTGCAAGCGCGCGGGTCACATACTGATTTCGAAACGGTGCTAGCGGATGTCAAAGCCCGCGATGCACGTGACAGTGGCCGGGCAGATGCCCCGATGAAACCGGCGAAAGACGCCGTATTGCTCGACACGTCGCATCTTAGCATCGAAGCCGCCATCGCACACGCCATCGAAACCATAACCACACGCCGCCAATAACGCCGCAAAGGACGCTCTCATGCCTCAGCTTCACGATCTTTCTTTGCGGTTTGGCATTGGTGCCATGTCCTTTGGTAGTTTCTATGGTCCCACGACCGAGGCCAATTCACACGCGATCCTCGACGCAGCGATGGACCTTGGCGTCACACATATCGACACGTCAAATGTCTACGCCATGGGCGGGTCTGAAAGCTCTATTGGTACGTTCTTCAATGCGCGTGGTGCCGCAACACGGGATGGATTCCACATCGCGACGAAAGCAGGCATCACGCGAGACGCTGACAGCAATCGACAGTTCCGAAACGATCTGGACCACCTGGAAGCAGAACTTGACGCCAGCCTGACCCGCATGGGGATCGAAGCCGTCGATCTGATGTATATCCACCGCCGCCAAGCTGACATGCCCATCGAAGAGGCCACAGGCGCATTGGCGCGACTTGTAGAGAAAGGCAAAACCAAGACCATCGGATTTTCCGAGATCGCGCCATCCTCGTTACGCCGTGCTTATGCTGTGCATCCAATCGCGGCGGTCCAATCTGAGTATTCCCTCGCGACACGCGCGCCGGAACTGGGCCTTGTCCAGACCTGCAAAGACCTTGGCACAACTCTGGTGGCTTTTTCTCCGGTCGGGCGGTCCTTGCTCACCGACACGCCGCTGTCCCCGGACGTGATCCCAAGCTTGCCGTTTCTTGCCAACAACCCTCGCTTCGTACCACCAAACTATGCTGCCAATGTCCAAGCCACAGATCGTCTTCGCGCCGTCGCACGCGACATGGGTGAACCAACAGCAGCCTTGGCTATTGCGTGGCTTTTGCACCAGGGCGACCACATTGTTCCTATTCCTGGCACGCGTAGCGTTGCCCATTTCAAAGACCTTGTCTGCGGTGCGCAGATGACCTTGAGCGCCGAGGACCTGGATCGCATCGAAACAGCTCTGCCCGTCGGATGGGCGCATGGCGACCGCTATTCCCAAGACCAATGGATTGGCCCAGAACGCTACTGTTAAGTCTGATCAAAGCCCGAATACACGAAGACGTGCGTCGATTTCGTAAGTGCGGCGTCCTAGCATTAACGCCATCATTATTTGTGAGGGCCTTATGCGCATTATTCTCAGCACTCTTATTCTCTGCTTCGGTCTAAGCACCGCCACCGCGCAAGAGGCTCCTTTGGCCGAACCGCCTATGACGTTCGACCGATTGGCCGACATTGTCGTGGCCCTCGACGAAGACGCGCAACGACGCGGCAATGTCATCGAACTCACGCTTTCAGACGTGCCTGTCATGATCATCGCCGACCCCAGCGCTGATCGCATGCGTGCCATGGTCCCGATCCGCTCTGCCGAGGGGCTTGATGCCGACGAACTGATGCGCCTGATGCAGGCCAATTTCGACACCGCCCTCGACGCCCGCTATGCCGTCGCCCAAGGCCGACTGTGGGGAACATACATCCACCCGCTCTCTCCTTTAGAAGAAGCGCAATTGATCTCGGCTCTGGCGCAAACGGTAACCGTCGCCTTGACCTACGGACAATCCTATTCGGGGGGCGCGGTGACCTTCGGCGGAGGTGACAGCCGCGGAATCTACGAAGACATCCTGCGGGAGCTTCTTAAGAAAGGTGAAGAACTGTAGGTCGTGTGATTTCAAGTACCTGCAATCAAGCGAAAGGCTGCGTGCCAGTAAAACACCTAGTAAATCAGAACTCTTCTAGTTGCCTCAAGCGCGATGGCAGCTTTGCGCCTCAGCGCGAGGGATTTTCTTGAAATGGGTCTCGACTGGCGCGTCCATTGCTATCGACTGATTTCACTTGTTTACGTCGAGCAGTAAATCGATGATGACCTCAGTGTCTTCGGCCGCATTGAAGAAGTGGTCGTGACCGAAGTCATCGCCATGCGCTTCCATGTCTCTCAAGCAATTTGTTACGAATTCGAGAAACTCTCTACAATCCTCTTTTGTATAGAAATTCAGCGACACCGTCGACATTTCTTTGAGGCTACTTTCGTTGGGTTCCTCACCTTTAATGAATCCGTAGACTTTAAAATGGGCCATTTCTTGTTCCTGCGTTTGTTAGCCTGTGACGTGTAAACCAGCAAACCATGCCAAAGTATGAAAGCAATCTGTGACTCTGGTTCAGCTCGTTCGATGTATGTTGAGCAAGTTCTGGCCTGCACACTTAGAACGCGCAAACACCCTTGATCCCTTACCCTTGCCAAGCTATAGCGCCCACGTCGTATAAGGCATCAACGCCAGTAGACAAAGTTCGAGCAGGGGTCGGCATCCACCGGCCCTCTTTGTTTTACGGACGCCTTGACCAAACGCCTCACACAACGTGCGGGCACCAACCCCAGACCGGCGGAGACAACCGCGCGGCCAGATAAAGTGATACGTAAAGGAAACAGACGCCACATGGCTATGAACGCATCTATGGAAGAATTCGAAGCGCTTTTGAACGAAAGCCTCGAAATGGACACACCGGACGAAGGGTCCGTTGTCAAAGGCAAGGTTATTGCTGTCGAAGCAGGCCAGGCCATCATCGACGTCGGCTACAAAATGGAAGGCCGCGTTGATCTCAAAGAATTTGCAAACCCCGGCGAAGCGCCCGACATCTCTGTTGGTGACGAAGTCGAGGTGTTCCTGCGCTCTGCAGAGAACGCACGCGGCGAGGCTGTGATCTCGCGCGAGATGGCCCGCCGTGAAGAGGCATGGGACCGTCTTGAAAAAGCCTACGCAGACGACGCCCGCGTCGAAGGCGCGATCTTTGGCCGTGTCAAAGGTGGCTTCACAGTCGACCTCGGCGGCGCAGTTGCGTTCCTTCCGGGCTCGCAAGTTGACGTGCGCCCGGTGCGCGACGCTGGCCCGCTCATGGGTCTCAAGCAGCCCTTCCAGATCCTCAAGATGGACCGTCGCCGTGGCAACATCGTTGTTTCGCGCCGTGCGATCCTCGAAGAATCCCGCGCCGAGCAGCGTGCGGAAGTCATTGGCAACCTCACCGAAGGTCAGGCAGTTGACGGCGTGGTCAAGAACATCACCGAATATGGTGCGTTTGTGGACCTTGGTGGCGTAGACGGCCTGTTGCACGTGACAGACATGGCATGGCGCCGTGTGAACCACCCATCCGAGATCCTGACAATCGGCGAAACCGTCAAGGTGCAGGTCGTCAAGAGCAACAAGGAAACCCACCGCATCAGCCTCGGTATGAAGCAGCTGCAGGAAGATCCGTGGGATCTGGTGGCCGCGAAGTACCCGCTCGAGTCCGTACATATGGGCCGCGTCACCAACATCACCGATTACGGTGCGTTTGTTGAGCTTGAGCCAGGTGTCGAGGGCCTCGTCCACGTGTCCGAAATGTCCTGGACCAAGAAGAACGTTCACCCGGGCAAGATTGTCTCCACTTCGCAGGAAGTCGAAGTCATGGTTCTGGAAATCGACGGTGCCAAGCGCCGCGTGTCCCTGGGCCTCAAGCAGACAATGCGCAACCCATGGGAAGTCTTCGCGGAATCGCACCCTGAGGGCACAGAGGTTGAAGGTGAAGTTAAGAACATCACCGAATTCGGTCTCTTTGTTGGCCTCGACGGCGACATCGACGGCATGGTCCACCTTTCGGATCTCAGCTGGGACGAACGTGGCGAAGACGCGATCCAGAACTACCGCAAGGGCGACATGGTTCAGGCCGTTGTCACCGAAGTGGATGTCGAGAAAGAGCGTATCTCGCTCTCCGTCAAAGCGCTGGGTGGCGACAAATTCGCCGAAGCGGTTGGCGGCGTGAAGCGCGGTTCGATCATCACCGTTCAGGTCACAGCCATCGAAGACGGCGGCATCGAGGTGGAATACGAAGGCGCGAAATCCTTCATCCGCCGCTCCGACCTGTCGCGTGACCGTGCAGAGCAGCGCCCCGAGCGTTTCAATGTTGGTGACAAGGTTGACGTGCGCGTCACCAATGTCGACAGCAAGACACGCCGTCTGGGTCTGTCGATCAAAGCGCGCGAGATCGCGGAAGAGAAAGAAGCGGTTCAGCAGTACGGTTCGTCCGACTCTGGCGCATCGCTCGGCGACATTCTGGGTGCAGCGCTCAAAGGCGACGAATAAATCTCAGCCTAAGATCACCATGCAAGAAGCCCCGCCATGGTGCGGGGCTTTTTCATTTGGGCCTCCTTACACAGACCGGCAGGTCTCATCCTGTTATCGGACGACTAACGGGTCTTTGAACAGCGTGTGAATGTGGGTCTTTTTGCCGGTTCATGCTGTGCTCGCCTCGTGCGCTTGCGTAGTCCATGGTTTGTCTGCACGGTGCAGGTATGACCAACGCTTTCACGACATCTGGATTGTTCGGAACCCTGCTGCGTGATCCCTCGACAGCCGATGCGTTCTCGTCAGCGGCATTCCTCCAACATGCTATCGCGTTCGAGGTCGCCTGGACCGAAACACTGGTGTCTTTAGGCGCGGTCGACCCTGAAGACGGCAATGCGGCCATCGTTGCGATGAAAGGCACTGTGCTGGATCTGGATGCGCTTGGGATATCAAGCGATATCAATGGTTTACCCATTCCAGAGCTGGTCGCGCAACTGCGCAAAGACTTGCCAGAACCGCAAGCCAAGGCCATCCATACCGGCACGACCAGCCAAGACGTGATCGACACCGTCATGGTGCAAACCTTGCTTGGTCTGCTAGACACTTTCGAGGCGCGACTGACCACTCTCGTCGCTGCTCTGACAGAGCTGTCGCAACATACCGAGGGACACCTCATGGGCCGGACGCGCATGCAGGCCGCCTTGCCAATCCCAGTGGCGATGCGCGTGCGAAGTTGGGTCGGTCCTCTACGCGATCATCAAGAACGTCTCGACGGGCTGCGCGCGCAGGTGGGGCAGGTCCAGCTTGGCGGCCCAGTAGGGCTGCGTGACTTCCCCAAAGGGCAGGGCGATGCGGCGGCGACAGAACTGGCGCGCCGTTTGGGGCTGCGAATGGGGCCGGTCTGGCACAGCAATCGAACACCGATGCTGGACCTCGGCCATTGGATGACGCTTGTCACGGGGTCCTTGGGCAAGCTGGGCCATGACATCGCTTTGATGGCGCTACAGGGTATCTATGACATCAAGCTGGACGGGGGCGGTGCATCTTCTGCTATGCCCCACAAACAAAATCCGGTTCTGGCCGAAGCACTGGTCACACTTGCGCGGTTTGTCGGCATCCAACAGGGCGGATTGGCTCAGGCCATGGTCCATGAACAAGAACGGTCCGGCGTGGCTTGGGCACTGGAATGGATGATCTTGCCCGCGATTGCAGAAGCGACAGGTGCCGCACTCAACCAAGCCATCCGGCTGATAGATCAAATAGTCCGCATCGGGCCAGACATCCCGCAGCCCGAAAAACCCGACTAAACCTCAAAGGTGGCCGCTGACAAAGAGCTAACGGGACATCGAAAACCTTCTAGCCTGAGTATCCCATTACGGATCGCCGCTAGGCAGGTAGCTTTCAATCGTCTCCTCCCAGGTCTTCCCATATCTCGCGGACCCAACTTTTCATCGCCTGGGCCTCTTCCCATCTGTTCGACATCTCACGCCCGTCCGGGCCGGTCATCGCATATTCAGGCGGCCCCAATTCGCAGACGAAGATGCAATCCCCCGATGCATTCCGGGCCCGCCAATCCGCCATTCCTTCTCGCCACCAGCCTTTGAACAGATCGACCCATTTCTGGTGCTGCGGAAAATCCAACTGCACCTGGATCTGCTGCCGGCTCGCAATGCGTCCTTGAAAGCTGTCGGATCGCTGCAAAATCCGGCTGATCAGCGCCATGTCGGCATCGGAGAGCGGGAACCAGAACTCCCGGTCCACCACGTAATGCGAAAGGTCCGCACAGATCCGCATCTCGGGAATACGGTCCAGCAATTGCAACGTTACAAACAGATCGTTGGTGATGCAGTTGCGATGGGTTTCGAACTGAATGGGCATGCCGACCCGCGCAGACATGTCTCTCCACGTCTCGATCACCGGCACCATATCATCGATAGCGATCGGCATGACCTGACCAATCACATCGACAAACGGCGCACCGAAATCGACCGCCATATGCAGCGTGTCCTCAAGGCTCTCGATGGTTTTCGGAAAAGCCACGATCAACGGCGTCAGCCCATTTGCTTCCATGTGCGGCCGCACGGCATGCGCGACCGCCACATCAGATGCACCCAGATCAATGGCCATGCCGTTGAACCCGGCTTCAGCCACCATTTCACAAACCTGATCTAGTTTTAGTTTCATGCCCCGCTGATCATGCGGCTGCATTGCCCAAAGCGAGGTATAGACCTGTAGTCGCCTCACTCGGCTGGAACGCGTCTGGTGCGCCCGCCCGAGGCAGGCACAACCCAAACCTCGTTCATTGGATACTGGCTTTCATCCTTGGCCATCAGCTTCTTGATCACCTCGATCTGGAACTCGATCCAACCCATCCGGTGAACCTCACCTGCCGTGTCCTCGATCTTGTCATTCAGCGCGCGCAGCTTCCAGAACGGTACCGCCGGGAAGGTGTGATGCGCGGTGTGATACGGCATCTGCCAGCAGAGCCAGCGGAAGAACGCGTTGGTCCGGGTCGACCGCGTGTTCTCCAGAATATCGTTCTCGTGGCTCAGGCCCAAATGCTCAATTGTGTTCTGCAACTGATGCACCGGCTTGGTCAAAACCATGGGGATTAGCCAAAACGTGAGCGCCGCCCAACTGCCGGTCAGGACCGAAACCAAGGCGATCAGACCGTACCCGGCAAGATGCAACTGACTTTCGCGCACCACCTTCGCCTCTTCTTCGGGGCGAATATACGGCTCGACAATCACACCGCGCGCGCGGCGGATGACACCAAACACGCGGTTGCGCCAGTACGTGACGCCACTCAGCCACAGCAGATACGTGGTCAGCGTGTAAGGCTCGCGCACCAATTCGCCGTCACGCTCCCAATCCTGCGTGTGCTGGTGATGCGCGAAATGCATGATCTGGTCATAGTCGCGCGGAAAGATCATCAGGAACCCGATAATCCGGCCAAACACCTCATTCAGAACTCGCGTCTTGAACACGGTCGCATGGCTCAACTCATGCTGTGCGGCGTAAAGGAAATTCAGCAGCACGCCCAAGGCAAAGCCGGTCACCCATACCCAGCTCGTGCTCATTGCCTGCCAATGCAGCAGGCCAACAAGCACAATGGCACCTACATGGCTCGCCATCTGCAAGATGCCTTGCAGGTCCGACCGTTCCGACAATTGGCGAAGCTCCGCAGGGGTCAGCAACTTGCGGCGAGAAAAACTGGCGTCCATCGATCCCTCCTGTAACTGCGGGTGAAAGTCTGGCGGGGATTGGACCAAAAGGAAAGCATTGTTGGCGTTTTCAAGCCTGCAAAAAACGTCATCGCTGGATTTGCCATCGTCCGCTCAAAAGCAATGAAATCTCACTCGTCCATTGTCTGACGCGTCGCAAACCCCCACAATGAAAGAAAACGCATCCAGAGGTGAGCAGACCGATGCATATGACACGACGCAGTTTCGGCCTTGGCCTGTCCGGCTTTGGCCTTTCCGCCTGTTCCGGTGGCGCGCCCCGTATAGTGACGTCCCAAAGCCCAAATGGCTTGCCTGCAGACTTGAGGCCCGTGCCCAAGGCGTCATATGATGCCTGGGTCGCGGCCTTCCGAGGCCGCGCCGCAGCGCAAGGTATCTCGCAAAACACGCTGGCGGCGGCGTTTCGCGGCACGGGCTACTTGCCGGGCGTTGTCACCCGCGACCGCAACCAAACGGAGTTCAAACGCAGCCTCGAAGACTACCTCGCCATCGCTGCATCGGATGAGCGCATCCAAAAGGGCAGGGCAGCTTTCGCCCGTCATCGCGGCACGCTCAACGCTTTGGAAGATCGCTACGGTGTCGATGCCTATATCATCTGCGCCATCTGGGGTTTGGAGAGCTTCTACGGTGAACGGCGCGGACAAGTGCCAGTCATTTCAGCGACCTCAACTCTTGCCTTTGATGGACGGCGTGGTCGGTTCTTTGAACAACAGCTGGTTGCAGCGCTGCGTATCTTGCAAAACGGGGACATTCCCGCAAGCCGCATGACAGGTAGCTGGGCAGGCGCGATGGGCCACACCCAGTTCATTCCGACCTCTTATTTGCAGTTCGCCGTGGATTACACCGGCGACGGGCGTCGCGATATCTGGTCTGAGGATCCGTCAGATGCACTTGCTTCTGCCGCCGCTTACCTGCAACGCAATGGCTGGACCCGGGGCCGCAGTTGGGGGTCTGAATCTGCCAGCGGCTCCCTGCAACCGCAGCCAGGGGGACCACGCTTTGCGACTACATCCAACTTCCGCGTCATAAAACGCTACAACAATTCAGATGCTTACGCGATTGGGGTCGGCCATTTGTCTGATCGCATCCGGGGTGGCGGACCTTTGCGCCAAAGCTTTCCGCCCGATGCAAATGGCCTGACCAAAGCCGACCGGGTCACCTTGCAGCAGCGCCTGACCGCGCGCGGGTTCGACACGCAAGGCGCCGATGGCGTGATCGGGCGCAATACCGAAGCCGCAATCCGGGCCTATCAGCAAAGCCGCGGTCTTCCCGTGACTGGCACCCCATCGCAAACGCTGTTGCAAAGCCTGCGCTAGATGCGACGTCTCTTGCGCTTGATGACGTCGACCGTGGCCCTGGTCTGGCTCTGCGGGGCGCTTGCGGTCAGCACCGTTGTGCTTGGCCTGCAAGCCATCACGCTGTCCGCACAGGTCGCAACAGTGACGGCAGGCGCAACCTCAGCCGCGATCAAGCATCGCAAAGACCTTGCCAAAGCTGTTTCAAAAACCAAGGCCAAAGCGCGGTTGCGACGGATGATCGTGGCGATTCCTTTTGTCGGCGGCGGCGCCGCGCTCGCGTTCGAGGCGCAGGATTTCCAGAACTGGCAAACGGAAAATCCCGAGGGCAGTTTTGCCGAGTATTCCTGTGAAGTGGCCGAAGTCAGCGCCGCGCTCGTGGACGACGTGCTTCAGGATTTGCCCGAGGTCATGCGCCCGTCACGCGACGTCGTAATGGCCAAAGTGCCGGAGTGCGCAGAGCAAACATGAGTTTTGCCTATTAATTGGGCAAACATGCGCAAAGCGCCATTCTGCTGGGCGGTTTCATGTGTCGCTCTCGCACCAGGCTCTCGCTTTCAAGCGGTTTTCTGCGCTGCAGCATAATGACCCGGGGACTCCAGCGAACCTGCCTGCTAGCGTCGGCTCGACATGACTCACTTGACCACGCTTACAACCATGCCCCCTCGATCGCATGGGACGCTGCACATTGTTGCCAAGACACGTGACAAGGGCGTTTCGGCGCTGGCCGATTTGCATCAAAAAGGGTCTGCAAAAATCCTTATGACACCGGCCCTCGACGCGGTCGAAGGTATAATTCTCAACACGTCGGGTGGTTTGACTGGCGGTGACACGCTTGCCATCAGCGCGACTGCACAGGAAGGCGCGCGTCTTCGGCTGACCACGCAAGCGGCCGAACGCGTCTACCGCACGCCTGACGACCGACCCGCGCGTGTGCGCAACACGCTGACGATCCGGTCTGGCGGTCGCATCGACTGGCTTCCGCAAGAAACCATCCTGTTTCAAAACGGCTCTCTGCGCCGCTCTCTAACGCTGGACATGGCCGCCGATGCGCGTGCCCTGATCGTAGAGCCGGTATTGTTTGGCCGCCTCGCGATGGGCGAAACCATCACACACGCGGCACTGTTCGACAGCCTGAGCATCAAGCGCGGCGGTACGCTTTTGTTCAAAGACGCCACACATCTGACCGGCGATGTTGCGGCCCGGATGGACAAACCTGCGATCGGCAATGGAGCGCGCGCGATGGCACTCGTGGTTTTTGCGGGACCAGAAGCAGAGTCGCATCTTGACCCGCTGCGCGCCATGCTGCCGCCCAACGCAGGTGTGTCGCGTGTTCGCGATGGCCTTCTTGTTCTGCGCGTTCTGGCCCCAGACGGATTCGAACTGCGCCGCAGCCTCATACCTATTCTTGAGCGGCTCAGTGGTGACGCCCTGCCGCGCTCTTGGAGACTATGATATATGAACCTCACCCCTCGTGAAAAAGACAAACTGTTGGTGGCCATGGCTGCCATCGTCGCCCGCAAGCGGCTGGAACGCGGCGTCAAGCTCAACCATCCCGAAGCGATTGCGCTTATCACGGATGCAGTGGTCGAAGGGGCCCGCGACGGGCGCAGCGTAGCAGACATGATGCAAGCGGGCGCTCAGGTGATCACCCGCGATCAATGCATGGAGGGCGTCGCAGAGATGATCCACGAAGTGCAGGTCGAAGCAACATTTCCCGACGGTACCAAACTAGTGACCGTCCACAATCCGATCAGGTAAGACTATGCATATTTTAAAAGAGAAGAAGTTGACCATTGTAGGTGTCTTGGGTCTTGCAACACTGGCAACCAATGCGGCTGCGCATCCTGGCGCGCATGTGCATCCGCATGACGGTGCGCATTGGCTTGTTCTGGTCAGTGCGCTTGGCCTTGTGGCCATCGCAGGCGGCTTGGCTGCAGCGCGCGCGAGGTCGCGCAAATGATCCCGGGAGAGCTTTTTGTTGCCGAAGGCAGTCTGACCTTGAACCCAGGCCGCCAAGCAATCACGCTGATGGTGGCCAATACTGGGGATCGCCCGGTGCAGGTGGGCAGCCATTACCATTTTGCCGAAACCAACCCAGCGCTTGAGTTTGACCGCGCCGCCGCGCGCGGGCATCGGCTCGACATTGCACCGGGCACAGCCGTCCGGTTTGAGCCGGGTCAACGGCGCGAGGTCACCCTCATTCCCTTGGACGGTGCCAAGCGGGTGATCGGGTTCAACCAGCAGATCATGGGAGATCTCTGATGGCCAAGATTGTCACCGCCATGGATTACTGGGCGAATGCCATGCAGGTCGGTTTCGTGATGGCCGAGGCGCAGGGCGTGATTGCCATGCGTGTGTTAGGGGCTTTGGGCGTGTGGTCGGTGCCAAAAACCGAAAACAGCCGCATGCTGAGTGAAAAGGTCTTTGCCTTTGTCAAAGGCTCGACCGATGCTTCTTTGGCGGCCTTTTCCGGGCAAACCCCTGATGTTGTTGCCGCCGCAGCGATCAAGCCGATCCGCCGGGCGACCAATGCGAACCACAAACGTCTGACCAGACGCGGATTGCGGAGGGCCTAAGATGCCAGCACAGATCAAACGCGCCGATTATGCCGCCATGTTCGGCCCCACCGTGGGCGACCGGATGCGACTGGCCGATACCGACCTTATCATCGAGGTCGAACGCGACCTCACTGCCGAAGCTGTGGGCGCCGCTGTCAGTGGCGGCAGCGGGTCAAACGCACTGGTCTATGGCGAAGAGGTCAAGTTCGGTGGCGGAAAGGTGATCCGCGATGGCATGGGCCAAAGCCAAGTGACCCGGGCTGATGGCGCGGTTGATACTGTAATCACAAACGCTCTGATTGTCGATTACACCGGCATCTACAAAGCCGATGTCGGCCTCAAAGGCGGGCGTATCCACAAAATCGGCAAGGCTGGTAACCCCGACACGCAGCCGGGTGTGGACATCATTGTCGGTCCCGGTACCGAAGCGATTGCTGGCGAGGGGCGCGTTCTGACCGCAGGCGGCTTTGACAGCCATATCCATTACATCTGCCCACAGCAGATCGAAGACGCGTTGCATTCTGGCCTGACCACCATGCTGGGCGGCGGTACCGGGCCGGCGCATGGCACGTTGGCCACCACCTGTACGCCTGGGCCGTGGCACATCGGCCGGATGTTGCAAGCCGCAGACGCTTTCCCGATGAACCTTGCCTTCGCGGGCAAGGGCAATGCCTCAATGCCAGCCGCGTTGGAAGAACAGGTCAAAGCCGGTGCCTGTGCGCTCAAGCTACATGAGGATTGGGGCACAACACCCGGCGCCATCGACTGCTGCCTTGGCGTGGCAGACGCGATGGATGTGCAGGTTATGATTCACACCGACACGCTGAATGAGTCCGGGTTCGTCGAACACACGGTGGGTGCCATGAAAGGGCGCACGATTCACGCCTTCCACACCGAAGGGGCAGGTGGCGGGCACGCACCCGACATCATCAAGATCTGTGGTGAAGAGCATGTGTTGCCATCCTCCACCAACCCGACGCGGCCCTTTACCGTGAACACGCTGGAAGAGCATCTCGACATGCTCATGGTCTGTCATCACCTCGACAAATCGATCCCCGAGGACATCGCTTTTGCCGAAAGCCGCATCCGGCGCGAGACGATTGCGGCCGAAGACATCCTGCATGACATGGGCGCTTTCAGCATCATCGCGTCCGACAGTCAGGCAATGGGCCGCGTGGGTGAGGTGATCATCCGCACCTGGCAAACTGCCGACAAGATGAAGAAACAACGCGGTGCGCTGGCTGAGGAAACTGGCGACAACGACAACATGCGCGTCCGCCGTTACATCGCGAAATACACGATCAACCCGGCCATCGCGCATGGTATTAGCCACGAAATTGGCTCAATCGAGGAAGGCAAACGCGCCGACCTGTGCCTTTGGAACCCCGCTTTCTTTGGTGTGAAGCCAGAAATGGTCCTGCTGGGCGGTACAATTGCCTGTGCGCAGATGGGTGATCCAAACGCATCCATCCCTACGCCGCAGCCGGTCTATACACGCCCGATGTTCGGGGCCTATGGGCGCAGTGTCGAAAACTCAGCAGTGGTTTTTGTGTCCGAAGCGGCGCAGGCCGAAGATATTGGCAAAACCCTGGGCCTCGCCAAGCAAACACTTCCGGTCAAGAACACCCGTGACATCGGCAAGAAAGACCTCAAGCTGAATGCAGCGACACCGAAGGTTGAGGTGAACCCAGAAACCTACGAAGTGCGTGCTGACGGCGAATTGCTGGTCTGCGAACCGGCCGAGGTGCTTCCGATGGCGCAACGGTATTTCTTGTTCTAAGCATTCTGCATGTTGCGTGGATCACACAAGGGGCTCAATAACCTCAAAGCTGTCGTCACCGGCGGTGTTGTGGCGCCCGACGGGGGTCGTCGCACCACCCAAGCCGGTTTTGGACCGCGTGATGACCGTCTCAGTCCGACGTTCGGTCCAGTAACGCGGATCGTTCAGGATCGCCGCTGGCAACGCGTCTTTGTTGATCCGCCGATGTGTGCTGCGCCGGACAAACACATCAAATTCGCGCCCCGTTTCCCGAACAGGGCTCGCCAGGATCGCCCGCCGCAAATCCGCTTCACGCGCCTTAAGCGCGGCAATCTCCGCCCGGACGCTTCCCAACGCATCGGCAAGGCCAAATTCAAAAAACTGTCCATCCATGAGACGACAGAAACAGACAATCCTGAACACTTGATGAACAAGATCAAAGCAAAGCGGGGCTGGCCTATGCAATCCATGCAACCCGGGCCTGAAGCCAAGGCCATACCTCACATGTCAAACCCACTCTATATAAATGTCCAGGGAGGAGACTGTCGTATTTGTTTGAAGGACATGTCTCATGGCACACACACTCGATCACTCCGCGGCATCCGCTGGCGTACTGAAGCGCATCTGGAACGCTATCGTGACGATGGGCGAAAACAGCGCTCGGGCTCAAACCGTGCGCATGCTCAACACAGTCAGCGACGACCAACTCAACGCAATGGGTGTCACCCGTGCGCAGATGGTGCAGCGCGCTTTGTCGGCAGGCGACATGTAAGCACCCGCCACGGGGCGTCGCTATGACGGCCCCGGACCGTGTTGCGCAGCACTATCACGACCATGCCCACCATGACCCTGTAGGGCAGGTCAGCTTGACCTACGAAGACCGGTTTTTGCGCCGCAAGGTGCTTGACCTTGTCGATGGCAGTCGCGTTCTGGTCGACCTGCCAAAAACCACCTCGCTGAATCATGGCGGGGTGCTTGTTCTGAACGGCGGGGGCGAAATCGGCATCGTTGCCGCACCCGAGCCGCTCTTGCAGGTCACCGGACAAGCATTGCACCGTCTGGCTTGGCATATCGGCAATCGTCACACGCCGTGCCAGATCGAAGAAGCACGCCTGCTCATCCAGCGTGACCACGTCATCCGCGATATGCTCGAACGGCTTGGCGCGACCCTGACGGACGTGACAGAGCCGTTCACACCAGAAGGGGGTGCATACGGTCATGGACGGACCCATTCCCACGCGCACTGACCCGATCCTGACGTTGACCCAATGGCTGTCACCGGCCTTTCCTGTCGGTGGCTTTGCCTATTCCAGCGGGTTGGAGAAAGCCATCGCCGAGAGGTTGGTCACACCCGAAACCCTGCAAGACTGGCTTGCCGATATGCTGCGCGATGGCAATGGCAGGATTGACGCGATCCTGATCCGCTCTGCCGCCACGCATCCCGATCCGGAAGAGGTTGACGCAATCGCCTGCGCGCTCTGCCCAAGCCAGGAACGCTTGCTGGAGATGCAGGCGTTGGGAGCACCCTTTTGCGCTCAGCTTAAGGCGAATTGGAACGTGGCAGTTGACGGCCTGACCTATCCGGTGGCGCTGGGTGTGGGCATTCGGGACCTGGACCTGCCGCTGGAGACGGGCATCCAGATATATCTGCATGCATGGGTCAGTACCGTGGCGGCGGCCTGTCAGCGTCTGATGGCGCTTGGTCAAACAGATGCGCAAAAGATCGTCGCGAACCTGGCTCCCTTGTGCTCTGAGATCACTCAGGAAACGCGAGATCAGACCCTTGACGATCTTTCCAGCCAAGGCTTTGCTGCGGACATCACGTCTATGCGTCACGAAACCCTCAGCCCACGGATCTTCCGCACATGACCTCTCGTAACGGACCTCTTCGTGTTGGCATTGGTGGCCCTGTCGGGGCGGGCAAGACGTCACTGACTGCAGCCCTGGCCAAACGTCTGAAAGAGACGCATTCGATTGGTGTGATCACAAATGACATCTACACACAGGAAGACGCTGAAGCGCTCATGCGCATGCAGATCCTGCCGCAGGACCGCGTGATCGGGGTGGAAACCGGCGGCTGCCCGCATACAGCAATCCGTGAGGACGCCTCGATCAACCTCGCTGCGGTGGCCGAGATGACCAAGCGCCACCCGGATGTGGAAGTGGTTCTTATTGAGTCCGGCGGCGACAACCTGTCGGCCACCTTCAGCCCCGAACTTGCAGACGTGACGCTTTACGTGATCGACGTCGCCGCGGGCGAGGAAATCCCGCGCAAAGGCGGCCCGGCGCTGACCCGGTCAGATATCCTTGTGATCAACAAAACTGATCTTGCCCCCCATGTCGGTGCCTCGCTTGACGTGATGGACCGCGACGCAACCAAAATGCGCGAAGGCCGCCCCTTCGTCTTTGCCGCCATCCGCCACGACACAGGCGTAGATGACGTCCTGGGACACTTAAAACGCATCTCGGGTCTTTAATCGCTGACCTGTCATAATACGTTTATTTGTAAATTTTACGGTAATGCCTTATCTTGTGGATAAAGCAGCAACAATAACAACAATTTGCGTGACATTATGGCGAAGAAAGCCCAACAGATTGCAGCTCTTCCAATGCGGTGGACAAAGAGCGGAAAATTTCAGGTTCTGATGGTCACATCCCGCGATACAGGTCGCTGGATTATGCCAAAAGGGTGGACCATGAACGGCAAAAAACCGTGGGCGGCAGCCGAGATTGAAGCGCTCGAAGAAGCAGGGGCGCTGGGCTATATCGGCCACGAGGTCATCGGCCAATACAGATATAAAAAGCGGCTGAGCAAAGGGCTTAGCGTTATGTGCGATGTCGATGTCTACCCAATGGTGGTCGAGCGGCTCAAGTCCAACTGGAAAGAACGCGCACAGCGCAAACGCAAGTGGTTCAGCGCCAAAGGTGCCGCCAAACGCGTCAGCGAACCAGAACTGGCTGAGCTCTTGAAAAGCCTAGAGAAAAAGCCGTCCAAGCAGCCTGTGATCCGCGAGTTTCTGAAAGCTTCGTAACAGGCTGAAGGCACATCGGCGGGTGCGCTTCAACGCGTCATTGCGCCAACATCTAGGTCAATCCACTGCCAAACCACTAGGCACCGTCTCGGGTCGTCCCATCGGGCGCGTGAGTGCTGTCTTACCTGTCAGACTTTCCAGAAACGCCACGATATCATCGACTTCTGCGTCACTCAGTGCCACTGGCTCAACATCCAGGAACAACGCCTGCCGGGCCATCTCGTGTCTGTCGGACTGGATCACGTAATCGATTGCGTGCAACCACGGCACGTCCGGCAATGCGGCTTTGACCGGTGCCCAATCGTTCCGCATCGCCAATGGATCCGCCATGTGCCGCACCATATCGAACAGGTTCGCATAGGCTCCATTATGCCCGTAGGGCGCTGTCAGCGTCACATTGCGCAATGATGGTGTGCGGAAGCTATAGGCGTCCTCTAGATCATCCGTTGCGCCCATACGCCCCACATCGCGCGGGATCGGATCCCATTTTCGCGTCCGGCCCGGGCCAAAGGCGGGTAGGGCGACCGCATGGAAGTCCTGGTCCGTGAACAGTGGCCCGTTATGGCACTGCGTACAATTCGCCTTGCTAAAAAACAACGCGCGCCCGCGCTCTGCCGCTGCGGGCAAAGGCGTCCCATCGCGCAGGAAGTCGTCATACGGGCTGTCATAATTCGCCCATTCCGTCCCGATAAACGCCGCCAGAGCGTTCCCGATTTCGACAATCGTCACATCCTCGGGCCGGTCGATATGGTCAAACGCCTGCACGAACATCTCACCATATTCCGGGATCGTCCGCACCCGTTTCGCTAGGATCGGCCAGCCCAGATCAATGCGATCCGTGACCGCCCCAATCACTTCGTTCTCGCCGGTGTTCCCGGCCATTTCGAACTGGGCAGTCATCGGGAACAAGGACTGCGCCGCCAGAAGCGAGTTCAACCCCGATGGCAGCCACTCCTCTGCCGGGCTGTCAAACCCGTTGCCGTAAATCTCTGACGGCTCCAGCCGCCCGTCATGGAACATCACCCGCACGTCTTTGTGCCCAAGGTTCCACAGCGCCGGGGCATTGCGCGGGATACGTTTGCGGATCGCCTCCGCGCCAGTCCCCGCCGTGCGGTTCGGCCCAAGACCAACACCGCCTTCGCCGATCCCCAGCGACAGACCATCCGTGCCGCCCAGATCATGGTGATGACATGTCCCGCACGAGATATTCTTGTTCCCGCTCAAAATCTTGTCGTAGAACAGAAGCTGACCAATCCGCGCCTGATCGGCATCAAATGCGATGAAATCCTCTGCCGTGATCGGCGCTGCCGCAGCAGGCGCGGCACATAACGCAAAGAGCAGACCCAGATGAAAGCCCTTCTTGTGACCCTGAGCCTTCTGCTCGCCGCGCCCGCGCTGGCCGACATCGAAGACGCGCGCGACCTGATGGAAGAAGGCCGCTTTGAAGAGGCGCGCGAGGCCCTCTGGCCCGCCGCCCGCTCCGGCAATGCCGAGGCCGAAGAGCTGATCGGTGTCATGTACGCGCTGGGCCTCGGGGTCGAGCAAGACTACGTCCGCGCTTTCGACTGGTACCTGCGCTCCGCCATGAAAGGCCACGCCGGTGCGCAATCGGGCATCGGCTGGTACTACGAGACGGGTCTCGGCCTGCCCGCCCCAGACCTCGTCCGCGCGTTCCTCTGGTACCAACTCAGCACCATCGGAGGCGACCCCGACGCCGCCATCTCGGTCGAAGAAGTGGTCAAGAAAATGACACCGGAGGAGATCGAACATGCCCAAAAGCTCGTAGATGACTACCGGGTCTGGCTGTACCCGTTCCGTTGAGTTTTGCCGATTGGTCTAGCAGGGGCAAGTGGCGGGAATGTGGCGGGTTGTTGAGCGGGCAATTTTTGCGACATGGATCGCGGCAGTTTTCAACTTTGAGTATTGTTGTGCGCCTAATCAACGCTTAGGGTCACCTGAATGCCTGAACCGAGGTTATTTTGTCTGAGCGTTTTTCATCAGTTGAAGAACTAATTGCGGTCTTGGAACGGCCGAAGAGACTGGTAAATCGCTCATGGTTGTCTCCAGACAGTCCCGGACAGCGCGGTTTCAAACTTAAATCGTCGCTGCTGACAGGTGGTTCAACCATTGCAGGAGTAACAGTAGAGCTGCGTTGTAATAGTGAAGGTTTTGAGTTGCCCTCTAGCATCGTTTTATTAGCCGAGATCAGAAAAAAACCGCGTGCAGTTGCAAGGATAGACATCAATGGATCGGTACATGAAAATCTGAAGGCCGTGTGCGGCGAATGGCAAAATCGAACGGCTGGGCACACCCACTTCCATGACCCTCGCTTGCATCGCTTTATTTCGTTCTCGGAACTTTTTGATGGTACACATGGGGACCTGCCAGTCGCATCCCCCATTCATGACATGCCTGCAGACTTCACCAAGACGATGGAAAAATGCGGGGACTTGCTGCATATTGAAGACCTAGGAGAGGTCGAAGAACCACAATGGCAACCCAAACAGTTACCTTTTTGACTGAAAGCGATACTTCCGGTCGTTTTCCCGCGTTGGATGACGCGGTGCGTTCGATCGTAACTACCTCGCTCGTTCTTGGTCGCTACAGAATTAATATGCCCTTGCTAATGCCAAGTGGGAGTGCGGCTACGGTTACAGTGTGGCCTGAAGGGCAAGGTGAAACTTTTATGGTGACCGACGATGCCGCATCTCTATTCGAAATTGAGTCTGGTGCATTTAGTGAGATGATTTTTTCGCGCGTGGCAAAGGAGCGGTCTCCTAAGTACGGTGCAAGTTTTGACGGTGCTTCAATGTTCTACCTAAGAGTTTCTGGAGATCGTTTGCGCGGTGCAATTATTGCGATGGCAAATCTCATGAAAGAAGTAGTAGATGAAACCATACTCCGCTCGATCAATCAAAAGGCTAAGCGAATTGATCTTGAGCTTTGGGAGAAATTAGAGAACGCATTTGAAGGGGCTAGCGTTGAGCGCAGGGTACACCTTTTGGGAGAGTCGACTGCTGAGCACGAGTTCACAGCTTTGGTAAAAACTGAGCGGGGTTCGGTCGTGTTTGACACGTTCAGCCCGCAAGGCAACTCTGTGAATTCAGTTTATGTCAAGATGTCAGACATTGGGCGTAGTGAGCACCCGCCAAGGGGAATTGCTGTGACTAGAAGGACGGCAGAAATCGGACCGAAATTGAACCTAATTACTTCGGTTGCAGAAGTCATTGAGATAGGGATCGAGGAAAACGATCTAAGGCGACTTGCACTCGCAGCTTGATCTGATGCGCTGCAAGCAGGACTTGCGGTAGCGACTACTTACTAACGGTGCGCGAAACAGCGGGCGGAGCCCGCCGTGCATCGCCGACGCACCCCAACGCGGCGGCGATTTGGGTGGGGCAGGGCGCAGCACTCCCCTTCTTCGGACTTGGCTGACATAAACCACACCGCTCGACCATCGGATCGCCCCCGCGCGCGTCGGCGATGCGCGGCACTCTCACCGCACTTCCGCCTTGCCATCGTGCCTGACCGCTGAAAGCTTCGCACCATGTCCATCCTCTCCTCCACCCTTTCATGAACACACCGGCCCATCTCCTTCTCGGAGTAGCGCTCTTTGGGCGCAAGGAGGTGCCGCGTAGCGGGTGGGCGGCAGCGCTGGGGAGCCTGATGCCCGATCTGTCGCTCTATCTGATGGCAGGCGCCGCTCTTTTTGCGTTGCAGATTCCGCCGGAGCGGGTGTTCGGAGAGCTTTACTTTTCGGATGCCTGGCAGACGGTGTTTGCGATCGACAACAGTTTTGCGATTTGGGGGATGATCCTGCTCATGGCAGTTTGGTTTCGCAACAGCCTGGCCATTGCCTTTGCCGGAGGTGGCCTTGTCCATATCGCGACAGATTTTCCGCTGCACAATGATGATGCGCGTCCCCATTTCTGGCCGTTGACGGATTGGGTTTTCGCCAGCCCGCTCAGCTATTGGGACTCGGGTCATCACGCCGCGGCGGTGGTTCCGGTGCTGGTATGCGCGGCCATGGCCTCGGCCATCGTCATCTGGCGGCGCTGGCATAGATTGAGTGTCCGTGCTGCCGTGCTGGTTGCCGTGATGCTTGAGCTTTGGGTGGCGCGTCAGTGGCTTGTGTTCTTCTGATCCACGTGTCTGAGCACGCATGATTTCCCCGGTATTAACCACTGCACCGCCATACCTCCCGCCACAAAGCGCTTTGAGCGGGAAGGGTCACTCCCATGCCGCGACACAACTATGACACCCTCTCACATGCCGGAAGGCTGACCATGAGAGACCGGTTTCCGAACAGGCCCTGAGACCCAGGGTACAGGTCGCCCGTTAAATCGGGGACGTTGAGAGAACTGTCAGCTGTGCAAGCGGCGCCGCTTCTTTCCAGACACCACGCCCTGCAATGGGCATCAAGAAAGCCTCTGGGACATGACCCGAAGGCTCTGAATGTGCGTTTCCGAATGAGCGCAAGCGTGGTCACGCACTGCGCATGTCCAGATTCCGCACATGCCAACACCACCCAAGGCCAAAGCCGCCTAGCCGCTGTTTTGCCCGTCCCCAAGCGCTGGCAGTGTCAGGTCGCTGTGTACCGTCACCTCGCCATCTTCGGACATTGACACGACCCTCAGGAAATCGCTGCCCGCTTCGGGATGCTCGACATGATCTTTCGAGATGCCGGCAACAACCGCGCCATGCCCTGGGTTCTCGGCATAGGCTTTGGCCAAGGTCTTTCTGAAGCTGCATTGGAAGCTGTTGCAGATATCTGCCCGAATTGTGCGGTTCAGCGTGCACCCTCGCTCCCCGTGGTAGACGCAACTGTCGCGCACACTTTTGTCCGGCAGATGCGACAGGTAAAGCTCCATGACCGCATCAGCGTCCAAATCCGGCTGGCTCCACCGCACATAGTTGATGGTTTTCTCGGTCAGAAACGCCTTGGTCGTATTGCCTTGCATGCAGCAGTCACCCTGGCAGGCAATACAGGCTGTATCAAGAATCTGGTGCTCCGGTGCTTCATCCGCGATGCGCTGCACGTAGGTGGGGTCGGTCTCGGGCGGATCAGGGGGCGGTTCGTCAGCCGGTGCCGCAACAAAGCTTGCTTCCACGACCGACCTCAGATGTGCAACGAACTCGGTTTTACGATGCGGGGGCAAGGGAACCACCGGCACTTCGATATAGGGCGCAATCCCCGACGCAATTTTTTCCGGATGTGCCGTGTTCAATGCCATCTGCGCTGCCCGGATGACACCGTGCGTGCGGGCGTGCGTTTGGCTTAACCAGTCGCCCTTTTCTTTTTGGGCAGCGGCAGCCAGGGCCGCCCGTTGTTGCATGCTTCGCCGTGTTTGACATTCGCGCCGCGAACAAAACTCTGCGGTTTTGGCATCATCCTCAAGCAACTGACGCTTGCACGCCAGGCACTGCCCTGCAAAGGCACCAAGCGGTTTGTGAGGAATATGCGGGATCACGTCAAAGCGGCCTGAACGTTGCAAAAGCTGCGAAACTCTAGGCGCGCAACACACGTGTATCCACAGTTTTCCGACCTCACCCGGCCAAAAAAAACCGGCCCAGAGGCCGGTTTTTGAAGAGGGGTCGTTCAGTAATCGCTTACAAGCCCCACTTGGCTGCGGTTTCTTCAAAGAACCCTTGGGCTTTCTTCAGTTCGATCCAGCTGTTGACGTAGTTGATCCACACCTGATCGTCTTGTGGCAGCAGCATCGCAATCGGCGTCGGGGCGCGTGGGCCTTCGGTTTCAATCTGCCGCAGGTTCGGGAACTTCGTCAGCAGCGTGGACCCTTCGATGTTGGATGTGATGAACACGTCCGACCGTGCCGACAACACTTCCTGGAACCCGCGTGCCGGGGCCTCGACCACGGTAATCTCGGCATCTGGGAACCACTCACGCACCAGTTTTTCGAACGTGGTGCCCAGCGTGGTGGCGACCTTTACGTCTCCGTTGTTGATGGAATCCCAACCCGAAAAGCGGTCGATTTTGTCTTCAGAGGTGAACGGGTAGATTTCAACAGAGATATAGCTGTCGGAATAGCCTGCCGCCTTGAGGCGCGCCGGGCTGATCGAGGCTGAGCCTGTCATATGGTAATTGCCAGCGACGACGCCATTGACGAGTGTCTTCCAGTCGGTCGCAACGAATTCAAGCGTCACGCCAAGGTCCTCGGCAAGCTGCGTCATGACGTCGACATCATAACCGACATAGGTGTTTGTTGCGGGGTCGCGCACGCTCATCGGGTTCCAGTCGCCGGTGGTGCCGACCTTAAGAACGCCTTCGCTCAGGATCTCTTGAAGCGCGGATTGGGCCGACGCGGGCGCGCCGAGGAAAGAAACAGCAACCGCCGCTGCCATTCCAAGTGATTTCAAAAAACGCATAGGTATTCCCTTTTCGTGGATGTCTTGCTGGGTTTACATAGGATTAAAGCTCCGACGGCCATCACATCACGCCAACTTTATCGCGCGTGCGCTAACCGAGAGCCCCACAGATGGATCGGAGATCAAAATGTGTGCAGATCGCGTCATAGAAATAACGGCGTTGGACAAGTCCTTTGGAGATTTCCAAGTTCTCACAAACGTAAATCTGGATGTCAGTCTTGGCGAACGTATCGTCATTTGCGGACCTTCTGGATCAGGCAAATCTACTCTAATCAGATGTGTCAATGGATTGGAACAGTTTGATTCCGGTTCAATTTCTGTTGATGGGATCAGCCTGTCGGACCCAGGTGGCGTGGACCGGGTGCGCGCCGAAGTGGGGATGGTCTTTCAGCAGTTCAACCTGTTTCCGCATCTGACCGTGCTAGAGAACCTGACCCTTGGGCCGATGAAAGCCAGAGGTCTGTCGCGGGCCGATGCAGAAGCGCAGGCGATGCAATTTCTGGAGCGGGTGCGCATCCCCGAACAGGCTGGAAAACGACCGCGCGAGCTTTCGGGCGGTCAACAGCAACGGGTCGCCATTGCACGCTCGCTTTGCATGAAACCCAAGATCATGCTGTTTGACGAGCCGACCTCCGCGCTTGATCCGGAAATGATCTCCGAAGTGCTCGATGTGATGGTCGAACTGGCCGAAGAGGGCATGACGATGCTTGTGGTGACCCACGAGATGGGGTTTGCCCGAAAAGTGGCTGATCGCATGGTCTTTATGGACGGTGGTGAGATCGTCGAAACAGGACCGCCTGCGGCGGTGTTTGAAGCGCCAAAGTCCAAGCGGTTCCGCGATTTCCTAGACAAAATTCTGCAGCATTGAGGCATCCAACATGACACGATCCATCAAAGTCTGGGTGCTCTTGTGTGGCGTCCTTTTGGTCGCCGGATGCAGCGGCAGCGGGGGCACCTGGGGCTGGTATGTCATCGACCCAAGCACCGACCAGGGCATGAACAACATCCGGTTCTTGATCGGCGGGTTTTGGGCGACAATCCTTTTGTCCCTGATTGCAGCGGCCATGTCGATGGTCCTCGGGCTTGTGGTGGCCTTGCCGGGCATGTCGTCAAACCGGTGGGTGCGTCTGCCTTCACGCGTCTACATCGAATTCATCCGCGCCATTCCGCTGCTGCCAATGCTGTTTTGGGTGTTTTACGGACTGCCTGTCGTGATGCGATCACTGGGCATGCCCATCACTATCGATGCATTCTGGGGCGCGATCATCACCCTAGCCATTTCGGATTCCGCCTTCACCGCCGAGATTTACCGCGCTGGCATTCAGTCGATCCCGAAAGGCCAGACCGAAGCATCGCGCACTGTGGGCCTAAGCTATACGCAAACCATGCGCTACGTTGTGTTGCCCCAGGCGATCCGGCGCATCTTGCCGCCTTTGGCGAACCAGTTCATCTACATCGTCAAGATGTCGGCATTTGCTTCCGTCATTGGGATGCAGGAGCTTACCCGCAGCGCGAACGAGCTGGTGGTCACAGAGTATCGACCGCTTG
>ERZ1740070.246-NODE-246-length-38123-cov-10.442918_pt1 | contig 38123 bp, 47 predicted proteins | sample MGYA00581734_ERZ1740070 | MGnify/ENA primary metagenome ERZ1740070 (study PRJEB43018, sample SAMN04849744) | marine metagenome | isolation source: floating plastic debris | place: Pacific Ocean | collected 2008-09-01 | study: EMG produced TPA metagenomics... | reverse complement strand
TGAACAAAGCCCCCTCGCCCCTTTCCCTTTCTCCCTTTCCCTTTCTCCCTTTCCCCAAACACCTCTATCCCCTGATAGATGCCAACCAACAACGCCCCTCGTACACTAACCATAGTAAAAAAGCGAGGTTAATATGAATCTTCTGCTTCAGGTCAGCGAGGCTGCCCCCTACTCCATCTCCCTAGGACTGGTAGTTGCTGTCGGCTTTGCCGCTGCCGTTACCATTGGCTCAATCGCCTGGTACAATTCAAAGCGTCCGCCAGGCTGGGAAGGCAAAGAGCGTCCGGACGTGGTGCCTGACGTCAAGAAGTAGCGCCCGCCAAACGGATATATACAATTGAAGGCTGTAGGTTTAGAAGAACAACCTACAGCCTTTTTTTAACTGGACAGAGGGGAAAAGATTCCCCTGTCTTTTCTAGCGTGGTTCAGTTCCCTGGTTGGGATCGCCCGGCACACTGTCGTTACCTGTTGGAGTTTCAGGCTCAGCACCAGAAGAGGAATCTGACGGTGTATCTTGCTCACCGGTCCGGCGAGAAGTCTCTTCTAAAGGCGTCTGTTTACCGTCAGAAGGTCCTGGTGTTGTTTCAGTTTTATTTTGACTAGCCATGGGAGAATTCCTCATAACAAACGTAATCAACATCATTTTGGGAGTCATGATGTCTGATAACTAGTGTAAAAATATGCCTCCGCTATCGCTTCTCTCCTAGGCATGACATCAAATTGACCCACGGGTAGAGTTATCCAACAAATTACAGAAATTGAAGTCAAATAACAAACGGGGAACCTGGCTCAGGTTCCCCGTTTGTTAAAAAGATGATTTTTCTGATGGGAAAAGCTCCCATGCGCGCTATTGAGCCGCTGGGTCGCCTTCTGACTGACGCAGGTCGCCTGGAGTCTCAACGTACATTTCAGGCTCAACGGGATAGTTGTTAATTAAGCCTTCATTACTTACCGTATAGCCTCCGGTGGTATCGATGCTTTCGGCGTCTGTAGTATCATCAGGAGTTTCCTTGTAGGCATCGCCTTCACGCTCTTTACGAGCTGCAGTTTCAGCAGGAACAATAGCCCGATCAAAAGTATCAGAGGCGGCGTTCTGGGGATCCATGGTAAAGTCCTTCCTATATAACAATGCTAGCCAGACATACACTGCTAACCAGCAAGTTAATAGTCACACATATTTTTGATCGGTTCATCTCTCCGTGGGTAGAAGCGTGTCTGTGCCTAGGGATTTAGACAAGGGCGTTTGGAAATGTGTGTAGGTAAAATATTGGTCTTGGTTGGGAAAGGGGGAAAAGAGGGGATACTTTAAGGATTGTGAGTTTCTTGGGCCAAGAAACTCACAATCCTGTGACTGGATTCAACTAAAAAAGGGCCGCAGATGCAGCCCCTAAAGGAAAGTGAGTTAGTAGGAACAGGACCTGACTAGTCAATCGCTTTTTTAACGTCATCCTTGAGATCTTCTTTGGCGTGTTGTGCAGAAGACTCAACCTGGTCTGCCTTACCTTCCATTTCAGTGGATTTGTCGCCGGTAATGTCGCCTACGGTTTCTTTGACCTTACCTTCGACGTTTTTGGCAGTGGCTTTTGCTCTATCTTCAATACCCATGGGTTAAATATCCTTTATCTAACTGAACACATTTAATTTAGCAAACCAAATTAAGCACCTCATCTACCGTTGGAAAGAGACTCAACAAAACATTTTTTCGATAGCATTATCTCTATCTACAGACAGATAGCCGGACACTATAGAATTACTATCCTGAGATACTCACAAAAAATACGAAAGTTCACATTCTAAACTATCCTAGGCATACTGAATCGAGACAACCTTGATACGTTCTTGTTTTTCCCGTCTGTATAGACAGCTTTATGGTTAGGAAACATGACAAATAAAAAGCCACCGCCCAGTAAAGTAGCTAAAAAAACGACCTTTAAGCGGCGTTCGCCTTTTGCTTTATTACGACACTATTCGCCAAAGGCTATTCATGTACCGATCATACGAACCTATCGACGGCTGTCGGCGATTTGGAGTATAAACAGCGGTGACTGGCACTGGCTAGAGGGAAAACCTCTATCGCTAAAGGCTCTCAATCGTAGCCTGTGGCGTAGCGCTGAGCCTTCGGGTGAGTATCTGACGCTGCTTTTCCTATCGGGGGTTATTTCCACGATGGGACTCCTAGCCGGCAGCACGGCCACCATTATCGGCGCGATGATTGTGGCTCCCCTGATGGGACCGATTACGGGTATCGCCTTTGCCCTATCGGTGGGAAACCGGCGCTTACTTAAGCGCTCAGGCGTATCACTATCGCTTGGCTGTCTGCTAACGGTGGTAACAGCCTATGTTTTTGCTTCTATTTTTGACTTAAACAACTTAAATCCAGAGATCACATCTCGGATTCAACCCACGCTGATTGATCTTGTTATTGCTTTGGCCGCTGGGGCTGCTGGGGCTTTTGCTAAAACTCGACGGGGCGTTGCCGATGCTCTACCGGGGGTAGCGATCGCAGTGGCCCTGGTCCCTCCCTTGAGCGTTATTGGCATCGGTCTTGCCCTACCGTCCAACACGGTAACGTTTGGTTCAACCATTTTGTTTGCAACAAACTTAGTGGGAATTATCTTTAGCGGAGTGTTGCTTTTTGTTTGGCAAGAATACGGATCTCTCACCCGTGCTAAAGGGGGCCTGGTGGTAGCCGCATTTACCCTGACAGGGCTGGCGATTCCCCTTGGTTTTTCATTAAAAGAACTGGTAGTAGAGGCCAAAACCCGTAGCTTGGTCAGCAACCTGATTCGACGACGCACCGTTACCTTTAGCCAGACCGATATTCGACGGCTGCAGGTGGATGCCGAAGGGGAGGCACTGCGCGTCTCCTTAGAGGTAGCTGCGCCCACTGCTTCGATTTCCGACAACCAAACCCAGCTGGTGCATGCTTTTTTAGAAGCGCAGCTGCAGCGGCCCATTGGTTTAGATATTAGAATTATTCCAGTAGAATTTTACGAAATAGCTCCGGGAAGTTCTAAAGAGATTCGTGAAGACAATGTGGGTCCCACAAGACTTGAAGCTAGGTAGATTTGTTTTTATTTAAATTTATACGGTGCATCCGCCATGTAATCCAGGTGCCGGTAGGACTCCACAGCAGGTAGGGGATTAATAAAACAGCGGCCCATCCTGAAAGTTGTGACACTCCGATGGCAAGTGCCAGACCCAATATAGTCCCAGCGGCTCCTAGATAGGCACCCAGCTTTAGGCTATGGGACCATAGGGTAGCTGGGGTGTAGGCGACAATAAGCAGCTCCAAAACGATGTAGCCAACCATAGTTGCCCACGACTGACTCCGCTCCCAAATAATATAGGCGGACCAGCCACCGCAGATAAAAACAACTGTCCAAACCAGCGGTATGATGGCTTCAAAGGTCAGCCACCGGGGTCGCTTCAGTCGTCGAAACCATCTGACATCTGCGGGGCGTATAGCATTGGCCAGCAGCGCGATCGCAAACGTCAGCCCACCGATCACCATCCAGGATCGAATCATTACTCTGCCCAGGGCGTTACCGCACCTACAGGGGTTTCTGCAGGCATTTCGTCACCAACATCAAGCTTTTGAGTAGACTTCATTCTGCTCAGAAGCAGCTCTATCAGCACGCCCAGCCCAGCCGCTGACAACAATGATGTCTCAGCGCTCCAGTCAAAGGAAAGCAGTAGCGTAGAGCTGCCAACTACTATGAGTAAAATATAGCGGCTATAGCTATGCAACAGCCTCCTCAAAAACGTATCCTTTATGCGGGCCACGACGGGTGCTCCTTTTAAGTAATAAGTAGGTCAGTTCAATCTTTTATAAGCAATGAACAAACCATTAAACATCTCAGAATCTGCCCTCAGGCCCCTAGAGTCAGGAAAAGGGGACCTCGATATCTCACATTGCCAACCTAAGTCCACTGCTCTTGAAATGACGGATAAAGTGTCAAACCACCGTCTACAAACAGCGTTTGCCCGGTGATATAAGAGGCATCGTCAGACGCTAGAAAAGCTGTTACCGCAGCCATTTCCTCCGGGGTTCCCGCCCGTCTCATGGGAATATGTTTTTCCACTTCGGCTTTGGCTTCAGGATCGGTGGCCCAGTCGTTAATGGGTGTTGCCGTTGCGCCGGGGCCTATGGCATTTACGCGAATACCGCATTTGGCATATTCAAGCGCTAGGGTACGGGTCATATTTTCCATTCCCCCTTTGCTAATGCTGTAACCCACATACTGGGGACGAGGAATAATCTCATGGACGCTGGATGTATTCAATACAATCCCTGGCTTTTGCTCTGCTAGGAAATGTTGAATAGCCTTACGGGCACAAAGGTAGGCTCCCCTCAAGTTGATGGCAATCATCCGGTCAACTTTTTCAATGGCGATCTCATGGGAGGGACCAGATATCTGCATGCCCGCATTGTTGATCAAAATATCTAGACCGCCAAACTTGTCGAGGGTGGTTTCAAACATGCGGTCTACGTCCCCATCTTTGGAAACATCCGCCTGCACCACTAAAGAGCGCGCACCGCAGCCTTCAATGGATTGACAGGCTGCGGTGATATTCTCCTTGGTTTCAATAGCGTCTTCTTTATCTGAATAGTAGTTAATCGCAACGTCAGCCCCCTCTTGAGCAAAGCGGATGGCAATTGCCCTACCAATGCCTGAACTAGCCCCTGTAACTAGTACATGTTTACCCTTGAGTCCTTTCATGTAATCCCTTCGTGGTTTAGTAGGCTAACGCCATAGCACCTACACAATAGCGAAGACCCACCTATCCCCAGGTCTTACTAAAGATATAAATCAGACCCGCTACCAGGCAAAAGTCTTTCTTTCTACAGAGGTTTTTCAACTTGGCAGTTGACTAGATTATGGGTAGCAAAAGACAAAAGTTAAAGACGCAATGGAAAATACCAATAGCCTACCCAAACAGCAGTCTACCGACGGTCAGGGCGCATTTGCGGGCAATGTGGAACCCAACCCTGAGCAAGATACGGTAGATGCCGTGGCAGCTCAAGCGGGTGTAGAGCTGAAGCCCGAAACAGCAGCAGGAATCAAGCGAGTACTGGATGAGCGCGATGAAAATCGCTGGGAGCTAAATCCAGACTCTACCCAGAGCTAACGTCTAAAACCACTGAGCTTAGCCCATCGGATCAAAACCTCCTCCAAAGGAAAGATGTTTTGATCCGACGGGCCTTGTTAACTAAAGTAGTAACCGTCCAAGGAGTTTTTTATGTCAGGCATTGTTGACGCCGTCGAATCCGTACAAGAGATTGCAGCTGAGGTTAGCCCTGCTCCAGCAACATTTGACAACATCGCATCGGCAACCGATCTCAAAGCCCGCTTAGACTGGGGTGAACCTGCCCTTACCATTATTGACGTTCGCGATCGCGATAGTTTCAATAATGAGCGCATCATGGGGGCTATCTCACTTCCCATCGAAAAGCTAGCGGCCCAGGCTGGTCAAACCCTTGAAGCGGAGCGAGATATATACGTATATGGCGACACCGATGAAGCCACAGCGAGAGCCGCCACGCAGCTTCACACCGCAGGCTTTGAGCGCATTGCAGTCATCAAGGGCGGTCTACCAGCATGGAGAGAGGCTGGTGGCCAAACCGAGGGCCGCAACACCTAGTCAAGCAATCAATATTTAATTTATGGACTTACCGGTCCGCAGCTTTCGAGCTGCGGACTTTTTTTGTTTAGTCATCTGTGTGTAGCTCTAACCCTGCCAGATTCAAACAAGAGTCTGCCTCGCGCTTGCAAGGCAGACTCTTTTGGTTAGGATACAGTTTGGCAGAGAGCCTGAATCTATTTCCAGGTGCGATCGCCATCTTTACTCATACGCGCCTGGCGAACTACGTCTGAGATTTCTTCGGCATCTTCAATGTGGTGCAGGGCTTTCTCATTACCCTCTTCGCCCTCTACCATAAAGTAGGTAGGCACCGTATTGGTGTGCAGCGTCACATCGTCATATTCGACCGCAACCTGTTCCCGCTTTTCTTCCAAGGAAGCAGACGGATCGATCCGGTCACCAGGATTAACAGCATCAACGCTCTTACTCATTTTTGTCTCCTTTATCCATGTTATGGCTGGGCCATGGGCTGGCATGTGCCTAGCCCAACACCGATCATTCTCAGGTAGGCTCCTAGGCCTCCTGCCACAGTTCTAAAATCTCACCGGGCAAAAATTTGGCGATCTCTTGGATTCGCTCCTTGGGAAGCTCATCTTTTGTGGCGGCAAATACGGCCTTAACAACTGTTTTGGGGCCGGATGTCTTGGGAATACTTCCTTCCTGCTCAATGCGAAACAAGAACGTGTCGGCATTAAAGCTTAGGGGTGGACGCAGCTCACTGAGGAAATGCACCAAGGGGTTGGTATCTTTCCATAGCTCCGAGATATCCTCCTGTAGGGCTTCTTTGCTCGTGCTAGGAAGTACTGCACCGGTTAGGTCTTCGGCCACGTTGTGGGAGGCTTCCGTTGTCATCAGATCTCGCATGGTGCGAAAGACCAGCTCCGTTAGGTCACGAGCGTCGTAGATATCTTCTAAGTTACCCCTGAGCATTACCTTTTTTAGAAAGGCCATGTCTTTAGTGGCAACAAGGGTGCTCGGTCCTGTGCGCAGGGATGCTGGCGGATTTTCCTGCATCCGCTGCAGCAGCTGGCGACCGCTATCGGTAAGCTGAACAGCGGCTAGCTCAATGGCAGCGGGCAGCGGATTGGGTCCTTTGCCCGCATAGGCATCGCCAGAAAAGCTGGCCTCCAGGTACCCTTTTTGGTTGAGATAGTCGATATGGGCGAGGATCTCGGTCTCGTCGGTACCGCGACCAGCAAAATCAGCTACTGTAAGCTGCGTCGGCCCATTGGCAGAGGCGGCCTGTTTACTAATCTTCTCAAGTAAAATATAGGCAACATCCTCTTTCAGCTGAATAGTCATTCAATTCTCCAAAATTCTGTTAAACATACACGGGGCTTGGGCTGTAATCAGCTTGCTCCGTGGGATAGGGCAGACCTCGAAAGTTAGCTAAGTTCAAGCCAGGTCTGTTGTATCACTTATCTCTAATATAAAGACTTGTTAACTTAAACACATCACTCAAAAGAGAGAAGAATATACCCTGGCTGGCTGTCTTAATATCGGAGTCTGGGGAAAAGACCAGCGCCAAATCAGCCTAGCGGATTACTTTTCTTTACAAAGCAATTTATTAATTACGGATCATTTTATGGTTCTACCGTCTATGCTGAGGATACAGCAATTTCATTGGTCAACTGTCCCATGGATAGCCGTACTCCTAAGTAGGACTACGGTATTGCTCTCCAAACTAGTCTTTGAGCCAGTTGAGTCAAGCCTTTAACCGTTTGATGGCAGCCTCATAGCATTCTTGCAACCACGAATTTGCGATCGCTATGGGTTCAACGTCTTCGAATGGGATTGGTCGGCTAAATGGCTCTTCGTCTTTGAGGCAGCCTATCATTCTGATCGTTGATGACGATGATGATAATTTGCTTCTCCTCAGCTATGCCTTAGAGGATTTAGGATATTTCACCGTTCAGGGTCGTTCTGGGCAAGAGGCTATTGATCTGGCCACAAGGCACGCTCCGAACCTAATACTGCTAGATGTGCTGCTTCCAGACATGAATGGCACGGTCGTAATCCGTCACATTAGGAAGCGGTTGAAGATGCGGCACACTCCCATTATTGCTGTGACGGCACTGGCAAGACCCGTGGACCAGGCAAAAATATTGGCAGCTGGCTTTACGGAATATCTGTCAAAGCCATATATGCTCGACGAGCTAGGTGCGGCGGTAGAACGATACTTAGCCCCGGCTCTGAAACACCCCATAAAGAACGATGCTGACTATAGAAACAGCTGTAGAGACACGTAAACCGCGTCTCAGCTTCCTTCGGTTAGAGCAGGAAAAACATACCCATCCAGCTTGTTTTGGTCTGACGATCGGTCAATACTTCGCCTACCGAGCGGTCTATCTTTTCTTCCACTAGCTGCCGTACCCGCTGGCCGATAGCACGATGCAGGCCCCGACGATAGTCTCGTGCAGTTTCCACGCGGCCCTGCTGCAGTAAAAACTTTTCCAGCGGGGTCTCTATATTCTCAATCAGTACTGCCAGATCGGATTTACCAATAAACGTACAGGTAACATCCGTAGGATACTGACCAATGGCCTGATAGACCAACTGCTCAAGGTCTTCTTCCAGGGAAGAGACCGTGAAAGGAGAATTTCCTTGGATAGCAGCTGAGCCGTTCCGAGCTTTTTCTTTCATTTGTGCTTTTAAACCACATTTTAAACAGAAGACTTTTAAATACCGCCAGCCGATGAGAAACCGGTTACCACCAACAGTTTTATTTTCTTTCTAAAGTACGGCTAACGCCTACAAAGCAAAACGCTACTACTGTGCCAGGATTCGGTGACAGATGGAAGAAGCCTTCATACAATTAAGGTACTGACTCCTGCATCTTTGGCCATCAGCCCTAGGGTCAGGATCTTTTATTGCCAAAACAAAAACGTTGGTCCCAGGCCCAATGACCCCAATTTCTTCCACGGCTGGCTTTACTACTTAACTTTTGGAATAGCCTCAGGGTTACGCACCGTTGGCGTATTAGATAAAATCGCGATAATTCCGGTCCGCCCCGTGTCTAGCACCGCATCGCTCAGCAGATCCAGGACTTCGACCTGCATAACTTCTTCAATTAGCTGTCTAATCTGCGGACGCATGGCCTGACCCAGATCGGCACGCACCCTCTCCGCTAGATCCCTTTGGCCTTCTTCAGCCAGAAGCTGCTCAGGCTGCGTGACAGACCCCTCCAACACAATAGCAATTTTTGAGTCAAACATCTGACAGGTCGCCTTACTTGGCCGCTGTCCTAGCTGCTCGCGGTACAGCGCCTGCAACCGCTGAGATAGCTCTCGCTCAAGTTGGCCGACGGTTTGTTGTGCAGTAGAACTCATAATGTTGTTTCCTAAATTACGAAAAACCGAATATGGCGAGCCAGCAGACTGAGTTGCCATGTTCGATGAACGCACTCTCTTAAAAGTCAGATTGCAATGAATCAGATTGCAGTCCGACTTTTATTTAAGCAAGTTTTAATTAATACAAATATAAACTTAATAAAGAGCGAGCAATACATACTTTAGATAGATATTTGTGGCTTGGGCCTATTAATTAGCTAATACCTGCTCCATAGGCCAGATCTGCCATAGGACTGATGTATTAGCGGTCGCTACAGGCTTTATTGGTAGGGTCCGTTTAACTAAAGACCCATGTTTACTAAACTGTCTCAAATGCTTAGACAAACTGCCAAGGCGCTGTGTCTGAGCCTAGCCGCTGTTGCTTTGCTAAACGTGGTGGCTGTGTCATCTGCGATCGCAATGCCCACTGACTCGGCTAACATTGCCATGTCTCGCGCCGCTACCGAAGTGGACAACGTTATTGGTGAAGGCACCAGCAACCAGATCGAAGGTAAGGTTCAGCAGGATTTGGGTAAGGCTGAGCGCAGCATTGGTAAAGTAACCGGCCAGGTTGAAGGTGCCGCTGATCAGGTCACTGGCAAAGTAAAGAGTGACATCGGCCGCACCCAAGAGGCCGCTGAAGACCTGGGCGATACCGCTGAGGATGCTGGCGAAGGCCTGGTTGACTCCATTAAGGATCTGTTTAACTAGCGTCCCAGGACATCCACCGACGTTTCATTCGGCGTTTCATTAACTCAACACCTTAAAAGGGTTTAGCTAGCCGCTAAACCCTTTTCTCTTTGAAAAAACCATTAATTCACAGAGCACGAAGTTTCTCCGCCAGGTCCTGGGCCAGGGTCTCATTTCTAGAAAGGATAGTAATCAGACCCTGCTCAAAAACCGATTTCCACACTGGGCTATTGGGGGTACGGGCAACCTTTTGAACCGCCGTCACCGTTTCATAGTCTCGGGATATATCCGGCCATAGTTCCTGCCAAAGTAGCTGTCCCGCCTGCAGCTGTGTTTGGGAGATATCGGGTAGCATCTGCGAGTTGAGGGTCGGATCGTGGAATACAGGATTAGTATCCGCTGCAAAAATGTGAGGCAAACAAGGCACCAGCACCTTGACAGTCATTTGGGCCAACGTAGGCACAGCTGGCGTCATCGGCTCGGACATGTGGATCGGATGATAGATACAACAAAGACCCTAGTGGGACAGGTTCAGCGTTGCTAGAGCCGGTCTCAGCAGGGTCCAAATGAGCAACAAGCCTATGAGCTTTGCTGATATACCTGTCACTCTTATGTAGAGTAATAGAATTAGGGGGGCAATGTTATCTAGCGAGAGAATGATATTTGTAACGCCTATTTGCTAAATAACAACAAACCGCTCATATTCTTTACATCAGTCTATGTCTAAAGATAGAGACATAATTTCTCTTTTTAGGCATGTTCATTTGTTCTATCTATCTAGGGATAGAGAGCTGGGATATCTAGTCTCGCAGCGGGGGTGTGGCTGTCTCCTGCGGAATAACGGCCTGGGGAGTAACCGTTCCTAGACTGGGCATGTTCTGGCGACAGGCCAGACAGTACCAGCCTAGACGGCTGCTATGGATCTGCTGGACCAACGCCCTTGAGCAACAGGGGCAGACATGAGAAGCGGGTACGGGGCGGTTAGCGTTCATTGCGATCGCGGCTCTTTATAATGGGATGATCACATTTGAAGCGAAACTGACTGAATAAACCTATATCTCCCGATATATTCCTAGCCTGCTGACCCATAGATCTAACCCTGGATATAGGCTCTCTCTGCAGGTATCGCCTAGTCTAGACCAATGGTCTAATGGCTAGCAATACTGGGTAGATATATGAACATTAAACGCCGTTTCAAAGATTCTCGCATGTGGGTACACGCGGCGGTGATTGCGATCGCGCTTTTCATATTGCTGGCCTACATGGCAACATTTATCGTATTTTCCTTTGGCATTAGCGCCAGTGCCGGTTTCCGCAGCCTGGCGGCGGCTATTCTACCCTTCGCCACCCTGACCTACCTGAGGTTGTTCACCAAATTTTTGCGCCCTCGCCGCCAAATGATGGTGCCGGTTTTCAACCTTTATTTTGTTTTTACCGTTTGGACTATCTTCCTGTTTGGCTTTGCCCAGTCGCTGTACGGTTTTGCCTTTCCCCTGGGAGAGCTGCTATTTTCCATTACCCTAGTCGCCGCCTCATGGCGTTTCAACAGTCGTGTGACTGACGCCTTTCTCTCCTGCTGCTATGGAATAATCACAGGCACGCTTATTTATATAATATTTGCTGGATTCCCGTTTGTTATCCAGTAGAGCAAGCCGCTACACCCTAGGGGTTAGACAGTAGGGTGCCTGCTTTTTAAGAGAGGCCTTGACTAGATCTTGCAAATCATCCAGCAGATACGGCTTAGTTAAAAAGCTGTCAAATATTTCTATGGGCAAGCATTTAGGATAATCATAGGTAACCATTGCCGTCACACCGACGATGGGAATATTCACCGTTGTTGGCTCAACCTTAAGGTAGTTGGCAACCTCAATACCGTTAATGTCCGCCATCACCAAATCCAAAAGAATCAGATCGGGCTGGTATCGCTTTGCCGCTTCCATCACATATTGACTCTGATTGATACAGATGTGCGAAAAGCCAAACATCTCCAGAGCCATTGACAACAGCCAAAGATTATCTAGATTGTCATCTACGGCTAAAACAAGCGGTCGTGGAAGACTGGGGTGATTCATAAAAATTTCCCTGGACCATTTCTGCTCATCAAGAAGCGGTCCAACCATTGACACGCAATGACCCCAGTTAACCGGCTCTTTTGTAGAAAATGGTCAGCGTAGCTTGCATGCCATAGCATGGAAGGGACGGCTTCCCAGAGAATACCTATTTAGTATAAAGAAGCAGGATACATGCAGCCCAATTTTCTCTGAGCTATGCTACCAAACCTGCATTCCGAAACTTCCCTAACTCGCCAACGACCAGAGATTAACAAATAATCTCTAGAAATTAAAATAGGTTCCCATGGCGAACCTGCAAAATTCAAGATAGTTGAGCCTTTGTTCGGAAAACCGTCGAAAAAAGACGCTTAACCAGCTATTCAGCTAAAAACTAAGGTGTTACATTTCTTAATAGAGATTCATCACAATCTCAATTTGACAAGTTAGGCTCATCTGCTCAGGCGGTGGATAAAATGCACATTGATATATTACCCATTGACCATCGGTCGGACCTGCTCACACCCAGCTGTGGTGAGCTAGAAAGACAGCTATCACAAAAAATTCAAACGCTTTATAAACAGCATTTGGGTCAGAGACCCACCAGGGTTACCTGCCATCTGTTTGGTCAAGAGCTAGCGATCATTATTGAAAGTAGCACCACCCAGATTGAACAGCTGCTATCCTGCCAAGGAGCATCAGGGCTATCATCAGAGGTGAGTAGAGCTGTTAATCAGCGACTCAAGCAAGACATTACCAGGCTGATTGAGTCTATTTTGCAGATCGGCGTCCAGGGCATCTTGATCGATACATCTATTGAGTTGGAGCGCACCGGCATTATTGCTTTGCTGGCAGAGACCCCCACCGTTCGTAATCCGGAGCTAGTCCCTAAAACATCCGCCTACAAGCAGGCCCGCAAACGTAGGCTCAGAGCGATAGATCGCCACGGTTAAAACCTGGGAAGTTATCTCTTGCTGCTTTACGCCAGCACATAATATATCTCCTAGGGGTGAGAGTGAATTTAGATATCTACGATTGAATAGGTAGTATCAAGTTCTGATTGTTAAGGGAGAATGACGATGCTGAGATGGGCTCTAACATTTTTAGTAATCGCGCTAATAGCGGCTTTTCTAGGCTTTGGTGGCATTGCAGGAGCAGCAGCAGGAATTGCTAAAATCCTGTTCTATGTCTTCCTGGCTATTTTTGTAGTTTCACTGCTTTTAGGTATCTTTCGCAAACCTGTTTAGCGACCTGTTGAGTTATAAGGATAATGTGCAGAGGGCCTCTATTTTTATAGGGGCTTTTTTATGCGACAGGCTCTCTTTCCATAGCTCCATCTCCAGACAGACGACGGGTTAGCCATATCTCTGTATTCTTAAAGACATCAGAGACATTGCCAACAAACAAAAGAGTTTTTATGAATATCCAAAAACCAGAAGCCAGGGTAGGATTTACCAGATTTGCCGAACTGCTAAATGGCCGTCTGGCCATGCTGGGTTTTATATCAGCTATTTTAGTAGAGCTACTAACGGGTCAAGGACTTGTACAACAGCTAGGCATTACCTGGATGTCTACCCGCTAATTCCAGCAAAGACAGACAGATAGAGACCCTCTGGATACGTTCAGGAGGTCTCTATCTGCTCAGGAAATAAAACCAATTGGGCTCCACTATTGGCTGAAGAGACGTTGCATGCAACGTCTGTACATCGCATGCAACGTCTCTCCAGCCTTAATTTTTGACCTTATAAAATCCCCATCCCCTAAAATATCTGTTTAAAGGTTCTACCTGTTGATATACGAGGCGTTACCCACGCTGGTAGATGAATCAAGGCAAGAATTCTTCTATATTAAAACTGTTGAAAAAAGAAGTATTAATGAGATTGAGACACGTCGCTTTAGCCGCTATTGCTGCATTAGTTTTGGCACCGGGTTCTGTAAGGGCCAACGAAGCGGAGAATACTCAGGCGCTCCGGTCCACCACACGGTCGTTTACACCACCTACCTTTGAGTATCAGCCGCTGGCAACCCAGGCACAGCCGGTCGACTACTGGCAACAGGTTGGGATCAACGCTGTTATTGCTAATGATTATCCCAATGCCCTAGCGGCCTTAAATAAGGCGACTGACCTAACCACTGCCAATGAACCCAACATACTGGAGCAGCGCGGCTGGGTTCACTATCAGCTGGGTAATGAGCAAATGGCCTTTACCGATCTTAAGCTGGCCGCCGCGCTCTATTTGAGCAATGAGAATAATGACGCCTATGCTAATACACAAAGCATGCTGAGATATATCGACAATCAGGCAGACATGCCCAACTCTCCAGGGTAGACAGGTTGGTTCTAGCTGCGGTTATCCAGAACAGTATAACGCCCGTTAAAAGGGCCTACCGGAAACAAATCGGTAGGCCCTTTTAGCTGGGCTGCTATTTTTGTAAAGTCAGTAGCTCTTGCATAGAGGCTCTCAGGCGTATGGATAGCGATTCAATTTCTGACTCTTTTGTCAGTAGAAATGTCCACTTTATGCCAACCTTAAATGCGATCGCATTCACATGACCCAATACCACTAACCGACTGGCATCGGATCCATCAACGGTTGGTTCACCCGGAAAGAGCTTCATTTGACTGGCCTCTTGGCTCAAGTAGGCCGCAATGGCTGCTCGACCAACAATAGCGTCCTCAAAGGGAGGGTGCAGCTCCCCCTGAACGCTGAATAGAGCAGCCGCTGCACCAAAGTCATGGAGATTGAATGTTTCAAAATAGCGCCTGATCGCGCACAGATGGGCTGTTTGGTAGTCTTCCATGGCACTGCCTAAGCCGCAGGTCCCATGTCTATAACGGCGTCACGCAGAACGGTAATTTGGTCGTTAAATTCCATCTGGGAAATCGTATTAAACAGCTCAGAGGCAGCGCTGGGAAGTGAATAGTTTCGAGGCATGGGAATCACTTCGCCCTCGGTCATCAATAGGGCCAGCTCGTACCAGAAGACAAGCTTGTTATCCTTAGTAAAGGCGCTGTACTGACGGGTGTATTCGGTATCTTTTTTCTCAACCAGGTTTCTCATAAACTCTAGCTGTTCTTGCTGTTCCATAGCTTTGACGCCGCTTAGCAGAGTTTGGGTAAACTGGGGGTTGGCGGCCCCAGGAGCAGCAGGGGTAATGGAGCCACCCATGTTGTCATAAAGTACCCACAGCAGCCCTAATTTTTCATCTGCGGTGAGCGCCTCAAAGGACTTAACAGCGTCTTTAACCGCTTCTAGGGGAGATTGATCAATATTGTTCAGAGCAGATGACATAAAAATGTCTCCTTTAAGTTGTTTTTTACTATTCAACAACCTATCAAAAGCAGACATTTAAACTGCCCACCTAAAGACATAAATCAGCAGTCGAACCAGCCCCATCCTTGGTCAGGATGCCCCCATAGAAAAAAGCTTGGCCCCTAGCTCGACAGTTGGCCACCGGTTACATCCAACAGGGCACCTGTGACAAAGCTGCTGTCCTGGGAGGCAAAATAAACATAGGTTGGGGCCAGCTCTTCTGGCTGAGCCGCCCGGTTGAGAGCACCATCCGTATCAAATCCGTCCACCATTTTTGCAGGCATTGTCGCTGGAATATTCGGCGTCCAGACCGGGCCAGGCACAACGGCATTAACCCGGATCTTACGCTCTGCCAAATTGAGGGCCAGGGCTTTAGTCATGGAATGAATTGCCCCCTTGCTAGCCGCGTAGTCAATCAAAAACGGTTTGCCGATTTTCCCCACGATACTGCCGGTGTTGATGATAGTGTCGTTTTCATTTAGGTGGGGTACGGCCGCCTTGATCATATAAAAGTAGCCAAAGACATTGGTTTCTAGGGTACGGCGAAACTGTTCTTCAGTGATATCTTCAAAAGTCTCCTGTACCATCTGGTAGGCGGCATTATTGACCAAAATACTGAGATGACCCAGGGTAGCGATAGTTTTTTCAACAACGGTGCGGCAGGCCTCCGGGTCGCGCACGTCAGCTTTAATAGTCAGGCACTGGCGGCCCTCGGCTTCTACGAGTTCACGGGTTTTATCAGCATCGCCGTCGCTGTGCAAATAGACAATGGCCACATCTGCACCCTCCATGGCGTATGCGATCGCAACGGCTCGACCAATGCCAGAGTCCCCCCCGGTGATGATTGCCACCTTACCCATCAGCTTGTTAGCCGGACTGTAGTTAGACAGATCCGAGTCGGGCTGAATCTTCATATCCGACTGGCTCGCCGGATAGTCCAGCTGTTGACCGGAAATCTCATCTGGGGTGGGGCGACGTTCTGTACTATCCATAGTCGGGGTTCGGGGTCATGTAATGCTTCATCGGAAATTATAAAGAGAAACCTACCGGCCCATATATGGCCTAAGGATGAGGCTGTTCTCTTTCCAACGATAGAAAACGGCTCGCTTCTGCCCACAGATGGATACGGTCACCTGCCCCTCTAGTCCCTCGGCTAGAGGCGTCATTTTGGCAATTCCAGTTACAGTCATCTGTGTTTCTTAATCTTTAGCTATGTCCCCATCGGATCATTATCAGATTAAAAATAATGTAGCCTCCTGGATTGTATGGATGGCCAGGCTTGGCTATGGAGCTAAGGCCACGGTATACATCGTATTGGGGGTACTGGCTGTCAAAGCAGCGTTAAATATGGGTGGAGAAACAACCGGCTCAGAGGGAGCGCTCTCTGCTATCGCCTCCCAGCCGTTTGGACAAGTCTTATTATTTTTAGTGAGCTTTGGTCTTCTAGGCTATGTGCTCTGGCGCTTTGTTCAGGCATTTTTAGATCCAGAAAACAATGGTGGCGGCTGGTCAAACGTGATTCGCCGACTGAGCTATCTGCTTAGTGGTATTGCCTATAGCAGCCTCGCCCTCAGCGCTTTGCGTTTGGCCCTAGGCCGGGGGCAGTCTGGCAACGAGGGCAGCAGCACTCCCGAGGAGTGGGCAGCCAAACTATTACAGCAGCCCATGGGGCGATGGTTAGTAGGCACGGCTGGGGCAGTGGTTATTGGTGTAGCCTTCTACTACTTTTACAGAGCTTTTAAGGCTAAGTTTCGCAAACGGCTACGGCTGCGTTCTCTAAGTCAGACAGCGCGAAAAGATCTTATCCGCCTGTGCCAGTTTGGCATTTTTGCTCGCGGTGTGGTCTTTTCTATCGTCGGTGGTTTTTTGATCAAGGCGGCGCTCACAGCAAACCCCGAGCAGGCTCGTTCGACCGAGGGAGCGTTGGAAGCCATACAGTCATCATCAACAGGTGGCCAGCTGATGCTTGTGGTCACAGCCGCCGGGTTGGTCGCCTATGGTGGCTATATGGCCGTTCAGGCCCGCTACCGCGATCTCGACGCCGTCTCTTGACGATATTCGGTCGTCTATGGAGACAGGCTATAGATATATCCTCAGACAGATCAAAGAATTTTGGCTCGCTGTCATACTAAATCGAGCAAAGTCGTCCCCTGCTTTTAGGAGGTTTGTTTGGCATGTCTAAGCTTAATGGTGTGATGATGCAGTATTTTCACTGGTATCTCCCACCCGAGGGAAACCTGTGGAACGAGCTAAAAGAGAAAGCAGATGAGCTAGCCGCAGCCGGCATTACATCCCTATGGCTGCCTCCCGCATACAAAGGCACTGGGGGTGGCTACGATGTGGGCTATGGCGTCTACGACCTCTTTGATCTGGGCGAATTTGACCAAAAAGGTACTATTCCGACCAAGTACGGGACCAAAGATGAGTATGTTGCCGCTATTCAAGCCGCCAAGGCCGCAGGAATGCAGGTATATGCCGATGTGGTGTTCAACCACAAGCTAGGGGCTGACGCCTCTGAAGAAGTGGAGGCTACACCGTTTAATCCCCAAAACCGCAACGAACCCATTGGCGACAGCCGCACGGTTAAGGTCTGGACCAACTTTACCTTCCCCGGTCGCCAGGGCAAATACTCAACGGTAGAATGGCACTGGTGGCACTTTGACGCTGTTGACTACAACGCCTACGACGATGACCTAGACGCGGTTTATCTCTTTCAAGATAAAAAGTTTGACGACAACGTTGATCTTGAAAAGGGAGCATTTGACTATCTCATGGGCTGCGATCTGGATATGGAACATCCAGAGGTGCGGGGAGAACTCAAATACTGGGGTGAATGGTATGTCGACACAACCAACGTGGACGGCTTTCGCTTCGACGCTGTCAAACATGTTAAAGCTAATTTCTTTCCCCACTGGCTGAACCACTGCCGTCAACATTCTGGAAAATCGCTGTTTGCAGTGGGAGAATACTGGTCCTACGAGGTCGAAGCCCTGCACCACTTTGTCAGTATAACTGGCGGCAACGTTGCCCTATTTGATGCACCGCTACACTACAACTTTAGCGAGGCGAGCAACGGCGGCAGCGACTATGATCTGCGCACAATTTTTGACAACACCCTAGTCAAAGATCAGCCTACCCTGGCGGTCACCCTGGTCGACAACCACGACTCTCAACCTTTGCAGTCCCTAGAGTCGGTAGTTGAGTCGTGGTTTAAGCCCCTCGCCTATGCTCTGATCCTGCTGCGCCGCGACGGCTATCCCTGCATTTTCTATGCTGACTACTATGGCGCTCACTACACCGACAGCGCCGATGATGGCAACGAATACGAAATTTGGTTAGACAGCCACCGTTGGCTCATCGATCGGTTTTTACAGGCCCGCCATACCTACGGCTACGGTGAACAGTATGACTACTTTGACCATGCCAACACCGTTGGCTGGACCCGTCTGGGCGATGAAGCACATCCGGGGGGCATGGCTGTTGTGCTTACCAACGGGGACAACGGTCGCAAATGGATGGAAACGGGTAATCCTAATCAGACCTATACAGACATTACCAAACATATAGAAGAATCAGTGACAACGAACGATGAGGGCTGGGCAGAATTTTCTTGTGCAGCCGGTTCGGTTTCGGTTTGGGTACCAAACACATCGCCTGAGTAAGGGCTACGGGACCTGAGGGATAAGGATTGTATGAGATCCATGGGTTGTGCTGGAGAGACGTTCCATGGAACGTCTGTACATCCAGTAGACGTTCCATGGAACGTCTGTACATCCAGTAGGCGTTGCGTAGAACGTCTGTACATCCAGCAGGGGCCTCATTAATTGTGTTTTCTTACGGTGTATCGAGGCTACGCAACGCTACCATTTGTAGGCCGCTACAGGGCAAAAACTTCTTCACCAATGGAGGGATGAATACCGATGGTTGCATCTAGTTCAGCTTTAGTCAGCCCTTTTTTGAGGGCCGGTACCAGTGATTGAATAATATCAGCCGCTCGGGGCGATATTAAATGAACACCTAGAATTTGTTGGGTCTCTGAATTGACAACCAGTTTGATAAACGATTCGGGAGAGTCGGGTGCGATCGCATATTTAAGAGGGGTAAATGCGTTGCTGTGGACTTCTATTTGAGGATATCGGTCTCGGGCATCGCGCTCAGTAACTCCAACGGTAGCCACCTCTGGATGCATAAACACAGCCGAGGGCACCCACTGATAATCGACATGGGGCTCTTTATCACTAAACATCGCCTCGACCGCTAGAGTAGCTTCTGCCCTAGCAACGGGGGTGAGCAGCATTTTGGCTGTGCAGTCCCCAACAGCGTAGATATTGGGTGTCTCTGTCTGGCTATGCTGATTGACAACAATTTTGTTTTTCTTTTTAATAACGGCAACAGCATCCAGGTTAAGGGTGTCAATGTTGGCTTTGCGACCCAGGGCGCACAGGATCTGCTCAGCTTCAATCGTCTGACCGTCATCTAGGTGCGCGCAGAGGATCTGCTCTGTCCCCTGATCGTCCGAGTTGTCACCCTCAGTATCGCAAATCGTTATCTCTTTGAGTCTGGTATCGTCAATGACTTGAATCTTATCATCTAGTAAAATCTGTTGAATGCGTTTTTGGATATCGGCATCAAAGGTGTTTAACACACGGGGATGGGAGTCTACTAGAACAACCTGACAGCCAAAGCTGCGTAATATTTGGCTAAACTCTACGCCGATATAGCCACCGCCAGCGACTACAATCTTTTCTGGTAACGTTTCTAACTTAAAGATATCGCGCGAATCAAGCGCGTGCTCTATACCGGGGATATCCGGCATTAGCGGACGGGCTCCAACCGAGATCAGCACAAAGTCGGTGGTGACTGTTTTTTCGCCGACTTTTAGCGTATGGGCATCGACAAATTCGGCCTGGCCTCGGACCAGCTCGATCCCGTCTAAATTCTCGGTTTGGGTTTTCCTAAGGGATTGGATATAGTCATCCATGGACTGCTTGAAGTCATCCCAGTCAAACAGTCCTTCTGGATTGACCCAGCCATAGCTACCGGCAACCTTTTGCTGTTTGGCAAACTGAGCGGCATAGATCATTAGCTTTGTTGGAATACAGCCGCGATTAACACAGGTACCCCCAATGTCGGCTTTTTCTGCGATCGCAACCCGCTTACCCAGCTCTGCTGCTTTCCGGGCAGCGGACAGCCCACCAGAGCCCGCTCCAATGACTACTAGATCATAATCGTACTGGGGTGATGCCATAGGTACTCCGGAGAACAGTTATTTTGTACTAGATGATACAAAGATTATTTTCCTAAACCCTCTGTCCACAGGTGGACCTTTGGGTAAAACCATTTACTCTGACCGAGAGATTTTAAAAGACCTGTCTATAGTTTGATATCCGGCTAAGGGTGAGCTAGTAATCTTCACTTAGCGATACACAAACGAGATTTAGGATTGTGAGATTTGGAAAACTGCTTGGACTAATCGCGGTACTGATAGGGCTCTATCTGCTTTGGAGAATCCGCATTATTATCCTACTGATTTTTGCGGCGGTTGCGATCGCAACGGTACTCAACCGGATGGTCCGACAGCTTGTCCGGTGGCGGCTCCAGAGAAGCTTAGCCATCGCTGTCACCTTGATCACCATCTTTACCACACTCGCCTTGGTCTTGACAGTGATTGTGCCTCCCTTTACCGATCAGGTCGCCCAGTGGCTTTACCAGGCACCCCTACAGGTTGCAAAGATTAGCGTCTGGCTAGAAACCATAGACAGTCGGCTACCCATTGAGCTGTCGGATCAAGTACAGCAGCTCGATACCTTTATTCGCGATATTCCTCGGGTACTCGGTAGTATCTTTAGCAACGCTTTTCTGCTGTTTAGGTCAACGCTGGCTCTGCTAGTCAACAGCCTGTTAGTGCTGGTTATCACCATTATGCTACTGGCCAATCCCCGCGCCTACCGCCGAGCATTCACCCTGATATTCCCCAGGTTTTACCGTGGCCGCATCCAACAGATTCTCGATGCCGGCGAACAGGCGCTAGTTGCCTGGGGTATCGGTATTCTTTTTAATATGGTTGTCATTACTGTTCTCAGCTTTGTCGGTCTGAGACTTATCAATGTGCCTTTACCCATTGGCAACGCCTGTATCGCCGGCATATTGACCTTTATTCCCAACGTCGGGCCGATACTCAGTGTGATTCCACCCGCCATCCTTGGCCTATTAGATGCCCCCTGGAAAGCGCTAGCCGTTATTGTTTTATATATCGTCATTCAACAGGTAGAAAGTAATTTTTTGACACCCTTGATTATGAAACGTCAGGTGTCGCTGCTACCTGCCATCACACTGATATCACAGCTAGTATGCGGGCTTCTATTCGGATTTTTAGGATTATTTTTAGCCCTTCCCATTGTCGTTATCGGTAAGGTTTGGCTGCAGGAGCTGCTCGTCAAAGACATCATGAACAAATGGGATAGGGAAAAGCTGCAAAACCATCATCTGACCCTGAGCGAGCTAACTCAAGGACCTCGGTAAGGCTTTTGTATCCGCCCAATAACAGTTTCGCTTTAGCTAGCTGAGGAACCCCCGATCTAAACAACAGTCCCCAGCTAGCTAAAAATTTCTTAGACTGTCGCAACCGAACCGCCATCAACGCGATAGTTAGAACCGACGATAAATGTCGACAGCTCAGAGCACAGGAACGCTACAACAGCCGCAACTTCCTGGGCCTTACCACGCCGGTGCAGCTCCAGATGCGGACGTTTTTCATCGAGAAAGGTCTCAATGGCTTGATCAAAGCTCATGTTTTTTTCGTTAGCACGCTTTTCCATCATGGCATCGGTCATGGGAGTGGCAATATAAGCCGGAGACACCGAATTCACCAAAATCCCGTCCTTGGCAAACTCTTTAGAAAGGTTTTTCATAAGGTTTAGCACACCTGCTTTGGCCGCACAGTAGGGCATCTCGTCGGTGTAGGGCTGCAGCGCATCCTCGGAGGTAAACAGCACAACTCGCCCCCAGCCCGCCTGCTGCATGGAGGGAATAAACGCACGGCACACGCGCACAGCAATCATCAGGTCCACATCAATGGTCTGCCACCAGTCATCATCACTTAGCTCTAAAAAGGGTTTGGTTGCACCCGTGATACCGGCTGCATTGACTAGAATATGAACCTCACCGTAGTGAGCAAGAATCTTTTGTTGGGCCGCTTCAACCTGATCGAGCTTTGTCAGGTCAGCCGTCACCCCAATCGCCTCACCGATCTTGCGCACCTCCTCCACAGCCTGATCCAAAGGCTCTTGGGTTTGATCGATAATGGCAATCTTAGCGCCCTCAGCTGCCAAAATTTTGGCCGTAGCATGCCCCATACCACCGATATCACCACCTGTGATCACAGCTACCTTACCCTTAATCCCTAAATCCATAAGATCTCCCGACTGTTATGCCCTTACAACTGGTCCATAGGGCATCGTAGAAAAAATCTTGCTACCGACGGTCTACCGGAAAGCAGACATCTAATGTCTGCGGCCTATGTCATTTGGCATGTTTATCGACAAGGCGATAGAGATAACACGTTGGCCCTTTCAAACCGTTAAAAAAACAGAACTTGTCAGGCTCCATCGCTCACGGACAGTACGTGCTTTCCCCGGCCAATAAGATCACCACATCGCTCTAAATCGCATATCCCTAAGAAGATAGAGAAATTTTGAATGGGTAGCCCTTACACTCCAGATAGCGATTTAGCCCAGACCCTCAGAATCTTATTCCATGGTGAACCATTCTATTAGCGACCTTTCAGCTACGAGCCAAGGTAGCGGCAAACCCACGCTCGTTTTTCTGCATTATTTCAGCGGGGCAGCCGCAAGCTGGCAGTGGGTCATAGATCAGCTCAAAAGCGACTTTCAATGCATTGCCCTAGACCTACCCGGTTTTGGCGATGCACCTCCATTAGCTGAACCGTCGTTAAAAAACTATAGTGCTTTTATAAGAGATACGCTGACTCAGCTAGAGGTTGAGCAGCCGGTACTAGTTGGGCATTCCATGGGAGGTAAGATTGCCCTACAGATAGCCACCGACCTGGAAATCGATGGTTTAGAACGAGTGATTTTAGTAGCGCCATCCCCACCCACTCAAGAACCAATGCCCAAGGATGAACGCGATCGCTTATTGAGCAATCACCAGAGTCCGGATGTAGCAACAACGACCGTCAATAGCGCCACGCAAAAACCATTATCAGACGATCGGCAAGCACTCGCTATTCGTACCCACACCGAGGCCGAAGACCGCACCTGGCGCTGGTGGTTACTCGACGGCATGAATCACTCCATTGCCGATCGGCTAGGCCAAATTGAAGTACCTGTCAGCGTAATAGCGGCTTCAGATGATCCGGTGATTCCTCTAGATATCATCAAAAGTGACGTCATGGCATTGCTCCCCAACGCCGAGCTAACTCAGCTCTTGGATGTGGGACACCTAATACCACTAGAAGCACCTAAACAGCTAGCTCAAAGCATTCGTCAGATGGTTTCCAGTGGGCAGGTTTCCTAGCAAAGTGTAGGGACTCGCTGGTAATCAAAGCACCGGCTCTAATCTTTTTTCCTCTCTCCTTTTCCCAGTCTTAGCCAGGTATCTTATTTCTGATCAGATCCTCTACAGGTCCAGCTGTTACCTCTTGTCAGCCAGTGGCGACTCACCTTCTTGGTGAATATCTAGCTCTTCTCGTCGTAGCGTCCCATGGCCGGTAACAACGTCAGTTTTGATCTCTTTACGAATATTCACCTCCTGATAGACAACCGGTTCCTTACGAATATTTGCCTGCTCTTCATAGATATCTAAGTGGGCAACCTCTCCATCCTGAAGCGTACCGTCTGGCGTATTAACGCGGGTGGCACCCTGAACTGACTGAATCTCAATAACAATAATTTCTTTTTGAATAGTGACCGCAGCGTCTGTAGTCTCTGTTTCTATCCGCTTACTGACTTTGACATCACCGGTCTTTCTTCTGACTTTATCAGCCACCAGCCGTTCTTCATAGAGCCGCAGACGTCGATGGTTGTTATCGTTCATGCCATAAAGGGTCGGTTCGCGATCATGGACATATTGGGTGGGCTTTTTCGGCGTGGCATGGCGAGCGGTTTGCTTTACTGGGGTTAGCATTTCGACAGGAGTAGACGCTTCGACACTCGGCAAACGATACACAGAACGGACCTGTTCTTCATAATCAAAGTTCAGAACCATATCATCACTATATTCCGGTAAGCGCTCTACGCTTTCCTTAGTCAGGTTTGTCGCATAGATCCGCTCTTGTTCAGGTTTATCAATACACTGGCCAACGGGCAGGAGAATCCGCTTACCAAAGATCCAAAAACCTATATCGACTACCAGATAGCGAATACGACCGATCTCATCAACCAGCACATCGTGAACGCTGCCTACTTTATCTGAGTCTTTGCCAGATGAATAAACGCTAGTGCCTTTAATATCATTTCCATCAAAAAACCGTTCCCTATAGTTGGGATAGCAGTCGCCAATTTTAAACAAGGCCATAACAGATTGATCTCATAGTTACTTCTGCTATTTTGGGTGATCGCCGTCCTATTATCGTCACTCAATAGAGAGATATAAGTCTGCTCTAGACTTTCAAAATACTAGTAATTTCATAGCGTTTAGGATAGTACCCAAAAGACTCTACCAGAAGATAGAGTATCAAATTTTACAACTCTTCTACTATGGAGAACACTTCGATGCTGCACCCATTTCAACCGCAGCAATCTATTTTTGGAGAAATCTCCCATGGCATACGCAGAACGTCCAGATCCAACCTATCAAAATATTCCTGCTGCCCCCACAGCCCAAATCCTCAATCCTGTTGTCGAGTACCATGACCGAGTCCGATGGGGTCCTATCTTTGCTGGAATTTTTGTATCCATCGCGGCCCAGCTAGTACTAAGCGCCCTAGGTGCATCGATTGGCCTAACGGCTGGTGCAACCGGTACAGCCGCAGGCACCGTCGGGACTGGTGTCAGTATTTGGTCTATTGCCAGTCTGTTTATCTCACTCTTTTTGGGCAGCTGGATTATGGGTAGCACCTGCGGCCCCATGAACAAAAAAACAGCTATGCTCAATGGAACTATTTTGTGGGCAACAACTCTAGCCGTTAGCGCATGGCTCTTAGCTAGCGGTGTTTCTGGAACCTTTGGAGTAGCAGCTGCAAACGCAGGCGCTGTCATCGACCAAATCCAAGAATCTAGCGGTGTGTCTTTACCCAATCCAGGTACAGTCGTACCGGATGTAACAACTCAAGAAGCCCAGCAGTATGCAGCCAACGCCGCAAAAGCAGGCTGGTCTTTTCTGTTTGGTGCTTTGCTAGGCTGGGTAGCATCCCTAATTGGTTCAACCGTAGGCGCTCGCAAGCCGGTTCGCCGCCCTATCTAAGGAGGATCACTCGGGTTTTTCTATCTCCCAACAGGGGTCAAGCCAGGCCTAGATGGCGGGCGGCTATGGAGAGACCATATTTTCTTGACCGCTAATAAAGCAGGGGCACAGACTGTGTCCCTGCTTTGTTTTTAGAACATTAAATTAAGACACCGATATGGATTCACTCTGACGGTGTAGATCATATTTCCTTTATCTCTTTCTAAGGGAGAACACCTAGCGTCAAAACTCTAGATAAGATTTAGGAGACTTATTCACACAAGGACAACAAACAATATGGCTTTAATGAAATTCAAAGAGGCTTATCCTAATTACCGCGAGAAGCTTGGCAACAACAGCAATGCGGCTCACTTCGATGAGTACAGCGTATACAGCCAGGGCGAAGACAAAGTTGGTTCTATCAAAGACGCACTGTTTGAGACAACCACTGGCACCATTCGCTATCTAATTGTTGATACCGGCTTCTGGGTATTTGGTAAAAACATTCTTTTACCTATCGGTCTAGCACGATTTGATGAGACCCAAAAGCGAATCTATGCCGACGGTCTGACCAAAGATCAGGTAGAAAATATGCCTGAGTATAGTGACGACATGACTATCGATAATGACTATGAAGAACGGGTTCGCAGTGGCTATCGTTCCCTTGGTGACAATCGCACCCGTCAGTTTATGGGCAAAGAATACAAGGTAGACGAATACCGCGCCTATCCTGGTAGTGCGTCTCTCTATGGTGTAACCGAACATCCCGGTGGTACCCCATCCTCTGCCGACTCTCGTCAGGTAGCAGGCAACTATGACCGCGAGCCTGGGCTCTATGCGATGGATAGGGATGCCCACGAGCCGATTCGCCTATATCAGGAACGACTGATCGCTGATAAGGATCGCTTTAAGACAGGTGCAGTATCCGTTGGCAAACGGGTTGAGACCGAAACCCAAGAAGTCTCCGTCCCAGTTCAAAACGAGCGTATTGTAATTGAACGCTCGGCTCCCACCAACGGAGCTGCAGTAGCAGGTACCCCCGAATTTAATGAAGGTGAGGTAGTGCGTATGGAAACCTATGGCGAAGAGGCCAATATCCGTAAAGAGGCGTTTGTCCGTGAGGAAGTCAGCGTCCGTAAGGAAACCGACCGAGACGTTGTTACTGAGCAAGAGAAGCTACGTCGTGAGAAGCTAGACATTAGCTCAGAGGGTAATCCTAATGTAGCCAAGCGATAACATCGACAGTAGTTAACAAACCGCTTACAGGCAATCAACGATAGCTACGCCATCAATCGATAAAAAGAGGCTCCTTCTGGAGTCTTTTTTTATGGCTGTAGGGATCTCACATACCAATAAAGTCCCCGTAATTTTCTCTCTTACCCTTTTCTCCCTTACCCCACCAAGCAGCCCCTCCCAAAAACCACAGCATCAGACTCCAAGAAGAGGCTCAAACATCGGAATGGAATCGCCAGAGAGATAAGTAGCACAGCTCAATGCCAGACAGTATTAGAGTTTTCACCCCATAGGTATAGCGTTCTTCTATACCTAAAGAAGCTTGCTGAACGTCTACCTATAGTCAGATGAGAAAGCAAAAACAGCATGGTATCGTCAGCTTATTCACAATAGTAGGCTTAACAAAATCTATGACTAGCAAAAAAAAGTTAGACGGCATTGAGTTAATCAGCTGTGCCAAGGCCAGCGCATCGGCTGGGGTAGAAGCCGCTGCAAAAAACTGCGGCTACGGTACTGATATTGAAACGTTTAGGGCTGCTTTGCAGCAGGCATGCGCGGACATGGGTGTTGAGGTGGACGGCATCGCCGACCTGGTAACAGATCAGCAGCAGGTAGTCCAAGACGGCGGGCTCGAAATAGCGCCGGACACGGCCAGCGATCTATAGATAGGCCCCAGGCTGTCAACCCACACAGCGCATCTCCTTATCTCTTCAAAAATATGGAACCACTTCAACCAAAGCCATCAAAGCTGCAGGCGTATCTACGCAAAATTAGCGCCAATCCGCTAAAGATAATTCTGTTTGGCTATGCCAGCTATATTATCGTTGCTGTGTGTCTGCTCAGCCTGCCAATTTGCTGGAAAGACGGACCTGTCTCATTTCTAGATAATCTGTTTATTGCTACCTCTGCTGTTAGTACGACCGGTCTGGTCACCGTCAATACCCCTGTGGCCTATAACTTTTGGGGTCAGCTCGTTATTTTAATCGCTTTTCAGCTAGGCGGTCTGGGCTATATGACCGTAGGATCTTTTCTCGTACTCATGGGGAATGACACGCTATCGTCTTTTCGTAAGCAGGTTGGTTCAGTCGTCTTTTCGTTACCAGAAGGGTTTGACCTGAAAACACTGATTCAACACACGGTGATTTTTACGGCCCTTGCCGAGATTGCAGGTATCTTTATCCTGACTCCGTTATTTAGCATACAGGGTGTAGACAATCCCCTATGGACCGCCATTTTTCATACGATATCAGCGTTTTGTACAGCAGGGTTTAGTATTTTCCCCAACAGCTTGGAAGACTTTCGCGGGGATTTTTGGATCAATGTGGTGGTTAGCATTTTGAGCCTCCTGGGCGCAATTGGCTTTTTGGTGGCTTCAGACGTTTGGCAAAGCAACGTCAAACGGCGTCGCACCATGTCCCTAACATCCAAGGTTATTCTGCTCTTTACCAGCTGTTTTATCATCGCTGGCTTTGTTTTGCTGCTTTTGTTTGACACGTCTATCCAGGCGCTACCGATTGGTGAGCGGATTTTGGCAGCCTGGTTTCAGTCAATGACGGCTCTTACTACGGTTGGTTTTAACACCCATCCAATTGCCTCCCTTAGTGCCTTTTCAGTGCTGTTGACCCTGGCACTGATGATCGTTGGGGCATCGCCTTCTGGTACAGGGGGTGGTATCAAGACAACCTCTATTTCTGCGGCCCTAGGCGGTATGTGGAGCAGCCTACGGGGAAATCAGGCCATTGCCTACATGGGACGACGTATTCCTGAAGAACGGGTCACCGCAGCCTCTGCGGCCATTGTATTTTATATTTTGGTCTTTCTGATTGGCACTGGCGGTTTGCTCCTTGTTCAGGATCAGGTTTTTGAAGATGTCGTGTTTGAGGTAGCATCGGCTCTGGGTACCGTTGGTCTATCTCGGGGTATTACCGGCGATCTGACAGTACTGGGTAAACTGATTGTTATCACAATGATGTACGTTGGTCGGATTGGCCCGCTGTCCTTTGGTATGGCGCTGCTCTACAATCGCTCTCGTCAGTTGATTAAAATGCCTGAGGAAGATCTTGCGGTCTAATCGGCAAGCATGGAACGATAGGTCAGATTCATCTACCCTGGGACAGAGTGTAAACATTGTCAGAATTTTTAGACTGGGAATGGCTGCCCTTTCTTGGGTTGTGGACATGGATTTGAAATAGCTGCCGGGAACTGCCAACAAGCTTGGAGCAACCTGGGACGGCAATGGCACCAGTGTACATAGCGGGTCGCTAAATCGTTGTTCTACAGGGCAACCAGCGTGAAATTCCCTTATAAAGCCGTGAATTAAAATCTTGCTCCAAACTCTCCCTTTAGAATAAATAAACTCTGTTTAATATGACTACACCCGACTCAAAGGAGACTCTGAATTTCGTCTATAACCCATCCTATCCAGGCAGGCTGGAGGCTGTTTTTCACCACGCTGCAAGCGAGGATATGCTGCTTACCCAGCTGCTGGCGGTACTGGGCGATTTACTCCAATGTGACTGCTGTTTTTTTTATCTCCGCCATCCGCAACGTCACCAAAGCAAGATAACCCACTACTGGTCAAAGTCCAGTCAGTATCCTACCCTGATAGATGAGCGCTGGCACCTCAAAGACAAGAGACTAGCAAACAGCGATTTATTTTCAGCGGCGCTGTCCATGGAGCATTCAGCATTTATCAATAATATCGATGCTGAGTCTGCTAACCTCAGGGCTACCGATCCGTTTATCCGGAATGAGCAGGCCCTGGTTCAAGGGCACATTTTTAATAAAGATCAGCTTTGGGGTATTCTGCGCGCCTGCGTTTTTCAGCGTCCCCGTTCATGGATGCAGTTTGATCGATCGATGATTATCCATTCTGTTCAAAAGCTGGTTCCCCATGTCATCAACTACATTGAAGCCGAGGCTCCCTAGGGATACGGATTTGCCTCCTTGGGGTCTCAAGGCTTGGGGTCTCAAGGAGGCGAAGAACTATCGAGGCTGTAAGACGCTTAGATAACGGTGTCGTCAGCAATAACCGCATCCTTTGGAACAATGATAATGCCATCGCGGATATAGAAGCCTTCCACCTCTCTATCGGCCTCTTCTATCCGATCTTTATTGAGAATTTTCACATTGCAGCCGATGCGGGCATTTTTGTCGATAATTGCATTTTCAATTTCGCTATTGGCACCAATACCCACCGGAATCGGGGCGCGATCGCAATCACTTGGCTGCTCGACGTCGTCCTCATAATAGTCAGCGCCCATAATCAGGCTACTGCGAACGGTACAGCCCGATTCAATGCGAGCACGAATACCAATGACAGAATTAATAATCCGACATTTTTTAAGGATACAGCCATCGCTGATCATCGACTCGGAAACGTGACACTCAAGCTGTTTAGTCGGGGGGAGATAGCGGGCGCGGGTGTAGATGGGCGCGTCACTTTTATAAAAGCTAAACAGCGGGTTAGGCTGCTTGGCTAAAGCCAAATTTGCATTAAAGAAAGAACGAATTGTCCCGATATCTTCCCAATAGTCGTCAAATAAATAGGCTTGGACATTATACTTTTTGATGGAGTAGGGAATTATCTCCTTACCAAAATCGGTGTGGCTTGCCTGCTGATTGAGAAGCTTAAATAGCACCTCTCGCTTAAACACATAGATCCCCATGGATGCAACATAGGGCTTGGCGGCTGCCTCCTCCTTTGAGAGACCCAGCATGGAGGTATCCACCTGCATTTGCCCCAGGGCATCCCCCGTTGGTTTTTCGCTAAAGTCAACGATCTTGCTAGACCCGTCAGCAATTTTCATTAGGCCAAAGCTAGAGGCCCGCCGTTTGTCGACCGGCAGTACTGACAGGGTAATATCGGCATTGGTTTCCCGATGTCGCCGAATAAATTTGCTGTAGTCCATGCGATAGAGATGATCGCCCGACAAAATCAGGTACGAGTCCGCATCCACATCCCTAAACGCTTGCATATACTGACGGACAGCATCGGCGGTCCCTTGAAACCAGCTATGGTTGTCGGGGGTTTGCTGCGCCGCGAGCACATCCACAAAGCCCGGCTGAACCCCAGAAAAACGATAGGAGCGAGCCACATGCTGGTTTAGGGAAGCAGAATTAAACTGGGTTAGAACATAGATTTTTAGAATGCCCGAGTTAATACAGTTGCTAATAGGAATATCAATAAGGCGATGTTTGCCCGCCAGCGGCACAGCCGGTTTGGCACGCATTTTTGTGAGGGGATAGAGCCGAGTACCTGCGCCACCGCCTAAAATAATCGCCAGTACTTTGTTCATAGTGATGTTGCATTTCGAGTATTTGCAGTCAGATGGCAGAAGTTCGAGCTACCGCCCGCAATTGTAGTTTTGGCCAAACCAATGCTACATCGCTCTAAAGGCTGAGGTTTACCCCCACACTCCTAAGAAAACAAACCCTAATGGCTAAACCTCGACAGCCATAAGGATAAAACCTTTGAGAGTATGTCGATTTCTCCCTTTCTGGGAGGGCTCCCATAGGCGAGATAGACGCCGCCTGTCGGCGCTAACCCGCTCCCTCTTCGAGGAGGGGAGAGAATAGCCCGATTGGGCTCCTAGGGATAAGGATAATAAGGTCAAGGTTATATCTGAACAGGCGTTCCATGGAACAGCTGAAAGCGATCTTTAACCAGAGCCCCAGCCCTGAAGGAAATAAGGTTAGGAAGAGGTTTTGACGCTGTTTTTGCGCCAGCGGTACACCAGCCAGCTAACAAATAAAACACCCAATGTAATAGTTATCCCTTTTCCGATGGGGGCTAAAATTGCGCCAATTCTTTCATAACTGTCACCTAGATAGTAACCCGCAACCGTTAGAAAGCTAATCCAGACAAAAGAACCTAGGAGAGAACAAATCAGAAAAGGGAGAAACGGCATTTTGGCTATCCCAGCAGGAACAGAAATATAGGTGCGAATACTGGGTAGCACCCGACCTAGGGCCACACTCCAGTAGCCGCCCCGTTTGGCAAACCATCGCTGTACGGCCAGGACGTCCTGACTAGATATGCCCAGCCACTTACCATAGCGGTCGGCAAGGGAGCAGATTCGCCGCAGCCCCAGCAGGCTCCCGATATAAAACCACACTAGCGCCCCGGCCAAGGTACCCACCGTACCCGCCGCGATCGCACCGGCCATGCTCATCTCGCCCCTAGCCACCGCAAACCCGGCTAGCGGCATGATTACCTCCGACGGAATGGGGGGGATCACATTTTCTAGAAGCATCAGGAAGGCAATGCCCACATAGCCAAACTGTGCGATCGCATCGGTTATCCGCTCTAATATATCCAAACCCAGTTCCTAAAAATATCTGCCCCTATCATGAACAATTGTGTTTGGCTGGTCGTCTATCTATGGTCTTATGATTCGTCCCTGTTGCTCTTATGGAAACGATAGCCGCTAGAGCCTGCCGTGGCGGCGGGCCAGTCGACCAGTCAAGCGACCGGGCAGCAGCAGGTACTCAGAAAGTAAATTAAACAAAAGCAGTACGGGGACAATCTCCAGCCGCCCCATCCACATGAGCAACATTAAAAGATACTTACCAACCCAGAACAGTGAGGGGGCAGCAATCCCCGTCGAGAGCCCCGCCGCCCCGAGCGCAGAAGCGGTTTCAAAGATCACATCGGTCAGGGTATATTCCGTCGGTACAACAGCGGCTAGACACCAAATTCCCGCAAATAGAACGGCCATCCAAAGTACCGCTAGAGAAGTGGCACTTTCAACCTGCTGCAGAGCCTGCTGGGGCTGCAACAGGCTGCCGTCCAAACGACGAGACATTCGTTCATGGGGAGACAGGACGTTCCCCTGCAAGCGCCACACAACCGTTTTAATCAGCACTAGCAACCGGTTTAGTTTGAGCCCCCCCACGGTGGAGCCCGCCGCTCCGCCAACAACCATGGCAAGACTCAGCAGCAGCTTGTTACCATCGCTCCAAAACTGCAGCGGCTGGCTGCTAAAACCGCAGGTAGACAGCGCTGACACCCACTGAAAGCTGCTGCCAAGCCAGTCAAATCGCTGGTGGGCGGCATAGTGTTCTAGACCGACTAGGCCGCTACCTACCAGCAACAGCACCAACAGCAGACGATGCTGCTGATCCCGCCAGAGCGCCAGCGGATCTCGCTGACGGATAATGATATCGTGACGGCTAAAGGCGACCGCCCCGGCAACCATCATCACCATAACGGCTAGCTGTACGGGCATGTCGTAGGCTCCCATGCTGCTATCGGTAATACTAAAGCCCCCGGTGGATATGGCACTCATACTATGGTTAATGGCCTCCCACCAGGACATACCCAACAAACGAAACAACAGAATACCAACGGCAGTATAACCGCTATAAATTATCCAGATTCGTTTTACCGTGGCCGATACGGTCAGACGAATTTGATCCTGTCGCCCCTCTGCTTTGAAAAGCGCGTGGTGATTGTGGGTCGGATCGAGCAGTGCGATCGCAAACGCAATTACCCCCACACCACCGGTCCACTGCATCAGCGAACGCCACCACTGCAGGCTAGCAGGCAGCTGGCTAGGCCGTAGTGACATCGTCAGTCCGGCGCTAGTAAATCCCGACATCCCCTCAAACAAGGCATTGGAGATATCGCTAAAGGCTTTGAGCGTCGGCGACGCCTGGGGGCCTATCAGCACGGCGGTCAGCCACAGCGGTAGGCCGCCCACAACCGCCAGTAGCCCCCAGCTTAGGGCAACACTGATCAAGGTTTGCGCCGCTGTACCGGTCTGAGCCCGACGCCCCCAGTAGCGACACAGACCGCTAACCACCAGCACACCCAGCAGGGTAATAACAAAGGCGGCCAGAACAGACCAGTCACGACTGATAACACAGACTGGCAGGGACACAACAATCATGCCAGCAGGTATTAGGAGAAAGCTGCCGATGTCGCGCACGATGGTAGCCAGATGGCCATCTTTAGAGATTCTACGAGATATAGTCATAAAGATAGCCAGCAATAATTTTGGCCGGATCGCGAACGCTTTTCACACCCAAACGCTCAAACATCTGGCTGTGGGACGGCTGGTTTACCAAACTAATGCGAGTTTCAACCTCAAATTCCTGGGCCAGCACCATCGCCATCAGATTTTTAGAATCATCATGGGTCGCGGCTATGACTGCATCGGCCTGCTCAACGCTGGCCTCCTGCAAAATGCTGCTGTCAGCAATATCACCTTGCAAAACCCGAATATTATTTTTCTCTAGCACCTGTCTTGCCCGCTCCTCATCCGCCTCAATCAAGACAACCGTATGCCCTTGATCAACGGCCATGTCGATAAACCGGCGACCCTCGCTCTCAGCACCGACAACAATTAGATACATACCAGCCGTTTTTATATTTTCGGTATCGTATCTGAGGACAACGCAAGCAGGTGTCTATCCAAGGGCAGAGGTATCCCCACGGGGGATGTCAGCTTTTAAACGCATGGGCACGACAGCCCTAAGCGCGACCAATGGTTGCAGATAGCTCAATAGGAGGTATCGCCAACAACCCTGGCCCCAAATCCACAGCTAGATCAGATAGAAAAATCTGCTTTTAGATAGAGTAGGGCAGCGGCTCAAAAGTGAAAAACGGTCCAGATCCCGTAGCCTTGCTAGCCTGGGAAAAGCAATCTCGATCCCAGATCTAACGACTGTTTGTGCTGCGTTTGCCAGGCTAAATACCCTACCTTGGGAAGACACGGTTTCGCGAGGTAGCAACAATAATAGAGATTAGCTAATAGGTCACCTTTCCCAAATCGGCTGACGGCGAAGCATTGGGAGACATGGCCGTAAAGCGTCCTATTGGCCAGCACCAGCCGCCAATAGCTAACTCTTTTACTGTTTTAAACTGTTTTAAGGAAAACAACACCATGACTCACCCAGAGCGTCAGTCTACACCCACAGAGAAGCTCAAGGATAACTTTAGCCAGATCAAAGCTGAGGGAGACACCCGATTTAAAAAGATTGCCCAGATCCTGCGAGCGTCCATTGTCGAAAGCGCAAACGAACTAAAGGCAGGGGCAGCCAGCCCTGCCACCAAGGAGTTTAGGGACACCATTACCCAGCGAATTAAAGAAACCAGCCAGGAAACGCTGGCAGAAGCCCAGGAGGTGTGGGCCAATCGAGCTAAGGAGGAGACCTTTCAAGACTGGCTGCGGGCTGAGATCCAGGCCGTTACCAGCGCTATGAAAGCCACCCTCTCCAAGCAGTCGCGCTCCGCTGAAGCCGACAAAACCGCCCCACCCCGGCTTGAGTCGGCGACGGATCGGTCGACAGATTCCTAAAACCGACGCCCCTCGGCCATTTTTTTTACGATCTGTCTTTTACACCTTAGAACCCATGTCCCTTTTAAACTCTCAGCAGGAAAACAGCATCACCGCACTCATAGCCGCCCTGGAGCAGCAGGATGAGGCCCTACCCGCTGGTCTTCAAAAACAGCTCCACGCCATTGGTCAAAATCTAGAAAACCGGGCCGTGGAGATACCGGCGGTGGCCGCTAGTCTGCCAGGGTTGCATCGAGCCTACCAGGAGGCGCTGGCGGACGCGCAGACGGACGATGGACCAAAAGCCACCCTGGTGTCCACCTCCACCCCAGACGATAGAGCCCAGCTGATTGAGCAGGCAACCCAGATCTTTACAGACCCAGACCCGGTTCAAGCCGCCCAAAAGAATACGTTTCAGAAACTGGGTCAAATTGCGGCCAATCCTCTCAAAAACCTGTTTGGCAGGGGCTAACCTCGTCGGTTGTCCCTTGGGGCCTTCTAGGATTGGGATGGCCTGGGCTGTGGGCACCAGGCATACCTGGCGGCTGGGGAATTTACCGGTCGTCAGCCCCACAGACCTACCCCCTGATAGAGTTAGAACTCCCCGTATCTATATAGAATGGCATAGCTAACAGCATCGTTCAGCAATGCCGCCTACCCTAAAAATTCTTATTTTATTCCCCAGCACGCCAGTGGTGGCTATCCGCATTAGCAGGGGGATGGTCCATTGATGGCTAAGGTTAGCTCCCTACTGACATCGCTCCAAACCTGGCTACTGCAGCGGCGGCGCTCTTTAATAGCTTGGTTTTCCACAGACCAGAAAGAAAACTCCCTACCTGAGGAGTCACTCAAGCAGCTACCCAGCGCCCTGCGACGACGGCTGATGCAGCAGCTTAAACACCTGCCCAGCCACCCTGACCACGCCGATCAGCTTAAGACCGATTTTCGACAAGCCTTTCAGGCTTGGCATAGTCGCCAGCGGTCAAGCCCTGACGACTGGGAGGGCGATCATCACGATAATGTCTGGATTATTGTGAGTCCGTCGGTGGCTAATCTGCCAGACGTCATGGGGGTGTTCCTCAAGGCCATTGCCGATGGTGATGCCCAAGATGAGGCCGCGCTCAGCCATCAGGGACTGCCGCTACAGTTGGTCCGATGGTCCACTCGTCCCGATGGCAAATCCCTATCAAAGGAGCTGCAGCAGCAAGAAAATAAATTTTCCTCCACCGATGGTCGCAGGATTGTCGTCATCCCCTGTTTAGAGCAGTGTTTTCTCCGGAGCGTCAGCGGTCTTGAGGTGATTGACTGTTTGACCCAGGATTTGCTGAGCGATCCATCCCGCTTTTGGATTATTGGTCTTGGCCAGGTAAGCTGGCGCTATCTACAGGCGATTTCTGCCCTGGATCACTATAGCGATCGCACCACCCATCTGGAGGAACTATCCGGAGAACAGCTCAGCAATTGGATTGACCCGGTTATATCTGAGCTAAGCATCGAGTTTCAGTCATCTTTGCTGCGATCGCAATTTACCAGTCAAAATCTAGACTGGAAAACAAAATATTTCAGCATCTTAGCTGACGAGGCCAAAGGAGTTGACACCGTAGCCGTGCAGCTTTTTCTAAATACGCTTCAGGTGATTAATGATGACGACCACCGGGGTGACGACCAGGCAACCCAACTAAACGATCTAGAAACCGATAAATTGCAAGGCTACAAAATTCACGCCAAGCTGCCGGAGCGACCCGGTATGCCCAAACTCATGGGGGAGAGCGAATATCTCCTCTATTCACTCTTGCTCCATCGCACCCTAACAAGGCAAGAACTCGCCGACAGCCTGGGGATGACGCTGCGTCAGATTATCCCTTGGATACAGAGCCTCCGCCAGGCTGGCGTCATCGAACAACAAGGGCAAACCCTGACCCTCAACCCCATCTACTATCCAACGGTCTGTACCAAGCTAGAGGGAGATAATTTCTCGCTATGATATTTACCCTAATTCTGGCCACGGCGATCGCCCAGACCCCTGACGGAGCCGCCGAAAAAGCCAGGGACATCATCGCCGAAATTACAACCTTCAAGCTAGTTGAGGCGGTCATCATTGTTCTAACGGCCTATTTTTTGATTCAGGTCTTTAGCCGACTGCTGTTTTGGCTATCGGAACGGGTGGCCAAGGAATGGCGATTACGCATCAAACAGTTTGTGCCATTTGTACGCATGATGGTTTTGAGCGTTGCCCTGATAGTGCTGATGAATCGATTCCTCAACCTATCTAAGGAAAACGTCTTTGCCATTACGGGTACCGTGGCGGTGGCGCTGGGTTTTGCCTTTAAGGACTATGTAAACTCTATTATTGCCGGGGTCCTGGGGCTGTTTGAAACACCCTACCAAATTGGCGATCGCATCAAAATTGATGGTAACTATGGTGAAGTCATTGCCTATGGCCTCAGGGGTTTGAGGCTAAGAACACCGACCGACGATGTGGTCAGCATTCCCCACAATAAAATTTGGACCCATTCTATTTCCAATTCCAATATGGGGAGTTTGGAGGCGCAGATTGTCACCTGTTTTTATCTCGAACATGCCGTTGAACCACAGCGGGTTCAAGATATTCTGTATCGGGTGGCTCAAACCAGTCGATATACCCAGATCAAGCTACCCATTGTCGTCAACATCGAAGATAAAGTTTGGGGAACGCTGTTTACCCTAAAGTGCTACCCCATCGACGCTCGCTATGAGTTTCAATATAAAACGGACCTGACCCTACGAGCCAAGCAAACCTTTAAAGACTGCGGCATTTCCTATCCCCATATGCCGGTTCCCTATATGAAAGACGCGTAACCGTCCCCCACTCATGATCGGACACAGGCATGAAGAGTAAGCATTTATTATGGGCTCTGCTCGGTTTGATCTGTTTGCTACTAACTGCGATGCCGGTTAGAGGGCAGATCACCATTGATGGCCTGCCCCTCGGGGATGTTTTCGATAGTGAAATTACGATCACAACACCGCCTTTGCCCATCGATCGGTCGGTCGTGCGTTTGGACGGGCGATTTTTGTTTCGAGTGGCCGCCGTTGACGGTATTTCTTCTATCACCAGGGCTCGAGAGATTTCCAAACGGTTACAAACCCATGCCGCCAAACAGGGCAATCTCTCAGATCAGGTGACCTGGATAGAAGACC
>ERZ1740070.245-NODE-245-length-38219-cov-6.224112_pt1 | contig 38219 bp, 37 predicted proteins | sample MGYA00581734_ERZ1740070 | MGnify/ENA primary metagenome ERZ1740070 (study PRJEB43018, sample SAMN04849744) | marine metagenome | isolation source: floating plastic debris | place: Pacific Ocean | collected 2008-09-01 | study: EMG produced TPA metagenomics assembly... | reverse complement strand
TTCAACCTGAATTACATATATAGCTTGGCCTTGAGTAGTTTTTCAGGGACGACTATGTAGGAAGCAATGAAGCTTACACGGTGGCAGTCGGAGCTGGCTATATCACTGTAGATGACAGAACATCACCCAGCGCTTTCAAAAACTTCCCTTTAAGCACAACGCCTAGGACACCGGAGAAAACAGGAAAGCTAGCAGCCAGGATCAGCTTCCATGTTGCATACTCAAGCCAGGGCGTGTGCGTCATGTATGAAGAAAGGTCCAAGCCAACCCCAACCGGAATTAACCCAAAGAACACACCGATCAGAAAGTTTTGGAACACCTTGTTGTCGTTACTCGGCTCAGTCGGAGATAGCTCGTTTTGCTCTTCTGTTTGCTTTTCTGTGAGTATGGGTGGCTGTTCTGTCATGGCGTATTCAGGTATGAACAATTGCATCAAGATACCGTCACCTTAGCTAAAGCATTATGCGCAGCAACTGCTTACTATGGCACTACAAAATGTGGCCCTAAACCGTCTGCGGCAAGTACTTTCGCCATAGGTCAGCATAAATTACTCTATTGTCGGTAGCCCCTTCCTTTTTTGGGCTCTCCCAAGGCTTATGATGGCCACCGCTCCAGTGGATAATATTCATTTTCTCAATCGGCTTACGCATGAGCCCAGCGATAAAGTGACCCTGGCCAAATCCGCAGGCATTCCAAGAGCTGTCTAACTGCACATAGGACTTAAACATCAGGTTGAAGACTGTTTCATCGCCGAGTTGGAAGAGTCGACGATTGTGCGCTGTATCTAGCGCGAGGTAGTGCTTCAACAAGTCGTATGTTTCCTCGGTCCAATAGGTGAGGTCAATCAGCAAAACGCCACTGTTGAAAGTACTTTCAAACTGGCGCAGGTCGCTGAGGATTTTGAACGGGTTGCTGAAATAAAGAGCAGCGGGGAAGAAGTGGGGGACGGCGGCGAGGTAGCGGTCGCGTGTCAGTCTTTCGCCCTGGGCATAGAGCGATCGCACGTCCCCCAACACCAAAGTATCGCAGTCGAGATAAATCACCCGCCCCACATCGGGAAACAGCTCTGACAAAAACAGTCGCCCATACTGCATATAGCGAGAGAGCTTGCGCAGCGGCGTTTTCGCCTTGAACTTCTTATCTAAATACGCTTTGAGATATTCAGGCGGCGTGAATTCTTCAATGCGGAAACTGGCTTGGCCGGAGTCGATGGCAGTGGCAAAAGTGGAATTGAAAGAGTCTTGGAAAAGGGTGCGATCGCCCGGCGGCACCACCACATTAAATCGCAACGGCCCCGGCGCATTATCCGCAGGCTCGCTCACATTGCTCAAAATAGAATTAATGACCACCAGCAGCGGCTTATGAAGCGTTTGGTTTAGCGAAAAGGCGATGTCAACAGTCATAGGATTCCTCCTGCCCAGCCCTAGGAAAAACCACAGCCCGTAGAGCCCAGTCATCCATTAAACTCAGCAGTTTAGTGCCCTAAAAGAATACCGCACAAAGTTTTGGCCTGCCAAGCCGTAAAAGCCAGTTGTCCTATTGGATATTGCGGTAAATATTTTCAGGTAATTAGGCAATAAATCGAACGGGAATTGAGACTGATAGAATACACATGAACCAAACGGGTCTCTAAATAAAAAGGCTCCATCCCCAAAACAGCAGAAGAGCTAATCAACATGACAGCGCCACTCAAGAATTTTCTCTCCGCTGCACAAAGCCATTCTTCTCTACTACGATTGCACGCTAGGGATGGCAATCCGCGCCATGCAACATGGCTAGAGCTATTCTTCGATTTGGTCTTTGTGCTAACGATGGCAGAGCTGGCCCATCTGCTGCATGGGCATCCAGACTGGAAAGGCGTTATCAGTTTTGCGGTGCTGTTTGTGCCGGTGTGGTGGCTGTGGATTGACTTTAGCTACTACGCAGATCAGTTCGATGTGGATGAGGGAATCTATCGGCTGATTTACTTTGGAATAATGTTTGGCATTGTGGTGCTGGCACTGACCATTCCGGAAGCACTAGGAGAGGGATCGACAAACTTTGCGGCGGTATATGCAACGTTACGGCTGGTAATTATTGGGCTATATATGCAGGCTTGGCGGCTAGTGCCACAGGCGAGAGAGCTAACGGCACGATATGCGATTAGTTTTTCGGTGGCGTTTTTTCTGTGGGTGGTGTCGATGGGCGTGCCAGTGCCCCTGCGGTTTTGGCTGTGGGCGATCGCACTTTTCATCGAAATCAGCAACGGCCCGATTACCTACCTCACCATCAAAACTGTCCCGCAGCAAGAGTCTCATATGGACGAGCGCTTTGGTCTATTCGTGATTATCGTACTGGGTGAGGCAATTATCGCAGTGGCTTCGGGCGTCGCCGATACGTCTTGGCAGTGGCGTAATGTGCTGACCGCAACGGGTGGATTTATCGCGGCGGTCAGCTTGTGGTGGATGTATTTTGAGCGCTCAGAAGAGTCGACGATTAACCAAGCACTAGGGGGCGGAAAGATGGCGCTATTTCGCTCGTATATCTATGGCTATAGTCACCTATTCACATTTATGGGCATTGTAGCGACAGGGGTAGGCATTCAGTTCGCAATTGAGGCGGCTTCTGGCGAAGTATTTAGCTTACCGATGCGAACGGCACTATGCGGTGGCGTTGCCGTGTTTTTAAGTGGAACAACAATATTGCAATGGGCCTCGCCGAGCTGTTTGCCGGGGCGGGCGATTGGGATGCGAGTGGCGCTGACACTATTCTCTTTGTTGTTGATTCCTTTTGGGATGGCGATCGCACCTACAGCGCTTGTAGTGCTCCTCGCGAGTCTGCTAGTGGGCGTCAACAAATTTGATGGCGTACCTGTGAGAGCATAGAGGCCTGTGGAAAACCTCAAAAGCACAGCAGAAACTTAATGGTAGAGTCTCCACATTAGGCCAGGGTTCAACCTTTACCACTGAGCTGCCATTGTAAGGGCGTTATAGAAGCGATGCATCGCTAACGATACGCTATTGTAAACGCTAGTACTCTTTTAGTCGTAAGCTAGGCGAAAAGGCAATGGACGTTACAGAAAAGGCCTCCGAAACACCGCTTGCTGAAGGAACTACAGGTGTCTCGGCAAAAGGACAAAGCGCAGATTCACTTTTCCCACGGGATAGCAAAGCAACCTCACCTTATAACCCTGGCTACCTTGCCAGAATCTTTTTAGATGCTCGGTCGTTTTTCTCAACAGAAGCTGCTCTCGGCAAGCAAAGCTACCTCGCTCTTGCCTGCTGGATTATTGGCACATCTCTCGCTATCACCCGGCTAGAGCAGCAGCTGATAAAAGCCGAACTCGGCACATCAAACCTCAATCTCAATTTATTTGAGCTCATCCTTGCGTGGCATATTTTCTGGCCGGTGGCACTGGCGTTGGGGCTATTAGGCGGCTGGCTGGTTTGGTTTGTTGGCGGCTGGTGGTTTCGCCTGCGAATAAAATTCTCAGGAGATTCTAATCCAGATCCACGCATGTCACGGGTGGTAATGGTGTACGCAGGACTAGTATCCGCAGTACCCCACCTAGCTTTCGTAATGTGGTGGACGCTGATATACGAAAACTATTTGACGGCATACGCGCAAGATTTTTTCCTTACCGTGGTTCTATTCTCTCTCTCTTTTTGGGAGCTGTTTAGCGCCTACCGAGGCGTAAGAACACTCTTTCCAGTAGATAAGTGGCGAGCACGTCTTTGGTTCATTATTCTGCCTGCCCTTTTGTATTTAACGACCTTTGGATTAGTTGCCGTTATCTTTGCGCTACTGTAGGTAGATACTCAACGGTTCTATTCTCCTACGAAGGAACAATCCGACAGCTCCACCGATAAGCCGCTATCCCTATGATTCCATTCGCAATCGTCGCCGCAGCAAAAATACCTACCGGCCCAAACAACCGGCCACCCAAATACGCCAGCGGAATATACAGCACAAACATCCGCAGCACCGTCATAATCACCGCCGGAGTCGGCTTACCTAGCGCATTAAAAGCCGAACTCGCCACCTGAATCATTCCTGCCGTGCCATAGCTAACCGGCACAATCCACAGATAAACTGTTGCAACTCTCACCACTTCTGCGTCGGTATTGAACAATGGCACAATTAACCGAGCGCTGATCGCCAGCACACCTGTGAGCAGCACCCCCCAAGCCAAACAAAACAAATAGCTCTGCTTCAGTGCTTGCATCACCCGCTCAAACTTTCCCGCCCCCCAGTTCTGCCCTACAAAAGGGCCAATGCTCGCACTCAACGCAATCAACGCAATCATTGCCAAAGACTCTACCCGCGAAGCCACTCCAAAGCCAGCGACGACTAGCGGCCCATGCGGTGCCAGCAAACTTGTCACCACCCCAATCGAAATCGGCGTAATCATATTCGAGCCCGCCGCCGGTAGCCCTACCGGCAGCACATCGCGCCAGCAGTAAAAAGTCTCTTCTAAATCCGGCAAGTGAGAAGACAGCATATGCTCCTTGAATTGCAGCACCAGCAAAGAAGCAACCAGGGTGAGCGCCCGAGAGATCACCGTCGCCCAAGCGGCCCCTACTAGCCCCAGTGCAGGCACCCCCGCAAAGCCAAAGATCAACAGCGGGTCGAGCACGATATTGAAGCCCGAAGAGAGAATCATAATGAGGCTAGGTGTCCCTGTGTCACCAGAGGCGCGAATGGCACTGTTGCCCACCATCGGGATGACTAAAAACACCATGCCGAAGTACCACACCCGCATGTACTGGCGCACAAAAGGCAGAACTTCTGGCCCAGCGCCTAGCGCGGTAAATAGCGGATCTATGGTGAGCAGTCCTACAGTAGAAAGAAGGGCTACCGCCACCACACCCAGGGTAAGACTATTGGTAGTGAATCGCTGCACTCGGCTGCGATCGCCTTCCCCAATCGCCCGCGCAATAATCGAAGAAGCCCCTACACCCAGTCCCCACGCCAACCACCCCAGCGTCATCACCACTGGAAAGGTAAAGCTCATCGCCGCCAGCTGATTCGTACCTAGCTGACCCACATAGTAAGTATCAGCCAGGTTAAACGCCACAATGGCAAAAATACCGCCCACCATCGGCAGTGTTAATTTCACCAACCGATTACTAACGGGGCCTTCAGTCAGCGGTATCGCCATAAAAAATCCTTAGAAGAGTATCCCTTAGGTATACATCAATCGCATACATCGATCATCTACACTGAGTGCTGCGCTTTTGACTTTTTTAGGTAGGTGGCCAAGGCTATATGTGCAGAATTTTAGGCTATCTAGGGCCATCCATTTCATTAGATCAGCTAGTGCTAGCGCCAGAACATTCCATGCTGGTGCAAAGCTACAAGCCCAAGGAGCTAGATGCAGCAGTGCTGAATGGAGACGGCTTTGGCTTCGGCTGGCATGGCCCATACAAAGAGCCAAGTAAAACATCAGGCAGCGAATCAAACAACGAGACGGAAACCTTCGCATATCGCAACATTTTGCCCATGTGGAACGATCGCGCCTTAGATGATTTGTGCCGCTACATTCGCTCAGAAAACTTCGTTGTCAACCTGCGCAGCGCCACAGACAAAATGCCAGTAGACATCAGCAACTGTCAGCCCTTCAAATGGAGCTACGCCGGGAAACAACTGTTATTTGTTCACAACGGACTGATTGAAAACTTTTTTGATACGCTACAGCGGCCCATTCGAGAAAAGCTATGTGACAAGGCCTATCGCAGCATTCAAGGCCTTACGGATTCGGAGCATATCTTCGCGCTGCTGATACATCACCTAGAAACGCAGCCAGGCATAGATGTAGCTGAAGCGCTGAAGCAAACAGTTGAGGAGATATCGACGCTAGCCAACCGAGCAAACGTCCGCGTTGCCGCTAACATTATCCTCTCCTTCCGTGAGCCAAACCCTAGCAATCTAGCCACTCCACACCAACGCCTCATCGCCCTCCGCTACGATAACCAGCAAACAGCTCCCTCCTTCTATCTACTCCAAAACGCCGCCAACTTCCCCCAATCCACCATCCTCACCTCCGAGCCCTTATTCGAAGGAAACTGGCAGACATACCCTCAAAGTGAACTAATCAGTATAGAAAGCGATCAATCGGTCAAAACCTACGCTAGGATCGCGTAGAATTCACCTGCTCACTCACTTACTATCGTTCTTTGCACTCTACGCTTGTTCACCCTACTCTTGCCCAAGAGGCGCTCTCAGCAGCTCTGCAGAGCTGCCGCCGCCAAACCCTAGCTTTGGTTAAAGACTTAAACGCTGATACGCTTAGCACGCAAGCCCATCCAGACTTCAGCCCCATTGGCTGGCACCTAGGACACATTGCTTACACCGAATCACTCTGGATTGTCGAACATCTAGCAGGCTTACCGCGATCCTTTCTAGAGTGGGACAAACTGTTTGCTGCCGATGTTCTGCCCAAGGCAGAACGACAGAACTTACCAGTACTGGAAATTCTCTTGGCGTATTTAGAAACAGTCAGAGAACAAACGCTGCTGATTTTATCTTGCAAGGGCTGCAACGAAGCAGAGCAACTGTGGCACTGGCTCATTCAACACGAAAGCCAACACGCAGAAACCATCTCAATGGTTCTGGCCATGCATCGGCTACAGCAAAAAGACGTATCTCTATCTGCTCAGGCCATAGTTTCAAAGAGTTCAAGCACCCCAGAGATGGTATTTGTTGAATCGGGCGATTTTTTTCAAGGGTGCGATGCGCCAGAAGCGATCGACAATGAACGCCCGGCGCATGCCGTATCGACACTGAGCTATTGGATAGATCGCACGCCTGTCACCTGCGCAAAATACCAACAGTTTATAGAGGCGGGTGGCTACCATACAGAGAAATGGTGGTCGCCTGCGGGATGGCAGTGGCAGCAGCAAAAGCAGGCCATAAAACCGCTGTATTGGTCACAAAATGAAAGCTTCAACAATACTTTTGTCTGCGGTGTGAGCTGGTACGAAGCAGAGGCCTACGCCCGATTTGTGGGTAAGCGACTGCCTACAGAGTCTGAATGGGAGAAAGCCGTCAGTGCCAATCTTGGCTGCGAGTACGCGTTTGGAAATGTATGGGAGTGGACAAATTCTTGGTTTGAAAGATATTCAGGGTTCCAGCCGTTTCCTTACAGGGGCTATTCTCAGGTCTATTTTGACGGCGCTCATCGCGTGTTGAAAGGCGGCAGCTGGGCGACACCAAAGTGGGTATGCAGACCTAGTTTTCGCAACTGGTACCACCCGCACAGGCGAGAAATGTTTGCCGGGTTCCGATGTGTACATAACGGATAGCAAAATGAACAACACTTTAAATACTTCAGAAAATATTTCAGAAAATACTTCAGAAAAAAGACTGACGCTCGTCAACTTAATGGCTGCAACAGAAGGAGAAGAAAACGCAGGTCAAGATGTTATTGAGGGTCTGTCGGCATCACCGCAGAAAACATTGCCGCCGAAATACTTTTACGACGTACGAGGCGCTCAGCTGGTTGAACTGATTTGCGAGCTGCCAGAGTATTACCCTACGCGTACAGAGACAGGAATTTTGAAAGAATTTGGTAGCGCGATCGCACACACCACTGGCCCCTGCGAAATCGTCGAACTGGGTAGCGGCAGCTCCACCAAAACCCGTATCCTGCTAAACGCATACCAGGCAGCAGACTATCCCCTGCGCTATCTCCCGATCGACGTTAGCGACACTATGCTAAATGGCACCGCTGACAAGCTGTTAGAGGAGTATTCGGCGCTATCTATTTATGCGATCGCCAGCACCTACGAACCCGCCCTACAAGCGCTCCCACCAAAACAACTTCCTGCCAGGCTCATCGCCTTTCTCGGCAGCACCATCGGCAACCTTTCCCCCAGCGAATGCGATGATTTTTTATCTCGTATTGAAAGCGCAATTCTGCCTGGCGACTACTTCCTACTGGGCCTCGACCTGCAAAAAGAAACCTCAATTTTAGAAGCGGCCTACAACGACACAGAAGGCGTCACAGCCGCCTTTAACCTCAACATGTTGCAGCATCTCAATCAAAAGTTTGACGGCAACTTCAACCTCGACAACTTCGCCCACGCAGCCCAGTACAGCTCACAGGACAACCGAATTGAGATGTATTTGAAAAGCCTGACAAAGCAAACCGTGCAGCTGAAAAAATTGCCCCTAACCGTCGAGTTTGAAAAGGGCGATCGCATCCGCAGCGAAATCTCACGAAAATTCAGCATCTCAGACATAACGCAGCGCCTAGCGGCCCACCAGCTCAACGTGCTTGAAAGCTTCACCGATAAAAAGCAATGGTTTGGGCTATTGCTTTGCCAGCGTGCACTATAAATCCTTCGCATTTATTTAGATATACATGAAGTCATCTTTTCCGTTCAGCGAGCATGAGCCATGCCAATATTCTTGCTATCATTCTCGTGAGCATTTCTTCGCAAAGACCCTGTGGTCGACTCACACCGTTAAGGAGCTTTCATGGCAGACAAGCCAGTGATTTTGACCGTGGACGACGATCCGGCGGTACTTCAATCTATTTCCAGAGACTTGAGAAAACAGTATGGCGACAGATTTCGCATCGTCCGCGCCGACTCAGGCAGCAGCGCGCTAGAAACCACCGAACAGCTAAAGCTACGAGGCGATACGGTTGCTTTGTTCCTCGCCGACCAGCGGATGCCCGGCATGAGCGGCGTAGAATTTTTGGAGCAGGCCAGCGACGTCTTTCCAAAGGCTAAGCGAGCCCTCCTCACCGCCTACGCCGACACCGACGCAGCCATCTCTGCTATCAACGAAGCCCGACTCGACTATTACCTGCTCAAGCCCTGGGACCCGCCAGAGGAAAAGCTCTATCCCGTTTTAGATGACCTCATTCAAGACTGGCAAGCCAACTTCAAGCCAGAATTTAAAGGCGTCAGGGTCATTAGCGATCGCTGGTCTTCCCTCTCTCACGACCTCCGCGACTTTCTCTCACGTAACCAAATTCCCTACCGCTGGCTCGACGTTGAAAGCAGTGAAGAAGCTCAAAAGCTGATCGACTACGCCGATTCGGACAAAAGCAGCGACTGCCTGCCACTGGTCATTACTACCGATGGCAGCAAATTAGTTTCGCCCACCGTCACAGCCCTAGCTCAGCAGCTCGGCCTACAAACCGAAGCCGCTAAACCTTTCTATGACTTGGTCATTATCGGTGGTGGCCCTGCCGGACTCGCCGCAGCGGTATACGGCGCTTCCGAAGGCCTGCACACCGTAATGATCGAAAAAGAAGCACCCGGTGGTCAAGCTGGCACCAGCTCTCGCATTGAAAACTATCTGGGCTTTCCAGTCGGGCTCAGCGGCGACGACCTAGCACGACGAGCGGTCACCCAGGCGAAGCGCTTTGGGGTAGAAATTCTCACCCCTCAAGCAGGCACAAACTTACGCATTGAAGACGACTACCGAATCATCACCCTCTCCGATGGCAAAGAGATCAGCTGTCATGCGCTGATACTGGCGCTAGGCGTATCTTGGCGACGGCTCAACGTACCAGGCGTTGAAAAATTCACCGGGTCAGGCGTTTACTATGGCGCGGCCAAGACAGAAGCACCCGCCTGCCAAGGAGAAGAAGTGTATGTTGTTGGCGGTGCAAACTCCGCCGGGCAAGCAGCCATGTATTTCTCTAAATACGCGAAAAAAGTGAACATGCTAGTGCGCGGCGAGTCTTTGGTAAAGAGTATGTCGCAGTATTTAATCGAGCAGATCGATGGTACAGACAACATTGAGGTAATGCCTTTTCACAGCGTAAAAGAAGCTCAAGGCGATACCCGCTTAGAGACTATTTTGGTAGAAGACTCTCAAACCGGCGAGACCAAATCTTTTGCAACAAACTATTTGTTTATCTTTATCGGGGCGACGCCAAGCACAGAGTGGCTAGGGGAAAGCATCCAGCGAGACGAACGCGGATTTATCTGTACCGGTCCAGATATTAGCGGTGAGCGACCTTGGCCTTTAGAGCGCGATCGCTTCCTCCTCGAAACCGACGTCCCCGGCATTTTTGCAGTCGGCGACGTTCGTCATGGCTCCGTAAAACGCGTCGCTTCTGGTGTGGGCGAAGGCTCTATTTGCGTACAGTTTGTACATCGTCATCTTGCTAACGTTTAAGGCATTCAAGCCGTACGCCTCACAAAAAATACGGACAGAAAACACATGCAAAATTACTATCTCGCGCAGATTAACGTTGCTCGAATGAAAGCACCTTTGGATGACCCGATTATGGCTGAGTTCAAAACAGCGATCGATGAAGTTAATGCGATCGCAGAAAGCAGTCCTGGCTTTGTATGGCGACTGCAAGACGAAGACGGCGATGCCACCAACATTCGCGCCTACGATGATCCCAAAATACTCGTCAATATGTCCGCGTGGGAAAGCGCACCACAGCTGCAAACCTACGTGTACAACAGCCTACACAAAGACTTTTTCATCCGCCGTCGTCAGTGGTTCGAGAAATACGAAGGTCAGCACTTTGGCATGTGGTGGGTGCCTGTCGGCCAGTTTCCAACGGCTGCTGAAGGGAGAGAGCGAATAGAGTACCTAACACTTCACGGCGAGTCTGCCAAATGTTTTACCTTCAAGCAGCTCCACGCCGCACCATTACCAAAAGTTCACTCTGCCTGATAGAGGAGATCAGTCATGAGTCATTGGCTAAAATACCTGCTGCTAGTCGAAATATCACGTACCGCATACAATGACGGCAGAGGTTCTCGGCCAGGCAAAATGTCATGACAGAAACTAGACAAATTGGGTTCCAGCCTTGTAAAACGGCAATCGAGCTGCCCAAGGATGCGATCGCTGACATTTGTAACCGGTGGAAGATTGAAGAGTTCTATCTTTTTGGTTCTATATTGAGAAGTGACTTCCACGATGACAGTGATGTGGATATTATGGTCACTTTCTCTCCAGAAGCTCACTGGGGATGGGAGATTGTCGATATCAAAGACGAGCTAGAAGCACTTTTCGATCGGAAAGTAGACTTTATGACAAAAGCGGCTATTGAAGAAAGCCACAATTGGATCCGACGTAAAGAGATTTTAGGCTCAGCGGAGCTAGTATATGTATCGTGATCAAGCTTCATTAGAAGATATCTACAGAGCAGGTCAAAACTGTCTAAGCTTCGCGAAAAATTTAACGCAATCAGCCTTGAAATCAGATGAGGTGCGCTTATCTGCGATCGCCTATCAAATCTTGATTATTGGAGAGGCCACAACGAGGCTATCGGATGAGATTAGAGAAAGTCATCTAGAAGTGCCATAGAGAAGAATGGTCGGAATGAGAAATATAATGGCGCATCAGTATGATGACATTGACATCAAGATACTTTGGAAAGTTTTACAACAAAGCATTCCTGAAATGCTGACCAAAATCAAACCGTTGCTATGAAAGGTATGCATTCTCTATGCTTTGTTCAGAATCGCTAGCGCAAATGAAGCCATTTGATAAGCTGCCGCCTGAGCGGCTTGATTGGATATGCGATCGCGCCGAACCCATCCACCTAGGAGCCGGTGAAGTTCTGGTGAGCCAGGGCGACACCACCCTCGGATTCTTCATCCAAGTGAGCGGCAAAATCACCGTGACTCAGCATACCAACGACGCAGATATGCCTGTTGGCCATCATGAGAGTCCCTCATTTTTTGGTGAAGTTCAAGTTCTCACCGAAGACATTGTGCCGGTCACCCTCACTGCCGATACTGATACCGAACTCTATCGTTTAGACTGTCCAGATTTTCTGGATCTGGTTCACAGCTGCCGAGAGTTTGAAAAAGATATTTTTCGCACCGTGGGACAGCGATTACGAGGGCTAGAGTCTTTTATTCGTACTCGCGAGAAGATGGCCGCCCTTGGAACGCTCTCAGCTGGGCTCGCACATGAACTCAACAATCCTGCTGCCGCCCTGGTACGGGTCATGAAAGACATTAAGCCTGCCATGCTAGAGCTACAGCGAATGAACTTAGTATATGGTCAAAGGCAGCCAGACGAAGCGCACACGCAGCAGTGGACAGATGCGAGAGATAGCGGATTTGCAGCGATCGCCCAGCCAGACAACGACCCACTTGCCCAGAGCGATCGCGAAGACGCTCTCACCGACTGGCTAGAAGCCTATGGCGTAGAAGACGCATGGAAGCTTGCCGAACCCTTAGCCGCTGGAAAAATAGAACCCCAAACACTCGACACCCTGATCAACCGCTGGCGTAACGACAGCACCGAAATGAGAGACATGGGCATCCGCTGGCTAGCCCTCTCATTTGACGTCATGGGCATGATTCACAACGGCTTCGACGGCGCTCAACGGATCTCGGCGTTGGTCACCTCTATGAAGTCATACTCATATATGGACCAAGCCGCACAACAGCAAGTCGATATTCACGATGGCATAGAAAATACGCTGCGTTTGCTGGCCTTCAAGCTCAAAGATGGCATCACAGTAGAGCGAAAGTACAACAAAGATATGCCAAAGCTAATGGCCTTTGGTAGCGAGCTTAACCAGGTATGGACCAACCTACTCGACAATGCTATTGACGCCCTCAACGAAGGCGTGCCAAATGACGAACCCCCGCAGATTACGATTCGCACCTGTCAGAAAAACGCGAGCCTAGTTGTAGAGATAGAAGACAATGGGGCAGGGATTCCACCTGAGGTAAAAAATCGGATCCTGGAACCTTTTTTCACCACAAAGCCAATGGGTAAAGGATCAGGACTTGGTTTAGACGTCGTTCGCCGAATTGTGCAAAATCGCCATCAGGGAGCCTTGCTAGTAGAGTCTCGACCTGGAAAGACCTGTTTTTCTGTACGTTTGCCGTTGGCGGCTACGCAAACATCTACGACCTAATTCCTACCGAAAGCCAAGAACAGCTTCAGCTTATTCAGCCCCTTGTAGGTCTGCGGCTGCTTTGGGGAACTCTATTCAGTGATCTTGATGTGTCTTCTTGACGATCGAGATGCTGTTTGTCGAGATTCTTCCTCAAGAGTCTGTAGCCATGACCTCTTATAGAACAGATAAAACGAGTCGAGTTGTCTTAGCACTTTTTGTTGCCTATACCTTGGGTTACGGCGTTGCCAGAAACAGTACGCTACAGCTGATTGATAGGAGAGAAGCCGGTAGCAACAAGCAATATGTTGTAAAAACCGGCACCACATCGGCCAGCGGCTGGGAATCCGCGCTCTTTTGGCCTGCTATCAAGCTAGAAGAAACGACGAGAAGTATTGTGAAAGAAATCAGCGGCTATTTCTAGCCGCTGGCTCAGCCATTTTCTGTTCACTGCCCTTACAAGAGACAATCGCTAGGCTATGGGGCCAAAACTATGGCCAAATTAGGTATATTTTGTAACCTATTTTGAGCCGTCAGAGCTGATAGAGTGACATCCAAATAGATCCGCAGGTTCGCCTAGTCTATTTTCTGTGATGATTCATGCACTTAATCTCTGCACCCGAGGAGCCCTGATATGTCCCCCCGCCAACCGATTCAACTTTCCAGACGTCAGGTAATGCGTGGACTGCTGGCAACAACAGCGTTTGGTGCGGCGGTTAAGCTAAGCGGCTGTTCTCCTAATAATACAGAAGGAACGACGACGAGCGCAGATGGCGCTGACGGCGGTGAGGTGGTGGTGGGCTTTGTGTATGTCGGGCCAAAAGATGACTTTGGCTACAACCAAGCCCATGCAGAAGGGGCACAGGCCATGGCAGCCGTGCCGGGTATCAAAATTATTGAAGAGGCCAGCGTACCCGAAACATCAGCCGTGCTAGAAACCATGCGCAGCATGATTGAAATTGACGGGGCGAGCGTGATATTTCCCACCTCGTTTGGTTATTTTGACCCATACATGCTGGAGCTAGCAGCAGAGTTTCCAGAGGTACAGTTCTTCCACGCGGGCGGGCTGTACGAGGAGGGCGTGCACCCAGACAACGTCGGCAGCTACTTTGGCTACATTGACGAAGCGCAGTATGTGGCGGGCATTGTGGCCGGGCACACCTCAGAAACAGGTAAATTGGGCTTTGTCGCGGCCATTCCTATTCCGCAGGTGCTGCGCAATATCAACAGCTTCACCCTAGGGGCAAAGTCAATCAATCCAGATATCACAACCCAGGTGGTATTTACCGGTGGCTGGGCAGAACCTGTAAAGGAAGCTGAGGCGGTCAATAGTATGGCGGACCAAGGCATAGATATTGTGACGTGCCATGTGGATAGTCCCAAAGTTGTGATGGAAACCGCCGAGAAACGCGGCCTGTATTCGGTGGGATACCATGCCAATCAGGCACCGCTAGCTCCGGAGGGCTACTTGACCGGGGCTGAGTGGGATTGGGTGAGCATTTACACCTTCCTCGGGGAGCAGTTTGTGGCAGGTAAGTCTGTCATGGCAGGCGATATTGACCACGTGTTTCGAGGCGGGCTTTCGGAGAAATTCTGTAAGCTCTCTCCTTACGGGCCAGCGGTAAGTGACGAGGCAAAGGCCGATGCTGAAGCGGCGAGAACAGCTTTGGAAAAAGGCGAACTGGTGATTTATAACGGTGAGCTGAAAGATAACAAAGGCGCTGTTGTACTGGCCGCTGAGGAGAAGTACGAGCAGCAGAATATTGAGCTAGAGAAAATGGACTGGCTGATTGAGGGTGTGCAAGGCAGCACAGGCAGCTAGTGGCAGGTTCTTCTGGGCAACGTCCTATGCCAGAGACGAAGGTTTTTCCACCGACTTTGCCACCTGCCTTGCCGCCAAGGAAACGCGAGCCACTCGCTTGGCGACGACCGTTGGAAGCTGTTTTGTTGCCGACGGCGGCACTGGTAGTAGCGCTCATTATTTTTGGCGGATTCTGTGCGCTAGCAGGTGCAAATCCGCTGGGCGTGTACGGATCTATTTATAAGGCAGCCTTTGGTAGCTGGAGTGCGTGGCAAAATACGCTGATTCGAGCAGCGCCGCTGATGCTGACAGCGCTATGCACGGCTCTGCCAGCTCGCTTAGGGCTAGTGATTATTGGCAACGAGGGGGCGCTAGTCATGGGTGGCCTTGGGGCGATGCTGGTGGGATTGAACCTGGGCACGGCTGTGCCGCCTGTGGTCGCGCAGCTAGCAATGGCGGGTGCGGGGATGGCAGCCGGTGGGCTATGGATTATGCTGGCTGGGGCGCTGCGGCACTACCGGGGCGTGAATGAAACAATTAGCAGTTTGCTGCTCAACTATATTGCGATCGCATTCCTAAAGCATCTCGTAGAAGGCCCACTGCGGGACAATAGCTTTGTCACCAAAGCCTCCTCTGCCGAACTCAATCCGGCCAATTGGCTCGGCGTGCTGCCGGGCACTCGCATTCACTTTGGCCTGCTGTACGGTCTTGTTGTTTGCGTGCTGGCCTACTTCCTGATTCAGCGAACGACGTTTGGCTTTGCAACTCGAACGACTGGGGGAAATATTCGCGCCGCTAAGATTGCAGGTTTACCCGTGGGCAAGCTGACGCTGGCGATTTGCTTTTTGGGCGGGTCAGCGGCGGGGCTCGCTGGGATGGTGGAAGTAGCGGCAGTGCAAAAGCGCGTGAATGAGTCACTGGTATCGAACTATGGCTATGCGGGGATTTTGGTGGCGTTTGTATCGCGACACAATCCGCTGGCGACGGTGCTGGTGGCGATGCTGCTAGGTGGGATTTTGGCAAGCGGCGGAATTTTGCAGCGATCGCACAATCTCCCCGATGCAACAGTGTTGGTGTTCCAGGGAATTGTTTTCCTCTGCGTGCTATTCAGCGATTCCCTGTACGGCAAGCTTCCGTGGTTTCAAGAAAAAATGATCGATGAATAAGACATTAGGAACATAATAATGGCCACAGAATCTCTCGGGCTTTGGGGAATTCCGCTGGGCATTGCAGCAGGCGTCCTACGCGGCAGCGCGCCCTTTCTCTTTGTCAGCCTAGGTGAATGCATCACCGAGAAAAGCGGCAAAATCAACCTAGGTCTAGAAGGCACGCTGCTCATGGGCGCAATGTCCGCCTACGGCGTGTCTTACCTCAGCGCGCCTAGCATCGGAACATTCTGGGCCCCGTGGCTAGGTGTTTTGGCCGCAGGCTTTGCCGGGATGGCGCTTGGCGCAGTGCACGGCTGGCTATCGCAGCAGCCTCGGGTAAATGATGTAGCCACCGGCATTGCGATGATTATTTTTGGCAGTGGGCTTGCTTTTTTTCTAGGAAAGCCGTTTATTCAGCCGCAGGCTCCGCAGCTAGTAACGTTTGACTGGGGAGCGTGGAGCGATGTATCGCAGGTGCAGGCGGCGCTGAAGGTGAGTCCGCTATTTTTGTTGGGAATTGCGATCGCACCCTTACTCAGCTGGTTCTTTCGCGCTACCCGCTGGGGCCTTTACGTACGCGCAGTCGGCGACAGCCCACAGGCAGCACTCGCCATGGGCATCTCTCCTTTTCGGGTGCGCATGCTCAGCATTATGGCCGGCAGCTTTTTAGCCGGTATTGGCGGCGCTTGTCTCTCTTTGTACTATCCGGGCGTATGGACTGAACGCATTTCGAGCGGGCAGGGGCTCATGGCTGTAGCACTGGTAATTTTTGCCCGGTGGAACCCGATTCAGTGCCTGTGGGCTTCCATGCTATTTGGCGGCGCGCAGGCCATCGGCCCAGCGTTTCAGTCTGTTGGCATAGAGTCCTACTACTATCTGTTCAACGCCGCACCGTACATTCTTACACTGCTGATTATGATTGTGACCTGCTCCCCACAGCGAACGCTAGCAGGCTCGCCAGGAGCCCTGGGAAAAGAAGATTAAACAGACAACAGCGACAGCCTTAAAACAATGTTAAAACAATGACAGGAACCAAACCCAAAACGCTCAAGCTAGCGGTAAACGGCACGCTAATGCAAGGGCTAGCGCTGTGCCCAAATCTGTTGAATGTAGGCGCTACATTTGAACGGGAGACACGTACCACCCCCAACTACCGAATCTGGACGATAGATGACAACTATCCCGCCATGCTAAAGGTAAAAACCGGCGGCGTGGCGATAGCAGTAGAAGTATGGCAGGTGCCGTTAGCGGGATTGGGCATTGTGCTCTCTCAAGAGCCCCCCGGCTTAGCCATAGGAAAAGTAACGCTAGCAAACGGCGAAGCAGTGCTAGGCGTAATCGGTGAGCCGCTAACGGTAGAAGGGAAAAAAGAGATTACAGAATTTGGGGGATGGCGAGCTTACCAGGCAAGCCTATAAAAACAAAGACAAGCCGTACAAATCCAAGGCAGACCAAGTCTAAGACTACTCTCCCTGCCCGGACTTATTGTTTTTTAGCCCTATTGCTCTATTAGCCACTGTTTCGGGCTGAAGCGGCGAGAGAATGACATAGCCCGTATCAGTGATAATGACAGCCCGCGTTCGCCGCCCGTAGGTAGCATCCACTAGCTGGCTCACATTTCGCGTATCTGTGATGATGCGCTTAATTGGCGCAGACTCAGGACTCACAATCGCAATCACCCTATCTGCCGAAACAATGTTGCCGAATCCAATATTAATCAATTAGCTTTCTCCTTAATTGTATCGTCTTAGGATCGACAACTAAATAGAAGTCGCATTTAGAAATCGGTAGGTTTTGGCTAACGCCTATGGCGACGCAAGCGAACGACTACGCTCAGCCATCGACAGTTACCGAAACCGCGCCCTGAGCGTAGTCGTTGGCATAGTCTGCCGCAGGCATAGGGCAGCTAGCCAATCGATCTATTTATTAAATCCTTGGTCCTTAATCGTTATTCAAAGCCTTTATCCTTCTGGTGGTGGTCCTGGTGGTCTACCGTTTGCGCCGCCGGGCGGCGGTCCCTCTGGTCTGCCTTCTGGCCTGCCTTCCGGTCCACCCTCTGGTCTACCAGGTCTGTCGGTAGCGGCTGTAGCGTCGCACAGTTCTCCTTCGCCGTCCCCATCAAACCTGCACCCTGTCTCCCCTTTGAAGCAGCCGACGATTGCATTGCTTCCAGGCGTCCCTACGTGGTAGTGATAGCCGCGCACCTCATCGTACTGACCACCACACTGATCTAGCCCAGTGGCTTCATTGCCCTGCTCGTCTGTCCGGGCATATAGGCCATAGCCGTCGAGCATGTAGCCAATTAGAGGCGCATGGCCATCGCCTTGAGCGACTTCGGTGGTACAGCCAGTGTGAGCATGATAGTGATAGCCCTCATTGAGATTCACATGTCCACCACAGTCATCAAAAGGCGCTAACGTATAGGCACCCAGAATTGCTTCAGTCGGCGCAGGTGGATCAAAATTTACCCCATTGAAAGCAACACCAATAGCACCACGACCCAATTGGCTAGGCGTCTCCTGCTCTACCGCACTGATCGGCACCACATAGGTTGTAGTCAGGTCATCTTCCACATAGGCGAGTAGGCACTGCACGCAGTAGTTGTTGTAGGCCTCGTCCACATCTGGGCGGGCCGCTGCGGCACAGGCTGCGGCTGAGCCCGTCACCCGAATAGAGCCATCCTCCTCGTAGAGCTTCCACCCGTCGTCGCTGTAAAAGGTGTCTAAATTTTCAACAAAAGCACCGTCTACGTCATTCATCTGGCCGTCTTCTGGCCAGATGCCACCCGCTTCCGCTGAGTCGGCGATTGTCTCTGGGCACCAGGGGCCCGCTTCATGATCCACCGGAATGGAGGCGACTGTAAACCGGTAGCAGGTTGTTTCGGTACCACCTGATAGCGTACAGGGTTCTTGTGTAATATCACTGGCCAAACCCGCTTCTAGGAACAAAGTGGGGTCGATATCCATCGCATCACCAGCAACCGCCGCAGAAGTGTCAGCCGCAGAGTCAGTCACAGAAGTGTCAGCCGGAGCTTCAACTTGTTCTCCAGCGGTTTCCTCTATTTCATCACAGCCCAAAGCCAGAAATGAGATAATAACCAAACCCAAAAGAGAGAGTTTGCGTCTACGTTTTACGGGCAAAAGAAAAGCCTCCTCACACAGTAGTTAAGTGCTAATAGCCAAATGCTAAGAACAGAGCCTGTATATCAGCATTTGTATTAGAAATCGCACGTTACATAGCTTATAGACACGCCATCGCTGCATTTAGTCGAATAATTCGATAAATGGTAACGATATTGACACTATAAGGAACTTAGTGGCTTGTCATGTGCCAATTAGCTAGGGCAAACTAGCCAAAGGTCATGTGCTTAATGGCTAATATTTGTTCATAACAATAGTGGGCGACGTTTCGCTTGCTAGGGTTAGATGTGATCAGGTTTTTGACCAATGCCCCAACAACCGAACCTGCTATATCAGCGCTACCGCTCCATTGCACTCGTGGTGTATACCGCCGTGCTAGGGGCGGGAGTCGTCGATTGGCTCTATGGTGGCATTGGTCCGAGGGCGCTGGTTGGTGGCCCTAGGAATGAGACCCTGCGCTTTTTGCTTTTTGGGGTGGCGGTGTTGGTTTTAGTCGGCCTTGAGCTAAAGGGTGCAGGCAAAGCTAGCTTTGAGAACGTTAACAAAGTTGAGCTGTCACCATTCGTTGCCCGGCTGTTCTTCTTTTTGGTCGCTTGCGCGGTCACCGATCTCAACTACTCACAAATTCTGTTTTTACCCATTCTTTTGTATAGCTACCTGGCAGTTAGCAAACGCTTAAGCTTTTTTATTGCTTTTGTGGGTGTCGCCACGCTCTTTGGCCTCAACACGACTCGAATCGATTTTATGAAGCCGCCACCGCCGCCCCTTTTAGCCGATGGGCTGGCTCGCCCAAGGCCGGCCACAGGAGCAACTCAAGGCGGTAGCCTAATTGACAGAAGCATGGGCTCACTGATCACACTGCTGTTTACACTGCTGTTAGCTAGAGCGCTGTCACAGGCCACTCAAGCACAGCAAAAGCTCTCCGGATTGCTGTCTTCTTTAGAAGCCTCTCATGTTCAGCTCAAGCAATACTCCAACCAAGTAGCAGACTTAGCAGCCACAGAAGAGCGCAATCGTTTGGCCCGTGACATTCACGATAGCTTGGGCCATCACTTAGCGGCAATCAACATTCAGCTAGAAAAAGCCAACGCCTACAAACAGCGCGACCCAAACCGCGCCTACGAAGCGGTCAATCACGCTCAGCGAACGGTACAAGACGCCTTAAAAGATGTGCGTGAGTCGGTGGCTAGCCTGCGTCAAGAAAGGGGCTCATTCTCCTTTAAGGAATCTCTGAAAGAACTTATCACTCGGATGAACCACAGTGAGCTATGCATCACGCTTGAGCAAACGGGAGACTGCTCGCACTACAGCAGGCTGAAGCTCATGACGCTGTATCGGGTCGTGCAAGAGGGCCTCACAAATGTACATAAGCACGCGCACGCTAGCCAGGTGAATATCGTTATTAGCTTTGGCCCTCAGGCTGCTCATCTTAAGCTGACTGACAATGGTACTGGCTTTGACACCACCGCTTGGAAAACAAAAACTCAACAGCCCATCGCCCAAGGTCTGACCGGCTTGCAAGAAAGAGTCAGCTTAGTTGGCGGCACCCTCAGCGTTGAAAGCCACACGCAGGGTACAGCAGTAAAGCAGGGAACAGCAGTAAAACAAGGAACAGTGTTAACCAGCATGATTCCTCAGACAGTTTCGATAGAACGTCCGTCCTCGGAAACACTGACATGAATACAACAATTCGCATACTGCTTGTAGACGACCAGTACCTCGTTCGAGAAGGGATTGCGTCTTTGCTAGAACTAGAAAATACCGTAGAAGTAGTGGGGATGGCAGAGAATGGCAAAGATGCGATCGCCCAGGCACTCAAGCTCAAGCCCAACATTATTCTCATGGATGTGAGAATGCCAGAAATGAACGGCGTAGAAGCCACCGCCAAAATAAAACAGGCGCTCCCCGCCTGCCAAATCATCATGCTCACCACTTTTGATGACGAAGAATTTATCGTACAGTCACTTCTAGCAGGAGCCTGCGGCTACCTGATGAAAGACATTCCACCAAAAGACTTGGCGCAAGCCATAAAGTTGGCGCACACCGGTATGTTTCAGCTGGCACCAGAGGTAGCAGGCAAGCTAATTGGCACCCTTAAAAACAAATCTGCAAGTGCTAGTCCACAGCCGCAAATAGAGACATCACTCACGACAAGAGAACTGGAGGTACTAAAACTTCTGGCCAAAGGAAAAACAAACAGAGAGATTGCCAAAACGTTCAACTTGAGCGAAGGGACCGTTAAGAACCACGTGTCTAATATTTTGATGCGATTGGAATTGCGCGATCGCACCCAAGCCGCCGTCTACGCCGTAGAAAACGGGCTGAGCTAGCACCTTACGGATTGCGCTCTACTTAGCCGTTATCAAATAGGCCGACATCAAATAACCCATCGTCAAAGCGAGTCAGCCAACCTTTTTCTCGGGCGCTTCTTTAAGCGCGACCGCCAGCCAATCGTAAACCTGATCGAGCTGATTGACCGTTAGCAATTCATACTGCCACAGTGCGATTGGCAGCAAATACAAATCTTTTTCAATAAACCTAATCACTTTCTCTAGCAGCAGCTTAGAGATTGAGAACTCCTCTTGCAAGTACTGAAGAAACTGGCGGTGAATGTCATGTCTCATAGTCGTCATCTCTCTTGTGAGTGTGTTCTGTGAATATGTTCTGTGAGTGTGTTCTATGAATATTTTTTAGAGCCCACTGATAGCGCGTTCGAGTTCAACAATGGACTGGTTGTAGGCCGTTATCGCTTGAGCCTGTGTGCTTTGGGCATCTGTCAAGTCGCTTTGGGCCGTTAGCACTTCTAGCTGAATGCCGACCCCCGCTTGAAAGCGTAGCCGAGCAAGCTCCAAGCCTTCTTCAGCAGAGACAACACCGACCTCAGCTGCCGCAATTTGTTCTGATTCTGATTGAACGCTGAGGTAGGCAGTTTCTATCGCTAGGCGAATTTGGTCTTGTTGATCGGCTAGCTCACTGACGGCGATGGTCTCTGCTGCATTGGCCTGTTCAGCTTGCGCTCGTGCCACACCGCCGTCATAAAGCGTCCAGCTCATATCCAAACTAATGCTGAGGCCATCTTGCCAGCTGTTGACCGAGCTAGTGGTGCTAATCAAGCTGTTGGAAAAATCGTATCCGGTCGACAGGCTAAGCTCTGGGGAGAGTTCAGCAAGGGCTAATCTAGCGGTGTTTTGTTGAATGGTTTGCTCCAGCCGCTGCTGTGATAGTTCTGCCCTGGTGCGATAAGCCTGCTCAAGGGTTTCTTCTAGGCTCAAGGACCAGACAGGTCGACGGGCGATCGCCTCTACAGACAGCACTTCTGTTGTTTCGCCAATCCCTAAAATCTGGGCCAAGCTCCTCTGTGCGATCGCCTGATCATTCTGAGCACTCAATAGGCTCACTTGGTCATCTGCAAGCTGAGTCTGCGCCTGCAAGCTATCGTAGCGAGTACCGGCACCCACCTCCTCTCTCAGTTCGGTATCTCGGAGATTTCGTTCAGAATTAGCGACCGCAGCCTGACTAATGCGCACCGTTTCAACGGCATTTTGCAGCTCATAGTACAGCGTAGCGATATCCAGCCGAACCGTTTGTCGAGTAATTTGCAAGTTAAGCTCACTCACCTGCAGCTCAGCCGACGAAATATTCACAGCCGCCTCTCGACGACCAAAGTCTAAAAGTGTATAGCTCAAGTCAATGCCACCATCTAGGCTATCGCTATCGTCACTGTCACTAAGAATCGGAAATGAATAATCTCCACCAGCCGAAACTGTGACCGTTGGCTGATAGTCTGCCTGCTGTTCTCGCAGCGCCGCCTCAGCCTGACGAATAGAAATTACCGCTTGTTCAATATCACGATTAGACTGGTCGGCAATTTGAAAAGCCTGTTCTAACGTGATCGCAGTAGGCAAATCTGCTTGAGAAATCAGATCAGAAACGACAACAGACTGTGAGGAGGCATTCTCCCAATCGCCAGTACGCTCAGATGCGAAAGCAGGCGATATCAATGAACAGAAAATAGCTGCACCAATGAGCAATCGGTATCTCATTAGGGCTCTCGAAAATACATACATAAGCCAGCAACCGGCAGGTAGATAGGTAAAGTAGAATAAGCACTATGAAAGACTGTTGCTAACCGCAAAAAGATACTGAAAAAACACTGGGAAAATACCGAGCACTAAATACCTAACCCTGGCTCAGGTGTCATAGTTCCCTCTGACAGGTACTGTAGCAGCTGTCGATTTTGTTCTACCGATAGTATCGCCAGCACACGCTGAAAAGATTCTCGAAAAACCGCGTCAACAGCAGCCTGCTGATAAGGTGAAAGGTCAATATTAATATCTTCAAAAGTCCAGGTTTCATTCCCGGTCGCATCAGAAATGGTGCTCTGAGAAGACCGCCATTGACTATACTGACGCTCTGTCAGAATGACGTGCAGCCGTTGTTCTAACAATGCATCAATCTCAATAATCTGGCGAGTTTGTACCTCGTCTAGATTCAGCACTTGCAGCCATTCGGGCAGCTGCGTATCAGTAGATATCTGTGACGACTGAGCGGCGATAATAGCAGAAGAGTTGGTAGTACTTGCTTCTATTGCAGGTAAGGCAACCGTCATACTGATACAAGTACAAAGGCCAATATACGCTGTTGTCATTAAAACTTTTCTGAAAGATTGCATACTATCTTCCCCTAAAAAACAATATCCATACGTTCGCACACTTGCTACAAAAGCGATATTCAGTAAGCGAATATTAGAAGAATTATCCGTAAAGAGAATCAGCGAAAAGTCACGTTATCAAGCGAAAAATCCGCAAAAAGTCATATCCATGCATCCGTCAAACGTCATGGGTCATCCGTGTTGAAATTTGTAGCAGCGCGCAGCAAACGTCATGCACGACAATTCGCACGGCAATGATGAGGATTCCTGCGTGGGCTACATATTTTGAGTATTAAGTAACCGCGTGAAACCGCTAAACTTAAAAGCCCATGCCTACTAAGTCGTTCTTCATGACTGCCCACCATGACCAAACCGCTTCTGCCTCCTGGTAACTTCGGTCTCCCCTTCATCGGCGAGACGCTCAAGTTTTTCACAGACCCCGACTTTGCCCGCAAACGCCACGCCGAATTCGGCCCCGTTTTCAAGACCCGCTTACTCGGTAGCCCCACTGTCTTCGTCAAGGGACCCGAAGGCAACCGCTTTATCCTCACTAACGAAAACGAGTACTTTCGGGTGAGCTGGCCGCCCAGCGTCAAAAAACTGTTGGGCCCTCTATCACTGGCACTACAGTCTGGCCATGTTCACACAGCGCGGCGGAAGCTACTGGTACAGGCCTTTCAGCCACGGGCTTTGTCAGGATACATCCCTGCAATGGAGGAGATTAGCGATCGCTATTTCCAATCCTGGCTCACCCAAACAGAACTCACCTGGTACCCTCAGCTGCGCGACTACACGCTCGATATCGCCTGCAAACTACTCATCGGCCTCGACAACGGCTCCGAAACCAAGCTAGGTGCGCTATTTGAAACCTGGTGCGCAGGTCTATTTAGCCTGCCAGTCAACCTACCTTGGACAGCTTTTGGCAAGGCATGGCGCAGCCGAGAGCAGCTGTTGAACGAAATTGAACAGCTCATACGAAACCGCCAAATTCTGCTGCAAGCCAACCCCGAACGACCAGAGACAGATGCGCTAGATATTATGCTGAACGCACGCGATGAAGACACCGGGGAGAGATTAAGCATTGAAGAACTGAAGGATCAGGTGCTGCTGCTACTGTTTGCTGGGCACGAGACCTTGACCTCTGCGATCGCTAGCTTCTGCCTCCTCATGGCCCAAAACCCCGCAGCCATGACCAAAGCCCGCACAGAACAATCACAGTTTGCCAGCCAACCGCTCTCACTAGCACTGTTCAAAGAAATGTCCTACCTCGACCAGGTCATCAAAGAAGTCATGCGGCTAGTACCGCCCGTAGGCGGCGGCTTCAGGGAAGTGCTGAGCGACTGCGAATACGGCGGCTTTAGCATTCCAAAAGGCTGGTCTGCCCTCTACCAAATCAACTCCACCCACAGTGATAGCGACGTCTTCCCCAATCCCAAAGACTTTGACCCAGACCGCTTTGCACCAACAGCAGAAAAGCTCAAACCTTTCAGCCACGTTCCCTTCGGTGGCGGCTTACGCGAATGCATCGGCAAAGAATTCGCCCGGCTAGAAATGAAAGTGTTTGCCGCTCGGCTGCTGCGCGAGTATCAATGGACGCTGTTGCCAGATCAGGACTTGAGCATGGCAATTGTGCCTACGCCCAAGCCTCGCGGCGGGCTGAAGGTACGCTTCGAGCAACGAACAAATTCTGAGATTCGCTTCAAGCAGCGAACAAGCTCCTAGTCTCCAGCCTCTGTCAAGTGCCGATTGGCAGGGTTCATTTATGACCTTTGCAAGATTTCAAAGTCAAATTTGTACGATACGGTAGCTGCATAAAAATTAATCACTACAAAAATAAAATAGACGCTAGGTCAGCTGTGGCTATAGCTCTATCAGAATTCTGTTGTATGTGTCACAAACTACAGTGGACCATTCATGTTTTTATATAATCAAAAGCCGCGAGGGCAACGGTTCATTGACTAACAACAGGACTGACAGCGAGGCTGACAACAGATTTGATCGCGTTTTGTTTCAATTTTCTCTTCATCAGCGCAGACTAAGCCCTACTTCCATGCAATGCAATGCACACCGTAGTATGCCACGCAGTATCCTTCAAGTTTGGCTACTGCCCCTACTTTTGACCGCCAGCTGCGGTACGCTACCAGCAAGCGAAGCCCAGTCAGGACCAGGCGGTGGGCAAGGTGGGCCGGGCGGCGACCGGAATGGACCAGTCGCGGTACAAACGGCCACGGCAGAAACCGGCACTCTCAATGGATTGCTGACCTACACGGGCACCACTCGGCCCGCACAGCAGGTTGCATTGCGATCGCAGGTATCCGGCGAAGTCATTCAGCTGTCAGCCGATGTCGGCGACCCAGTTGATCGCGGTATGCTGCTTGCCCAGCTCGACGGCGATCTGCAAACCACTGACCTCAACCAAGCCCAAGCCGAACTCGCCACCAGACGAGCCCAAACTGTACAGGCCGAAGTCTCGATCGCGGATGCACAGGCGTCTGTCGTGCAGGCCCAGGCGACCCTCGACCAAGCGCGAATCGATGCACAAAGGCTGCGATCGCTCGCCAACGAAGGTGCCATCTCTCTTCAGCAGGCCGAAGCCGCAGAACTCGCCGCCACTAACGCGCAGCAGGCCCTTCTCTCCGCCCAAGCTCAGGTTGCGGCACAAAGGCAAGCGATCGCTTCCGCTACCAACCAAATCGACGCGCAGCAGGCCGTTGTCGCCCAAAGCCAAAGGCAGCTTTCCTACGCCGATTTGCGATCGCCGCTCACAGGCGTTGTTCTCTCCAGACTGGTTGACCCCGGCGACTTTGTTCAGTCGGGCGCGACAGTTCTAGAGCTGGGCGACCTCAGTACGCTAGAAGTCACCGTACAGGTTTCCGAGCTTGATATTGCGCAGCTCAGCATAGGGCAAGCCGCCCGAGTTGAACTCGATGCCTTTCCTGGAGAAGGCAGCCTACCTGGGCGAATTGAACAAATTGCTCCTGTGGCAGATGGCGTTTCGCGTCTGATTCCCGTGCAGGTCACGCTGCCTAGCCCCGATGTCCGCATTGGCAGTGGGCTACTAGCACGAGTCACCTTTGCACCAGAGCAAAGAGGCGCTCAAATCCCAGTTGTTGTACCCGTAAGCGCTTTAGAAGTTGGCGAAGACGAGAGTACGGTGTTTGTGATTGAAGGGAGCGGTGAGCAGGCAAAGGCGATCGCTCGCCCGGTAAGAACAGGGGCGCGCAATCAAGATCGGGTAGAAATTCTCTCGGGGTTAGCCGCTGACGATGCTTTTGTTGTGCAGAGCGATCGCCCGCTAGATTCAGGCCAGGCCGTACGCCTCAGCATTTTGTCTGAACAGGGCTCCTGACAAAACAACAAACCATGCGCCATTCCTAATAACAGACCCGCAGTTATAAACAGGCCACCCAAAGCGAGAACTAAAAAATGGCACAGCCCACTGCTCCAGCGAATACCGATGCAAATATAGGCAATAATTCTCTTCCAGGTAGTAACGGCAGGGCGAACAACAGTACAAATAACAGTGCGGCAAGTAACAGTGCGGTAAGTAACAGTAGTGCAAGTAATACTACAAACGGTCTTAGCTTAAGTACCCTCGCTATTCGGCGACACATCGCCACGCTAGTACTCACAGTCGCGATAATCGTGCTGGGTATATTTTTCGTCCAACAGATCCCGGTCGATCTGCTACCTTCAATCACCTACCCTCGCATCGGTGTAAGAGCCGATGCACCAGGCGTCTCACCAGAGGTTGCCGTTGATGAAGTCACGCGCCCGCTAGAAGAAGCCCTAGCCGCCACAGAAGGCGTTGTTCAAGTCGTTTCACAAACCCGCGAAGGGCGCATCAGTCTAGACCTTTACTTTCAGCCCGGTGGCGATATCGACCAGGCATTAAACGACACTACAGCTACCCTCAACCATGCGCGCAACAGCCTTCCCGATACCATTGGTCAACCCCGCTTATTCAAGTTCGATCCGTCACAGCTACCCGTGTATGAAACTGCCCTCACATCTCCCTCATTACAGGGCGTCGCGCTAAGAGTCTTCGCTGATCAAGAGCTAGCTCGCGAACTCATCACGGTGCCTGGCGTAGCAAGTATCGATGTCTCCGGCGGCGTGCAAGAAGAAATTCGCATCAATCTCGATCCATCCAGACTACAGGCGTTAGGTCTTGGCCTTTCAGATGTTCTAGACGCCCTTTCCGAACGAAATTTAGATACCTCCGGCGGACGCATTCAGGGCCCCGATAGCGAGCCCCTAACCCGTGTAGCCGGGCGATTTCAGCAAGCAGACGAAATCCGCAATTTGATCTTCGAAATCGACGGTGGCTCTACAGATGTAGACGAACAACAAACCTCTTCTCGACAGGTCTACCTGCGTGACTTTGCCGAAGTGATCGATGGCACAGAAGATCAGCGCGTCTTTGTTAGCCTAAATGGCGAACCCGCAGTAAAAGTCAGCATTCAAAAGCAGCCCGCTGCCAACACAATCGCAACCGTCGATGGGGTAAAACAGCGGCTCGCAGACTTAAAAGCATCGGGGCTCATCCCAGAAGACATGGTGCTCAATGCCACGCTCGATGAATCTATCTTCATTCAAAACTCAATTCAAAATGTCGCTATCTCCGGCCTAATTGGCGCAGGGCTAGCGGGTCTCTCAGTGCTCCTTTTCCTCGGTTCACTCAGACAAACGCTGATCATTGTAGTAGCGATTCCACTGGCGACACTCGTCGCAATTTTGCTCATGGGCATATTTGGCCTTTCGCTCAATGTCTTTAGCCTCGGCGGCTTAGCACTCGGAGTGGGAATTGTTGTTGACAACGCCATTGTCATGCTAGAGAACATTGTTAAAGGCGTACAGCAAACCAACAAACCCGTCATTAGGCAGGCCGAGGTGAGCAGCCGAGAGCTAGAATCTGCGCTGTTTGCCTCTACCACATCAAACCTAGTCGCCGTGCTGCCTTTCCTACTGATTGGTGGATTTATCTCCCTATTATTCAACGAGCTAGTGATTACGGTGAGCTTTGCAGTCGCGGCCTCACTGGTAGTAGCACTGACGGTGGTGCCCGCGCTGACATCTCGATTACTCGATGTAAAATGGTCTAGCGGGGTCAGCAACTGGTGGCTGATTCGACAGTTTGACCTACGATTGCAGGGACTCACTCAGCAGTATGGCAACGCTTTGAGCTGGGTGCTTCGGCGACGGATTTTAGCCATTGTTGTCGCATTTCTCCTATTCGGTGGCAGCAGCTTTCTCATGGTGGGCAACATTCCACAGGAAATCCTGCCGAGCATTGCGACCGGACAAGCCAACGTTAGGGTCCAGTTTCCACCAGGCACTACCGCCGCTGAGAATCGTCAGGTAATGAGCGCAGTCGATGATTTAATTCTAGAACAGCCCGAGATTGAATATGCCTTCACCACCTCAGGCGGGTTTCTTTTTGGCAGCAGTACCAGTGAGAATGCGTTGCGGGGCTCTAGCACCTTGACCCTGGTACCAGGAACAGATGTTCAGGCGTTTAGCGATCGCATGACCCGCGAATTCAGCCAGTTCAACCTAGTCAAAACACGACTACGTGTATCTCCTGGCAACGTGCGCGGACTGATACTAAACAACTCTCCTGTACGCGGCGACGTAGACGTAATATTGCAGGGCAACAATGAACAAACCCTCCAAGAAGCCGGGGAATTGGTAATAGCCACACTCGATGAACAGGCTACCCTGGCAAGCTATTCACCCGATGCAGACCCGCCCCAACCAGAAATTCAAATCCGCCCTGACTGGGAACGTGCCGCCGACTTAGGCCTTTCTGCTGAAACCATCGGTGATACGGTGCAAACGGTGCTGACAGGGTCGGTGCCGACTCAGCTACAGAGAGGCGATCGCCTCGTAGATGTCCGTGTGCAAATCCCCGAAGCTCTTATTCAAAACCCATCAGAACTCTCTCAACTACCGCTGGTGAGCGGAGATACCAATGGTCAACTGGTGCGCCTCGGCGACATCTCCCGCATTGAAGACGGTCAGGCCCCCGGTGAAATTCAACGCATCAGCCAGCGACAGGTCTTCATTATCGAAGGGCGGCTTGGTGACGGTGCCAGCTTGGGAGCAGCTTTACAGGAAGTAGAACAGATTATGGAAACTGTTTCTCTGCCAGAGGGCGTCACGCTTCTGCCTAGCTACAGCGCCCAAAGCAACGAAGCCATTACCGGCGGCCTTGGCCTTTTGGGCGGGCTTGCAGCTTTCTTAGTCTTTACCGTCATGGCCGTTCAATACAATTCACTGATCGACCCATTGGTGATCATGCTAACGGTGCCGCTAGCGCTAGCAGGTGGCATTTTAGGATTGTTCATTACCCAAACAGCCATCGGTGCAACGGTGATTGTAGGTGCGGTGCTGCTCGTCGGCATCGTGGTCAACAACGCAATTATTTTGGTAGAGCTAGCTAACCAGATTCATAAACAGGAAGGCTGCGATCGCCTCACTGCCATTCTCAAAGCGGCCCCTCAGCGACTGCGTCCCATCCTAATGACAACTATTACTACCGTACTAGGTATGTTTCCCATAGCACTTGGCATTGGTCAAGGGTCAGAATTTTTACAGCCGCTGGGTGTTGTTGTGTTCTCTGGATTGTCATTGGCAACAGTGCTAACGCTATTCATCATCCCCTGCTTTTACACGCTGCTTCACGGTCACACCGACAAAATGTATGGAGCCAAGCATAAGTCTTCAAAAATGGCTATGAGGTAAGGGAAACAAACAATAGCATCTGCTTATTTTCGCCACAGATATCAACAGACATCAGCTGGGCGGAGGATCGTCAGGGCGCGGACCACCATCAGGACCACCACCGCCCCGAACTGGCCGTGATGAAGGGTCGGGCGTTCCCTTTACGCAGCGCTGTACGAAGGGATAAGTATCGGTCGCGTAATAATGGTAGATACCCTCTGGGAATTCTGGCGTCACTGCAAAACGACCATTGCATTCGTCCAGGTCACCAGAACCCTCGATATATTCATAGTCCTCGGAAAACGTCCCCATAGGAATAACATCGACACTCGGACGATCTGGTTCCGGCGTAGCTTTCAGTTGATAGCTAGGTTCCATAACTCGCAAAGCACCCGTGCCAGAATCAGGATCACTATATCCATATCGCGCATACAGCGGAAACCCATCTACCGCCCAGCCGATGATCTGCATCGATTCTCCTGCCAAGTTCTCTTCCGACAGCATGCCTTCAGGCGTGCCGTGATAGTGATACACACCGCCCCGCTGCACATGGGCATGATTGGCATCTTCACCAAAGTCAAAACTCGACTGGCCCAAAGCCTCTATCGTCCACTCGCCAACACTACCAGGCCGCTGACTGCACTCAGATATAGACGTAACATCGGAAGCGCACCGCCCCCCTGTACCTGGATTGAACAGCACTCCGTTCAACGAATAGGCTATTTCTATGATTTCCCTGCCAGTGCCCGTGCGCGCAACCGGCGTAAGCGGCATTGCAACATTAACCTCACGCGTCGCAATGGGGTTACGCTCTCCCACAAACTGTTCACCCGTTGGGTGAGTTGGCACACCGTTGGCCACCAGCCGTCGCAGTCCGTCATCACAGGACCATTGCGCCTCACTTTGCAGGCCTAATTGCTCATTCAGCATGCTGACATTGACATCGCAAAGAACACTCAGCGTTTCGGCCTCGGTAGAGGCAATGGGTTCTCCTAAGTCTTCTTCTCCCCTATCGCCTCGCGGCGGCCGTTCACCCGACGGCGGGCCGCTTGGATCACCTTGCGCAGTGTCTTGTGGAGCGTCTTGTTGTGGGGCATCTTGTGCAGCTCTCTCGTAGCCTTGCTGGGCCATCAGAGTGCGCAGCCCGAATATTAACGCTGCGATGGCGAGGCCCCTCCACAGGAGGATCGCAACGCCCGACGTGAGAACAGCTAATCCTACTTTTTTCATAAATATTGTCCCAATTAGCGTTAAAAAATTACTCAACTGTTTTTCTGACAAGCACTAAGTTGTCCAAAACCAGATTAGAAGACCAAATAAACTGAGCATCCGCACCAATAAAAACGTCAGAAAAATTGGTGTAGCTAGCTTTGTTATTTACACCCACTGTTTCATTGGTATAGGTCACAGCCTCAGGCCAAGCACCATCGTCAAAACTATCTGAAAACCAACCTTCAGGAATCGGATAGTGCACTGCATAACAAGACTCATCACAGCTAAGATTATCTGCATTAGCCTCAGAAGAATCGCGCACCGCACCCACTTCTCTCACGCTCTCTGGATTTTCCAAAGGCGCAATGTAGAAGGTTTGCGCCTTCCAGGTGGCATCGGTCACGGTGCTGCCACCAGCACCATCAACAAAATTAGCCACAAACCCACCATCGCCCGCATGATAGGCCGAACCTCGATTGCTTTCTGTCCCAACTCCCAAATTCTCTTCCCAATCAATGAGCTTAACGGCATAGGTAATAGGCCTTTTCACCTTAAAACGAACAACACTAGAGTTGAAAGGGGTGAAAGGAACCGCATCGACGGCGACTAGCTCTCCGTTGACATACAGCTCAAAATAATTGTCTGCAAAAATATAGCCCGTAATGATTTCACCATCAGAGTCAATTTCCACCACAGGAACTGAGTCTAAATCAACTTCTTGGAGACTGTCGTAGGTCGTTTGGCTACACTCATTGTAAAGATCAAAGGCCTTGGGCCCTGTTTCAAAATTGTTGTCTGCCGGTACAATCCAATCTGTACCATCGGTCGCGGTAATCGTACCCACGGCGCTTACACGCGATCCGCGAGTAGAGCACGTCAATAGATTTTCTGTCACGGCTGAGGCTGGCCCCTGAGTGACAGAGGCTAGCGAACTAGGCACTTGCGAGATTGAAGCTGGCACATCAGCAGGTACCGCTTCCGAGTCAGTGTCTGGCAAACTCTCAAAAGGTACAGTTTGCACACAGGCAAGTGTTGTTGCAAAAACCGTTAGAACAGAACCCACAGTAGTCAATTTTAAGGGCATATTAGTGACAAGTGCCTAATCAAGAAATTCACGGCCATCGTAACAGCCGCTACTGAAAAAATAGTAGGAAAAACAGCTGCAAAAATCATCAGACACAAGTCACAAACGGCTCATGACTAAAGTCACTAATATGTTGCTGTTATATTGCTCTCACATCGTTAACGACGAGGCACGGGTGGCCGCTCCGACACAAACCGCTCTGGCGCAGGAGGAGCTGGTCGATCTCGATCCGACCGACTAGAGACAGGTCGATCCGGATCTGGGCGACGCACTTCCGGCGTAGGCCGACGAGGTGGCGCATCATCTTTCACCACTCGAGAAACCAAGCGTTCAGGCAGTCCATCTGGCCTAGCTTGGACAGTAGTTGCCGTACCCATCAGAAAACCTACAGCCGAAACACTGGCCAAACTCGCAATCAAAAGGGTTTTTACTTTGTTGTTCAGATTCATTTTAAGACTCCTAAAAAGTTCAAAACAGGAATTGAAATCCCGAATTAACTAACAATAGGAAGAATATTTGCGGAAAAAAAGCGTCATAGGTCACGACGACGCCATGAACAAAGTAACGACTAGCGTCCGGAAGCACCCGAAAGTTTTTTATCACCATCTGCGTCTCCCGAGCATGCAGTTGCTGGCCTACGTGAACCGTTAAGACACAAACAAGAGCACTGGTCGCAAACCTTATGATTGGAGCATCTTTCGATCAAAGTTTGCTCATAACAGCTTATTCTCTTTAAAGTACTTACCCTTTTCCAAGCAGCAGTTCAAAACAGCAGTTCAAAGCATTAGAGACAAAGCAACATGGCACTTTTAGGCGGGATAGAAGCAGGCGGCACCAAATTTGTATGCGCGGTGGGCACTGGCCCAGACGATATTCGAGCAACTATCCGCATTCCCACCACAACGCCTGAGGAAACGCTGGCAAAAGTCGTTGCATTTTTCTACCAGCAAACAGAACAGCTAGGTACTTTAGACGCAATTGGCATTGGCGCATTTGGTCCAGTAGATGTTCGAGAAAAATCTTCTACTTTTGGCTGGTTTTTGGACACACCAAAACCGGCCTGGCAACAAATAGATAATCTGGGAGTTATCAAGCGCGCATTCAATATTCCTGAACGTTTCGATACAGATGTCAATGCGGCGGCTTTGGGTGAACACCAGTGGGGCAATGCTCAGGGATTAGAGACTTTTATCTATTTAACAGTAGGAACGGGTGTGGGTGGAGGTGGGATGGTGGGCGGCCAGCCAATTCATGGACTTTTGCATCCTGAAATGGGCCATATTGTGGTGCCGCACGATCTCTCAGTCGACCCGTTTCCAGGCTGCTGCCCTTTTCACAAAGATTGTTTGGAAGGGTTGGCCTCTGGAGTTGCCATGGAAAAAAGGTGGGGCACAAAAGGAATAAACTTACCTGAAGACCATCCTGCTTGGGCATTAGAAGCCAGTTATCTAGCAGCAGGCTTGGTTAACTTTATTCTGATACTTGCGCCAGAGCGCATCATTATGGGCGGTGGAGTGATGGAACAGAAACAGCTATTTCCAATGATTCGCACCCAGGTTCAAGAAAAGCTCAACGGCTATTTGAGAGTTTCTCAAATCACCGATAGCATCGAAGATTACATCTTACCGCCACAATTAGGAGGTAAAGCGGGCATTTTGGGCTCTTTTGCCCTAGCAAAGCGGGTGCTAGCGACGCCAGGTCAGTAAAAAATCGACTATGCTAGCGACGTACAACATTGGTAGCCGTGTATATGGCAGATCCTGGATCAAAAAGGCGTAAACGAAAACTTGACTTGGCTGCTCGTGCCGCGTGGCTCTATTACATCGCCGATAATACCCAGGAAGAGATTGCCGCCAAGCTAGACGTATCGCGTCAGGCCGCTCAGCGCTTAGTGGCATTAGCTGTCAGCGAAAAGCTAATAAAATTTCGACTCCATCATCCGCTGAGTAGCTGTATTGCGATCGCGGAAGCTCTGCGAGACAAGTTCTCACTTTCCGTATGCGAAGTGGTGCCCAGCACCGACAACAACTTACGCACAGGGCTCGGCATCTGCGGCGCGACCTATTTAGAAACCTACCTCACCGATAAGTCTCCTGCCATCATCGCGTTTTCTTCGGGACGCACGCTGCGAGCAATGGTAGAGAAAATTCCTTCGATGGACCAGCCTCAGCACAAGCTGGTTTCTATCGTAGGAAATCTGTCACACTATGGACGAGCAGGGTGGTACGAAGTGGTGATGAATTTGAGCGATCGCACCAACGCCTCTGCTTACCCCATGCCAACGCCAGTCGTCGCCACCAGCACAAAAGAGAAAAAGCTACTCCAAACCCAAAAATCATTCATCGCCATTCAGACTTTAGCCGTACAGGCCAAAGTCACCTTTGTCGGCATTGGCGACATTACTTGGAACGCGCCGCTTCACGAAAGCGGCTTCACCAGCGACAGCGAAATCAACGAGCTGATGGAGCTAGGCGCTATCGGCGAAATTGCTGGATGGGCGTTCAATCAGGAAGGAACTTTACTCAAAAAAGGAACCAACGCGCGAGTTGCAGGCGTTCCCCTCGAACACCCCGTTAAGCGACTTACCATTGGCGTATCAGGTGGCCCCTGCAAAACAGAAGCCATATTCGCCGCGCTAAAAGGCAGGCTGATAAACGGACTCATCACAGACGAATCCGTTGCCAAAGCTATTCTTGAAAGAGCTTAATCAGCGCACCCATCCGTACACATTGCATCACCATCGAAAGAGAGTGTTTGCCCACTCAGCGGCACATAAACAGGAGACTCAGTCGCTTTTATAAAAGCAGCTGTTCTTGTTCCCACTTGCACAACGCCATCCACAGTCGCCTCCTCATTAGCGTGAGAGGCAATCACAGCCTTTGGCGCAATTAGTTCATTAATCACATAGGCTGCTTCTGTTGGACCGGTGGTAAAGGTATCACCAATGTTCATTACAACCAGCTCAGCGCCGTATTGATTGCGAACCACAGTTTCTTGCTCGGCAGTTACGCCTGTATCCCCGGAAAGGTATGTCACCAAACCATTAGAGAAGGTGATCACATAGCCCGTAGGCGGTCCTACATAGGCGCTCAGTCCTGCGGTAGATAAGTGATCACCTAGTTCACCTTCAATAAAATCACCGCTGAGCTCGTTGGAATGAACCGCTGGTACGGTAGTAAAGCGCACGCCGTCAATCTCTCTAGAAGCACCAAAGCGCACTAGCTGCACTGTACTGGGGTCGCCGCCGAGTCCTTCTACTTTGTTGGCCAAAAACCTAGACATTTCACTACCAACAACCATACTGGCTTCCTTTGCCACTGCAATGTCAACACTGTTGGAATTAGGCGTGGTACTCACATCCGCTTGGGGCTCGGCGCAGGTGCCTGCGTTAACAGCAGCAATTCTGCGATCGCCAAAATGATCACCATGCACATGACTTAAAAGAACAACATCAATATCACCTAAGCGAGGATCGTCTGCCCCTGCCACCGTCCTGCCCACATCATAGAGAATCCGCAGACCGTTAGAATCTTCAAACACAAGCGCCCTGTCCAACCGACAGAATTCTCCATCGTGACTGCCAAGGGGAGTGACTTGGACAATGCCTGCAGGCTCCACCACTGTAGGGTCCACCGACTGAGCGCTCACTGAGCGTACGCCGAGCGATATCGCAAAAAGTAACAGAAAGGGAAGCCAGTTACGTAGCGACATTGTTGAGTTTTTCCGTTGAGATAGCTGTTCGATTATAGGATTGAACAGGTTTACCAAAACTGTATCCTATGCGTCTAAAACAGTAACAGACAGAATCTAGCTAAACAACACATGCCAGAAGACACCTGCCAAACGGCATCTATCTTCTGACACTTGCAAAATAACAGGTTACGACCGCTTTGATCTAGCCTTACCTAAGCCTTCTCTGAGGGCGTCCATTGGCGTCTCGCTGTTGAGGTGGACCCATCGACTGACGAATAGACTGCCGAGTTTCGGATAATACCTGGCCAGCAAAACAAGAGAGCGTATAGGGATATTCCGGTGTCAGCCGGTAAGCATAGTCGTACTCTCGCCCATCGACCGACACCTGTTCAGATCTGCCATGGCAGGCATCGAGATCCGCGTTCGAAAGCGTTGTACCCGCCGCATCTTTCATTCCTAAAATGGGATACCCATCGAGCGCCCACCCGATAACTGTATTCTCTTGCGCACCAGAAAGACACGGCGAGCTGCTGTGGTAGTGATACTGCCCTTTCCCCTGAGGATGACCATTACACAAATCTTGCACTTCGTGGGCTGCGGCATCATGGCCCGCGTCGTCTAGCGCGTTATAAAAGGCCACTCCGTTGAGCGTGAACCCAATCATTCCCATGGATAAACAGCCCGGCGAGTCTACGGCTACTGGTTCAAGTGGGATATTGAAAGCAAGTGACTGAGCTGCGATCGCATTGGGATTCGTGTCGTAGGCATAGGCCGGGTCCGTTCGCGCAATCGGGAAAGTCCCTGTCGGCGAGCCCACCGGCAATCCGTTACTGGCAACAGCTAGCACAGTGGCCCGTTCCGCCATATCAAAAGTCGCCTCAGGCCAAGACACCTCTCCCTGCACATGCGGCTTCTCCAAAGGATTCCACGTATCGCCATGGAACCACTCACCCACATGGCGCGCGCCCCCGGTACGAAAGGTTTGGTTGCAGGCAAAAACATTTCCCACCCTAGGGCCATCGCTCACGTTACCATCGCCTACCGGCAGCTCAGTCACCGCAAGGTCAAAGTCTTTGTGACCCACCGCTGCTGTGGACGCTAAGTTAGCGATATCACCGACGGTGGTTGCCGATGAATGGGCCTCGCGGAGCGGATGACTGTTAAAAAAGAGGCTAGTAGCCAAGGTTACTAATAGCAGTATCGAGAAAAATATCGCGCGTGATAGTTTCATAGGTGTTCGCATACACAATAAATTTACAAAATGAATTACTCGGCTGAAGAAACGGTTTCTCTTTGCAGCAGCCCATCTTGAACATAGATAACTCGGTGAGTTTGCTCAGCAATCTCTAGCTCATGGGTCACAATAATGACGGTAATTCCCTGAGCATTTAGCTCGGAGAGTAATGCCATCACTTCCTGGGAAGTTTGGCTATCTAGTGCTCCTGTGGGTTCGTCAGCGAGGACAAGGGCCGGGCGATTCACTAGGGCGCGAGCAATCGCTACCCGCTGCTGCTGCCCGCCCGACAGCTGACTGGGTCTGTTAGCCATGCGATCGCCTAGCCCTACACGTTCTAGTGCCGCCTCCGCCTGCTTCCGCCGCTGTCGGCGCGTCGCCCCGGCATATACCATCGGCAGCATGACGTTCTCCAAAGCCGTCGAGCGCGACAACAGATTGAACTGTTGAAAAACAAAGCCAATTCGCTGATTGCGAATGTAGGCGAGTCCTTCATTGGTCAGTGTCGTCAGGCGGCGACCTTCCAACGTATAGTTGCCCGCAGAAGGGCGATCCAGGCAGCCAATAATGTTCATCAGCGTCGATTTCCCTGAGCCGGAAGCACCCATAATAGAGACATAGTCTCCTTCTTCAATCGTGAGATCAATCCCCTTAAGAACAGGAACGTCGACTTCTCCTAAGCGATACGTTTTGCGAATGTTTTCCATCCA
>ERZ1740070.244-NODE-244-length-38242-cov-14.811114_pt1 | contig 38242 bp, 34 predicted proteins | sample MGYA00581734_ERZ1740070 | MGnify/ENA primary metagenome ERZ1740070 (study PRJEB43018, sample SAMN04849744) | marine metagenome | isolation source: floating plastic debris | place: Pacific Ocean | collected 2008-09-01 | study: EMG produced TPA metagenomics... | reverse complement strand
CGCGATGGCCAGGACCGCCATCCATGATCACATTCGGGTTGAGGCGGAAGGATAGAAGCACCGCTTTTTTGAGCCATTCATTGACGGTCCAACCGCCTTGTCCGTCTGGCTCAGCGACCCGTACTTCGCCGCTATCCAAGAGCGAGAGAGACGCATCAACAGCTTCGCGAACTTCGCCAGTTGTGTCGGTATTAAGGTCCGCGCGGTCTTCCCAGGCAGCATTGATCAAGGCGGCTAAGCGATCAGGCATCTTCTATGTGTCTTTCTGCTATATCATTGCAATATTGAACGGACGAACGCCGTTAGGTCGCGCGTGACATAGTCGATATGTAAGGGGAGGTCATCCCCTATTCCAGCGGGGCGCGCCGAAGCAGGTTCGTGACTCCAGTCTTTCTCCGACTGAACCAAGACCGTGGCAAAGCCCATCTCTTTTGCGGGTGTGAGATTTCTCGCTAAATCTTCAAAGAAAACAGCTGCTTGCGGGTCGACATCAAAAGACTGAAGAAACGCGTCATAGGAAGCCTGATTGGGCTTCGGGATAAACTGGCTGTCTTCGATCGCAAATTGCCCATCAAACACGTCGCCAAGCCCCATATAGTCCGTGACCCGTTTGGCATGGCCCCGCGATCCGTTCGTATAGACAAACTTCTGGCCCGGTAGCGCGAGAATAGCATCGGCGAGGTCTGGTGTTTTTGGCAAGGGCGACAAGTCGATCTCATGGACATGCGCCAGAAACTCGTCCGGCTCCATGCCATGCATTGACATGAGGCCGTTCAAGGTCGTGCCATGTTCGGCATAATAGCGTTTCTGTGTCGCGCGGGCCTCATCTCGTGGTAAGCGTAGAAAACGCGCAACGAAGTCGGTCATGCGCTGGTCAATCTCGGCAAACAGATCGCATTCGGCCGGATAGAGCGTGTTGTCTAAGTCAAATACCCAGGCGCGCCGGTCCTGTAGGGCTTGCAGCGCCGGCGCGCCGCTCTCTGTGTCAGCTGGCATCTATAGGATCCCCAAAGTCGCGCTCGAAGAATTCAAAGACGAGGCGGCGGTTGACGGGCGCAGGTGTCGCAACGAATTGGCCGGTGCGGTAAGCAGCTTCTTCGCAGGCTTCATTCCCTGAGATCGCAAATTTTGCTTTCGAGACACAGAATTCATCGCTGCCGCGGGTCAGCTTGCGGATGCTGCCTTCGCCAGTTTCCATTTCGGCATAAGCAAACAGTCCGGCTTGCAGGAGCGGTTCATCAATCACACGGGCGCAGCCACCAGCTTCTAAAAGCCACCAGCCTCGGCTTTCCCAGCCTTCGCCGCGCCGACGCGCCATGGCGCTCCAAATCCGGTTATTCGTACGATTACAGAAAGTAAGGCCGACATTTCGAGCCCGCTCAATCGCGGTCTGTTCGAGAAGGTCCATCAAATCAGCGTCTGATGTCTCCGCATTTAGGCCTTTTGAGGTAAGAAAATCCCCGATTGCAGCGCGTGTCTTACGACCGAGATAGCCATCAATTTGACCCGAAAACACGCCCGCATTGTCGAGCAAGCGTTGTACGCCTGCGGCACTTGCCTGTTCCAGCGTTCGTTTCTCTGTTTCGGTGAAGCTTGTCCGCCAGCGTTTATCATCTTCGATCAAAACCGGGCGAAACTCGCGGTCTTCAAGCCCCATGATCGCGCAATCTGGGATGTTCTCAACCGCGAAGCTTCCGGTTGGGTCGATGCAGAGTTTACTTTTCCCTGCCCAGACTTTGCGGCCGCCGCGATGGGCTGTCGAAGAGCGCCCGAAGAGATAGTGGATACCTGGGCGCAGCGTGCCTTCAATGACCTTTGAGCAGGCCCCAGGGCGAAGCCGTGTCCAGCCTTCAACCACGACACCTTGGCCTTCATAGCGGCCGGTTGCGGCTTCAATAATGTAACTGGTCTCGTTGCAGACTTCCCAGCCGTTTGAATTGCTCTGAGCCGCTGCTTTGGTGGGTAAAGCGAGAGTTAACGCAAGCGCGAAAATTCCGAGGATGATCTTAATAGACAAAGGTACCTGCGCCATGTTCGGTGAAGAGCTCCATTAGCAGCGCGTGACGTTCGCGCCCGTCCAGAATTACTGCCCCGCCAACACCCATGTTGACGGCTTTCGCGGCGGTTTCAAGCTTTGGAATCATGCCGCCACTGATTGTACCGTCCTGCATCAGCCCCTCGACTTGGTCGCGGCGGATCTCGCGCATCAGGCTGCCTTGTTTGTCGAGCACGCCGGCGACATCGGTCAGAAGCAGCAAGCGTTTCGCCTGAAGCGCTGTGGCCACGGCCCCGGCAGCGGTATCTGCATTGACGTTATAGCGGCGGCCATCCTCACCAACACCGACTGGCGCAATGACCGGGATAATCGCCTTTTCGCTATCCATCAGCGCATTGAGCACTGAGATGTCGATTTTTTCAGGTTCGCCGACATAGCCAAGATCGACGACTTTCTCGATCTCGCTGCTCGCGTCGCGCTGGGTGCGGGTCGCTTTGGTGACCCGCATCAGGTCACCGTCAGAGCCGGACAGCCCCACCGCTTTTCCACCGGCAGCGTTAATCGCCCGGACAATTGATTTATTGATCGGACCAGACAGCACCATTTCGACCGCTTCCATGGTCGCATCATCGGTGACGCGCAGACCATCGCGAAACTCGGATTGAATACCGAGCCGCTCAAGCAATTTGGCAATCTGCGGTCCGCCGCCATGCACGACAACCGGGTTTGCGCCGAGATGCTTGAGTAGGACCACGTCGCGTGCAAACGCATCCGACAGGGCTTCATCGACCATGGCGTGGCCGCCAAATTTGATCACAATCGTGCGCCCGGCATAGCGCTGAATATAAGGCAGCGCCTCTGACAAGGTTTCAGCGGTCAGTTGGGCGGGTGGCAGAGGCGTCTCAGTCATGGCGGTGGCTCTTAGCCGGATTTGGCCGCCAAAGGAATGGTGCTTAGAGCAGCTTCGTCATAAACACGCTGTAGGGGTCCTCAACATAGTCGCCAAAGGGGGGGCAAATCTCAAATCCGCAGCTCTTATAAAGCGTCCGAGATGGCAGGAATCCGTCCATGCTGCCCGTCTCTAGGCTGAGGCGGTCATACCCGCGCGCACTGGCTTCCCCTAGCACATGATCGAGCATCTTCCGGCCAAGACCCGCGCCGCGTTTGGTGGCCAGTGTGTGCATGGATTTGATCTCGCCGTGTGTGCTCGACAGCTCTTTCAAGCCGCCGCAGCCGACAAGCTCGTCGCCGTCGCGCATTTCCCAAACGGTGACCGCAGGGTCGCGCAATCCTTCCATCGCCAAGAAATGACAACTTCCAGGAGGGGATAGGCTGAGCATAAGTTCTGCATGTTTGTCGATCAGCGCTCCAAACTCTGGGGTGTCGAGATTGGCACTTAAGATTTGAACCGACATTTAGATCTCCGCGATTTGCCCAATTTCCGCTCGCAGTTCGGCAATACCAAAGCCTTTTTCGGAAGATGTCACGCGAACAATTGGGTGCGCGGCTGGATTTTTTTTCAACGTGGTCTGAATTTTTTTCGTTTCCGCCTCGAGGGCCGACTTTTTGATCTTATCGGCCTTGGTCAGAACGATTTGGTAGGTCACAGCGGCAGTGTTCAGCATCGCCATGGTCTCCAAGTCGGTGTCCATCAGCCCGCGTCGGCTATCCACGAGCAAGAACACCCGGCGCAAATTTGCGCGGCCGCGGAGATAGCGTTTGGTCAGCTGAATCCATTTTGCCTGCTGCTCGCGCGAGACTTTCGCATAGCCAAAACCAGGTAAGTCGACGAGCCAAAGCTTGCCTTCGCCGACATCAAAATAGTTGAGCTCGCGGGTTTTGCCCGGCTCAGCAGAGGACCGCGCCATATTTTTGCGGTTGAGGACTGCATTGATCAGCGAAGATTTGCCGACATTAGAGCGTCCAGCAAACGCGATCTCCGGTCGATTGCTCTCGGGGAGTTGGCTCAAGCTTGCGGCGCCGAGAATAAACTCAACCGGCCCCATGCAGAGCTTACGACCCGCCTCCAGCGCCTCTTCAGAGAAGGCGGGTATGTCGCTCATCTATTCAGCCGGGGTGGAAGAGCCCCGCCCGAGTAATCGTTTTATGAGCTTGTCGAGCTGCGTTTCGACCCCATTGCGTCGCATGATGAAATATTGCTGGCCAAGCGACAGAATATTCGACCAAACCCAGTACAGCACGAGGCCGGCGGCAAATCCGCCAAACACAAACATAAACACGAAAGGCAGCGCCATCATGATGGTGCGCTGGGTTGGATCTGGTGGCGGCGGCGACAGAGCCTGGATGCCGGCCATGGTCACGCCGTACAAGATTGGCAGGATCCCAATACCAATCACGAAACCGAGGATCGGGATGGCTTTCACATCCGCTGCTGCCCATGGCAGAAGTCCGAAAAGGTTACCGATCGCTGTTGGGTCTGGCGCAGACAGGTCATTGATGAACCAGAACGGCGTGTGGCGCATTTCGATGGTGACATAGAGCGTCTTATAGAGCGCGATAAAGATCGGAATGGTCAGCAAGATCGGCACGCACCCAGCAAGCGGGTTGGCCTTTTCACGCTGATACAGCTTCATCACTTCCTGCTGGCGGCGCTGAGGGTCTGCTTTGAACCGCTCTGAAATCTCTTTCATCGGCTCAGCCAGTTTCTTCATCTTGGCCATCGATTTGTAGCTCTGATTATAGAGCGGCACGAGCGGCAGTTTAACCAAAACCACAAGCGCGATAATCGCCCAGCCGAAGGAACCCACAATGCCCTGGAGCCAGTTCAAGACAAAAAACAGGCCTTTGGTGAGATAATAGAGAATGTTGCCCCAATCGATCGCATCACCGAAGCGCGGGATGCCGGCTTCCTGATACGTGTTGACGACATCATACTCTTTTGCGCCCGCGAAAATCTGGTTGGCGACCGTTTCGGTTGCACCCGGAGCGATTTCAATAGACGCGCCTTGCACCAAGACTTCCAGGTGGTTTTCGAGGTTGCGGACACGGGCGCGGAAGCCTTCGCCCTGCTGCGGAATTAGCGCGGCCATCCAATACATGTCCGTAAGACCAAGCCAGCCGCCGGTTTCAGCGACGCGAATACCGTCTTCGGCTTTCTTAATTCCACGGCCTTTGAACAGGTTGTTATAATTCCGCCAAGTTAGAGCGCTGTCGAAGCTACCCATCAGGCCCTGGTGAGCGAAACCTGTTTTGCGAGACGAACCGGGGTCTGTCGCATCGACAAACTCTTTCCAGCCGCCATAGCGGCGGACCGTACCAATTGGCATCAGCGTGCGGGGCTCGCTGCCGAGATTGGTGACCGAGTCTTCGAACGTGAACATGTAATTGTCGTCCACGCTGATCGTGCGTTGAAAGCGTAGCCCGTCTTTTTCAAGGCTGAGCACCGTAGCATTGTCGCCGCCAAAGCTCTCTTCAGTGGCCGTCCAATTGTCACGATAGCCGGCAATCGCGTCGCGGCCGTCAAACCAGTTCCAGCCAACCGTATAGCCGCTCGGTGCGTTTGCGGGGCGGAGCAGGCGAAGCTCTTCTGTACGTTCAACGGTACGATAGTGGTCTTTTAGATTTAGATCATCGATCACCGCGCCGCTAAGATTGATCGATCCATCAACGCGATTGGCGTCAAACGCCACGCGGGAGGTTTCCGTCAGGGCTTCGTCGACGGTCTTGATGACCTCTTCCAAGGGCTCTGGCGTGGCGGCTTCGACTGGTGTTTCGAGGCCTGCTTCGGCTTGCGCGGCTTCACGCGCTTCATTTGCGCGCTTGGCCTGCGGCTCAAGCACGAAGAACTGATAGCCAAACACAAAGACAATCATCAGAGCCATCGCGATAATGAAATTGCGTTGGTCCTGCGGTTCCATACCGTTTTGTTGATTAGGCAGCATAGGCGATGCGTATCCTGATATAAAAAGAGGGGTCAGGCCGGACCTGTCCCCGCTGAAAAATCTTTGGCGAGGCTTATCAGTGCGCTTTCCATATCGTCAAGCAGCCGCTGCCAGCCAATCGTCGCAGTATCCATTCGGGCAATGAACACATAGTCAGCGCCGGCCACGCCGTGAAGGGGTAGAAGTTGTCCGGACGCTTCTCTCAGACGACGCTTAGCGCGGTTGCGGATTACCGCGTTCCCAATCTTCTTGGTGGCCGTAAAGCCAGCGCCGATGGTGTCAGACTCAGATCGCGCCCGCGCTTGGACGACGAGCGATTTGCGTCGCTCGGACTTGCCTGCCCGTACAAAAAGAAACTGGGGCCGTGTCTTTAGACGGACGACCCCAGGTTCGAAAGCTTTGGATTTTGCCATGGGACCAGTCCCCGGCAGGCCTGTCTTAAGCAGACAGAACCTTACGGCCTTTCGCGCGGCGGCGGGCCAAAACCTTGCGGCCATTCTTGGTTGCCATGCGAGAGCGGAAACCGTGTGTACGGGCGCGCTTCAGGCGGCTTGGCTGGAATGTGCGTTTCATGGGCGTCTCGCCTCAATAGAAATTAGTTGAACTCGAAAGCGCGGCTATTACGGCTGCGAGCCGGTGAGGTCAAGAGAAATCCCGCAGGTTTTCCGCGTCAAATACAGCCGTCACATCCCGCTCACGCATCGGTGATGGTTCGGGACCATACCGTTACGTGCATGTTTATCTGCACCTGCGTATATCCGGCTCGAACAAAGTTTCTAAAAGGGATGCGAAATCTATGCTACGCAAAATGCTGACGGTTGGAGCTATTGCCATGACGATTGCTGCGGGAGCTGCTTCGGCGGATGATACCGAACTGCATCAGGCCTGGGATGATCTCCTGGGCACTTACGTTGTGCCCGGCGATGACGGTGTGAACCGCTTTGACTATGGCGCCCTCAAGACAAACGCGGCGGATTCCGCAAAGCTCGACGCCTATCTTGAGCATTTCGCGGACTTTGACGTCGAGACCCTCGACGAGAATGAGCAATTCGCTGCCTATTCAAACATCTACAATGCCCTGACTGTGCAATATATTGTCGGCGAGTATCCGACCAAATCCATCCGCTCAGGCTATATTGTTGGGCCTTGGAAAAAGGTCTTCACGACGATTAATGGCGAAAAGGTCAGCCTCGATCATATCGAGCACCAGATCTTGCGGGTCGAATGGGACGACCCGCGCGTGCACTATGCTGTGAACTGCGCCGCGTTCAGCTGCCCGAACCTGCAAACCGATGCCTGGTTTGGCGAGACGCTGGACGAAGATCTCGACACCGCAGCGCGCGCTTATGTTAATGATCCGCGCGGCGTCACGATTCGCCGGAATGGAACATTGCAGGTGTCGACGATCTATAAATGGTTCCGCGAAGACTTTGGCGGCTCCAATGACGGTGTGATCGATCACCTCCTCGAATATGCGGAACCAGAATTGGCAACCCAAATTCAAGCCAAACGCCGCATCACGAAACACGAATATGATTGGGATCTCAACGACGTCGAATAGGCGCGTCTGAGTGCGAAGAAGAAGGAATAAGGCCATGACAGATACGGTCGAAAAGAAAAAAGGATCAATTCTGATCAAGTTGTGGCCGGTCTATTTGATCATTGCCGTTATGGTTGGCGCTTGGCAGCTTGGCCTGTTCCAATATCTCTCACTGGACACACTGCGTGAGCAGCAAGAAGTCCTTCAGAGTTTTGTCGCTGAGAATCTGGTTCTCGCCGTGGCAATCTTTATCGGGGTCTATGCGGCCGCCACACTGTTCATGATCCCCGGCGCTTTGTGGATTACGATCGCGGGCGGCTTCCTGTTTGGCCTTGTTGGCGGCTCGATTGCGACGATTGCCGGCGCAACGCTCGGCGCGAGTATGCTGTTCTTTGCCGCGAAAACCTCGATCGGCAGTGCGCTGCGCGATCGGGCGGGTCCATTTATGGCCAAAATGGAAGCTGGATTTAATGAGAATCCCTTCTCTTACATGTTTGCGCTCCGGCTGTTGCCCGTTGTCCCATTCCCAGTGGCGAACATTGCGCCCGCTCTGCTCGGCGCGAAGTATCGTGAGTATGCGATCACAACAGCTGTCGGCATCATTCCGGGTGTTGTGGCCTATACTTGGGTCGGCTCTGGCCTCGGCGCGACCTTTGCTGCGGGCGAAGATCCAAACCTAGCGATCATTGCCAAAAACATGCTGCCAGCCCTTGCAGCGCTTGGCCTCGTTGCTTTGATCCCTGTTATCTATAAGAAAATTGCAGGCCGTAAGCCTGAAGCCGTGGAGGCATAGATGACCGACGCGATTGCAAGTCCAACGGCTAGAATTGCTGAAACTGACCCTTTGGAGACAAAACCAATGACAAACACTCCAGTGGAAACGGGCGCGAAACGCAAACTGAAAGCGGATCTGATTGTGATTGGCGGTGGCTCTGGCGGCCTTTCAGCAGCGGCCGGTGCTGCGATGCTCGGTCTCAATGTCATTCTTTATGAGAAAGCCGAAATGGGCGGCGATTGCCTGAATTATGGCTGTGTCCCTTCCAAAGCACTTCTGACCACCGCGAAATATGCTCAAACGGCCCGCGAAAGCGCCAAATATGGTGTCTCAGTGTCTGCGCCGACTGTCGATTGGGACCTTGTCAAAGCCCACGTTCAAAAAGCCATCGACACGATTGCCCCCGTCGATAGCCAGGAGCGGTTCGAAGGTCTCGGCGTCACCGTGATCCGCGAGCATGCAAGCTTTGCTGATCCGAAAACCGTTGTCTCAGCCACCACAGAAGCAACCGCTCGCCGGATTATTGTCTCGACCGGCTCGACCGCTTTCATTCCGCCAATCCCTGGTTTGGAAGAGACGCCTTACATCACCAATGAGACCGTATTCTCAATGCCCGAGCAGCCAAAGCATCTGATCGTGCTGGGCGGCGGACCGATTGGCATGGAAATGGCGCAAGCTTTCCATCGTCTTGGCACCGAAGTGACCGTCATCGAAATGGGCCGCGCCATGGCCCGCGCCGATGCTGACCATGCCAAGATTGCGGTCGATGCCATTCGCGAAGAGGGCGTCACCATCCTGGAAGGCCATAAAGCGGTGAAGGTGTCTGGAACGACAGGCGCGATTTCGGTGGATACAGAAAGCGAAGACGGCACTCTAACTGTGACGGGCACGCATATCCTCGTCGCCGTCGGTCGTCGTGCCATGTTGGACGGCCTGGACCTAGAGGCGGGGAAAGTGAATTTCGACCGCCGCGGCATTCAAGTCGGCGACAAGCTGCGCTCTGTCTCGAACCCGCGGGTTTGGGCGTTAGGTGATATTGCTGGCCAAGGCCAGTTCACCCATTTGGCCGGTTGGCATGCGAGCGTGTTCACACGACGTGCCCTGTTCAAGCAGGGCAGCAAAGCCAGCGATTTGCCGCTGCCGTCTGTCACCTATGTGGCACCAGAAGTCGCCCAAGTGGGCCTTACTGAAGCTGAAGCGCGCGAGCAATATGGCGATAGTGTCACCACGTCATCCTTCCCATTCCATGAGAATGACCGCGCGATTGCTGAGGGCAAAACCCTCGGCGAAGCAAAATTGGTGATCCGCAAGGGCAAGATCCTTGGCGCATCTGTCGTCGGCGATGGCGCGGGTGATATCATCCAGATTGTCGGCTATGGCATGTCGAATAAGCTTGGCGTTCAATCGCTGACAAATTTCATCTCGCCTTATCCAACGCGGGCCGAAGTTGTGAAACGCGCCGCCAGTGCGCACTTTACACCAACTGTCTTTGGCAAAGCCTCTCGAACCCTGGTCGGGTTGCTGCAACGCATCCCATAGTCTAGTGCCGAGGGGGTGACGGACACGATGGACACAACCGCCGCCCCTCGCGGTCTGCGCTGGCGCAACAGCCTGTCTTTTCGGCTGTTTCTGATCGCGATTTCGACAGTCCTTGTTGTTGAAGCCCTGATCTTCGTGCCGAGCGCGACCAATTATCGAAACACTTGGCTGAAAGACCAGATTGAGGCCGGTCGGCTTGCCGCCTTGGCTTTGGAGGCGGCGCCCTCGCGCATGGTGTCCGAGGAACTTGAACAGGATCTGCTCAAGAGCGCGATGGTGCTCGCCGTGGCGGAGCTTTACGACGAGCGCCGCGATATGATCCTCAATCCCGGCGAAGAGATTTGCTGCACCAGCAAGATCATCCTGTTCGATGAGAGTCCCGACATGTCGGAAGTTATCGACACGCTTGGCACGTTTTTCGCGCCGCAGGACCGCTTTCTGATTATCCGTGCAGCCGGGTCGCAACCGGGCCGCGTGATCGAAATCGTTGTCGACGAAACCGCGCTCAGGAATGGCCTCGCGCAATATGGACGGAACATTCTGGTCCTATCGCTGATCATCTCGATCGCGACAGGCGGCTTGATTTACCTGATGCTATTATTGACCGTCGTCCGCCCAATCCGACGGGTCACGCGGTCTGTTGTTCAAATCAAAGAAGATCCCGGCAGTTGGCGACGACGTCTCTCTCCAACCTCGCGAAGTGACGAGATTGGCCGCGCCCAGAACGCGCTGTCGGACATGGAAGAAGCGGTATCGAATGCGTTCCGCCAACAAGAGCGTTTGGCGCAGCTCGGTGAGGCTGTGGCGAAGATCAATCACGATTTGCGCAATTCCTTGGCGACCGCGCAGCTCGTTTCAGACTCGCTGTCTCGTTCAGAAGATCCGCGTGTTGCGAAAAGCTTGCCGCGTTTAGAACGCGCCCTGGAGCGTGCAATTAATCTGGCGAGCGACACGCTGAAATATGGACGATCCTCGACACCGGATACGAAGATTCAGTCCGTCCGTCTGTTTGACATTGTCGAAGAAGCCTCCGCCGAAGCGCTTGCTGCATTTGGAGACGTTGAGTTCACGAATGCGGTTGTGACAGACGCCAATGCTGAGGCGGACCCGGATCATCTGCACCGTATCTGCGCCAATCTGATCCGCAACGCTGCCGAAGCGATGGAGGGCAAAGGCGCGATTTCTGTCGGGTTCGATGGCGCGGCCTTGAGCGTCCTCGACACCGGGCCTGGCCTCCCCAATCAAGCCAAAGCCAATCTGTTTAAACCGTTCGCAGGCTCAACACGGCGCGATGGGACAGGGCTCGGTTTGGCTCTATCACGTGACCTCGCGCGGGCTATGGGCGGTGATCTCGAACTCGGGGAAACCAGCGAGAGTGGAACCCGTTTCGTGATCTTCTTGCCGAAGGGCGACTAAGGCGCGTATATGATCGCAACGACGGCTGCTGCCAAACCTAAGAAAAATCCAAGCCATCCCCACCACGGCGCGAACCGTTCGCGCGGCAGCGGCTCAGGCTCTGGCGCGGTGAGTTTTGCTTCGACCTCATCCATGACCTCGGGCAGACGTTTGAGACGGTCGGCAACCTCTTTGACATTTTGCGCGACGAGTTTCGCAGCCCCTGCCGGGCCGAGGTTTTGAGTGATCCAGTCTTTTACGATTGGCTCCGCCGCGCCCCAAATGTCATGTTTGGGGTCAATCGCCCGCGCGACGCCTTCGACCTGAACCATGGTCTTTTGCAGGAGAACCAATTCGGGGCGCAGCTGCATGCCGAATGTGTGGGTAAAATCCAGGAGCTGCAGCAACAAGCGGCCCATCGAAACATCGCTGGCTGATTTTCCGTGGATCGGTTCGCCAACGCTGCGCAAGGCCTGAGCAAAATCACCGACGGATTTGTCTGCTGGCACATATCCAGCTTCGAAATGGACCTCGGCGACGCGGTGATAATCACGGCGCAGGAAACCCCAGAGGATTTCGGCCAGGAACCGGCGCTCGTTCAGACCGATGCGGCCAATGATTCCGAAATCCACCAGTGCGAGGCGGCCATCCGGCGTCACGATCATATTGCCTTCATGCATGTCGGCATGGAACACGCCGTGATGGATCGCGTGGTCCAGGAAGCCGCGCGTCACCGTATTTGCGAGTGTCTCTGGATCTATGCCGGGTGTGTTGATCGCGTCCGGATCGGTGAGCGGTTTGCCATCAATCCACTCTGTGGTGAGGACGCGTTTTCCGGATCGTTCCCACTCTACTTCCGGCACATAATAGTAGCCTGCCTTGAACGAGAGCTCGCGCATTTCGTCACCGCCGCCAGCCTCAAGACGCAGGTCGAGCTCTTTTTCCATGGACGCCGCCACGGTCTCGGTAAACGCTATCGGTTTGAGCCGCCGGCTTTCTTCATTCACGCGCTCGACCGTTCGGGCGGCGCGCTTCATCGCGCGGAGCTCTCGGTTGATCAGCTTTTCGACGCCGGGACGAAGAATTTTGACGGCCTTTGCGCCATCGGGCGTTTGTAGACGGTGAACCTGCGCGAGCGAGGCAGCCGCGACAGGCTCAGACAATTCTGGGAAAAGCTGTTTGGCTTCTTCACCACCAAACTCTTCTGCCAGCGCCTTTTGGGCGGCCTTCATCGAGAAGGGCGGGAGCTTGTCTTTCAGGCGCGATAGGTCTGTCGTTGTTTCAACACCGAACACATCCGGCCGGGTCGCCAGAAACTGTCCGAGCTTGATATAGGCAGGCCCGAGTTTTTCGAGCGCGGTTGCGAGGCGCTCCCCCGAGCGTCCTTTGGCGCCGCCGCCAAAGATGCGCAGTGTCTTGCCTGCAAGCTTGGCCGGGAAGGGCAGGCGCGAGTGATACTCGCCTGGCAAAATAACATCATGGCGCGCCAACGCTGTGCCTGCACGCAATAGCCGAGCATAGTCTGCGAGCGCTTTGAACATCTTTTAGATCGCCCACCCGAAGTGTAGCGCCGCGATGCCGCCTGAGAAATTGGTGACGGAGACGTTGGAAAAGCCTGCGGACTCGACCTCGGTTTTGAACGTGTCTTGGTCGGGAAACTGGCGAATGCTCTCGACCAAGTATTGATAGCTGTCGCGGTCGCCGGTGACGAGATTTCCGACCGCTGGAATCACATTGAAACTATATGTGTCATAGGCCTGCTGCAGCATCGGTGCAGTCATCTGACTGAATTCCAACACGGCAAGACGCCCGCCGGGTTTCAAGACGCGGCGAAACTCTTTCAATCCCGCGACACGGTCAGCGAAGTTGCGGATGCCGAAACTGATCGTCAGCGCATCGAAGCTGCGATCGGGATAGGGCAGGGCGGTGCCATCTGCGCAAACCCAATTGAGCCGATCGCCCCATTCAGCATTGTCCGGGCGCGCTTTGCCCGCTTCCAGCATGGCGTCATTGATATCGCAGACGATGGCTGTGGCTTGACGTTTGTCGCCGCGCCGCTTGCCGGCTGCATCTGCTAAGGTGAGGAAGGCACGCGCCAATTCACCTGTGCCACCCGCAACGTCCAAGTGCGTCTCGCCAGGCTGCGGGTTTACGCGGTTCATCGTGTCATGTTTCCAGAGCCGGTGGATGCCCACCGACATGAAATCATTCATCACGTCATATTTCGATGCCACGGAGCGAAAGACGCCCTTAACCCGGTCGACTTTCTCGTCCGGTGTGACGCTTTCAAACCCAAAGGAAACAGTATCTTGCTCGCTCATAATGCCCATCTAAGCCGAGAACCGTTAAAGGGCTATGGGCGTGTGTGTCGCGGATTTGTAAAGACCACGCCCTATTTCGCCCGCATTTGGTGTGTTTCTTTCAAGTCATGGGAGTGAGGACGCAGGTGACAGGCCTATTCAAGGCCGCAAACAAGGATGCCAGGCACTGGCAGATCCTGGCGCTCTCTGGCCTTTTTTCAATGTCTCTCACTACCAGCGATTTCGGCGCGCAGCCTTTGGCTTTGATCGCCGCGATTGCAGGCGCGATGTTTGCGCAGGCCGCTGGAACCGTTTGGGTCAATGCCCGAAAAGAAACCCGGCGCGCCGGATCTGGCTCTTATTGGCGCGGGTCCAGTCTCGAAGCGGGTTTTGTTGGCTGGTTTGCAGGCTTTCAGTGGAAATCCGCGCTGATCACGTCGCTGTCGCTTTCGATCCTTCTGCGCGCCAATTCGCTTTGGTTTTGGCTCGCCGCCGGGTTTATTGGCGTGTCGGCAAAGTTTCTTATTCGCTATCGCGGAAAGCATCTCTTCAATCCAGCTTGTATCGGTATTGTCGTGGTCAGTCTTATCGGCGGGAGCGCGGCTTGGGTGTCACCCGGCCAATGGGGGCAGGCGCCGATCTTCGCCGCCTTCGCGATTGGGTTTGCAGCTTTGGTGCTGTCCAGCGCCAAGCGGCTCGATATCGCGCTCGGCTTTTTGGCAGGGTTTGCGGCGATGCTATTCGGGCGGGCGCTTTATCTTGGCGACCCGATGGCGATTCCGATCCATCAATTGCAATCGGGTGCGCTGCTCGTCTTCGCTTTCTTTATGATCACCGATCCGCGCTCAACCCCAGATTCTCGCATAGCTCGGCTGATCTTTGCCTTTGCCGTTGCGGCTTTCGCGGCTTGGCTCAGCTGGGAGTATCATATTCGCGGCGCGATGCTCTATGCGCTTGCAAGCCTTGCACTTCTTTCGCCCATTCTTGATCGCCTGCTGCCCGCACGGCGGTTTGAATGGACATCCACAAAGGAACCTCAAAATGAAGCTCAAACACCTCGCGGGGGCCTGCGCTCTCGGCCTCACATCGTTCGCGCTTAGCGCACCAAATGCAGCTGCCTTTTGCGGGTTCTATGTCGCGAAAGCCGATACGGACTTGTTCAACGACGCTTCGAAAGTCGTGCTCGTGCGCGATGATGAGCGCACCGTGATCACGATGGCCTCTGATTATCGCGGCGAGGCGAGCGAGTTTGCGATGGTAATCCCGGTCGTCGATGTGCCGGAACGCGAGCAGATCAATGTCGCCAATCCCGGCCTGGTCGATCATCTGGATGAATATACCGCGCCCCGCCTGGTCGAGTATTATGACGAAAATCCGTGCATGCTCGACCGCAGAATGAAGAGCGTGACGGTGACCAGTAGTGGGATCCCTGAGATGGTGATGGAATCGGCACCGATGGACGCTGAAGACCTCGGCGTCACAATCGAAGCTGAGTATGAAGTCGGGGAATATGACATCCTGATCCTCTCCGCCGAGGAAAGCGACGGTCTTATCACCTGGCTCAACCAAGAGAATTACCGCATTCCCGACGGCGCCGAAGACGTAGTCGGTGCCTATCTGAAACGCGGGATGAAGTTCTTCGTCGCCAAAGTGAATTTGGAACGTCATAGCGGCTCCTCCATGCTGCGGCCGATTCAGGTCGCTTATGAAGATGAGAATTTCATGCTGCCAATCCGCCTCGGAACTGTGAATGCCGAAGGCAAACAAGAACTGTTCGTGTTCGCCATCACGCGTGAAGGCCGGGTCGAAACCACCAATTATAAAACTGTGAAGCTCCCGTCCGATATGGACGTTCCTATCTTTGTGAAGGATGAGTTTGGCGAGTTTTACAAAGCTATGTTTGAGCACCAAACGGAGAAAGAAAACGGTAAGGCCGTGTTCATGGAATATGCCTGGGACATGTCTTGGTGCGACCCGTGCGCGGCCAATCCGCTCTCGGCGTCGGAGCTTCGAGAGCTTGGCGTGATGTGGCTCGATGAAGGCCAGCGGGACGACATTCGCCCGATGCCACGCCCTGGATTTGGTGGGCCGCAGCCGGTGGACGCGTTCGTGACCCGTCTACATGTCCGCTATGACGGCCAAACGTTCCCGGAAGATCTGAACTTCCAAGTCACGGGCGACCGCGAAAATTATCAAGGCCGCTATGTTCTGCGTCATCCTTGGCGCGGCGACTATGGACAGTGCGAGGCAGCCGGCGAGTATGCTGAGACGCTTGTGGAGCGCTGGGATACCGAAGCTGATAGTCTCGCAAAACTTACCGGTTGGGAGCTTGAGGAGATCAAACAGAAAATGGCCGATGGCGGGTTCTCTGCGGCGGCGGTCGGCGTGACAGAGCCAAAACCGAAACGCAAATGGTGGCAGCGCCTGTGGGGAAACTAGTCCATACTTTAAGCGCTTAGTCGTATCCGATCGCGCCAATTTTCACGCTGAGAGTAGGCATTTCGTAAACCCTATACTGTAAACCAATTTACAAAGGGGTCGTTAGATTGCTTACTCGCCGCGCACTTCTGTTTGGAGCGCCGCGCCCAGATCCGGGCGAGGTGGTTTCCGATTTGCGTTATTCAGAAGATGGCGCCGCAGCGGTTGAGTATGGTTTAATCGCAGGATTGATTGCTGTGGTCCTGGTTGGAGCCCTGAACCGTGTGGGACGACGCTCAAAACGCAATATGAATTGCGTCAAACGGGCCATGAAAGGCCGAAAAGCGTCGCGCTTCTGTGAACGCCGTGGCGCTTAGCGCTGGCATTTTCCGCAATAAAAACTGGATCTTCCAGACTGTACGATGCGTTTGACAGGGGTCCCGCATGTATCACAGGGCGCGTTTTCGCGATCATAGACCGAAAAGTGCTTCTGGAAGTAGCCAAGTTCGCCGCTCGCGCTGGCGAAATCTGAAATTGATGAGCCACCAGCGGCGATGGCTTCGGCGATGACATCATTGATTGCGGGGGCGAGGCGTTCATTGCGTTTGCCGACCACGGTGGCCGCTTTGCGACGCGGACTGATGCCAGAGCGGAACAGGGCCTCGCAGACATAAATGTTGCCAAGCCCCGCTATCACAGCCTGGTCGAGCAAAGCGGCTTTGATCGGCGCGGCTTTGCCCCGGAGCGTCTCATCCAAGTAAGCCGCATTGAAATGATTCGAGAGCGGCTCTGGTCCAAGATCTTTGATCCGGGGATAGTTGGCGAGATCGTCAATCGACCACAGTTCCATAAAACCAAATCGGCGCGGATCATTATAGGTCACCGTCGCGCCGCCTTGCATGTGAAAAACGACATGATCATGCGCCGGTTTGGTGCCCGGATCGTGGTGGAACTCAGCGGTCGCGAAATTGTTCACAGTGTAGCGACCTGACATGCCGAGATGCATGATTAGGGCTTCTCCGGTGGATAGTTCCGTGACCAGAAACTTCGCGCGTCGGCCCATGCGCGTGATGGTCGCGCCCTCAATACGGGCTTTGAACCGCTCCGGAAAGGGGAACCTTAAGTCCGGACGGTTCACATCCAAGCGCTCAATGATCTTGCCCTCCATCGCTGGAGAAAGACCACGCCGCACCGTTTCGACTTCGGGTAATTCAGGCATGCCGACGAGGTAGGCGCCTTTTTGATATGGAGCAAGCAGGCTTGGTGACAGGATGTGTCACCAAGCCCGCCAAACGGCCTAAACCGTCACCACCACTTTACCGAGGGCCTTGCGGTCGATCAGGTATTGGATCGCTTCGCCGCCGCGCTCGAGTGGGAAGGTCTCTGAGACGTGCGGCTTGATTTTGCCGTCTTGGTACATGGCGAACATCTCAGCCAGGTTTTTCTGGTTGGCCGCTGGATCACGTGCGACCGCTGCGCCCCAGAATACGCCGCGAATGTCGCAAGACTTCAGCAGGGTGAGATTGAGCGGAATTTTTGGGATGCCCGCTGGGAAGCCGATGACGAGGTAGCGTCCCTCCCAATTCATCGCGCGGACAGAGGGCTCGGCATAACTGCCGCCGACCGCATCATAGATGATATCGACCCCGCCGCCGCTCGCTTCTTTGATTTGGTTTGAGAGCTCTTTTTGCTGGCCGCGATCAAGCTCGCCTTTTTCGTACACGATGCCTTTGTCAGCGCCCTTTGAGAGACAGAAATCAACTTTCTCTTGGGTCGAGCACGCTGCGATGACTTCTAGGCCCATAGCTTTGCCAAGTTCAACTGCTGCGATGCCAACGCCGCCAGCAGCGCCGAGCACGAGCAGCTTCTCACCTGGTTTGGGGTCGGCGCGGTCTTTCAAGGCATAGTAAGATGTGCCGTAAGTCATGACGAAGGCCGCAGCCTCATCAAACGGGACGGTGTCTGGGATCGGAATGCAGCGTCCAGCCTCAAGTGTCATTTCTTCGCGCATGCCGCCCCAACCGCAGGAGCCGATCACGCGCTGACCGATTTGCAAGTGAGAGACGCCTTCGCCAAGCGCCGTGACGACGCCTGAAACCTCACCGCCTGGGCTAAACGGGCGCTCGGGCTTAAACTGATAAAGATCTTGGATAATCAGTGTATCGGGAAAGTTCACGCCGATGGCTTTGACTTGGATGACCACCTCGCCCTTGCTTGGGGTTGGGCTTTCAATCTCTTCCAGAACCAAAGTATCTGTGCCGCCTGGGGCTTTCGAGAGCAGGGCTTTCATCTTGGGTTTCCTCATCTCATTCGTTGACGTCAGCTTCGTAGCCATGGCAACCGGCGCTGTGAAGGTCTGACGTAGCGGAGATGTATGCGTGGATAAGACGGTTCTGTTCTGGATCCTGTTCGGGGGGCTTGGATTCGCATTTGCGCTTGCGGTTCAAATGCGAGTTGTCACCGCTCTGGTTTTGCGCCGTGCACTCGGCGCTTGGCGGGAAGCTTTCGTCGATCGCCAGCGTGCCAACCGTGCCGTGGTTCTCGCGGCGAGCTCGGCGCCGCTTCCGGATGGGTTAGAGAGTGAAACCAACGAGGCCGTGACGCATTTGCGTGGTACTTATGCTAGCGCTCTTGGGCATCTTCGCATGGCGCGGCGCTATAGCATTGTTCTGCCGATCTTATTGCTTGGGCTCGTCGCGGTGGGCCGGACCGTTTTGGAGGTCATCTGATGAAGGGCTATTTCGCAATTGGTGCAGAAGGCATTTCAAAGCCAATGAATCTCGGGGCATTAATGCGCACTGCGAATGCCTTCGGGGCGAGCTTTGTGTTTTCAGTACAAGCGGCTGATCGCGTGAAGATCGCAAATCTCTCCGACACGTCGCGGACGTTTAAGAACGTGCCCTATTATGCCTGGGAGTCGATGGACGAGATGGTTTTTCCGAAAGGCTGCCAATTGGTGGGGATTGAGCTGACTGATGACGCGGTTGAACTGCCGGAGTTTAAACATCCGCGCATGGCGGCCTATGTGCTTGGACCGGAGCGCGGCAACCTCTCGGATGAGATGGTGGCGCGCTGCGATCACATCGTGAAGATCCCGACCAAGTTTTGCATCAATGTCAGTTTGGCCGGTGCATTGGTGATGTATGACCGCGTGCGCAGCATGGGCGCCTGGCGCGACCGCCCAATCATGCCGGGTGGCCCGCGCGACTAGGGCGACAAGCGGCTAGGACTCTGTAAAAGCTGCCAGGGTTGCACCAAAAGCTGTCATCGCGATGATAGACAGAAACATCGTGAGCAACGCGATCGCCGCAGCTGAGCGCGTCGAATGACCATAACCCTGTTTCGAAAAGTTGAAGACCTGCCACGGCAAGATGGCAAAAATCGCGACGATAACGATGCCGAACACGATGTCTGGCCGAGTATTCTCGGCGGCAAACCGTTCTGAAAAAATGCCGATTGGAAGAATTAGAATGAGTAGCGTCGAAAGGCTATACAGTCCCGCGCTGATCGAGTGCGTTAGCTCTGCTTTCTTGCGCATGATCACGTGGGAGAGTTGAATAATCACGCCAACCGTCAGCGCCGCAAAATAGAGCGGCAGCGACAAGATGATTGATCGCCAGAGGTTGCCTTCGCTGACTGCGGCGCGAATTCCAGACGAGGCCCGAGCCGTATCCGCCGTGGAGCTCGCATCGCCTGCAATATCGCGGATAAAGTAGCCCACGGCGAGGAGGAGCAAGATCGTAAAGACAAATGTCAGGCCGGGTCCGAGTTTAAGGCCATGCCTCGCGTGTGGCTCCTCACCGCGCAGGAGCGGGATCATCGATTTAGGGCGAAAGACGAGGTAAAAGTAAGTCGGAACGATCGCCAAGAAGACCAGGCCCAGGTTCACAACGGCCCGGTCAACGTTCCCGGCGAAGTTCTTTTCTTCGATATCAATATCCTGTGGATCCAAAACCGTCCTCCATCAGCGCTCGTTCTGTCGCAAACACATCTGGAAAACAAGATGGGCGCGCGGCGAACATTACAGACAGTTAGCCAGCTGGCGTGACTGTCTATGATGCTCACTTCAGCAAGGCTAAATCCCGCTCTGCACCATGCGCATCATCCGATCAAAATCACCGCTTTTCGTTTGATGTTGCAGTTCGCCCAGCATGCGAGACTTCGTTTCCGACGGTAGGTCGTTGACGACCGCTAGAACGTCTGCGCCGAGACCGCAAAAGTTCATACTCATTGCGGCGCGCTTTTGCTCTGCCTGAGATTTGCCTTGCAGCTGCATCAGTCGAGAAACCTGGGGATTGCTCATCAGTGACATCATTGTCGTCTGCAGCGCCATTTGATCTCCGGAGGTCAGGCGCCCGTACTTTTGCGGTTTGTCGCGGCCGCTCTCAATCGCTTCGAGCATCACGACATTGAAACGCAAGATCCAATCATAGCCTTCAGAGCCGTATTCGAACAGGCTAGAGACCTCGTTCGCGATCTGTTGTGGCGGCATGTGCTCATAGCGTTCATAATGCGCAGGTCGGCAGTATTTTGGAGCTTTGCTCGAAAGGGTCGATAGACCGCGCTCTGAGAGCTGTAACATTTTCTCGAAATGCTTCACATCGGCGCTGAAGAGATATTTGAGGTCGTCTTCAACGTCTTTGCTGTAGGTTTCGAGGACAAGCGCGGCCAGCTGATTCTTGTCAGCGCCCGACTCAATCGCCGTTTCTGCCTGCGCTTGCAGTTTCGCAGCGACCTTCGGCTTCACGCGGTGCAGTGCCGCCAGATACTGATATGTCTCAGGATCGTTGAGGGTCTGTGTCAGAGGGGTATCTGGAATTTTAGTGACGATCGTCTTTGCCGAGCCATTGGGCCACATGACGATGATCGTGAACAGTGCGATCGCTAAACCAGCAACCACAACTGCAAATAAATTACCCGATGAACCGGTAGAACTGTAACGCGCCATAACACCCCCTCCTTATCCTTAGTCAGGAGATAGAATGGCAAATTTGGTTTGAAATGAGGTTATCGAACTCGCTTGAATTCTTAAGGCCAAGCCAAGCTTGGGTTTAGACTTCGCTTAGCCTGAGAACAACGGGGTGCTCGGGGCAAAGGCAACCAGGAATAGTGTAAACGCGGTTGCGCCTGTGAATAGGAGGGTCAGGCTGCGGGAGAGGATATGATTGTTGCTCATCGTCTTGCTTTCGTCTTTTCGGCGTTTTGCCGTTGTCTTTCGTTAACCGGCAAATGGGGACGAGGTTCCCTGATGAACACTGTTGATACAGAATAGGGGCTATGCGTGTTTCGAATAGGGCGATTTGATGGTTAACGAGCGTTAACGGATCAGGCCTGCTTCTTTCGCCTTGCCGCGATAGCTCCGCGAGACGGGAACTTCTGTGCCAGAAGGCAGAACCAGAAGACTGCGCCCATCGACCCGCTTTTCGTCGGTCACGCCGGACTTGGCCACCCACCATGAGCGATGAACTTGTAGGCCCTCAGCGCCGTTAAGCTCGCGCACTGCATCGGCGAGCCGCATCAGGATGAGTTCTTCTCCCAGGCTCGTATGGATGCGCAAGTAATGATCCTCTGACGATATCGCGTGCAGATCAGCGGTTCGGTATTTAACAGGTAGGCGTTCAAGAAAGCTTGCAACCGGATGAGTGTCATCTGTGGCTGAGGTCTTCTCTTGCTTGATCTCACTAAGCACATAGGCGCCGGTCGTAACGATAAGCGATATCACCATCACATAGCCATACTGCATGACGTATCGCGAGGGGCTCCAGGGGTCGATGCTGAAGAACAACATCAGTGTGACGGTCACAGGGATAGAGATAATGGCTGCGGCGATGCCGATCTTGAAAATCGCCGGCAAGTCTTCGAAGCGCGGGCCCCATACAATGGGCGAGACAAAGACTGACGCCCCGGCGCCAACCGCCATCGTAGAGCTCCAGAACACAAAACGCTGATAGAAGGGCAGGTTTCCCGTATTGTAGACGCCAAGCCAGGCGAAAATCAGCCCAAGCCCAATAACTATGGCGCAAAATCGACCGATGTCATTCGCGATGCGCAAACTGCAGAGCCCCTTTATCCACGTTTCGCGAATGACATTGGCTGCATTTCGCGAAGGATTCCAGTCCCCAGACGTAGAACGCGATGCAGTTCGTCTCAATCCCTGACATGTCTCTTCTCACAGCAGGCAAATCTGCTCGCAGACACCTTTTAAGGAGACACAATATGACACGCACCGCTTCTTTCGCCGCTCTTATCGCCGCAAGCCTCGCCGCCGCACCAGTGGCGCTGGCATCGGATTTGACGGTTAATGTTGAGGGGATCGCGAAAGCGCAAGGCTCAATCATGCTGGGTCTATTTGATGAGGCCTCTTACGAGGGCGATGGCGCGGTCAACGGCGCAAATCTGAAAGTAGACGGTAACAGCGTCACCGTGACCTTTGAGGGCCTTGAGCCCGGCGAATATGCCGTGCGCCTTTACCATGACGTCAATGATGATGGCGAAATGAACACCAACCCGTTCGGCATGCCGACCGAGCCGTTTGCGTTCTCAAACGATGCCAAAGGGCGTTTCGGTCCGGCCAAGTGGGACGACGCGAAATTCACCGTCGCAGCTGATGGCACCACGCACACAATCACAATGAACTAAGCCGCGCAGATCGAGCTGGAGGAAAACAAATGGACCTGTCACGTCGTCACTTTATGGAAGCTGGCCTTGGCGCGAGTCTCGCCGGCGCAGTCGGGGCAGGTCTCGGCCTCCCGGCATCTGCTGAAACCCAAAATATGCCAGCCTGGCACCTTGGATATCAGAACGCCCCGGCGGGTGGGTTCGATCCGACGCCTATGAAGCTTGTGTTCGGCAAAGCCCCAAGCGACTTGAAAGGCAGCCTGTATCGCAACGGCCCGTCTCAGCTGAACTATGGCGACGCGTATGCAAGTCATTGGTTTGATGGCGATGGCATGATCCACCGGATCGCCATTGAAGATGGACAAGCCGTACACCAGGCGCGCTTTGTTGAGACCCGAAAGCGCGAAGAAGAGCAGGCTGCTCAAACCTTCCTGGCGCCGGGCTTTGGGACAATTGGGGATGAAAGCTACTCGGTTGAGAGCCCAGACGATACCAATGCAGCCAACACGTCCGTTCTGGTCGTGAATGGTGAGTTGCTTGCGCTTTGGGAAGCTGGATCCGCTTTCTCAATGGATGCAGAAACCCTCGAAACCAAAGGTCCGAAAACCTGGCGTGACGACCTGAAAGGCATGCCATTCTTGGCGCACCCAAAGGTGGAACCAGATGGCCGTGTTTGGAATCTGGCTGTCGGTGGGCCGCGCGTTGGCATCTATCGGATTGGGGCGAATGGCGCGCTCGAAGATTTCGGCATGGTGAATATTGGCCGCGCCGCTTACATCCATGATTGGACGATGAGCGAGCGCCATCTGATCATCTTGGTCCAGCCGTGGATCAACGAAAATCTGCGTCCGCCGGTTGTCGCTGGTTTTGAGTGGCAGCCGCAGCATGGATTGCAAATGCTGATCGTTGACAAGGACGATTTCTCCAACCAGCGCTGGGTGCAGGCGCCGCCGCGCATGTTCTACCATACCGGCTCAGCCTGGGAGGAAAGTGACGGAACGATCAAGTTCGATGCGGCCTTCTACAAAGAACCTGTGCTTGGCGTGGATGGCGGCAGCGCTGAAATCCGCGGCGAATGGAGCGGCGAATACGCCACCGAGGAAGGGGTTCTAACGCTCGTTGAGATCCCACCGCAGGGTGATGCAAAACTGCTCGAAACAGGCGTCATCGGCGAGTTTCCACAAGTCGACCCTCGTTATCGCGGCAAGCACCGAAACTTGGTAGCTTTGGCAAGCGGGGCGTCAACAGCGCGTCCAGGCGCCACCGCGCTTGCGGTTCACAACTGGACCAGCGGCGAGAGCCAATCCTTTGAGTTTGGGTATAATCGCATGGTTGAAGAGTTTCTGTTCGTTCCGAAACAAGGCGGACAATCCGATCTAGACTCGTGGCTGGTCGGCCCGGTGCTCAATATCAAATCTGGCGTCCGTGAAATCTGCGTGTTCGACGCCGCGCATGTCAGCGATGGACCGGTTTGTATCTGGCAGGCTGACTATGCTTGGCCGCTTGGCTTCCATGGAACTTGGGCGTGAGGAGAGGGACTATGACAACAAAAACAGCGTTTCCTCCAACTCTCTCTCCTCGCGCACTCGTCCGAGCTCTGCCTGGGTGGGCCTGGCAAATCGGTATCGCTTTCGCGATCTATCTCGTGGTGAGCCATTTCATTCTCGCAGCGGAGTCTGAATTGGAACCGTACTTCCGGATCGATTTTACACCGCTGCTAGAAGCGTCGGTGCAGATCAAGATTCATGTTGCGGGGGCTTTGACGGCATTTTTTGTCGGGGTTGTCCTATTAATGGCGCCAAAGGGTTTCCGCTTCCACAAGACACTGGGCTGGACCTGGATCGTCGCGATGGGCGTTACAGCGGTGTCGTCATTCTTCATCACCGGGATTTTCCAGAACGCCTATAGTCCGATCCACGCTTTGTCGGCCTGGACCCTGATCGGACTGCCCTTTGGGGTCGCTGCGATCCGGCGCCGGGATGTGCAGAAGCACCGTCGTACAATGACCGGTATGTTCGTCGGCGGCATGGCCATCGCAGGGCTGTTCACCTTTCTGCCAGGCCGATTGATGTGGAGCTTGTTTGTCGGGGTTTAATCCTTGCGGCCGCTGCTAACTCCCTTGTGGTGCAAGCGGCGCTGAAGGGGCATGAGGCCCCGACTGGGTTCGATGAAACGGCTCCAGTCGGGGTCTCTACTGAGGCGTGTTAGGCTAGGCTGCGGCCCCTGGTTTCAGGGATTGTCGCGAGGATCGCAACAAAGCTGATCAGGCTGGCGCCAGCAATCCAGTATCCGGGTGCGATGGGATTGCCCGTCGATGTCAAAAGCCACGCCGCGATCAAGGGCGTGGTTCCCCCAAACAGGGCCATCGCCGTGTTGTGAACGATCGCAACAATGGTGCAACGCGTTTCAGAGGGCACAAGTTCAACGACCGTAGCTGTCGCGCCTGCTGAGAACAACGCTATTCCGGTTGCAAACCCAAGCTCCCCCATCAAGACGATCAGGGGTGAGGTCGAATGGATAAGAGAGAAGAGCGGAATGCCGCCAAAGGCGAGTAGACCGCTGCCCGCCAATAGCAATGGCCTTCGACCAATCTTGTCAGAGAGAATCGAAGCGAGGGGAAGAAGGGTCACGAGGGCTAGCATTGCCGCCAGATTGAGCTCAAATGCGCGGGTGGCAGAAAAGCCATCAATCTCGCGAATATAGGTCACGGCATAAACAAAAATCCCGTAAAATCCGACGCCCAAAGTGATCTTCATGGCCGTCAGTTTGAGAACCAGTCGCCAATGCTTGGCGATCGCCATTTTGACAGGGTTCTGCAGAGATTCTTTCTTCGGTTCGGCTGCCAGTGCTCGGCGGAAAAGAATACCGGCCAGAGCGACGACAAAACCGAGTAGAAATGGAATGCGCCAGCCCCAGCTTGCGATCTGAGCATCGTCCAAGAAATAGGTGAAGATGGCTCCTACGGCGGATCCGCATAGAACACCTGTCGTGGCGCCCACCTTGCTCCAGCTTCCGATGAAGGCGCGCTGGTTTTTTGGGGCTTGTTCGACCAGGAAGACGATTGAACTCGTATATTCGCCGCCCACCGAAAGTCCTTGCACCATTCTTAGAAGCACCAACAAAATCGGCGCGGCAATGCCGATGGCTTCGTAGGTCGGAAGGAGGCCAATCGCGATCGTTGGCACAGCCATAGCGGCCATTGATAGAAACAGCGCTTTTGCTCGGCCTAACTTGTCTCCAATGTAGCCGAACACAATTGCCCCCATGGGGCGAACAATGAAGCCGGCAGCGAAGGCTCCAAACGCTGCTACAAGCGACAATGCCGGATTATCAGATGGGAAGAAAAGCGGACCAATTACGGCTGCGAAATATCCGTAAACAGCAAAATCGTACCATTCAGCGACATTGCCGATAAATCCAGCCAGAATCGTTTTCAGCTGAGACTGCTTGGGGGCAGTAGTCATAGGGAACCCTCATAAAAATGTTGGTCCCCGAGCTCTCGAAAATATCTCCAAACCATCAAGCATAAGTTAAAAAGCGCCAGTGATATCAACGGATAACGAGTGATCGTGCGCAGTTCATCGCCTGTATTTTTTCCGAATCGGGTTTGCGCGCTCGTCGTTCGGGCTTCTGATTACAACGCGATAACCACCGCCGCATTCGGAAACCGAGGAACAGAATTCTGTTACATTCCTGTCGTGCTTCCTGCATAAGGGAGGCGGATTGGTTCTTATTAGGAGATGGGTATGAAGCAGGTATTTTTGGCGGGCGTCGCTTTGCTGGCCGTAGCAGGATGTACGACACAAAGCGGAGGCATCACTGGCATCAGTCTTTTCACGCCAACGCCCGAATCTGCTGAAGATGCGCTCGACTATTATTACGATACGATCCCAGATAGTGCCCTTCCCAAAGCGCCGACAGGCAAAGCGTTGCCAGCTTCGGATGCGGTGCTCACCAAAATCCTAATTGGTTCATGTCTTGATGAGGAAAAAGGCCCGTCAGCGGCATTGATGAGCCTGCCAGCTGAAGAAGCGGACTTGTTCCTGATGGTCGGTGACAATGTGTATGGCGACCGCGATGGCCGCGCCTATATCGCGAATCAGCCCGATCTCGATGAATTGAAAGAGTCGTTTGCTGACCTCGCAGCGCGCGAAGACTTTCAAAAAGTGCGCGAAAGTACGCCAATGATGGTAGCCTGGGATGACCATGATTATGGCGCCAATGATGCTGGCAACGAATTCCCTTTCCGCCGCCTAGCTGAGCGTATCCACGAAGTGTTCTGGGGCCTTGAGGACCAAGACGTTGGCCAATGGCCAGGCACCTATTATGCGCGCACATTCGGACCCGAGGGGCAGCGCACACAAGTGATCATGCTGGACACGCGGTTCTTCCGCTCGGGCTTAACTCCAACAGATGATTGGGGCGCGAAAGGCAAAGAGCGTTATCTCCCGGCGCCTGAAGGCAGCATGCAGGACATGCTTGGCGCAGCGCAATGGACCTGGCTCGAAAACCAGCTGCAGCAGCCCGCTGATATACGCCTGATCGCGTCGTCCATCCAAATCATGCCAACCGTGCATGGCTGGGAAGCTTGGTCGACAATGCCTGCCGAGCGACAACGTCTGTTTGATCTGGTCAAGAAGTCTCAGGCAACCGGCGTTGTATTCTTATCCGGCGACCGCCACACCGCCTTTATCTATGAAGAAGATGGCGTGCTGCCATATCAGGCCAATGAGCTGACTGCATCCTCGTTAAACGTCGCGTTTGCGAGTGAATCTGAGGAAATGGATGCGCGGCAAGTCGGTGCCGGATTTGCCCCTGAAAACTATGGCTCAATCGAAATCGATTGGGAGGCGAAAGCGCTGACGCTGAAGGTCAAGGATAATACAGGCGCAACCGTTCGAGAGAATGACGTCTCTTTCGCAGATATTAGTGTGGATTAAGATGCCAACACTCGCAATGCGAGTGTAAGGGGGTGTCTGAGTATTTCAGGTGAACTCAGGCTAGCGATTTCCGGTTGCAAACGGTTGTCACAGCGAGTGGCAATGCTATAAGGCGCGCGACTTTTGGGGATACAATTGCGTGCCCCGATCCGCTGCAAAAGGCTGAAACCCTCATGAACATTCACGAATACCAAGCCAAGGCTGTCCTGAAAGAATTCGGTGCGCCGGTGGCTGACGGCGTCCCGATTCTCACGCTCGACGATGTGCAAACCGCCGTCGACACATTACCGGGGCCGCTCTGGGTCGTGAAAAGCCAAATCCACGCAGGTGGCCGCGGCAAGGGTAAGTTCATTGAAGCCGCTGCGGGTGAAAAGGGCGGCGTCCGACTCGCTTTCTCGAAAGAGGAAGTCATGGATCACGCCAAAGCCATGCTCGGCAACCACCTTGTGACCGCGCAAACCAGTGCTGAAGGCAAGCAGGTCAATCGCCTCTATGTAGAGGACGGCGCAGACATCGCGTCTGAGCTTTACCTCTCTCTACTCGTCGATCGCGAAACCGGTCGTCCAGCATTCGTCGCCTCAACTGAAGGCGGCATGGACATTGAAGCGGTTGCTCACGACACGCCTGAGAAAATCCTGACCCTTCCAATTGATCCATCGGAAGGCGTGACCGACGCAGCAGCGGCTCAGCTTTGTGACGCACTCGCGCTTGACGGTGCGGCCCGCGAAGACGGCATGAAGCTGTTCCCGATCCTCTACAAAGCGTTCACCGAAAAAGACATGTCGATGCTGGAGATCAATCCGCTGATCGTCATGGAGAATGGCAATCTGCGCGTCCTCGACGCCAAGGTGAGCTTTGATGGCAACGCTCTGTTCCGCCATCCAGACATTATGGAATTGCGCGACACGACTGAAGAGGACGAAAAAGAAATCGAAGCGTCGGAATGGGACCTCGCCTATATTGCGCTCGACGGCACGATTGGCTGTATGGTCAACGGCGCGGGCCTCGCCATGGCGACGATGGACATCATCAAGCTATACGGCGAAGAGCCAGCCAACTTCTGTGATGTTGGCGGCGGCGCCAATGCAGAGAAAGTGGCCGCAGCGTTCAAAATCATCATGAAAGACCCTGCGGTGAAGGGTATCCTGGTCAACATCTTTGGCGGCATCATGAAATGTGACGTGATCGCTGAAGGCGTCATTCAGGCCGTGAAAGAAACCTCCCTCGCGGTTCCGCTTGTGGTCCGTTTGGAAGGCACGAATGTGGACCAAGGCAAGGCCATCCTGGCCGATAGCGGGATGAACATCATCCCTGCTGATGACCTTGATGATGCCGCCCAGAAAATTGTTGCAGCCGTGAAAGGCGCGTAAGACCCATGTCTATTCTTATCGATTCAAACACAAAAGTTATTGTGCAGGGCCTTACAGGTAAAACCGGCTCTTTCCACACCAACCAAGCGCTCGAATATTACGGCACGCAAATGGTGGCAGGCACGCACCCACGCAAAGCTGGCGAAACCTGGACCGCTGACAATGGCGCGTCTCTGCCAATCTACGCGAATGCAGCAGACGCCAAGGACGCGACCGGCGCTGACGCCACCGTCATTTACGTGCCGCCAGCCGGCGCAGCCGCGGCGATCGAAGAAGCGATTGATGCCGAGATTCCGCTGATCGTTTGTATCACGGAAGGTGTTCCGGTGCTGGACATGGTCCGCGTGAAGGCGAAACTCGACAAGTCCAGTTCACGTCTGATTGGGCCAAACTGCCCAGGCCTGTTGACCCCTGAAGCTTGTAAGATCGGCATCATGCCCGGCAAGATCTTCAAAAAAGGCTCTGTCGGTGTCGTCTCTCGTTCAGGCACGCTGACTTATGAAGCGGTTTACCAGACCTCTGTCGAAGGCCTTGGCCAGACCTCAGCGGTCGGCATTGGCGGCGACCCGGTGAAAGGCACTGAGTTTATCGACGTGTTGGAAATGTTCCTTGCAGATGACGAGACAGAAAGCATCGTCATGATTGGTGAGATTGGCGGCTCTGCTGAAGAAGAAGCTGCTCAGTTCCTAATCGATGAGGCCAAGAAAGGTCGCAAGAAGCCTATGGTAGGCTTCATCGCGGGCCGGACAGCGCCAAAAGGCCGAACCATGGGGCACGCTGGTGCCATCGTTTCGGGCGGTAAAGGTGATGCTGAGTCCAAAATCGCAGCTATGGAAGCGGCCGGTATCAGAGTCTCGCCAAGTCCTGCTCGTTTGGGCACGACTATGGTAGAGGTATTAAAAGGTTAACGCGCCGCATTATATAAAAAGGCAAAGGGCGGCCAGACGAGGCCAGATATGACCCCGCCGGGCCGTCCAAGTTAAGGACGGTAAGACATGGCAGACGACGGATCCCCGGTTGATGGTGGTCGCAGCGCTCAGAACGCTGCGATGCTGGACACTTTGTTTTTGTATGGGGGAAGCGCGGTCTGGATCGAACAGATGCAGGCCAAATATGCCGAGAACCCCAATTCGGTTCCCGAAAGCTGGCGCGCCTTCTTTGAAGAGGTCGGCGATGGCAGCGCGGATGCGACCCGCAACGCAGACGGTGCCAGCTGGAAGCGTACGAACTGGCCCAAACCTGCGTCTCCGGAAGAGACTGCTGCGTTTGACGGCAATTGGACACTGCTTGAGCCTAAGCTAGAGAAGAAGATCAAATCCGCTGTGCCTGCCGCCTCGCAGGACGATATTGCACAAGCGGTGAAAGATTCGGTCAAAGCGCTGATGATGATCCGCGCCTATCGGATGCGCGGCCATTTACAAGCTGTTCTGGACCCGCTGGGCCTGGAGAAGCCGGACTATCAGCCAGAGCTTGATCCAAAGAGTTATGGCTTTGAGGACGCTGACCTTGATCGAGATATCTTCATTGACGGCGTACTCGGGCTCGAGCGCGCCAGCGTGCGCCAAATCCTCGAAATCGTTCGCCGTACTTATTGCTCAACGCTGGGCATCGAGTTCCAGCACATCTCTGATCCGGAAGAGAAGAGTTGGCTGCAGGAACGGATTGAAGGGCCTGATAAGGGCGTTGCGTTTACGCCGGAAGGTAAAAAGGCGATCCTGTCTAAGCTGATTGAAGCTGAGACATTCGAACGCTTCCTGCACAAACGTTATCCAGGCACCAAACGGTTCGGGCTGGATGGCGGTGAAGCGGCTGTCCCGGCTTTGGAGCAGATCATCAAACGTGGCGGCGCGCTTGGTGTTGACGAAATCGTTGTTGGCATGCCCCACCGTGGGCGCCTTAACATGCTCGCCGCCGTGATGGGCAAAGACTATGAGAAGATCTTCCACGAGTTCATGGGTGGCTCGACCCAGGGCGCGGGTGAGTTCGGCTCTGGCGATGTAAAATACCATCTTGGCGCATCATCTGACCGTGTCTTCGACGGCAATGAAGTGCACCTGACCATGAATGCCAACCCCTCTCACCTTGAAGCGGTGGACCCAGTTGTACTCGGCCGTGTGCGGGCCAAGCAGTTCATGCAATATGAAGATAGTGGCAATCTCGACCGGTCGAAGAAATTACCATTGCTGCTTCACGGTGATGCGGCGTTCGCAGGCCAAGGCGTTGTCGCGGAGTGTTTCGCGCTGTCTGGCCTGCAAGGCTATCGCACTGGCGGCACGATCCATTTCATCATCAACAACCAGATCGGCTTCACGACCAGCCCGATGTATTCGCGCTCGTCGCCATATCCGTCTGATGTTGCGCTGATGGTTCAGGCGCCGATTTTCCACGTGAATGGCGATGACCCCGAAGCGGTGGTCTATGCCGCAAAGGTTGCGACCGAGTATCGTCAGAAATTCGGCAAAGATGTCGTCATCGACATGTTCTGCTACCGCCGGTTCGGACACAATGAGGGCGACGAGCCCATGTTCACGCAGCCGGTCATGTACACCACCATCAAATCACACAAATCGACTCGCGAACTCTATAGTGAGCGCCTCGTCTCCGAGGGGCTTCTCTCCGCAGAAGAGGTCGCAACAGAAGTCAAAGCGTTTGAAGACTTCCTCGATAAAGCGTTTGAGGATGGCAAGACGGTTGAAACCAACAAAGCCGACTGGCTCGAGGGCGAGTGGGAAGGCCTCGGCCTGCCGGAGGATGATGACCGACGCGGGAAAACCGGCGTGTCCAAGGCCAAGCTGAAAGAGCTGGGTGAGCGGATCACGACGGTCCCTGAAGACGTCAATGTGCACCGCACGCTGGGCCGCGTCGTCAAAGGCCGCGCCGATGCGATCAGTTCAGGTAAAGGCCTCGATTGGGCAACAGCGGAACACTTGGCTTTTGCCACTCTGCTCGATGAGGGCTTCCACGTGCGCCTGTCTGGCCAGGATTGTGGCCGCGGGACCTTCTCGCAGCGCCATAGTCATATGGTCGATCAAAATACCGGCGACCGCTATACGGCGCTGAACCATCTGCGCGAAGGCCAGGCTGAGTATGAGGTGATCGACTCGCTGCTCTCGGAAGAAGCCGTGCTCGGTTATGAGTATGGATATTCGCTCGCCAACCCGAATGCGCTTGTCATGTGGGAAGCCCAGTTTGGAGACTTCTCAAACGGGGCGCAGGTCTTTTTTGACCAGTTCATCTCGTCCGCAGAGCGTAAATGGTTGCGCATGTCGGGGCTGACAATGCTGCTGCCACATGGCTATGAGGGCCAAGGTCCAGAGCACTCTTCCGCGCGGCTCGAGCGCTTTTTGCAAATGTGTGCCGAAGACAATTGGCAGATTTGTAATCTGACGACGCCCGCAAACTATTTCCACGCCTTGCGACGCCAGATCCATCGCGATTTCCGCAAGCCATTGGTGATCATGACGCCGAAATCTCTGCTCCGCCACAAACTGGCGACCAGTGATTTTGATGACATGAACACCAAATCATCCTTCCACCGCGTGTTGTGGGATGATGCCGAAACGCCAGGCCGTCAGGGCAAAGTGAAACTGGTCGATGACGAGAAGATCAAACGCGTCGTCGCATGTTCAGGCAAAGTCTATTACGACCTGTTCGAAGCTCGCGAAGAAAGCGGCGTAGACGATGTTTATTTGCTGCGTGTGGAACAATTCTACCCCGTGCCGCGTAAAGCTCTTATGGACGAGTTGAAGCGTTTCAAACATGCCGAACTGGTTTGGTGCCAGGAAGAGCCGCGCAATATGGGCGGTTGGACCTTCATTCGCGATGAATTGGAATGGGCCGCAAACCGCGTTGGATTTAAGAACCCGCGTCCTAAATATACAGGTCGCCCGCCAGCTGCCGCGACAGCGACCGGCTTGCTCTCGACCCATAATCGCGAGAAAAATGAATTCATCTCCGCCGCCCTTGGCGACAAGCCCGTAGAAGACGGCTTGGTACCGAAACCATAACGAAAAAGACGAAGACAGAGACCAAATATGACCGATATCGTAGTCCCTACACTGGGCGAAAGCGTTACCGAGGCGACGGTTGGCAAATGGCTGAAATCAGCCGGGGACGCGGTCGCCAAAGACGATGTCCTAGTCGAGCTTGAAACCGACAAAGTGGCTGTGGAAGTTTCTGCTGAAGCGGCCGGCACTTTGAGCGAGATTGTCGCCAGCGAAGGCGATACTGTGGAGATCGGCGCCTTGCTCGGACGCCTTGGCGGTGCAAATGGCGCAAGCGCTTCTGCACCGGCCCCAAAAACCGAAGCCACACCGGCGCCAGCCGCCGCGCCCGTAGCGAGTTCTGGCGGTGCCAGCGTTGACGTGACCGTCCCCAGCATGGGCGAAAGCGTTGCTGAAGGGACGATTGCAAGCTTCCTCAAACAGGTTGGCGAAGCCGTTTCTAAAGACGAGACCATCGCTGAAATCGAAACTGACAAGGTTGCCCTAGAGGTTCCTGCAAGTGCTGACGGTATAATTGCTGAATGGCTCGTCGCAGAGGGTGACGGTGTCACCCCAGGCGCTGTTATTGCCCGGATTTCTGCAGGTGCGGGCGCAAGCAGCGCACCAGCACCTGCACCTGCAGCTCCAGCGCCAGCTCCTGCCGCCACAGGGGATCGCCCGGTCGCGCCATCGGTTCGCCGGATCTCTGCGGAAGCCGGCGTCAATCCTGATAGTATCCCGGGCACGGGCCGAGATGGCCGCGCAACAAAGGCCGATGCCCTGGCTTATGTAAACGCCCCGAAGACTGCGAGTGCACCAGAAGAGGCGAAAGCGCCACGCGATATTGGCCCGCGCGAAGAGCGTGTTCGGATGACGCGTCTGCGCCAGACCATCGCGCGCCGTCTGAAAGAAGCGCAAGACTCTGCGGCTATGCTGACCACATTCAACGATGTGGACATGAGTGCGGTCATGGGCCTGCGTAAAGCCTACAAAGACGCGTTCTTGGAGAAGCATGGTGTGAAGCTTGGCTTCATGGGCTTCTTTACAAAGGCTGTCGTGTCCGCGTTGAAAGAGATCCCTGCTGTGAACGCAGAAATCGACGGCACCGACATCATCTATAAGAACCACTATGATATCGGCATGGCGGTCGGCACAGAGCGCGGGTTGGTAGTTCCAGTCCTTCGCGATTGTGATGAACTATCCCTTGCGGGTATTGAAGCTGAGCTTGGCAATGTTGCGAAGAAGGCGCGCGACGGCACGCTCTCAATTGCAGATATGCAAGGCGGTACGTTCACGATCACCAATGGTGGGGTTTACGGCTCCCTGATGTCGACGCCGATTTTGAACCCGCCGCAATCTGGCGTGCTTGGCATGCACCGGATCGAGCAACGCCCTGTTGCGGTCGATGGCCAAGTCGTGATCCGCCCGATGATGTATCTGGCGCTGTCTTATGACCACCGGATCGTTGACGGCAAAGAGGCTGTAACCTTCCTCGTGCGCGTTAAAGAAGCGCTGGAAGATCCAGAGCGTCTTCTGCTCGACGTCTAAGCAGCACAACCTTTTCAGAGAAACGCCTCGCCGAATGTGCGGGGCGTTTTTCGTTTCTGGGAGGTAAACGGATCTGGTTGAATCCTCAGACGGATTTCAATCGTTCCGTTCCGAAGTTCATCTAGTTTGTCCCGAATGCGTCGAAGCGGATGACTAGGGACATGCAAACGTCAAACACGCCTTCAAAGGGCGAATCCAACCTTGCGTCTGGCAAAACAGGCATCGAACACGCGCGACAAGTTGCGTTGGTGTCCTTGGTGTCGCCGGTTCTGTTCATGGCCAGTTTGGTGACAGCCGCCATCTTATTTATGGGCGACATTACCGAAAGCAGCCTGTTCGATTTTTGGCTTTCAATCCACATCTTGCTGTGCGGATCTCTGTTCCTCCTCAGTTCGCGCGAACGAGCTGAAGTCTTTGAAGGCAACGGCAATCTCGCCGTTGTGACAAAGAGCTTTCCGTTCGTCGTTCTGTGTGTCGCTTGGAGTGTGGTCCCTGGCGTGATCGCGTTGATTTCGCCGTATGAAGGTCACCTCGTATTTGGCGCAATTCTGTCCGGGGCGACGCTCGCAGCGGCCGTTCTGCTTCAGTACATGCCGCGCCTGGGGCGGATTATTCTTTCGGCAACGGTGGGCGGGTTTCTCGCCAATACGCTGTTGCAGCCGGAATTTGTTTCATCCGTTATTTCGATGGTCATCTTGGCTTACTTTAGTGGCCTCGCGATTTGCACGCGCTGGTATTTCTCGCGGTACAATAAGCGCCTGACGGAGATCGAGACATCGGCTGAGCGCACCCGCGAAATCAATAGTGTTTTGCGGGATGTTGGCTTCGCGACAGACACGTTCTTCTGGTCAATCAATGCCGATGGCGAACTTGAAGAGATTAGCAATGATGAGCTGCTCGGAGAGCATTTGCGGGGGCGCCTTGAGGGCAATGATTGGATCTCACTTTTTGCGCCATCACCAGAACGGGACTTGCTCCGCGCCCGCGTTGCGCGCGGCTCTGAAATCGTGGCGCTTGAGCTAGAATTGGACGAGGCTATTGAGTCGGATTCTCGCTTCTGGAAGGTTTCGGCGCGGCCGATCTTCGAAAACGGGAAGTATGTTGGATATCGCGGATCCGCGACCGACATTTCACAATTACGGCTGAGTGAAAGCCGCGCGGCCTTCCTAACTGAGTACGATTCACTCACGGGTCTGCTGAACCGTGCATCGTTTAAAGAGGCGCTCAAGTCGCATCTTGCGAGTTCGATCCGAACCGCGTCTGAGGGCGCTCTGATCCTGATCGATTTGGACAATTTCAAATGGATCAATGATACGTTTGGCCAAACAGGTGGCGATGAGATTTTGAGACTTGTCACCAAGCGTTTGGAGATGCTTTGCGAACCGATGGACTTGCTGTGCCGGTTTGGCGGCGATGAGTTCGCACTGCTCATTTCCCGTTCGAAGAATAGCGGACGCGTCGTAAAATTCGTCGAAGAACTGACCGAAGCGCTGCAGCAACCGTTCCATTATTCCAATACAGATGTGCAATGCGGCGCCAGCATCGGCGTCCGCTCGATCGAAATTGAAGCAACCGATGTCGACGGCTTGATGAACGAGGTCGACCTGGCACTTCTCGCAGCGAAATCAAGCGGCGGCGGCTGTTGGAAAGAATACTCTGAATCGTTCAAAGCGCGTGTGCGCGGCCAACGTGAACTCGCTCAGGACCTCGTCAACGCGATTGATTCTGATAATCTCGACATGCAGTTCCAGCCAATCGTCGATGCCAAAACTGGCGCGATTGTTGGGGTTGAGTCCCTGTCGCGCTGGTATCATCCCGTGCGCGGCACAGTTTCGCCGGCTGAGTTCATTCCGATTGCAGAGAATAACGGCATTATCATCGCGCTTGGTGATCGAGTGGTCGAGAACGCGATTGACGCAGCCATGGAAATGCCAAGCGATACCAAGGTCGGCATCAATGTCTCACCGCTTCAGTTGCACAGTAGCCGTCTGATTTCGTTGATCACCCGCAAACTGGACGAGACTCGTATCGATCCAAGCCGGATCGAGCTTGAGATCACCGAAAGCGTGTTCCTGTCGGACAATCTCTTCATTCTGGGGCGCCTGCACAAACTCAAAGAACTCGGCCTTCGCATCGCGATGGACGATTTCGGCACCGGCTTCTCTTCGCTTGCCTATTTGCAGCGCTTCCCGTTCGACAAGCTGAAGCTCGACCAAGCTTTTGTCCGCGGCCTTGAGACCAGCGAGCAAAGCCGTGCAATTGCCCGCGCGACGATCTCTATGGCGCATGCTTTGAACCTGACCGTGACGGCGGAAGGTGTCGAAAGCGAAGCCCAGGCCCGCTTCTTGCGCGAACAAGGCTGTGACGAGCTGCAAGGCTACCATTTCAGCCGCCCGCAAGACCGTTCAGCGCTGATCCCGTATTTGCGGAGCATGGAACTCGTCCAAACCGCAAAAACCGGGACGTCGGACAACGTGTTCAAGATCAAACGCTAGAGTTGGATTGGCCATTTCTGGCGCTCCCACTCCTGCTCAGTGGCAACTGTCTGGTTGCCGACCGCCGCGAAAGAAAACCGCATGTTTGGACTTTTGAAAAAGAAACAGGATGACGCTGCAAAAGAGCTGGTCATTGCCCGCCTCAATGCCCGCGTTCAACCGATCGACCGTGGCGATTATTATGAAGACCCCTTGGACGAGCTGCTCAAGCAAGCGAGCCTCGGCGAAGTGACCGGCGGTGGCACCCAACTCGCCGATGAACCTGCTGGGATTGAGTTTTGTGATATTGAAATTCTTGTCGGTGATGTCACCCAAGACACGACACAGGGACTGATCGAACGGCTCGAATTCATTGGGGTCCCAAAGGGATCGCGCCTCATCCTAGAGCGTGACGGCACAGAGCTGCCATTCGGAACCCAAGAAGGCCTGGGCGTGTTTTTAAACGGCTATGATCTTCCAGATGAGGTTTATTCAGAAAGCGACGTAAACCATGTGATCGAGGAATGTGATCGCATGATGGGGGACGGCGGCAGCTTCAAAGGCTATTGGGAAGGCTCGCGAGAGACCGCCCTCTACTTTTACGGCGACTCCTTCGCCGAGATGAAAGCGGCAATCGCTTCATTTGTTGCTAATTACCCGCTTTGCCAGAAGGCTCGCATCGAACAGATTGCTTAGTTGAGTGCTTCCGGCGCAGCCGTCGCACGTATTAATCGAGGGGCTTTTGATGCCCTGAAATGACCTCTGGCAACGTCAGCTTAGGGTCAGGAGCGGACATTGCATGCTGTCGAACTTTCCACCAAAACGGTGGGATGAGTAAAACAAGCAAAGTACTCCTTCAGCAAGGAATTCGAAATGGAATCATCGATTATTTTGATGGTGCATCGAGCTTCGAAGAGATTGCAGAATTTGGAGCGTTTGAATGGATCAACATGTGGGAAGATATGGTTCCAGAACCGTTCGATGTTGATTTTTATTCAGAACCGGTTTTCAGCAGACACGAGCTCGAGGCGATAGAGACATTTCGTTCAATTTGGAGCGATACATCCGATGCCACACCAGAGGATGTCTTCTCTGCTCATCAACTCTCGCAATCCCAGCATTGGAAGAAGTTTGTAGGCACAGCGGATTCGAACTTTGATTTGTTCATGCAGCGAGGAAGGTTCTCAAACGAAGAAGCAGCGTTCTAGCAACTGAATCTGAAGTCTGCTTCGACGCCGAAAGCGGACACTTGGCTGGCCACTTAAGCTCGCCTCAATCCGACCCATTCCCGCACCCGATACACTGCCCCGCATCTCCTCCTGATGAGAGGCTTGTCCGGATCGGCTTGGCAGAGGGGGAGAGCGGCGGTCTGGTGGCTGGGCTTGGGGGTCCGATCCCTTTGCGCGGTGCCAGTCGGGGCAGCGAGCCCTCGGCCCGATGGTGC
>ERZ1740070.243-NODE-243-length-38310-cov-15.511776_pt1 | contig 38310 bp, 26 predicted proteins | sample MGYA00581734_ERZ1740070 | MGnify/ENA primary metagenome ERZ1740070 (study PRJEB43018, sample SAMN04849744) | marine metagenome | isolation source: floating plastic debris | place: Pacific Ocean | collected 2008-09-01 | study: EMG produced TPA metagenomics... | reverse complement strand
TAACTACAAACAGTATGATTATTAAAGAAAGATTGACGCTTGAACTGAACGTAAGCGCTCCAAATTTCTCCTTGATCGATATTTACAATCGAGAAGTAAGCCTGGAGAAATATCATGGTAGAAAAGTACTCATCGGATTTTTCAGACATGCCGGATGTCCTTTTTGCAATTTAAGGACCCACTTTCTTCAGAAAGAACATGAACAGTTGGCCGCATTAGGTCTGGATATGATCTTCTTCTTTGAATCTCGTAAAGATGTGATGCTGAGAAGCACCTTTCATCAAGGCATCTCCCCTATTCCGTTAGTTGCCGATCCAGAAAAGGTATGGTACGAATCCTATGGGATTGAGGAATCCGCTAAGAAATCAAGGGCCAGCCATTTAACCGACTTTATCCAAACGGCAATCAGAGCAAAACTAAAAAGGTTACCGCTCCATTTGATGGCTGGCAAGGAATCTTTTAACACCATCCCTGCAGAGTTCCTCTTAGACGAACAAGGCGTGATCAGAAAGATCCACTATTCCAATGGCCTAAACGACCGTATGTCCATTGAGCACATTTATAAATTTGCCAAGTCATAGGCGTCTGACTCCTTAAGGTCCAGCATATCTGTAATGCCCAATGATCTCATAGTCAAACAATACATCTTCTACAACTTATCCGGCTCCGATATTATGAACGACACAAGGTCGGGTACCTCGCAGCTGCTTAACCAAGATACCAATGTGGGTAATACCCCTGCTAAATCCCGGCAAACAATATCTCCAGGCTTGTAATTGGCTGCTTGCTGCTATTTTACCAATATTTCACTGTTCAAAAAACTTCATAAGGTTAGGCGCTAGCCTGTGGTCAATATTTTTATCTGTAGAAGAGAGTCTCCATATTTTAGGATATTAGCTGAAGTTGCTCTTCATATCTTTATGAACTTCCTTTTACAAATCGATGCCTATTTTTCAGTAAGCACGAATAACTACATCGGTACAAATACCCTTTCCTCTGGGAACATCCCCATTGGGCATAAATGACATGATCTTGATTAGGTGTTTCGCTGAATCGGCCAGGGTCTGGAAGAAATCGGTTTGGGAATAACTGTGAGTTGTCCAAAGTAAAAAATTGATTTGTACAAATAGTCTTAGCACAATACTTGCAACGAATTCTACTTACTTTTAGTGTAGAGATGAAACTACAGATAGTTATTCTGTGCAGTTGCTTCTAACATCTACATGGTAGGATTTATTTCCTGAATAAACTATGGCTGCCAGACATCTGATACAATCCCCTAGGTTACTTTCATCCAGTATGGAAACATAAAACAAATCTTTGTTTAGCGTCTGTTCATCAACGTAGCATGGAAACGTGGTAAAAAAAACGTTTTCGTATCCATTGGCCGTCTCGCCCAGGTAGAAGAGCCTTTCATCCTGGATTTGTAAAACCACATTTCCACAAATGCCTTCTACATATGACACAGCAACACAAGATTCATCCCTAGATACCTCTTCATCATCATTACATGATAAAATGAAGAATCCTATAAGACCGAATACAAGAATATTTCTCATTTTTAATGTAGGTTTACTTCCAAGACAGAGTTATGACCTAATGGGTTGGAAAAGTCGAAAAATATTTATTGGCATCCGACTGAATTTCTTGAGCCAAAAAAGGCGTTTTCAGCGAATGATTCCAAATTAAAAAATCTTTTCTCGGACGCCAGCAAAAGATTGGGAGTCTACGATTATCCTTCAAGTTCTGAATTAGCGCCATAAGGCCACCCAATATTCGGAGTTGCTAATTCCGAACAAACTTCCGGATAAATGCCTTACCATCAACCGAATAAAACAAAAAATAGAATCCTTTAGGAAGCCACTCAAGATGACTAATAATAACTTCATTCTGTATGACCTTATAATTATTGTCTAGAATAAGGCTACCGTCAAATCCATAAATCTTAACCTCTAAGCTACTGTCCGATGGTTCTTTCAGTTGAATGATTAATTGATCTTTAACCGGATTAGGATATACAGGAGTCTTTGTGTTTTTAAAATTGGAAACTGAAGTAATGGTTTCTTCCCCCTCGTCATCATCTTCCTCCTCTTCCTCATTTTTTTGGCCACTCTCTTGATACACCCTTACATAATCCACTTCTAGAGCGCTTTCAATGAAACTTGCATCAATATTGGGTAAAATAGCTACGTTGAAGAGCAGGTAGAATTCTGCATCAAAGGGCCATGTATCGGCATTAAGAGCCCCAGGTTTATAGGTATAGTGAATAACATCATCTACACTAAATACCAACCTGTCTTCATACCAGTCTAAACTGTAAACATGAAACTCGCTTGAAACCGTGGGTATTGTCCGGCCTCCTTTATTAAAGGTATCTCCAAAGCTTGACAGGGTATGTGTAGCGCTTGCTATATAGTTTTGATTGTCACCCCAATGCTCCATGATGTCTATTTCACCACATTGCGGCCAGCCGGTAGTTCCAAATCCCTGGTTATCCCAGTATCCCCCATCCTCATTGATGTTTTTACCGAGCATCCAAAGTGCAGGCCAAGTGCCTACTCCAAACGGCATTTTCGCTCTTATTTCCACACGGCCATACTTAAACGCATACTTTGCGTTCAACCGGGCTGAAGTATATTGCTTTGTAAAACCCTGGTCTGTAAACGTCTCATTTTTGGCTACGATCTTCAACGTGCCATCACTTACAAAACTGTTTTCAATTCTATTGGTATAGTGTTGTATTTCATTATTATACCAGCTTCCGCCATTGGGTAATTGGGTCTGATGGTGCCATTTACTAATATTTATTTCCCCATCTCCATCAAATTCATCAGCCCAAACCAGACTGTCATAAACCGGGTCATCAAACTCTTCTATTACAATGGTCCCGTCATAGCTCACGTCGTCGAGGTAGGCTAAAACATGATCATTATTGTTTTCACCATTTACCTGTATAACCACCCTGTTAAAATCCGTTCGGTCTGTAGGCGGCGCCGAGTTATTGTTAAGGTTAATGTAATTGTCGTTCTTAAAATCAAAAGATACTTCCTGCCATTGATCCAGAGAAATGGGCTTAATGATCTCGCTTTGAGTTGACCACGGTTCAGCCAACCTTTTGTCTTGCAGTTTCAATGAAATCTGATTGGTTTGATTACCTGTTAAACCGTTTGCAGGCATATAGATCTTGAGTGAAAAGGTATAATTGGCAGATAGGTCATAGTTGCTGGCTACATCAAAGCGTACATTGGCGTATTGTCCCCCGGTATCATGGTATTCCAAAACCGTTGCAGAAGTATTAATTCCCTGACTGAAGGGGTTGTCGAGATTTACATTTAACCCGCAATTATCTCCAAACCACGTAGTTATAGTGCCCCTTCCTTCAAAATCGTCTTGAACGGTTTGAGCAATAGCTAAAACAGGACATAAAGTAAACAGACAAAAACTTACTTTTAGCATACTGTAAAAGTAAGTCTTTTAAGCTAGCAAAGATTTTTAGCTTTGGGAATAATCCGTTATTGACAAATACCAATTTCCTGACCCAATCCAACAAAGGACATTACAGGACTGAGGTAGGGAATATCCAGTGCAAGTCCGCGCAGTACAAGAAGCACACCCACGACGACAGCGAAGGAAGGGATCGCAAATTTAACCGTACCGCTGACTCGTTTTTTTATTTGAAGAGAGCCCCAGCCCACACCAAGCATCATGGGAACTGTACCCAATCCAAACCCTACCATAAGAGCTAAAGCCGCTCTAAGATCTACCAAAGCCAAGCCACTTGCTACTGCCAGGTATACCAACCCACAAGGAAGTAAGCCGTTAAGGAAACCGACCAACCCATGGCCAAGACCATTTTTTGTCGTGAGTAATGAATTCAATTTTTTTCTCAATGGCGTAATGACCATACGGTTCCATGGGGTATTTACCAATTTAGTCTGAAAACTTGGATATAAGGCGAATGCTATCACCATAATGCCGATCACTATGGTAAGAGAACGTTGAACACCAAAAAAAGATAATCCTTCACCTAGCAGCCCAAAAATAAGGCCTAAAAGCGTGTAAGCGACTATTCTACCCCCATTATAAATCAGTCCCCTTGCTAAATTACCATGATTATGGGCTACCATGGCTATTGGCCCACACATACCGGCGCAATGCAGGCTACCCAAAAAACCTATTACCAATCCACTGATGAACGCTGTTTGCATATTTATCTTCATCTTTATAATCGATCGCTAACAAAGTGCTAAGATCTCTCAATATAGATCTCGAAAGATACCGGGAGATCACTGCACTTGACAGGCCAGGATCGCGATGACGTCTTTATATTTTTAAAGGACCAAAACCTGCTCCGTGTAAAACTCTTTATCCTGGTCTTTCCAGTTTACCTTTACCCGCCACAGGCCCTTATCTAACTCATTAGATGAAAACACTTGCTTTCCGTTTACCAACTGAATGGTATACTTCTTATCAAGCGAGGCATCAGAGGGACGAAAGAAATAAATGGTACCCTCCAGTGTTTTACCATCCGGAGTGGAAAGTGTAATGCGCTTGTTAGCGGCATCGTAATTCACTTCAGGCTTCAAGTGATTCAGCTCATTTGAATTACTGATTCTGTCCATCTGATCCTGGTATGCCAGCTCCTGCACGTAGTAATCCTTAGCTACAAGATGAATGTCCTGCCGCATACTTATGATGACCATGGTTATAATTACGCCTACAAATGCGACAAAGGTTAGTACTATTCGTGTTCCCCAGTTCATGTTCATGTTTTTATTAGCTTTCGTTTATGGTATCCCTTTAATCTTTCAATTCAATGATTTGAGATTGAAATGGCGCAAGCTATTGGCCACAAGCTTTTTGAATCACCAAAATTGCTTGAGCTTGAACCAGCAGCTTGAAGCCGTATATCGTAATCTTTATATATTTCAAATTCTTTATAATTACACCTCTCCACGTCATTTCATTAATGAAACCGGGCCCAAAAACTTCGTTTTTACAGTTTCTACCAGTTCTCCATTACCATATACTCCTAACCTCAAATTGATCTTAGGTGCATTCATCTTTTTTGCGGGCATTTCTATAAAATAAACTCCTTCCGCCAGCCCATTTGCCGGTACCGTTACGTCACCGCCTCCTACTTTTGAAATACTAGCTGTTGGTTCATTTTCAATACGCACCTCTAGCGTCATATCATCATAGGTCTTATTTACAAACTGAATATTATACAAGTTAGTAATGTCACCGGCATCTGTCTTTTGATAAAGCTGCCCGGGCACTTTTAATATTGTAGTTTCAATGTCTGATCGCGTTGCAAGAGAAAAAGACAAAAAGGTGATGAGTGCCAGCAATACAATCGAATAAGCCGCAACTCGTGGTGTGAACAATTTCTGCTTACCTTCATTAATGGCATCATAAGAAGAATAGCGGATAAGTCCTTTTGGTTTTTTGACTTTTTCCATCACTTGATCACAGGCGTCAATACAGGCTGTACAGTTCACACATTCCAGCTGGGTTCCATTCCGAATGTCAATACCCGTAGGACATACATGCACGCATAGTTTACAATCGATGCAATCTCCTTTATCCTCTTGCACGGCATTTTTCTTAATCTTACCACGAGGTTCACCTCTCAACCAATCGTACATCACGGCTATTGACTTTTTATCCAGAAGCACACCTTGCAGTCTGCCATAAGGACAAATCGCCACACAGGCTTGCTCACGAAAAACCGTAAATACCCAAAAGAAAATACCAGTAAAAGCCATCAGTCCTGTAAAACCAGAAAGGCGCTCCGTCGGCGGTTGGCTTACAATTTCTCTCACCTGATCAATACCTATCAGATAGGCCATAACCGTATGGGATATCAGTAATGAAATACCCAGGAAAATAGTCAATTTCAACCCCTTCTTTCTGATCTTAGCAGCATTCCATGGACCTTGATTTAATTTACGTTGTTTATTAGCATCTCCCTCAATCCAGTATTCGATTTTACGAAATACCATCTCCATGAATAGGGTCTGCGGGCATGCCCAGCCGCACCATAGTCTTCCAAAGACCACTGTGAATAGGATGACGAAAACGAAGAAGGTAATTAACACTACAGCAAGCAGGAAGAAATCCTGAGGCCAGAATGGCTGACCAAGAATCACAAACTTTCGCTCAAAAAAATTCAATAGTAAAAACGGCTTGCCCTCAATCTTTAAAAAGGGACTTGCAAAAAGAATGGAGAGCAGAAATATGGTAGTTCCCACACGTAAGCGATGCATATCTCCACTTGGCTTCTTTGGGTAAACCCAAATTCGCTTTCCTGCCTCATCTACCGTAGCAATGCTATCGCGGAACTGCTCATCGTATTCGTATAAATTTTCCATCACCCTCTACCTTTCCTTTTTCCTAAAGTTTAGCAACGATTGTAGAATCAGTTTCCGTAGGCTTTTCAGGTAGTGCTTCAGGTACATAGAGTTCGCCTTGAGGGCCTTTAGCGCCAGGAGGATTCGTTCCTTTAAATGTCATAATATATGAAGAAACGTTCTGCATCTGTTCAGGCGACAACAACAGTTCCCAAGAGATCATCCCCTTTTCAGGTACACCTATCTTTATCGTTTTATAGATATCACCAATATTCCCTCCGTGCAACCAATAATCATCAGTCAAATTAGGACCTATACCTCCGCCGCCATTCTCTTTATGACATTGTGCACAGTTTAGATTAAAGATCTGTTTGCCTTTGGCTAATAACCCGGCATCTTCCACAAAAGCTACGTTATTTTCATCGATGTTACTTTCCGGAAGATTGGCAAGTCTCGCAGCGCTTTCGGCCTCAGCTTCTTCAATTTGAGCCATATATTCTTCTTCCTGAAGTGGTAAAGAATCAAAAACATGATAAGCTCCCAGGTAGAATACAGCAAATATGATGGTGATATAAAATAACCATTTCCACCATGGAGGTAAATGATTATCCAACTCCCTGATCCCGTCATAGTTATGGTCCAGCACCAACTCACCTTCTTCCTCCATAGGACGAAAATCATTAAGCTTGGTCCACATTTTGGTCCAGGCGCTTTCTTCTTCAACGAGCTCAACACCTTTCTCCGCCGCAATCTTCTCAGCCTGTTGATCTACGAAAGTTTTCAATAATTGCAAGACCACCACCGATACACCCAACACAAGAAGTGCGATTAGCAACGTAAAGCCTGTTACAACATAAAAAATGGTCTTACTATCTACCGTTAATGATCCGGTATCCTGGGCAAATGCTGCCAAGGTAGGCGATATCAAAAACAGGGTAGTGAGTATACTTAACTTTTTATGATTCATGATGTAGGACTTTTAGATTCTTCAAAAGTTTTGGCTTCATCTTCTATAGGTAACTGGCTCATTGATTTAATGTAGTTCTTGTCGGCGCGGATCACCCAAATGATCAGGCTCACGAAGAAGATAAAGAATATAGAAAGCGAGATAATTGGCCACACTTCCACGTTATGTATTTGTTCGAAATAATGTTTAAACATGTCTTTGATCAGTTAGATGCTGTGGTTTCTCCTTGTACTTTTATATCTGTTCCTAACCGTTGCAGGTAGGCGATGAGGGCTATAATCTCAGCCTCTTTGGCTATTTCAATACCATCCTCTTCCTTTAAGCTTGTCGTAATAGACTCAGCTTGCTCATCCAAATCTGTATTAGCGATCTCTTCATAGCCTTCAGCATAGGGCACACCTATTATTCGAAGAGCCGTTATCTTGCCAGCGGTTGCTGCTTTATCGATAGATGATGTGTAAAGCCATGGATAAGGTGGCATTATCGATCCAGCGGACACTACGCCTGGCTTTAACATATGATAATAATGCCAACTGTTAGGATACTTCTTACCCACCCTGTGCAAGTCCGGTCCGGTCCGCTTAGAACCCCAAAGAAATGGGTGGTCATAAACAAATTCACCGGCTTTAGAATATTCACCATAGCGCTCAGTCTCTGATCTAAACGGACGTACCATCTGAGAGTGACAGCCTACACAACCCTCACGGATATAGATGTCGCGTCCGTGAAGTTCAAGGGGCGTGTAGGGCTTTACACTAGCAATGGTTGGAACGTTAGATTCTATCAAAAAGGTGGGTACCATTTCGATTACCCCGCCTATGACAATAGCAATCAAAGTAAGTACAGTAAATATCACGGGCTTGCGTTCCAATACACTATGCCATCCTGTCTCTACTTGCTTAGGCGCTTTTTCAAGTGGAGCAGCCTCTGCGTCTTCATTAGGTATGAATGTGCCTTGAGCCCCTGTTTTTATAAGATTGTAAGTCATAATAAAAGCGCCTATCAGGTAAAGAAAACCTCCAACTGCACGTAACATATATAATGGTAAGATCTGAACTACAGTTTCAAGGAAGTTTTTATATTCAAGGAATCCTTCCGAATTGAACTCTTTCCACATCAAACTTTGAGTGACACCAGCTACATACATGGGCAAAGCATAGATAATTATACCAAGTGTACCTAGCCAGAAATGGGTATTAGCAAGCCGTATAGAGAAGAGTTTGGTACCCCACATTTTAGGAATAAGAAAGTACAGCATTCCGAAAGTAAGGAAACCGTTCCAACCTAATCCACCGATATGTACATGTGCTATAATCCAATCCGTGAAATGGGCAATTGCGTTTACGTTTTTGAGTGATAGCATAGGCCCTTCAAATGTGGACATACCATATGCAGTTACGGCCACCACCATAAATTTCAGTATAGGGTCCTCACGTACTTTATCCCAGGCGCCTCTCAGTGTAAGTAAACCGTTGAGCATGCCACCCCAGCTTGGTGCAATCAGCATTACAGAAAATACTACGCCTAAAGACTGCGCCCAATTAGGCAGTGAAGTGTAGAGTAAATGGTGAGGGCCAGCCCAGATGTATATAAATATGAGCGACCAAAAATGAATGATGGATAGCTTATAAGAATAGACCGGTCTATTAGCTGCCTTGGGCAGGTAATAATACATTAAACCGAGAAATGGGGTAGTCAAGAAAAATGCCACAGCATTATGTCCATACCACCATTGCACTAAAGCGTCCTGAACTCCGGCGTACCAGCTATAGCTTTTAAATAGTGTCACGGGCATCTCAAATGAGTTCACCACGTGCAGGACGGCTACCGTCACGAATGTGGCTATGTAGAACCATATGGCCACATACATATGTTTTTCACGTCTTTTAAGAATTGTTCCAATCATATTGATGCCAAATACCACCCAAATTAGAGTAATGGCTATATCGATTGGCCATTCAAGTTCAGCGTACTCCTTAGATGTGGTAATACCCAGTGGTAGCGTAATGGCTGCCGCGAGAATGATGAGTTGCCAGCCCCAAAAGTTGATCCAGCTTAAAGCATCGGAGAACATTCGCGTCTTCAGCAAGCGTTGCATAGAATAGTATACCCCGGCAAACATGGCGTTACCGACAAAAGCGAAAATGATCGCATTGGTGTGTAAAGGTCGTATCCTACCAAAAGTGGTATAAGGAATTTCGAAATTAAAGACAGGATAAAATAGTTGAATGGCAAGGGTCAAACCCACTAACATCCCCACTATACCAAAAATGACCGTAGCCACAATAAAGTATTTTACAACCTTGTTATCGTAGCTAAATTTTTCAAGTTCCATAAGTTACGTCGGTTTTGTATTATACAATTGAAAACGAAAGTAATCAGGGCTCTGGGCGACGAGCATGATGGAGATTAGAGCTAAAACTGATTTATATCATTATTAGATTAGCTGAATGGGCAAGATAGCATCTGCTACCTTATTCGAAGTAATTTCACACGCTATGCCTGAGTCAAAACATAAAATAGGTAAAATCACCTAGATACAATCAGTATATAAAGCGATTGACCACGCTAACAAACCTCGTTAATTTTGATTTCACTATTTTCTTGTTTGTGTGATCAGGAGCTTCGTCTTTTTCTTTTGCGCTCAACTCCCCCTCTTAGGGTACTCTCAGGTAAAATCCTCTGATAATGAAAAGGTAATAACCGGTATGCCTCGATTTCAACAGTTGTCGCTTAATGAAGGGTTACTTCATAATAATGTGTACAGTCTTTTTGAAGATCGTGACGGATTCATCTGGGTCGGAAGTGGCGGTGGCTTACAACGCTATGATGGTAAAAACTTCAAGGAGTACTCCGTAGGTAAACCCAACATCCTGACTTCATCGGAAATCAGAATAATTACACAGACGGCTGACGGAGCAATATGGATAAGTCAGTCCGGAAATAGGTTGTTTAGATTGGAATATGGTCAGTTTAAGGTCTTTAATAGTAAAGAGAATGAAAGTCACGGACTCGATGCCCGGCAGGTATTTTGCCTTGTCCCTAACCCAGATTCATCCTTATGGGTGGGAACCGAAAATGGATTACGGCTTTATCGAGACGGTGTGTTTCACAATGTTTTGAATAAAGACGTAGGACCAGTAAGAGCTATCCTAAGAAACGCTGACGGATCCCTTTACCTTAGTTTGGGAGGGAAAGGTCTTTATCATTACGCCAACGACACACTAAGTGAGGTAAAAGGTGTGGAACGTAATGAAAGACTAAAGGGAAAGTTGATTAACAAAATAATTAGAAAAGAAAATGGCAATATTATAATGGCCATAGAAGGGTCATTAATATTTGAATACAACTCACTAACGGATACCGTTTGGAGTTTACCAGATTCACCTAACCCAATTACCAATATCCAGGCTGCTCACAACAATGTACTATGGATCGGAAGCGCCGAAGGTTTGTTGGAATACAGAAATGGAACTTTTGCTCGTATCATAGAAAATCATGGAGATCCTAACGGGCTAACTTCGAATATGGTGCTAACATCACTCATGGATAGCAAGGGTCGTCTTTGGTTAGGCACTTATGGCGGTGGAATTAATATCTTATTAAATAGTGGATTCACTAGCATCAAATATTTACCTGAAAAGTTCGATGGCTTAAAGAACCGGGTCATAAAATCTATACAGCTGGATGATGAAGGTACTTTATGGATTGGCTCACAAGACAATGGCTTATATACCTATAAAGATGAAAGGGCTTATCGGCCTAGAACACTCAATGGTATGGAAATTTCTAATCAAGGAAACATAACCACGATCTATCAGGATACTAAAAATGCTGAATGGTTTCTTGGACCGGAGGGTATTTTCAAACATGAAAACGGAAAAATATCTCAAATTGACTTTAACCAAAATAATGCCCAAGCCATTGTTGAACAAGACAATGGTATTTATTGGATAGCTGACTTTACGCAGGGGCTTAGCAAATTAGAAAATAAAAAAATACTACACTTTAATGAGCATGATGCCCAATTATTGCAAAGTAATAATATACAGACTCTGGGCATGGGGCGAGAGCATGACTTGTGGGTAGGTCATTATAATAATGGAATCGATATTGTAAAAGACGATAAGGTAGTTGAATCATTCTTTCATAACCAAGGTGACACTACAACTCTCTCAAATGACAGAATAACATGCATCTTCCGAGCAGCGGATAGTACCGTTTGGGTGGGGACGAACTATGGACTTAACAAATACGATTATGATAGTCATTCGTTCAAACGATATTTTTCTTACGATGGACTCATAAGTAATACTATCCAGGCTATTAACGAAGATCATAATGGTAGAATCTGGATTAGCACTATAAATGGTATCTCAAAATTTGACCCAAAAAGCGAGGTATTCACTAACTATGGGTTGGAAGATGGGGTCGATACCTACCCATTCTCGCTTTACTGCACAACACGCGATAAAAAAACGGGCAGACTCTACTTTGGCGGTGAAAACGGCATAACAACTTTCCATCCCGACAGCATATTTTTACATACTACACCACCGAACACGGAAATTTTAAGAGTTAGTGTTCTTGGGAGACATTTATCTTGTGATACGCTGTCCAAACTTAACTGCTGCAACGAAATACTGAAATTAGAACACGAACAGAATATTTTGGACATTGAATTTATAGCCCCCAATTTTCAATCAGTAGCCTACTCTTATTTACTGAGTGGTTTTGAAACCCAGTGGAAATATTCGACTGAATCGAATATAGTACACTATACTAAAATCCCCCCGGGACGCTACACTTTCAAAGTCCGCGCTAAAACTAAAAACAGTGGCTATTGGGGCCAGACAAAGTCGTTCGTGATTGTTATTCTTCCTCCCTTCTGGAAAACATTATGGTTCAGAGGGGTTATAATAGTTCTTATAGCTATCATCGTTTGGATCATTTTTAATCTTCGCATAAAAGGAATTAAGAAGAGGAACTCACTGCTAGAAAAAGAAATAGGTAGAAGAAAAGTAATTCAAAAAGAGCTGGAAATGAAAAATGGTGAGTTGGAAAGATTTACTTATACCGTTTCTCATGATTTAAAGAGTCCATTAATCACTATTCGGGGTTTCCTTGGCTTAATAAGAGAAGATATTCGCCAAAACGAACTGGAAGCAGTTGAAAATGATATCAACACAATAGAGAGTGCAACTGAAAAAATGCGCATGTTACTGGACGATTTACTTGAAATTTCTCGAATTGGGCGCGTGAGTAACGACCTTGAACTCATCAATACTAATGCAATGATTGAGCAAGTGGTGAGTTTTTTTAAGAAAGAAATTGGCGATCAACAAATTACAATTGAAATCGAGAAAGAACTTCCAGAAATAAAGGGTGATAAAACCAGGATTTATGAAGTGTTCCAAAACCTCATCGGAAATTCCATTAAGTATATAGGTAATGGACCTGAAAAGCGAGTAAAAATTGGCCACAGTGTAAAAAACGACGATAACACATTTTACATCAGTGATACAGGTATTGGCATTGATCCAAAGTTTAGTAAAAAGGTATTCGACCTTTTTGAGAGATTAGAACCGGAAATTGAAGGTACTGGTATAGGACTAGCGATTGTAAAACGAGTAATAGAAGTGCATCAGGGAAAAATATGGGTTGAATCGGAGGGGAAAGGAAAGGGATCTACCTTTTTCTTTACCCTCCCTAACACCTAATAATTATATGGCCATACTAAAAATTTGTTGATCAATATTTTGCGCCTGATCAATTTTAAGATCGAACACCGCACAAATATTTCTTAAAAAAGCCGTGCCCAAATTCGTGATACGCAAACCATTATCATAGAGCTTAATTAACCCCTCCTGATCCATTTGAGTCAACTTTATAAGCTGGTTGAGAGAAAGCTGACCAGTTTCCCAACGTAGTTCCCCTTGACATGATAATTCAAGTATTTGTTGCCTAATATGAAGCTCATTACTATCCAAACCATGTCCTTTGAATATAGGTAGTCCCTCCTCAAGTGCGTTCTTATAGCCTTCTACTTTTTTTACGTTTTGGGCGTAGCCATATTTCGCATCGCTAATGGCCGATACACCTAAACCAATCAGTAGATCGGTATGCGCCTCAGTGTAGCCCATAAAATTTCTGTGCATACTCTTATTTTGATAAGCTCGGTAAAGTCCGTCACCTTGCAAGGCAAAATGATCCATACCCACATCTGTATAACCAGCTGCAATAAGCAGTTTTTTTCCTACTTCATATAACTGCCTTTTCATACTGCTGGTGGGAAGATCCTTTTCAGTGTACGCCCGCTGAGAAGGGTGTTTCCAGGGTACATGGGCGTAGCTGTAAAATGCTATCCGTTCAGGCCTCAGCTCCAATACTTTTTGCACGGTATTCTCGACACTGATAACTTTCTGGAAAGGAAGACCATAAACCAAGTCAAAATTAACTGAGTCGTAACCAATGACCCTGGCACAATCGGTGGCATCTTTAACATTCTGGAAGGGTTGGATCCTGTTAATTGTTTTTTGCACTTTATAATCCAAGTCCTGAACACCGTAACTGGCTCTTCGAAACCCAAGGTCATACAGCTGCTGTAAGTGATTAGGAGTAGTGTTATTGGGGTGTCCTTCGAAGGAAAAAGCATATTCCCGATGCAAATCAGCAGTCTCCAAAATACTTTGAATCAATAGATTTAAGTTTTCTGATGAAAAAAAAGTGGGAGTACCACCGCCAAGATGTAACTCTCTAATAACAGGCTTGCCTCCAAAGATATTTAAATATTGACCCCACTCTTTCAGAAGGTTTTCCACATAGGGGCCTTCCACATTATGATTCTTAGTAATTCGGGTATTACAAGCGCAGTAAGTACAAAGACTTTCACAAAATGGTAAGTGAATATATATGCTGATTCCATCTTTGGCATTGCTTTCGTCAAATACACGTTTTACCATCATTGGCCAGTTGTTCTTACCTATATTATCTTTCCAATATGGAACAGTAGGATAACTGGTGTAGCGAGGTACCGGTATATTGTACTTATCTATTAAGGCATCAGGTATTTTCATCTTACAAACATTCATCAATCACAGCCTTATAAACATGACATCGGTCAGTTCTGCATTTGATAGCTATCATCAGATTAAAAGACGAATAAACTGAATTTAATGCCTATAAATTCTACGGCAATGAAAAGGCTTCTTCCAGTGTGTATACTTATTTTAGCTTCTTGTGCCCAAATCCGAGTACACACCTTAGGCGATCCAGGTGTCGATTTCACGAGCTACCAAAGCTGGTGTTGGCTGCAGGGTTGCGAAATAACCTATGATGGGCCGGACTATTTATATGATAGCAGCACAATTGAAACTGTGGCTAACGCCGTTGCCTTTGAAATGTATCAAAAAGGTTATAAACAAGAAGGCGACAGCGCAGATCTATTTGTAGATTTTCACATTGTGGTAAAAGAAGATTCGGCCGTCTTTTCCATGATTCATGAAGAAGACCTACCCTTTTGGAATAATAGTGAACAGGAATACTACCATTTCCTACGAGGCTCACTCATTATCCAGATAGGTGATAGAAGAACCGGAAAAATGGTATGGCGCTCAGATACCAGGCGCCTGATGGCGCTTAGACCCGACATTGAAGACAACGATATTAGGAAAGGTGTAAAAAAAGCCTTGAAAAAGTTTCCCACCAGAGATAAATCAAGATAAAACCTACTTTAACTTTTCGTTTTGTCTCCGTCTTTTCTGGTCATCAAATAACATTCTTATAGAAGGCGTGACCGTATCGTCAAACTGCCCCGACCGGGAAGCCCAAATAAAAAGCCCGAGGAAGCTTCCTCCTACTACCATACTGATTAAAATCAAAATGAATATGACTGACATTATACGATATTAAGGGTTTTAGCAAAATAATTACTGGACAGTGTAGCAAAAAGAACTACGGATATACTACTCAAAGGCATTAATATAGCCGCCGACACGGGCGTTAGTGCGCCACTTACGGCCAAAGATATCCCTACTATATTGTAGGCAAAAGAAATAATGAAGCTTGCTACCACTATATTTCTGGCAATGTTCAAATAGCGCAAGAACCTGCTCAGATAAGTCAATTTACTGCCAAGTAAAATGCCATCACAAGCAGGTGAAAACGCTGCTATATCCTCTGTAACTGCGAGTCCTATATCGCTCCGCTTTAGCGCACCGGCATCATTTAGGCCATCTCCTAACATCATCACTGATTTGCCCTCGTTCTTTAATTCTGCTATGTAATTCATTTTGTCTTCAGGAGACTGATTGAATTTCATTTCCACTTTATCCCCAAAAATACCTGTTAGATTTTCTCTTTCGCGATCATTATCTCCGGAAAGAATTACCATCTTATAAGCGCCTAACTTTTTCGTCAATTGTGATAATCCATCGCGATAGGCGTTCTGAAAACGATACACTCCTTTGACTTTACCATCTGCACTTAAATACACTCCATCCTGATTCGCTGAATCAACGTTATCGTTCCCTACCCATTTAGCCGAACCTAATTTAAAAGAAGTAGTTCCATACTTTGCAAATAAGCCTTTGCCCGGCCGTTCGACAAAATCATGCAATTCAATACTTATATCGGCAGCAATCGAATCATGGATTTTTTGACTCAACGGATGCGTTGAATTTGAGGTCATCTTTTTTACCACAGCACATTCTATATGAGACAAATCATATCCTGAATAATTTAGCCTCGATTCTGCTGAAGATGTCAAGGTACCCGTCTTATCAAAGACTACAGTATCTATTATTGATAACCTTTCTACTACATCTGAACCTTTAAGGTATAGGTTTGCCTTACCCAACCACCTTAGTACATTTCCATTAGTAAAAGGCGCTGAAAGCGCTAAAGCGCATGGACAGGCAACAATAAGTACAGCTGTAAAGGATTGCCACATCATTGTACTATCGTGAAAAGCCCAAAATGTGAAGGAAAGTATAGCAATAGTCAATACCACTCCCGTGAAGTATTTACTTATCTGGTTAACCAGTAATTTGGTATGGCCATCACTCTCTTCTTTAAAAGCCTGACTGTTCCACAGGTTGGTCAAATAACTTTGGGAACTCTTTTTTAATAGTTTTAACTCTATGCGTTGTCCAAGTTGTCTACCTCCGGCATAAATAACCTGATCCGCATTAACGTGAACTGGTCTTGATTCTCCGGTTACAAAACTATAATCAATTTTAGCAGTACCCGATGACAAAATTCCATCAGCAGGAATAATTTCACCATTTCTGATAATAACAGTATCGTCTTTTTCAAGTAGATCTATTGGAGTAGATATTTCCTCGATGCCCTGACGCTTTAGTATAGCCAGTGGGAAGTAAGATTTATAGTCACGTTCAAAAGACAGGTTTTGATACGTTTTACTTTGAAACCATTTCCCTACCAGCAAAAAGAAAACCAGTCCGGCTAATGAATCAAAGTATCCTGGGCCAGCCTCAGAAATAACTTCGTATACACTGCGCAAAAACAACGTAATAATTCCCACTACAATAGGCACATCAATATTTACAAACCGCCTGGACAAGCCTGCTATTGCAGATTTAAAATAGTCTATTGAAGAATATAGTAATACTGGTAACGCCAGAATAATATTAAGCCAGGAAAAGAAAACACCGTATTTTTCGTCCAATTGGCTATCGAAGCCTAAATATTCAGGAAAGCTTAGAAGCATGATATTACCAAAACAAAAGGCCGCCACTCCCAGCTTTATTGATAAGCCTCCATCACCTTCGCTCCTGTCTTTTTTTGCGCCATCAGCTCTAGTAAAATTAGGGGCATAGCCAATAGAACCCAGGAGATTTGCCAGGTCGTGCAGAGATAATCGATCCGGTTTGTAAAGGATATCGGCTTCTTTTTTCACAAAGTTCACCGTAACCTTAATTACACCGTCATCGAGACGATGCAGATTCTCTAATAAGTAAATACATGAACTGCAATGAATAGAAGGTAGGTATAATTTTACCCTGTTATGTGTCTCAGATTTAAAATAAAGGAGTTCATCTGCGATGGTTGCATTGCTTAGGAAATCAAATTGGTTAGATCTTTTGGCAAACTCGTTCCTTCTATCATAAATCTCCTTTAGTTCGGTCTCTTGAAACAGTTCATAAACAGCTTTACACCCGCCACAGCAAAAGTCTTTAGCGTCAAACCTGATCAACTCATTTTCGCATGGATCGCCACAATGGTAGCATTGAATAGCTACTTTCTCGTCAGATTCAATGTACATAGGCCTAATTGCGAGGTATATGGAAGGTCCAGATAGGCCTTCGCGCATGATTAACAACGTCTTCTGCCAAACTACCTGATAATAAATGCTTTAGCCCTTTTCTACCATGAGTTCCCATGGCAATCATACTCGCATCAATTTTATTGGCAAAAGATAATATACCTTGATCTTCGTAAATATCATTGTATATATTGATTGTGTAATCTTTAAGCATATATCTTCGAGCCACTTCTTCCAAACCCTTTTCTATTACCTGATCCCTTTCAAAATTGTTAGGTGTATTTATTCGTACAAGATGTAGCTTGGCATGAAATAGCTCTTGCAGTTGTTTCACTTTGGTCATTACCTCTTCTGATACATCTACCACTCCGGTTGCAAAGGCAATATCTTTGATATCACTCTTAGCAGTAGGCTGTGAAAGGGTGATCACTGGGCATTTAGACGTACGAACAATTTTTTCAGCATTGGAACCTATGAAAAACTCCTTTAACCCGGATGACCCTTTGGTACCCATGACCACTAAATCTGCATTAAGCTCTGAGATCTTATATGAAATATCCAGATAAGGATTACCAACAGAAATTTCAGAGTCAATGTCAGCAGCAAACTCTGCTAAAAATAATTCCATCTGACTGCCTGAATTCTTTTTGAGTAGGTCAATAAAATCCGAATCGTAAGGAGTAGGAACCGACATACCTACCGGGTCAATAGTAGCGCCTGTCGGGTATTCTACTACATGATAGGCTAAAACATGCGCCTCATTCATTTTGGCAATATCAAGCGCAAAACCTAACGCATATTCAGCCTTTTTTGAAAAATCTACAGGTACAAGAATATTTATCATGACTTTGCTGCTTTTTGCCAAATCTAACTTGACTTAGCTATTACTATCATGATGGCAATCAAAACCTAAGTTGACAAAAGTCATAAACTGTTTTTAATAAGATTATGATGAATAAGGCGGAATGTGACAATTAGACTTTAATTGACGGCACCCTATCGAAATAAATTTTGTTTCGAATAAAATTGAGTTCATCATTTCAAAGAGTGTTTTAACTTCACACATAAAATATCACGAATTGCATGAAGAAGCTTTTATCCATCATACTAATCGCCATACTTTCAGTTTCAGGTTTTGCGCAAACACTTGATGATCAGTTTAATGAACTAAGGGATAACTCTGAAACTTTTAAGGTATATAAGGTCATAAAGCAGACGGAACTTAACCAGTTTTGGAATGTAGTTTCAGACTCGGTTAGAGTACTAAAACAAACAATTGAACAATCACAGGAAGAGATCAACCTTCAAGGTAGTAAAATTATAGAGCAGGAAGATATAATTAAAGCGAAAGATGATGAAATGGCATCTTTACTATATGACACCGGCCATATCTCGGTTCTTGGTATTGATCTTTTTAAGGAGGCCTACATTGCTATAAGCTTCTCTACAATAGGTGTCCTGGTAATCGTACTAATACTATTTTTCACACGATTTAAAAGCAACCAAAATATTGCGAAACGGAAAGTAGCGGATTGGAAAAAAATTAGCGCAGAGCTGGAAGAGTTTAAGAAAGAATCCTTAGAAAAACAAATGAAGCTCCGACGGGAGCTTCAAACACAGTTAAATAAACTAAATGAAATAAGGAGCGCCTAAGGGCTCCTTTTAGTGTTTAGTTAGCCAAATAAGGAATTAAAAGTTCGTTTTTTGGATTCTTGGAAAGCTTCCTGAGCGCCTTTTCCTTGATCTGTCTAACACGCTCTCTCGTCAGGCCAAGATTCTCACCTATATCTTCTAGAGATAAGCTTGAACTTTCACTTAGCCCGAAATATTGATTCACAACGGTTCGCTCCCGCTCTGTCAGAGTAGAAAGTAACCTACTTACTTCACGTCTTAAAGAATCTTTGTAAACTATATCATTTACTTCATTACTATCTTCATCTTCCATAACGTCAAGAAGTGAACTACCTTCATCCTCAGAGAAAGGTTTATCGATAGAAACTTGTTTGGTTTGAGATCGCACCGTAGTTCTAACTTCATCTACAGTCATTTCAAGTAACTCTGCTAACTCGTCATCGGTAGGTTCTCTTTCAAACTTTTGCTCGAGTACCGATGAAGCCTGATCTATTTTGGATAACGCTCCAATTTTGTTGGAAGGGATCCTTACAATTCTTGAGTGCTCCGCCAACGCTTGTATAATAGACTGTCTGATCCACCAAACAGCATAAGATATGAATTTAAAACCTCTTTTCTCGTCAAATCGTTTTGCGGCTTTGACTAAACCCAGATTTCCTTCATTTATCAAATCGTTAAGCGGAATTTTATTGGAGTAGTGATACTGTTTTGCTACGGACACCACAAACCTCAAATTCGCCTTCACAAGTTTCTCCAATGCAGCCTCATCTCCTTCACGGATTCTTTGCGCTAAATCCACCTCTTCCTCCGGAGTCAGTAACTCATCTTTTGAAATTTCATTAAAATACTTTTCCAGGGTCCTACTGTCCCTGTTGGTAATAGATTGTGTAATCTTAAGTTGTCTCATTCTTCTTATTAACCTCTATAAAATTGCTTTTTTCGATTCCTAATCATATAAAACAAATAAACTCGCAATTCGTTCCAAACTTCTTTATTTTAAGATAGTTTTGAAGCCTATCAAGTTATGGTGTTTCTTTTTGACGTACCAAAAGTCGTTTTCTCAGAATTTCGCATGATACAAAAAAAAATTCAATCTACTAAGATTTATTTTTAATAATTCAATTCGACATCTATCATGCGCTATTTAATTACTTTAACAGTTTACGTAATATTCGGCACATCGGTTATATGTCAAACACAGGATGAGGTAAAAAAAGTGTTTCATAAAGGATATTACTATCTATCCGTTGATAATGAAAAAGCAGTGGAATACCTATCACAATGCATTGAAATGGACTCAACGTTCGAAGATGCTTACTTTCATCGTGGCATAAGTTACTTTAAGGGCGGCCACTATAAAAAAGCATTATATGATTTTGACAGGGCGTTTGAGCTCGATCCTGACCTACATATAATCTGGATGTACAAAGGTTTTACATATAGGAACATGGGACTGTTAGAGGAAGCCTTATCCAATTTTTCACAATACATTACCAATAACCCGACGGATACTACAGCCTATTCTTATATTTTGAGGGGTAAAATGAAATATGAGCTTGGAGATTTTAATGGCGCAATCGAAGATTATGATATGGCGGTTAAACTGAAACCTATTGAAGAAAAGTATCATTACTACCGCTTTGTAGCGTTATATGAAGCAAAACAATATAAAAAGGCTTTAAAATCGGCTTCAAAGCTTATTGAAACTACTCCTGACTTCTATGGGTACTACTTCTATAAAGGAAATGTATATCACGACTTAGGGCATTACGATTCTGCCGTATTCATGTATAATGTGGCAATAATAAAGAACTACCAAAATTCAGACAGCTATTTTTACCGAGCCCTTAGTTACCAAGCAGAAAAAAAATACAAAAAAGCTCTTGAAGACTACAATACAGCCATAGTATTAAATGATGAGGACGGCTACTACTTTTCGGAAAGAGGCAATTGCAAGTACGAAATGGGTAATAAAACAGGAGCTTGTGAAGATTGGGATATTGCCGGTAATCTTGGTTACTATGAAGATTTTGAAAAGGTGAAGCGACTTTGTATTACGTCAGCTGTTGTAAATGGAAAGAACTAGATTTAAAGAATATGGATAATAGAAAATTTTTACCTGTTATAATAATCGCAGCCATAGCGCTGATTGTGATTTTTGGTTTATCGTCAAGCATTTTTTACACTATTAAAGCTGGAGAGCGAGCAGTTATATTCAAGAAATTTCAAGGCGGTCTTGACAAGGAAAATGTTATTTCTCAAGGCTTCGGATGGAAGGCTCCATGGAATGATCTCTATGTTTACGATGTCCAGGAGAATACAGCAGAAGAGAAAATGGATGTTTTAGACAAAAACGGACTTTCAATAAACGTTGATGTAACCGTCCGATTTAATCCTATTTATGATGAAATCGGTTATTTACATGAGAACTTTGGCGCCAACTATGTTAACAAGCTGGTTGTTCCTGAGGTAAGATCAGCCGTGAGGCAAGTAATGGGTAGATTTACTGCCGAAGAGATTTATTCCACTAAACGTGCGGAAGTAGAAACCTCAATTAAAACAGAAACGGAGAATACACTAAAAAATAATAATATTGAAATGCAAGCCTTGCTGATCCGATCAATCAACCTGCCTGAGCAAATAAAATCTGCTATTGAAAATAAACTTAAACAAGAGCAAGAGGCCCTTGCCTATCAATTTAGACTTGATAAAGAAAAGAGTGAAGCCGAGAGAAAAAGGATTGCCGCTGACGGTGAAGCAGTGGCCAACAAAATAATAAATAGTAGTTTGACTCCAGAGCTTTTAAAGATGAGGGGCATAGAAGCTACATTAGAACTGGCAAAATCACCAAATAGTAAAGTTGTAGTTGTCGGTAGCGGAGACGACGGCCTTCCATTGATTTTGGGGAACAATTAGCAGGGCACAGTGTTTTACTTGCGATTCTAATTAGCTAAATTCACAATCCATTGTTCAACCATAGATAACTTTAAAGTATGTCTGATTCCGCGGAATTAAAAATTGACGGTAAAACCTATAACCTTCCATTAATAGAGGGCTCTGAAAATGAAAAAGCCTTCGATATAGCCAAGTTAAGAGGAGAAACTGGAGTAATTACTATAGACCCAGGATTCAAAAACACGGGATCTACAAAAAGCGCCATCACTTTTTTAGACGGCGAAAAAGGAATTCTCAGATATAGAGGTTATTCTATTGAGGAGCTAGCGGAAAAATCCAGTTTTATTGAAGTAGCCTACTTATTGATCTATGGTGAACTACCATCTTCAAACGAGTCCATTGCCTTTGAAAATGAAATAAAGTACCATACGCTAGTACATGAAGATATAAAAAAGATTCTTGAAGGTTTTCCTTCTAATTCTCATCCTATGGGTGTGCTTTCTTCTTTAGTCACCGCATTAACAGCATTCTACCCGGAGTCTTTAGACCCAAATAGATCCAGCGAAGCGGTCAATATGAGTATAATTCGAATTCTTGCCAAGATGCCCACTTTCGCGGCTTGGGCCTATAAAAATGAAATAGGACATCCGGTCAACTATCCTGATAACAATTTGGACTACTGCTCAAACTTTTTAAAAATGATGTTTGCTTTACCAGCAGCTGACTATGAAGTAGACCCGGTTGTGGCAAATGCTCTGGACAAACTGCTAATTCTACACGCAGACCATGAACAAAATTGCTCTACTTCAACGGTTAGAATTGTAGGATCAAGTCAGGCAAGTTTATATGCCTCCATGTCAGCAGGTATTAATGCTCTTTGGGGACCTCTACATGGTGGTGCGAACTCAGCAGTTATCGAAATGTTGGAGGGAATAAGAAATGACGGAGGAGATACTGATAAATGGATGGCTAAAGCGAAGGACAAAAATGATCCCTTTAGACTAATGGGCTTTGGACACCGCGTTTATAAGAACTTTGACCCCAGAGCTAAAATCATAAAAAAGGCTGCTGATGATGTATTGGATAAATTAGGTGTGAATGATCCGGTACTGGATATTGCAAAGGGACTGGAACACGTAGCGCTGAATGATGATTATTTTATAGAACGCCACCTTTATCCTAATGTTGACTTCTATTCGGGTATTATTTACAGGGCATTGGGCATCCCAGTGGATATGTTTACGGTAATGTTTGCCCTAGGACGTCTGCCTGGATGGATCGCTCAATGGAAAGAAATGCGAGAAAATAACGAGCCTATTGGAAGACCGAGACAGATATACACCGGTGAGAATTCAAGGCCTTATGTTAGCGTTGAAGAAAGATAAATATATAATTAAATCACAATTAAGGCTAGGTAACCTGTTACTTAGCCTTTTTTAATTAAAACAACCATGAACGAAGAATTTGATAAGGCCGTTGCCTTAACCAAGACGTTTAGTAAAAGGCCGAGTAATAATGAACTACTAAAACTTTACGCACTTTATAAGCAGGTGACGGAAGGTGATAATAACGAGCCAAGACCAGGTGGGTTTGACTTTAAAGCTATCGCTAAGTACGATGCCTGGGTTGAGCTAAAAGGAAAATCAAAGGAAGACGCTCAACAAGAATATATTAATTTCGTATCAAGTTTATCTCAAAACTACGCTTAATTGCTGCTCTTCTATCAACCTGATTTGGTAAATGGAGCTACGTATCTTGATAGAGAAGAATCACGGCATTGTATAAAAGTATTGCGCAAAAGACAAAATGATCCGATTCATATCACTGATGGTCAGGGATGTCTTTATTCAGGTATAATAACAAACGCTGATCCCGCCAGGTGCAAATTTAAAATCGATAACAAAAAGGAAGAAAAGAGAAAAGATTTCTCAGTTCATATAGCCATAGCTCCAACAAAAAATATGGATCGTTTGGAGTGGTTTGTTGAAAAGGCAACTGAAATAGGCATTGATGAAATTACACCTCTAAAGACCTCAAATAGCGAAAGAACTGCTGTCAAGATTGAACGACTTGACAAAAAGGCTATAGCTGCAATGAAGCAGTCATTAAAATGCCGTCTTCCAAAAATAAATGATATCTCAGCCTTTGAAGATCTTGTTAAACTCAGTGCAGATTTCAAGTCGATAGCATATGTGGACGCAAGTAATAGTGTCATGCTCTCACAAAATGTTGGTAAAGGTGTCAACTACATCCTGATAGGCCCTGAAGGAGATTTCACAGAAACTGAAGTTTGTTTAGCACAAAAGTTAGGTTGGAGCAAAGTCAGTCTGGGTCAAAGTCGCCTTAGAACAGAAACGGCAGGCTTGATTGCCTGCCATTTGATTAACACGTTTCAATAGACTCAGTATTCCCGACCTACTCAGTTATAATAACTCTTCTGGTCAACTTCAAACCATTTTGCTCAGCTAAAATCACATAAACGCCTTCACGCAAACCTTGCACAGGGTTGATCTTTATATCATTTGTGAATTCACCTGGTCCATACTGATTTTGAAAAACAACTTTTCCGTAGACATCCAACATTTGAACCACCATGGGCAGATTTTGGTCGGCATTTAGTCTCAAGTTAATGTTATTTTGCACTGTTGGATTTGGGTAGGCTTTAATACTAAATTCTACATCAGAAGTAATGGTAAGCAGCACTATCCACTCTGATTTATTAAATACTGTCACAGTACCATCGATATCTACTTGTTTTAATCGGTAGTAATTGAACCCTCCAAGAGGATTAGTATCAGTAAATTGGTATGTGGTCCTACCTGTATTAGTACCTTGACCTTCTATTCTCATTATCGTTTCATAAGAAATACCATCTGCTGAACGTTGCAATTCAAAATAGTCGTTATTTAATTCTGAAGCAGTGATCCATTCCAAATAATTATCACCATCAATTGTTTCGCCATCAAATTTTTGTAATTCTATTGGTAATGGATTAGTCGCTGAAGCTGAACCTAATGTAAATATCTGCTCGCTAAAAGTATTGCTTGATACTGCCGTAAACCTACCTTCGGATTGAGTATGACTGGCTGAGAAACTCGTTCCGTCCAGATCATCCCATGAGCTTGAACCATCATTCCATATCAATACTTCTAGTTCCTCTCTTTCAGCGAAAATAGCCGAAACATCACTATCTGTTCCCCAGCTTAATCCCACGGTTGCTGTGACGCCCGGAGGAGGAACTGCACCGGCATCATCTGCAATTTTCCAATATTCACCATCACTAATAGTTGCTATTTGTCCAGGATCTGTAGGATTTAAGTTATCCACCAACACCTCAGAAGTGGGATTCGCTTCGAAATATTCCGCCGACCAGGTCAGGCCTCCATCAGAGATATTATTTACTGATGCAGGTCTCCAACGCGAGGCACTACCAACAGGAAAATCAAAGGAAGTACCAGATGAACCTAGCACCTTATCCAGTCTTCCAACGACGTAAGAAATAGAACTGCCAATAGCCGGACTTATGGAAGCAGTTGACAAAAGCTCCATTTGATTACCATTGGTGGTAATTATTCCGTCTGTTAGGGATAGGGTATTAAAGACTTCTATGCCTCCACTAGCTACATTGAGTCCCGAACTATTATCTATTTCAAGATTATAAAACTCATCCATTCCGGTGAAGTTTCCGCTTAAATTTTGTTGAGCTGAACCATCAAAAATAAAACGAGCACTCCCAGATCCACCATCAAAGGTTCCTGAAGAAAAGGTTAAATCTCCTCTTAAAAAGTTTCTATGAGAACCTGCCCCAACAATAAAGTCCCCGCCTTGTATATTCAAATCATTAGCGATTATAACCCGCCCAGAACTAAAACCACCTCTAAAAGAGCCTCCATTAACAGTCAAATCATTCAAAACTGTAAGAACTCCGCCTGAACCACTCGGATGTCTATATTGGCCATTGTTAATGACAAAATTGTTATCGACCCTAATAGAATTACCAAGATTACCAACAAAGGTCGGACCATCAACAACTAAATCATTGCAAACAATTAGATTATTGTTTGCCATACTCTTTGTTCCTGTACCACTTATAGTGAGGTTTCTCAATTCTGTGATACCACTTAAAACACTATAACTTCCGGTTCCTCCATATTCCAAACCACCTCCGGTACAACTCAAGAAATCACCCGAAAAAGCAGGAAGATTTGCATTTATTCCATCACTTATAATTCTTAAATTACCTGTTCCAGAAAGCTGTCCTAATCGGTGATTCGTTGAATTATTAACCTCCAGTACCCCGCCGGACTGAATTTCAGTCCTATAGAAGTTAGCGTTATCCGAATCTAAAGTCAACGTAAAGCCGTTAGGAACAATTACTATTGCCCCGGTTGGCGCTCCTCCTCCGGGCACCAGGAAATCATAAACATCATCTCCAAAATTGCCATCTAAGTCTACTGTATAGGTAGTAACGTTGTCAGGAATTGCATCATCAAGTCCAGCAAAATAATCACCCGTAATACCGTTATCAGATACTCCACTGAAGTTAAAGGTGATTAAATTGGTACTTTCATCGACATCCGTAGTAGCGAATTTGTTGATCTCATCGGTAGGGTTATCATTGGTTAAAATTCTTGCGGCAATGTAATCGGTTTCATCAAACCCAGGTTCGTTACTTAGTACCTGAGAATCATCATATCCCATGGTCATGTCAGTTGTTAAACCTGTAATTCCGCTGGCAGTTACTGTCCAGTAATACTGCAATACATTGTTTATATCTCCCGTTATGAAGAAATCTGCACCATCATTAACTGTCGGATGGAATTCATCAGCAGGAAAAATGCCTATTGTACCTATGCTTGTGCCAGAGGTGTTGGAACCCGATGTAAAGTCAAAACTAACGGGGGTGTAAAAGGACTGACCAATTGGAAATGTGAAATCCTGACTAAAGCCGTTAGGAAAAGTTTTAGATACCCCGCCGTCTGTAAACGAACTGTTAGTTTGTATCATGTTGCTCACACTAAAGGCATTAACCGGAGTGATTAGCGCATTTACTCCAAGCGCTATAACGCTTCCTCCTACATTGAACACTCCGTTCTCTAGTCTTAAGCCATCCTCAATAGTAAAGTTATATCCGTTACCATCAGGAATAGTCACTCCATTGGAATTATTAATGGTTAGTGTACCGAGCATACCTGTTCCTGCACTACTTCGCCTCAACTCTTGGTTAGGACCCCCACTAAAAACTAGTCCATTTCCACCGCTACTGGTATGCGTTCCATCGATAACAGCATCGGCAGCGAGATTAATTGAAAAGCCATTATCTGACAACGTACCTTCGTTAATAGTAAATAAGTCCGCCACATCTAGGGTACTGGTTAAATCCAATATCCCGGTTGCAGATTTTGTAAACCTAAAAAAGTTATTACTACCGCTACCTGTAATTTGCTGCGTGCCCGTAGCGTTGAATATAGTTTCATTGCTTTGTGCATCGTAAGTACCATCGTTATCAAAGTCACCGGCGACGGTCAGCGTTCTTCCGTTGCCATTGAAAGTAGCCCCTGCGGCAATCGTTAGGTTACCGTTAATGGTAAGTACGTTGATATCAATCTCTGCACTTGGCGAATTGGCGCCATTAATTGTCAGGTTTTCAAGATCTATCACGGAGTTTATTCTGAAGTCATTCTGACCTGCAGGGGTATTGGCATTAAAAATAGTAATTTCGGAACCGGTAATATTGGAGTCATCAGGGTCCAAAAATAACGCAGCTACCGCTGGCGCGTCCTGATGTCTCTCTATAGCAAGCGTTCCTCCGGTATAGGTGAATTCACTACCTGTATTGTAGATCTGAAGCATCCCCCGATCATTTTCAGGCGCCGCTTGAGTGCCAATTCGTACATCACCACCGGTTTGACGATACTGTAAAACCCCAGTTTCCGCAGTGGTTAGAGGTCGAATTTGAGAACCTACAGTAAGTGTGCCTGCAGAAATATTCAAAAAAGCATTCCCCGATGCGGAATATTCAATAAAATTATTACCATTCCCAACGGCATCATCCATATCCAAAGTTCCACCGTCGATGATCAACTGCCCATCCAAAATGATCCCTGTATCATCACCGGATACGTTCACCTGAGCTTGTGTTAGTTGCAAACCAGCGCTCGACGGTATATCAAAGTCGCCACCTCCCGTACTTAAATCAAAATTTATATCATTATCATCGGAATTGAGCTGAAGAAGTCCATTCTGCAAAGTCAAAGCTTTTGTAGCACCTGAAGTACTGCCCTGCAAAGTGAACCCATCGTTGAAGGCGAATGACGAGGCAACGCTTGTTCCCTTGCTCATTATAATTCTGTAAAACTCTGGGATGAACTGTATGCCATTACTTCCAATATCATCGTCGCCTTCAATCGTGAAGGTATTGCTACCGTCTCCTCGAAGCTCTAGGATCACATTATTATCACTGGTATTAGTAAATAAGTCAAAATCAGCGCCGGCATCTGCAAAAGCCCCGCTACTACCTGTAGCAATAATAATATCTTCATTAACTACCAACCTATGCTCAATTCCATTTCCTCCTCCGGATTCAACAAGTATTCTGTTCACGTTTTCTGCTCTGTTTGCCCCGAACAAATCAGCGCCAAAAATCAAATAGTCAGTCTCGACGGTATTAGCTACCGTTCCATTATTAAAAATCAACTCCCCATCGCGATTGGCTCCAAGGAATAAGGTATCAGAAACAACAATGTTGTTGGTAACCTCTAAAATGGAATTACCGTCTATCAAAAGGTTAGAACACTCGATATCCCTATCAAGGAAAAATCTTTCTGTTTTACCAACCGAAGGATTAGCTCCGCCAGCAAAGAAGCGTAGTGACGGGTATTGCGCAATAGCAGGGATTGTGATATCTCCTGTTCCACCCAACGTATATATGAACGAGCTGCGTATATTTTCAACAAAATCGCCTAAATCCGCACCGGCATTGATAGTACTAGGCCCATTACCGTTATTTGACGCAAATTGCAATTCACCAATACCACGAACAATCTCTGCGTTCAAGTCTTCAGTAGTACCAAATAATACCCTGGACAGACTAATATTTTTGGCTGTTGCATCGGGCATAGAGTTGAACTCTAAAATGGCTACTTCCAAATCACCTACCGCATTGACCCTGTGAAAGTCGGCTCCGTTAAAAGATACGATCGCGACATCACCAGCTTGAGGAAACGTTCCTGTATTGGTAGCGCTGGTATGATCCACAGTGGACCAGGTATTTGTGTTATTCCAGTTGCCATCTGCTCTGGAAAAATAAATCTCGGGAGCGCCCACAAAACGTCCGGTTTCTCCCGCCGTATAGCTTGTCTCTTCTAATGTAAAGCCGGTATCAGTAAATCCATTAAAAGTAATGGTATTGCCCGTATCATCTACCCCTTCAGCCGCACCGCTGCCATCACCAACAGGATCATCTTCATAACTCCTGGTAAATGGAGCCTGTTCCAGCACTTTCCCAGCCGCAAACGTACTTTCATTGGCCGAGCCATCAAGGTCATTGTCATAGTAGGTAAATTGATATTCAACCGTTGGAGGAGTGGTAAAATCCTCAAAATCCACTCTCCAATAGTAAGAAAGCAGGTCTCCACCTGTAGGCTCTGTAGTAGGCAGGATATCATCTACAGGCCGAATAGTAATATAGCCATCATCCGTTACACCAGAAACGGTTACAGCGGCCGGGGTATATTTTGAGTTACCTGTGCCTGAGCCCGTATCTACAAAAGCATCCAAGCCATCGGTTCCAATACCAAAAGGAAAGTCAAATATTGCATCACCATCCGAAGGATCTAAGCCGTCTGCAGGTATATACAGACTTAACCCCCCAGCAGAGGATAATCCGTCTGTAATAAACATGTCCTCCACAGAATTACATCCACCACAACCGTTCCAATCAGCCTGACCTCCACTTAGGTTGAGTCTTAGCGCATCAATTTTCAAGTTATTGTCACCAAGATCTATTCTTCCATGTCTATATTCTAAACGATCAATTTTTATGTCGCTTACAAGCGTTACAATCCTACTACCATTATTTAATCTAACATTTCCAAATTGTGAAGTGTCTGCCGTTATTAGAACGAAGTCATCAGGTCTAAGTTTGAGTAGGTCATTATCACTATTTGGATTTGAAGCAGGTGTAGCATTTGCAGGGTCGTAAACAGTAAGTACGTCATAATTAAGCAGCGTGTCTGTGTTAACTCGAATGCTATGCAAACCTTGGTCTAGAGTCCCACTCAATACTTTGAAAGCATCCCCTTGAATATTAATTAAGTTATTGTCATTACCAGTAACACTCGGTTTGGCCGAAGCTAAAGAAACCGTTCTATCAGTTGGCTTGTCTATGACTAGGTTCCAGAAGAGTTGTTCATCACCAGCATCAGCTACAACCCGATTCAAAAGCGAAAGAGTAGCGTTATCAACTCCGTTGATGGTAGTAGTATTTTGTTTAGCGGCATCATACAAGTACTCCCCTGTAGTCTGAATGGTGAAATCACTGCCAATCTCTACATCAAATCCGTTGTGGTCAAAAGTGACTCCATCTTCAATGGTCAAATCATTTAAAACAAGTAATTCCGGTGTTGAAATGGTCTCAAATTCACCAGGATCCGTATCTCCGGATGTTCCTGCATCTAGGTCTACCTCAGTAGCTGTACCACCACTGCTACGCATGATTACATTCCAAAAAGGCGCTCTTGAGGTAACCTTGAAATTAACATTGGTATTATTTTCCATTATGACCGTTCCACCGGTTACTGAAATATTACCCGGATCACTGTCAATAAAAATACCACCTCCATGTATCTGACCACTCGTGCCCGTATTATCTTGGAAAGCTACACTACCTGAAACGTTTAGGATTCCACCGGACATAGTAAACGTATTACCAGGATAGGTCAAACTAAAAGTATAATAATCGTCAAAGACTGTACTACCGGTTATGTTAACCGTACCCCCGGACTGGTTATAACTACCAATATTTGTAGCTCCTGCTATTGAGGTTCTTATCTGATTAACGGTAACTACGCCACCTTGAACAACTATTGATCCATTATCTCTTATGGTGAGACCACTGGTAACCGGAGCATCCAATGTTCCATCCGATACCTGAACTATACCATAAGGTACAATAGCTCCACCACCTGTTTTTGTAGTGGAACCACCATTTACCCATAACCTGGCTGATTCAAAAATACTATAGACGCCCGTATTATTTAAAAAGGGAACGTCCACATTCGTATTTAGCCTCACGGTTCCTCTTATCAGACCTAAGGCGTTGTCATTTTCATCCAATTGAGCGCTATTAGTACTGTAATTAACAGGACCAAATAAATTAAAATTAGCCGCAGAAAGTGAATTAATATCTAGTATGTAGGTTTCATCAGCCCCTTTATCAATTTCAATTCTATAGAAATTAGTAACGCCATTACAATCAATAGACTGATCTGCAACACTATTTAAAAAATTTGCATCCACTATACCATCTGTAGCTTCATTGTTATTATCGGCAGCAACTCTGTTCGTAAATTCGGCCGTCCCATTATTCACCAGATTACCGTAAAAGTTGAACTGATGACGGGCATTGGCGGACCCAGTATTTATCTCCCCATTGGCATCCACCTGAACATCACCAAACACATTTATATTCAGTGAGGTGGTACTGGTGTTGTCATTAATTTGGAATATACCACTTTGAATGGTGAGATCACCATTAATAGTATAGTCGGCCAATAACGTTGACACATTGGTGGTTGAGGTTAAATCAATAACCACGTCATTATAAGTTCTAGCGGTATTAAGATTAAGCCCTCCACCTTCAATTAGCAGCGTACCTCCAACAACAGGATCGGCAAAATCAGAGTTGGATCCCGTAGGAAAGTTATCTACTACGTTAGTAGGTACATCATCATCTCCTTCAATAGAAATAACTCCGTTACCAGCTATAGAGAAAAAGTTATGATCCCTGGTGTCCGCAATGTTTAATTGACCATTTACGGTAAGGTTAACGCCATCGTTATCATCGGTAGCCATGGTAACCGTACGCCCAGATAAGATAACTAAATTATCTCCGGATGTCGGGATATTTCCTGAAGCCGGAACTCTCAAATTTCCTGACGGATCAGTAGTCCATGTTAAGGCATCTTCCCATAGCCCTGTCTGAAATGAGTAATAAGTTGTTGTCGTAAGTTGCGTTCCTCTACCTATTGTATAGTAACCAGTGGCAAGGTCTATGTTAGACAAATCAACAACCACTTGGTCCGTATTTTCAATTGTATAAGAATTGGCGGCAACGCGAGTAAAATTACTAGAAGTATTGGCTCGGTATAATAACACGTAATCACCAGCCGCACTGGGAGTACCTAAACCCGCTATTCCAAAATCAAATCTCAATGAAGTAGCCACACTTCCGGTTGACTCCACAAACCAACTTCGCGCCCATCTATCTGTTATTTCTACCTCGCCTAAATCTGAGGTATTGTTACTGGCATGAGCAGTATTGTCATGTGCAAGAAATAGAAACTCATTTGTACTATTCAAACTACTACTAAGCTCTTGAATCTGCAGAGCATCGGAAAAACCGGAATCAGAACTTTTATTTGTTCCATCAGCAGTTCCTATACCAACCAGATCGTTAGTGTAAGATGCATCTCCCAAACTAAAGAAATCATTAGATCCAATTGCAATCCCATACTTCTCACTTAAGTAGTTTTCAACAATAACCTTCTCCCCGCCATTCAGAGCATCTTGGTAGATGATTACCTCGGCTATATCACCCGGGAAACTTCTGTTATCGCCTAAATTGAAATTACCTATATAAAGCGGAGAAGCCTCATTAGGTAGCGTAGTTGGCACACCAGCGCTGTTTTCCGTTGTTGAGTTAGAATAAAAGGTGTATTGATCACCAATCACGGACTGATCATATACACTTGAAAGAATGTAATTAGTATTATTGGCAGCCGCCACAGAAGCCGATGTACCATCGCTTATATCGCTTATGAAATTACCGGAATTTCTAAAAAATCTATAGGACTGATTAGCCGTAAAACCTGTTCTTTTATTCAAGAACGCATGCAAACCCGAGGCGCCCGAAGTTCTAAGTACAACAAAAAATGACATGCCCGGTGAAGCGTCTAACAAATCATTATCAGGTATAGCCAAGTGAAAATTAGTTGTACCTGTAGGCCCGAAGCTTATAGATGGTAGCCCATTTAAATTAGCATTAGAAGCTGTATATGCAGGTTGCAGGCCACCAGTAGCCTGAACAGCGTTTAGACCATTTCCCGATTGATCCGCCCAGGCAGAAACTGTGCCCGATTGTGTAATACCTATATCAGACCTTAGCCATAAAACATTTCTGGGACCTGAAGATCCATCTCCTGTCCCAACTCCTCCCGGACCCGTTTGAGCATAACCAAAACTTACTAAAATGAATCCTAAAAATGTAAATACCCTTTTCATATTTAAACGGGAACCTAAAATCATACTATAATTTATTATTGCACTAAAAACACTGATAATCAACAGCTTATACTTTTAAACTAATTTTTAGCATTCCCATATTGGGAATTTTATTAAAAATATTTCTTATTTTGAAAATCGTAATCTTAATGCTTCTTATTACTGTAGATCGCTATTTTTTTAATCTTCAAAAATATTGAAATCAATTATTCTTAAAGCCTTTAATCTATAAAAATTAAAAGAGGTAACAACTAAATAATGCATATAAATCAAAAAATCTTATATGATCAATTGTCCTAAAATGATTACTTAACTGTAAAATGATTATTTAACTTACATCTTGAACTTAAACAAGGCAATTACTAGTTAATCAAATTTTTAAATTTTTAAATATTATTTTACTTATTCATTTTTACGAAAATGGCACTTAATTATATTTGGATAGGCTTTTTCCTTATAGCATTCCTAGTTGCACTGGCAAAACTTATCTTCTTAGGAGATACTGAAGTTTTTCCAGCCATCGTCAACTCCACCTTCGACATGTCAAAAACAGGTTTTGAAATCGCTTTGTACCTGACAGGTGTGATGTCGCTATGGCTCGGATTAATGAAAATAGGAGAAGAAGGGGGTATGATCAAAATCTTATCGAGAATTATCGGTCCATTTTTTTCAAAGTTGTTCCCTGAGATACCAAGAGATCATCCAGCTTCCGGGTCAATTATCATGAATTTCTCGGCCAACCTACTCGGCCTGGATAATGCCGCCACCCCGTTAGGATTAAAGGCCATGAAAGAAATGCAATCTCTGAATCCAAATCCGAATACCGCTTCAAACGCTCAGATAATGTTTCTGGTATTAAATACATCCGGCCTGACTATAATACCGATTTCTATAATGCTGGATCGATCTATTTTAGGAGCTGCTAATCCTACCGATGTATTTATCCCGCTATTACTCGCTACTTTTTGTTCCAGTTTTGTGGGCTTAATCACTGTAGCAATTTATCAAAGAATTAATTTATTAGACAAAACCATTTTAGCTTATTTGGGTGGAATTACACTGACTATTGGACTTTTAGTTTATTACTTTACCACGCTGGGTCAAGCTGAACTTGAGGTAGTTTCAACCGTGGCAAGTACCTTCATTATTTTTTCATTAATTATCTCTTTCATAATTCTGGGTTTAACAAAAGGCATAAACATCTATGAGACTTTTGTAAATGGCGCTAAAGAAGGGTTTGAAATAGCGGTTAAAATAATTCCTTTCCTAATCGCTATTCTAGTGGGAATAGGTGTATTCAGAGCTTCAGGAGCTTTGGATTATTTGATTTCAGGAATTGAATGGATTGTTCTGCAGGCTGGATTAAATACTGACTTTGTCGAAGCTCTTCCTACCGCGGTTATGAAACCATTAAGTGGTGGAGCAGCGAAAGGTATGATGATAGAAACTATGAAAACTCACGGCGCTGATTCTTTTACAGGACGTTTATCCAGCATATTTAGAGGAGCTACAGAAACAACTTTCTACATTTTGGCCGTTTATTTCGGGTCGGTTAATATCAAAAGAACCCGCTATGCGGTTACTGCGGGACTAATTGCAGATGCTGCCGGTATTATAGCGGCAATAGTTTTTGGATATATGTTTTTCCATTAGTGACTGAATGCCTATATTAACGTTTGTCGAAAAAAACACATATGACAACAGACAAGAAAACCGAAATCCAAAAAACCATATATGATAATGCTAAAACGCATTTTCTAGGAAATTTCCCGGATAATTTGCCTATTGAACAGGCCTATGTGCATATTGGAATGTATTTGGGGTGGATCATTGATAATGACCTTTATTCCGAATACTTTGAAGATGAAGCCGATGTGCAAATTTTCCGTTTTAAGCGAAGAGAAATATCATGCACTATTCTTAGCGAAATATGGGATGGCTATCTTGGCTATGAGCTGTTTAATAAAACGGGTAATATGTTCACCTACTATTACTACGGCGGTGGTATATATCGATCCGATTACGATGATGAGCTTGTAAAAAAATTACCCTCAATTTATCATGTGAAAGATACCTGGGGAAATTATCAGCACATGAAAAATAGAATTGACCTAAGGTTTAAAGATTGGAAAAAGCTTATTTCATAGCTGTGCCAAGCTAGGATAAATAAAAAAGGATTTGTATTAACAAATCCTTTTTTTATTTCTTTATTGAAAAACAGATTATCCGTTCTTCTTATTTTGAACTTCAATTCTAATTTCTTGCGCAACATTCTTTAACTCTTGCATGCCCTTTCGTACACGAGTTCCCGCTGCGTTATTTCCCTTGTCGTAGAATTTGTCGAAATCAGCTTCTAGAGAATCAACTAGATCTTTAAGTTCACTAAATCTGCTCATACTTGATAAAATTTTAAGGTTATTGAATAAATTTCGGTTATTAAAATGAGTCGGCAATATACTCAAAATGTTTATAATTCATCTTGAAACCGACTTTTTTTTACTTTGTAATGGCTATTATCTCCTCCCTCTTATAGGTTCCTGCATCTAATTTTTCCTTGACCGCAGCAAAGGCTTCTATAGTTTCATGAACATCTTCCAGGGTATGAACGGCTGTCGGAATTAACCTCAACATAATTACATCTTTCGGCACCACCGGGTAGATTACCATCGAGCAAAATATGTTATAATTCTCTCTTAAATCCATGGCCATATTACCGGCCTCGCCTAACCCGCCTTTAAAGAGCACTGGGGTTACAGGTGATTTTGTAGTTCCCAAATCGAACCCATGCTCTCTTAGACCAGATTGCAATGCATTAACCACTTTCCACAGGTTTCCTTTTAACTCGGGCTGAGTTTGAAGTAGTTCTAACCGCTTGATAGCCCCAATAACTAAAGGCATTGGAAGGGTCTTAGCAAATATTTGCGATCTTACAGTATATCGCATATAATCAATCACCTGCTTATTTCCACCAACAAAGGCTCCGATACTGGCCATAGATTTAGCAAAAGTCGAAAAGTAGATATCGATATCATCTTGTACGCCAAGCTCTTCTCCAGTACCTGCTCCTGTTTCACCCATAGTTCCGAAACCATGCGCATCATCAACAAGTAACCGGAACTCATATCTCTCTTTAAGTGCGGCAATTTCTCTAAGTTTACCCATGTTACCGGACATTCCGAAAACGCCTTCAGTGATTACTAAAATTCCGCCACCGGTTTCGGCTACAATTTTCTCAGCTCTTTGAAGTTGCTTTTCTAAATTCTCAATGTTGTTATGAGGAAAAACAAAACGTTTCCCCATATGAAGGCGAACGCCATCTACAATACATGCATGTGATTCCGCATCATACACGATAACGTCTTTTCTGTCCACAACAGCATCAATTATAGACAGCACGCCTTGATAGCCATAATTCAATAGCATTACTGATTCTTTATCTATAAATTCTGCCAGCTTTTCTTCAAGCTCAATGTGATATACTGAGTTGCCAGACATCATTCTTGCCCCCATAGGATAAGCAAGTCCCCACTCGGCAGCAGCATCTGCATCTGCCTTTCTCACTTCCGGATGGTTCCCCAAACCTAAGTAATTGTTCAAACTCCAGGTTAGCACCTCTTTACCATTGAACTGCATTCGAGGAGCAAGCTCCCCTTCTAACTTAGGGAACATAAAATAATCCTTCGGTAAATGAGCGTGTTGTCCTAAATCACCTTGCTCAACTTTCAGTTTCTCAAAAATATCCACTACGTAATTCCTTTATGTTGTTGATTTAAAAAAACACACAAAGCTAACACTATTAAATTTTATGTCAAAGGTCATATGCAGTTTGAATACAATAGGTTAAGATTGTGAATTGTAAGTTACCCAAGTCCAATCAACTCCTAATTATGAAAAAAATAAAAAAAGTATTTGTAGCCAATCGGGGAGAGATAGCCATGCGTGTTATGCGATCTTGTCGAGAGGCAGGAATCAAGACAGTTGCAATTTACAGTGAAGCCGATCGGGAAGCCTTACATGTCAGGTATGCCGATGAAGCTGTTTGCGTAGGGCCACCGGCATCGGCTGAATCTTATCTGAGAGGCGATAAAATCATAGATGTATGCAATAGACTAGAGGTAGATGCGGTCCATCCGGGCTATGGTTTCCTATCTGAAAACGCAGATTTTGCTGAACTGACAGAAAAGAGTGGAATCAAATTCATAGGTCCAAGCCCTGAAGCCATTAGAACCATGGGGGATAAGCTTGCCGCCAAAGCAGCAGTAGCTAAATTTGATGTCCCCCTGGTTCCAGGTGTTGATCATGCAATCACTGATATTACAGAATCGAAGAAAGTAGCTGAAGAAATTGGCTATCCCATATTAATAAAGGCCAGTGCAGGTGGAGGTGGAAAGGGGATGCGTATAGTCAATAATACTGAAGAGTTTGAAGAACAGATGGATCGTGCCATTAGCGAAGCAAAATCGGCTTTTGGAGACGGATCAGTATTTATCGAAAAGTTTGTCACTTCTCCCCGACATATAGAGTTTCAAATACTAGGTGATGAACATGGAAACATTGTTCACCTTTTTGAAAGAGAATGCTCAATTCAAAGAAGACATCAAAAAGTAGTGGAAGAAGCCCCTTCATCTATTCTAACTCCCGAGGTACGCAAGGCCATGGGTGATGCTGCAGTTGGT
>ERZ1740070.242-NODE-242-length-38431-cov-8.454164_pt1 | contig 38431 bp, 40 predicted proteins | sample MGYA00581734_ERZ1740070 | MGnify/ENA primary metagenome ERZ1740070 (study PRJEB43018, sample SAMN04849744) | marine metagenome | isolation source: floating plastic debris | place: Pacific Ocean | collected 2008-09-01 | study: EMG produced TPA metagenomics assembly... | reverse complement strand
AGTAGTCACCGAAATAGGAATTGTTGACCCGGCTGCCTTTGCCAATCTCGACATAGGCTCCAAAGGAACTGTCGGTGATTTCGCAGTCCGGGTGAATGAACGGGGCGTCTGCCGAAAGCCGTGCCATCAGTCCTTGCGTCCGATCAACTTGCCGCGCAACCAGCCCGAGAACCAATCCATGAACATCACCATCACCACGATCAGGACGATGTAATACGCGACCTCTTCCCAGTCCTTCTGGGTCTGGATTGCCTGGGTCAGCATAAGGCCGATACCACCGCCCGTGATTGCGCCAATAATCGTGGCCGAACGCGTGTTGGATTCCAGAAAGTACAGGATCTGCGCCAGCAGCACCGGCACAACCTGCGGGATCACGCCGAAGCGGTAGCGTTGAAGAGGCTTGGCACCCGTGGATTCTACGCCTTCGATTTGTTTTTGATCGACGTTTTCCAGCGCTTCGGAGAAAATCTTGCCAAAGGTGCCAGTATCGGTGATCAGGATCGCCAGCGCGCCGGTCAAAGGCCCGGGGCCAAATGCCCGTGCCAGCACCACGGTCCAGATCAGGGCATCGACGCCTCGCACAAAATCAAAGACCCGCCGCGTTGCGGCCCGCAGCAACATAACCGGCGAAAAGCGTCTGGCGGCCAAAAAAGCCAGCGGCAGCGCGATAATCGCCGCCCCCATGGTGCCAAGGAAGGCCATCAGGATCGTTTCGCCAATCGCCCATGCGACATCCTTGTGCCGCCACATCGCATTGTTCCACCAGTCGGAAATGGCACCTGCGATGTTGGAGCGCGTTGGATCGATCTGCTCGCCGAACAGGATCGTGCCAAGGCCTTGCCCGTGATAGGGGCTGTTGAGGGTGAACCAGAAAAGCTCCCACCCCGGAAAATAGTTGAACACCTCGGTTCGCGCCCCGGTCAGGGTGATGCGGCCCTCGGGTGTGGTGATACCGATCCGGCGGTTCGAGGCGGAGATCCAATCCGGCAGGTCTTCGGGCAAGTTGCTGGTCAGGCTGCGCCCTTCCGCCTGCACTTCGATCCGTTGAAAACCTGGAATATCGATCTCTGTCCGGTTGTCCGGCAGGTAGCGAACGATGTGATCGCCGCCCAGATCAATGGTGATGACCTCATCGCCGCTGACCCAGTCGGGGCGCTGGCCCTCGGGGTAACGTCCTTTACGTTCGCCTTCCACCGCGTAGGAAATCTCACCAGACCGGTTGTCGCGTGTGACGTGCACCTTGTGCGACCAACTGTCAGAGGCAAGCGTCACCGCGTTGTCAAGATTGGCACGCCCGGCGAGACCGGCGATATCGAACGCGAAAAAGATATAGACCAGATAGGCGAAGATCACCGCGGGAATGCCAAACCCGATCAGGCGTTTGCGCCGAAACAGGTTGTCTGCGTTGTATTTGGTCAGGCTCAGATCAGTTGCGTTCATTGGCCTTGCCCCTCTGTCAGACGGTTGCGGTAGCGGCTGGATACCTGATCGAAGAAGACAATCGTTCCAAAGAGCAGGATGAAGATGGCTGCAGCCTCGTCAAAGCGCCCGGGCCCCCAGGCCATCGCATTGCGGAGCTCGTAGCCAAGCCCGCCTGCACCGACAAAACCGAGAATAGCAGAGGCGCGGATGTTGATCTCGAAGCGTAGCAGGGAATAGCTGAGGTAATTAGGCGCGACCTGTGGCAGAACGCCCAGAAGCATGCGCTGAGACCAGGTTGCGCCGGTGGAGGCGAGGCCTTCAACCGGCTTCAGATCGGCATTTTCAGCCACTTCGGAGAACATCTTACCCAGTGCACCGGCCGTGTGGATAGCAATGGCAATCATCGCTGGCACAGGTCCGCCGCCAAGGACGAAGATCAAAACGAGCGCGATCACGATCTCTGGCACAGCGCGCATAATGTCGGAGATGCGGCGGAACAGAGGGATCAAGCGCGGCCATTTCGCCAGGCCACGAGTCCCTAGCAAGGACAGGAACAACCCACCAATGGCACCGATCAGGGTCGAGACAGCGGCAATGTTGATGGTTTCAACAAGAGCCGGGAAGTATTTCGCGATCAGGCCCGGCAGATCGGCTCGCTTTTCCCAAGCCTCGGACAGCACGTCGGCAGGATAGTTGCCGATCTGGTGCAGCCCTTCCCAAAATCCGCCAGCGTTGCGGTCATCCGCGATATTGAAGCCGGACACCATCAGAACGACAAAAATCAGCAAGGTCAGCCCGCCATAAAGCCGGCGTCTTTGAACCTGCGCCATATAGCTCGACTGTATGCTGCCCACGCTTTGCGCCGCGCCGCTTAAAGAAATGTCAGCCATGGTGCCCCCGGACATAAAAATACCGACAGGCCCGAAGGCCTGCCGGATACGTCATGAAAATGACTTAGCCGCCGATTTTCGCTTTGCGCGCTTCGACGATCGAGATGTAGGTGTCGTGCGACACCGGCTGGAAGCCCAGTGTGTCACCAGCGGCCACACCATAGGCGCAATCAGCGTCACGCTCGTGGAGCCCATCGACCAGAGCCGTCATCGTCTCGCGGACATCCGCAGGCAGCGCTTTGCGGAGCACAACCGGGCCCTCGGGGATCACGTTCGATTTCCAGATTTGGACCATATCGTTCATGTCGACGAGGCCAGCATCAACCGCCTTGCGCAACGCGCCAGAGTTGTAGCCGTCTTCCCAGTTGCCCTGACCGTCAGCCCAGGTCACGCCGCCATCGATGTCGCCGTTGTTGACTGCAACGATGGTTTGCTCGTGGCCGCCGGTGAACTTCACTTCACCGAAATACTCGCCGGATTCCATGGTGATGCCGTCTTTGTATTGCGGGATCTCGATGGACGGGATCAGGTAGCCGGATGTTGAGTTCGGATCGCCAAAGCCGAAAACCTTGCCTTCCATGTCGTCAAGCGAGGTGATGCCGGTGTCCTTGCGGGCAAAACCGATGGAGTGATACCCGATGGAGCCGTCCACGTTGACTTTGATCAGCACAGGCTCAACTGCTTCGGGGTCCTGAAGGTAGGTAGCGGCATAGGACGATGCGCCCAGCCACGCCATGTCGATGGTGCCGCCGAGCAGGCCCTGGATCACGCCGTTATAATCGGCAGGGGCAAAGAGCTTGGTTTCAACGCCGAGCGCTTCAGTCGTGTAATCGGCAAGGCACTGGTAGGAGTTCATCCGGTCCTGGGCGTTTTCGCCACCCAGAATACCGATGCGGAATTCAGTGATCTCTTGAGCAAGAGCGCCCGTGCTCAGTGCAGTCGTGGCGGCTAGCGCCAGTGCGAGGGTCTTTTTCATCGTATTCTCCGTTAGATGTGATGAAGGTGGCCCGCGCATGGCGCGGGTGGCAGCTGGCTCAGGCGTAGGCTTTCTCTGCCGCTGACCTGTCCAGTGTTTCAATTTCGGTGGATGTGGCGGCCTCGGAAAAATCCGCGCCTGCGCCGTAGATATCGCGCGCAACACCCGTGGTCAGTTGCGATGGCGTGCCGTCAAACACGATCCGTCCGTCCCGCATTCCGATCACGCGATCACAATAACGGCGCGCCGTGTCGAGCGTGTGCAGGTTGGCGATGACCATGCGCCCGTCCTCTTCGTGGATCCGGCGCAGGGCCTGCATCACCACCTGGGCGTTCATCGGATCGAGCGAGGCAATCGGTTCATCGGCCAATATGATCTTGGGGTCTTGCATCAGCGCACGCGCAATGGCGACGCGTTGCTGCTGACCGCCTGACAGGGCCTCGGCGCGTTTCGGGGCCTGTTCGGCGATGCCAAGCCGGTCGAGAATTTCGATGGCTTTATGAATGTCCGATTGCGGATAAAGATTGAACATTGTCGCAAAAGTCGAGCGCTTGTTCAAAGTGCCGTGCAGCACGTTCGACACCACATCCATTCGGGGCACCAGATTGAACTGCTGAAAGATCATCGCGCAGCGCGACTGCCAATCCCGTTTGGCGGCACCGCGCAAGGCACTGATCTCTTCACCGTCGAAAGTGATTGTTCCGCTGGTGGCATCGCTGAGGCGGTTGACCATCCGGAGCAGGGTCGATTTACCAGCCCCAGAACGACCGATGATCCCGATCATAGTTGGTTTGTCTACGGAGATATTGGCTGCATCCACAGCCGTCTTTTCTCCGAACCGCTTGGTCAGCGCGTCAATCTTCAGCATATCGCCCCCATGTTTAGGGGGCGAATAAGGTTGCTACGCTACATCTGCGTGACAGTTTTGTTTCAGTTTATTGGCATTTGTGAAACGGTTTTGTGACAGCGTACCTTCTGACTGACTGGCGTGGGACAGTGATCAACCGCCCGCAGTAAGGAAATTTTATCCACAAGCTGTCATAAAACTGTTACGTTCGTCATTCTGGCCATCTATGCTGTGATCATGATCAATCGACTTTTTCTCTTGCTGACGTTTTGTGTCACCGTGCCAACACTTGCCAGCGCCAAGATGTCGGATGTGACCTGCGATGACAGCGCTCGTATGCTTTCGATGCTGACCGAGGTTCTCGGGGCGGAACGTCAGGGCATGGGACTGCGTGACCCGGAAACCATGCTGGAGGTTTGGGTCAGCCCGCGGGATGGCGAGTGGATGATCGTGCAGAATTATGCGAATGGCACGTCATGTATTGTTGCTATGGGCGAACACTGGGAGGCTGGTCTGGCTGGGCCAGCCTAGGCGCCTGTTTCTTCCAAACGGTCAGTCGCGGGAGCCGGCCGCGCAGACAGCGCTTCGATCTGTGAGTATTGTTCCGAAGTCAGGCAAACCCTCAAAGCCTTCAAAGACGGTTCCAACTGTTGGGCGTTGCGTCCACTGATAATCGGCGCAGAAACAGCAGGATGTTTGGCTGCCCAAGCCACCGCTAAAGTAGCGGGGTCTGTTCCCCATTCACGGGCCAAAGCTGACAAGGCCTGCGCCGTCTCCGCCATCCCCGCTTGCCCGTAGCGGGCCGCGTAGCGTGTGTCCGTCGAAAGGCGTCCAGCGCCGCCAGCTTGGTATTTGCCCGTGAGCAAACCGCTGCCCAACGGTGAATAGGGTGCGACGGCAATATCCTCGGAAAGCGCCATCGGGAAAAGTTCGACCTCGGCCTGTCGCTTGATCAAAGAGTACATGGGCTGGATGATATCGATACGGGTTCCGAGTTGTTCGGCAACGGCTTGCGCTTTCATGACCTGCCAGGCCGCGAAATTGGACACCCCGATGTGCCTAATTTTTCTTTGGGCCTGCAACTCGCGCAGTGCTTCGAAGGTTTCAAACAAAGGGGTCTTGGGATCCCAACGGTGCAGGTACAGGATATCAACTGCATCCAGTTTCAGACGAAATCGGCTGTCGTCGAACTGAGCCAGAATATTCTCGCGGCCGCTGCCCCCGGTATAGCCGGTTTTTGTGGCTATTATCAGCGCGTCGCGGTCCTGTTTGATGAAGTTGCCCAGCAGCTCCTCGGACTGACCGCCTGTGTACGTATGGGCGGTATCGAAGAAGTTGATGCCTGCGTCTCGACAAGCGTCGAACATGGCGCGGCTTGCAGCGGCATCTGCGGTCCCGCCGAATTGCATACATCCAAAACACATGGGCGACGCGTCGTTACCGTCGAGTGCCTTCAGCCTAACCATACGTTGCATCCCAGATGTATTTTGCCTATTGGGGCCGATTAAACGGACCGCGTAAAGGTCTTGCGACAACCTCCGCGGCGTTTGCGTTCAGGTTTCGACCGTTACACCAAACGCACCAGTGATGGCCTTGGTCGAAAACGTCTAAGGAACTGACAGATGAATGCGAAACAGAAGTTCTTCACTGCCTCCATGCGTTGGCGTTTTGTTGCGGCGCTCAACCAGTTGCCCGCCGTTCTTTTCGATCACGCGGATCGAGGCCGTGTTTCCCGGGTCGGTCGTAAGGTCCACGAAGGTCAAGCCTGTGCGCCGCGCTTCGGGCAAGAGAGCGCCCAGACCTGCTGTTGCCAGACCCTCGCGCCTGCGCCACGGCACGACCGTATACCCGATATGTCCAAGACAAGTCGGCGGGAGGGCGTTGGTACCATGCTGCCATCTCAACTCGATACTGCCGCAAAAACCGTCGTGCCAAATCCAACGGCGAAAGCTTGGAAGACGCTTCACGAAACTGCCGTCTGGCAATTGGATATCGCGGCCGCGCGCGTCGGGATCATCAAGAGATGCGATGAAGCCCCCACGGTCTAAGGAGATCGCGCGCAATTCCTCTGTCGCCGCCTCTGGCCGGGTGGTGCGAGGAGACCAGCCGGTGTCAAGCGCGGCGCAATAAGCGTCCAGATACTCCAGCGACGGCGTGACGAGCCGCATCTACCGATACTTTTCGATGAACGCGTTTATCTCTAGCGCACGTATGTCGGGCAAAGCCGCCTTGTAGGTCTCGTAGCCCCAATCCCAAACGGCGATCTCTTGCAAAGCTTCGGCCTGGCTGTCAGTGAAGCGGCGCTTGATAAAGCGCGCAGGTACCCCGCCAACCACGGTGTAGGGGGCGACATCCTTGGTCACAACCGCGCCCGCGCCGATCACGGCGCCCGTCCCGATAGTCACACCTGCTGTCACGGTCACCCCGTGGCCGATCCAGACATCATGTCCAATGGTCACCCAATCGGCTTTGCGCCACTCGAAGAAGTCATAGTCATCCTCGCCCAGCCCATAGGCTTCGGCACGATAAACCGAATGGTGCTGCACAGCGCGCCATGTGGGGTGGTTTCCGGGATTGATGCGGGTCGAATTGGCAATCGAGCACATCTTGCCGATTGTTGTCCAAACGACGTGGCAGTCCTTGGTGATATACGACCAATCGCCCAGGGAGCCGTGTTTGAGCACAGTGCCTTTGCCGACCTCGGTCCACAGGCCAAGCTCGAAATCGTCAACAATGGCACCGTCGTGGATGGTGGGCACTTCGGACAAAGTGTTTTTGGAGCCGGCTCCGGCCATCAATGCGCGCCTTCCCATTTGCCGATCACCCGGGTGCGTATGAGGCCCGACAGGTAGTCGACGATGTAGACCATGGCGATGATCAGGAAGATGATCGTCCAGACCTGATCCCAGAACAGTCCAGCGATCCGGTCCGACAACATGAAGCCAATACCGCCTGCGCCTACGATGCCAAGGATGGTCGAAGAGCGGACATTGGATTCAAAGTTGTAAAGGATGATCGACAGGTGCACCGGCAAGACCTGCGGCATGATCCCGTAAAGGATCGACTGGAACCGCGATCCGCCCGATGCGACCACGCCCTCGACTGGGCGTTTCGATGTGTTCTCCAACGCTTCGGAGAAGAGTTTGCCGAAGGTGCCGATCTCAGACACCGCGATGGCCAGAATGCCCGCCAAAGGGCCGAGCCCGAAGGCGCGTATGAAGATGAGGGCAAGGATTAGGGTTTCGAATGCCCTGATGATGTCGTAGCCGCGCCGCGCTGTGTGACGCAGGAAGAAGATGCGCGTAATGTTCTTGGCCCCGAGGAAAGACACAGGGAATGCGATGATCAGACCCAGCACTGTTCCGAGGAACGCCATGGCAACCGTTTCGCCGAGGGCTGTGAACACCTCGACCCATTCGGGCCAGGTTTCCCACAGATGCGGTGGGAACATGAACGAGACCACAGTTCCGAGCCGCTGGAGGCCAACCCAGATCCGTTCAGGTGAAAAGTTGAAATCATAAAGGCACCAGGCAAAGAGCCCAATTAAAAGCACCCAAAGGCCGATTTTGCGGGCTCGTACCGTAGGCGTGTCGCGAAAAGCTTGCGGCTGCTTGTTCATCCAGTCTTTGATTTGTGCGTCGGTTGGGGTCATGTCGCTGGCCCTTTCTCCAGTCCGATCACACGGTGGCGGAGTTTTTCCGATCCGTAGTCAATGACCATGACGGTCACGAAGATGATGATAAATAGCGCCGAGAGGTCAGTGTATTCCTGCAACGACAGCGCCTCGCGGAATTCCTGACCCAGCCCGCCTGCGCCCACATAGCCGATGATCGACGAGGCGCGCACGTTGATCTCGAACCGCAACAGTGTGTAGCTGATGATGTTGGGCATGACCTGCGGCACGGCACCGTAGCGGATCTGGTCAAACCATGTGCCGCCTGCCGCCTTCACACCTTCGAGTGGACGCATATCGATGTTTTCGTTCACTTCCGAATACAGCTTGCCCAGAGCACCGGCTGTGTGAAGCCCGATGGCCAACACGCCCGCCATAGGCCCTACCGAAAAGCAGAAGACGAAGATCAGCGCCCAGACCAGTTCAGGCACGGTGCGCGCAATCTCAAGATAGCGCCGACAGATCCATAGCACCCATTTGTTGGGGGCAAGGTTGCGCGACGCGGGGAAGGACATCACAAACCCGCCAAAAACACCGAGGGCCGTTGCCATGAAGGCAATCAGGACCGTCTCAATCAACAGGTTCAACCAGACTTTCCAGCGCCAGAACCATCCGGCAAAATCAGCGCCAAGGCTATCCCATCGCAAAACGGGAAGCGTCTTTTCAATGAACTCTCCAAGGCGTGGCAGACCTGCTGGAATGATCCAGCGAAATTCACGAGAGCCGTCGACATTTGTCACCTGTGTGACTTTGAAGAAATCGCCAAGCCAGGCAGAGAAAGCAAAGAAAGCAAAAAACAGAACGCTGGCGATGAACCAGCCAAGCTTGGCCCGCCGCCTTTGGGCGGAATAGTCCAATTCGAATTGGTCCATGGGACGCAAAGGCGTCACATCAGCAGCAGCGGTCATTTCGGGTATCCCAGTAAGAATAGACCCCCACCGTATTGGCGGGGGTCCACGTCTATGATCTTATGAACGGCGCTGTTTTTTCAGCCAGTCGCGCATGTCCACGATCCACTGATAACGCTCGTGTGTAGCAGGCTGCCAGCCGACCTGCGGGTTCGGCGTGCCTTCGACTTCGCCGATCATTGCTTTGAAGGCTTCGGGGTCTTTTTCAGGCACATCGATCACCAGCTGCTGCATGGTGTCTTTGAGCTCTTGCGGTAGATTCACGCGCGCCGTGAACGGGCCCGATGTGATCTCGGGGCTTTCCCAGATCGGGCAGATCTCACCTTCGGAGATCATCTCTTTTTCGATCATGCGCTGCCAGCGGCCATCGGTGGCGTTATTCTGCCATGTCGCGGCTGCGTCAAAGGCGCCCTGGGCAACGCCAGCAACACCGGATTCGTGTGAGCCAGAGAAGGGAATGGCAGAGAAGAAGGTCTTCGGATTCACTTCCTTGGCGATGTTGAAGTAAGGCACAGCATAGCCTGATGTGGAGTCGGGGTCAGCAAAGGCCAGAACTTTGCCTTCAAGGTCCTGCAGCGAGGTGTAGCCGTCTTCGCAGCGCGTGACGACGACCGAGAAGTAGCCCGAGGAGCCATCCTGACGGATACGCGTCACCAGCGGCTCGATCTTGCCGTCGGTGGCGGTGTAGGCGGCAGCGTAGGAGGACGAGCCGAGGAAGGCAAATTCGATCTGATCGGCGCCGAGCGCCTGGATCACGCCATCATAGGCACCGGCGGTGAAAATCTCGACTTCAACGCCCAGTTCGCGCTCGAGATACTCTTCGAATGGTGTGTAGCGCGCAATCCGGTCTTTTTCGTTTTCACCGGACAAAATGCCGAACTTGATGACCTGGTAGTCGGTCTTCCAGTCTTCTGCGACGGCAGACGTGGCAAGCACGGCGGCCACTGCAGTTGTGATAAGGTATTTCATGGTCAGGTCCCCCTGGTTTGGTTTGGCGATTGGATATCTTGTCAGGCGGGCAGGGCGACCGATTGGGTCGACGTCACTGCCTCGTTGAATTCTCTCAGGCCTTCGAGGCCATAGATGTCACGCACCACATCGTCGGTCAGTTGCGCGGCGACACCGTCAAAGAAGACTCGCCCATTGCGCATCGCGATAATCCGGTCGCAATAGGCGCGTGCGGTGTCGAGCGTGTGAAGATTGACGAGAACGGTCAGCCCGTCCTCCTTATTGATCTGGCGCAGGCCATCCATCACAAGGGTCGCGTTGGCCGGATCGAGCGAGGCGATCGGTTCATCGGCCAGCATAATCTTTGGCTGTTGGACGAGCGCTTTTGCAATTGCGACGCGTTGCTGTTGACCGCCTGACAGCGTGCCGGCGCGTTGAAGGGCCTGCGGAACCAGATCGAGCCGGTCGAGCGCCTGCAGAGCCATCGCCCGCTCGGCATCGGTGAACTGCATAGCCATTGAACTGAGAAAGCCGTGCTCGGCTAGGCGCCCGATCAGGACGTTAGTCAACACATCCAGACGGTCCACAAGGTTGAACTGCTGAAAGATCATCGCGCAGTCGCGACGCCAATTGCGCAGATCGCGACCGCGCAGGCTGGTGATTTCTGAGCCCCCAAACGAAATCGACCCCTGCGTGGGGTCGATGAGGCGATTGATCAAGCGGAGCATGGTGGACTTGCCAGCGCCCGAGCGTCCGATGACACCGACGAACTGTCCTGGTTCGATCTTGAGTGTGACGTCATCGACGGCGCGTGTCTCGTCAAAGAGTTTGGAGACACCGGTAAGGGTTAGGGCAGCTTGGGCAGACATGGCGATTCATCCGAATGAATTTCACCCAGACTGTGATTGGCTTCTGTGACGTCCAAGAGTCCGTTTTGTAAAAATTTGGTTACGCGACTGCGGCAACTGCTGGCTGTTCGGCAGTTTCTGGCCCGGATCCGTTGGAAAAGATGATTTTTCCGGCTCCAAAGGTCTGGACCACGCGGTCTGCCGAATCGACGATCACCAAATCGGCGCGTTTGCCTGTAGCGATCGCCCCCCGGTCGGCCAAGCCCAAGGCTTTTGCCGGGTTCGTCGATGCCAGGCGCACAGCACCGACCAGACCATCCGGATCTTGCGGGGCGAGTGCGCGGATCGCGGGCAAAATCGCGGCGGGATGGTAGTCTGCAGCCAAGATATTAAGCAATCCAGCCGCATGGGCTTCGCGGGCTGAAAGGTTGCCGGAGTAGCTCTTGCCGCGCATCGCATTGGGTGCACCCATTGCAATCATCAGGCCACGATCTTTGGCGATTTCAGCGGCCTCATAGGTCACCGGGAATTCGCTGATCACCGTGCCGATATCCGCCATGAGATGCGACTTCTCGACCGTGTCGTCGTCATGGCTTGCCATGGCAACACAGTGCGATTTGCAGAGCCGCGAGATACGTTCAAGGTTTTCGAGAATTTGTTCTGCTGGCACGGCGTCTTTTATACGACGCTCGACATTGGCACGCGCGTCTTCTTCGCTGAGCCCGCTTTTCATCCGGTTGGCCACCAATGTCTCGACGTTGCGATACTGGCCTTGGCCGGGTGTGTGATCCATGACCGACACAAGATCGACAGCACCGGCGCCAAGTAAACCGTCGAGCGCTTCAATTGCTGCTGTGTACGTCATGTCAAACCGCGCATGGATCCGGTGATCAACGCGCAAATCTTGGATATTGTCTTTCAGCGCACGAATGATCGCGCTGGTATGCTCAAAGGAGCGCCGTTCTCCGTCCTTGGCACTGCGCGAGAATGACACGCCCGCATAGGCCGTCGTTACCCCAGCCGCGGCAAGGCGCGCATCCAGATGACCGACTGCGACTTCCATCGGGAAGTCCACTTTCGGGCGGGGCTCCAGTTCAAGCTCGATCATGTCGCCGTGCATGTCGATGAAGCCCGGAAATACAGTGAATCCCGATGGCTGGCCTGCGCTTTCGGTGATCTCGGCAATCACGCCGTTTTCGATCCGCAGCGCGCCGTTCTCGATGATCCTGTCCGCCAGGATGAGTTTGACGTTAGAGAGCCACATCGTCCCGTTCCTCTTCTGGTGCCGCGTCCGGGGTCAGGTCGACCACGCGGTCAATCAGGTGCATAACATCGTCGGGATGGTGGAACACACCAATCATCGCTGTCCCTTGATCTTTAAGTTCCTGCAAGCGTGCCACCAATGCCCCGCGCGCATTCGCGTCAAGCGAGGCTGTCGGCTCGTCCAGCATCAACAGTTTCTGCGGCAGGATCAGCGCGCGGGCTAGATTGACCTTTTGCTGCTCGCCGCCAGAGAAGGTTGTCGGATAGGCCGCCCAAAGGTCTGGCTTTACACCAAAGGTTTCAAGCGCCTTGCGGGCGGCTTCTAAAGCTGCCTCCTGCTCCCATCCTGCGAGGCGCAAAGGTTCGGCCACGATGGCCTCTGCACTCACGCGCGGGCGGGCTGTCAGAAATTGCGTGACAAAGCCAATTTCCGTGCGCCGCAAGTGCGCAACGTCTACATCCGCCGCCCGAGCAAGGTCGATCAAACCGTGACTGGAATGGAACCGTATTTCACCGGAGAGCGGTAGGTAAGACCGGTAGAGCGTGCGCAGCAGCGTCGATTTACCAGCGCCGTTTGCCCCCTTGAGCAACACGAATTCGCCGGCGGCGACGCGAAAGGAAATATCCTCGAAGGCAGGGATATCCTTTTCAAGATGATGCAGTGAAAAACCCTTTGTGAGCCTGTCAATTTCCAGAACCTGTGTCATAGTTTCGCGTGCACCAGTTGTTGTGTGTAGGGGTGTTGCGGATCCTGAAAAATCTGATCTGCAAGCCCGGTTTCAACCACTTCGCCGCGCCGCATCACCATAACGCGGTCTGCCAGCGTACGGATGACACCAAGGTCGTGGCTTACGATGACCATGGTGATCTGTCGGTCCTGCTGAAGGCGTTTGAGCGTGTCGAGCACCAGGGCCTGCACGCTCACATCTAAGCCAGTCGTCGGCTCGTCCAACAGCAGGAGGGCCGGTTCAAGTGCAATCGCCTTGGCCAGCTGCACCCGCTGTTGCATCCCGCCCGACAGCTCAATCGGCGGCGCGTCGAGACGATCCAGTGGAAACTCAGAGGCGTCCAGCGCTTCGGTCGCGGCTGCCCGCAGGGTCGCAAAGCTGCGTTCCCCTGCAACGAGAAGACGCTCGGCGACATTGCCGGACGATGAGTGTTTCATCAAAAGGCCAAGATGGGGGTTCTGATACACGATCCCGATCTTGGTCGCGCAAAGCATCCGGCGGGCGAAACGGTCTAGCTCAAAGAGGTTGTCGGACACATCGGCCAAGTCGAGCGTGTAGCTGCCGGTCTCGGGGATCTCTTCAAGGTTCATCATCCGCAGCAGCGTCGATTTTCCCGATCCGCTTTCGCCGACAATACCAAGCACCTCTCCGGGATAGGCATGGGCCGAGACATCGCGCACGGCCTGCACGGGGCCATAGGATTTGGACACGCCGTGCACCTCTAGCAGCGGACGGGTTTCAACGATGCGTGGGGCATCAAGGGTCAGGGTCATTACGACATCTCCCCGTCTTTATACCAGGTCTCGCCGCGGCTTTCGCCGTCTCTATCCCGTGCGCGAATGGTCTTTACGCCCCATTCGCTGTCGGAAACCTCAAAACTGGACGTGCCGTCATCCTGCGGGATTTCGTTCATGAAAAAGCCTGTGGTGCCGGAGCGGGTACAGGTCAGAGCCCCGTGCTCTTCGACCTTGTAAGGCACATCCGAGAAGACCAAAGGCTCAACCCGCGTATAGGGCGGAACCGCGAAGATGCGCTTTTCCCGACCTGCCGACAGGATCGTCAGGTGCTTGGCCATATGCAGCTTCGGGACATCCCAACGGGGGATCGGCGACGGCGTCATGACATGACGACCATGCACGAGGCTTGGGTAGCTCGCGCCCTGCATGACCCGGCCTGAGCGCACGATTTGCTCGTAAAGCTGCAGCCACATCCGCCCGTAGTCTGCATCGGCGTGCATCTGGCGCGCGATCGACATGTTGGGCTGGACGGGGCGCAGCGGTTCCGGATTTGGAACCTGCAACACCAAAACCTGGTCTTCGCGCAGGATTTCCTCGGGGATGCGGTGACGCGATTGGATCAGGTCCGCTTCCAGCGTGTCCATCGTCGTGGGCGTGCCTGCAACTCGCGCGATAAACCGCCGGATCGAGGCCGCGTTGACACTGTCATCCGCGCCTTGATCAATGACCTTCACGCGGGTCCGCGGGTTCACCAGTGTCAGTGACACCTGCAGCCCGCCAGTACCCCAACCGCGCGCCATCGGCACTTCGCGGCTGGCATAGGGCATCTGGCACCCCGGTACGGCGACGGACTTCAAGATTTTGCGACGCAACTCGCGCTTGGCCGAGCCGTCAAGGAAGCCATAGCTCATCGCCTCCCAAGGTTTTGTGAGGGTCGACAGGCTCATTCCGCAGGCTCCGGTGCTTTGGCGGCCTTTTTGGCTTTCGCGTCGCGCATCGCATCCAGCGAAGACTGGAACGTCACATAATGCGGCAGCTTGAAATGGATGCAGAAGCCCGAGCTTTCGACGCCTTCTGTATGATAAAGGAAGAACTCCTCTTCGGTCGCTGACCCCTTCTCGGCACCCGGACTGTTGAGATCGAGCGTTGCCGCAGAGATGCATTTGACCTCGTTCCAGCCGAAGGTGGCCGCATAGCCGATCCCCAGCTTTTCGCCCTTTTTGTCGACGACTTCCGCCTGAGACACCTTGACCCGTCCGGCTGAGAATTGCCGCCCGTCAGGATGGCTCACAGCAATCTCGGCCTCAGCCAGGCGTAATTCGTTCACCGTTGGATGCGCCTGCCCGTAGCCGCGCATCGCAGCATAGCCGAGCGCCAGCACACCGCCAGTTTCAGCCCGTGCAAGGCTTTGCAACGTATGGGCGCGTTTGGACGGAAAGAGCAGCGGCTCACGCGTGAGGTCAGGAATGTCGTTTCCCTTGGTCGGATCCTCCGCTGGGGGATCAAGCAGATCGTTCTCGGCCTGCCATGCACTGACGCTGGGCTGATACGCTGGCGACGGGTTGGTCGCCGGCTCGACAGGCTCAGGCGCGTAAGACGCGCCTTGCAGCACATCGGTCGCCAGAATGCGGTGCGCATAGTCCAGGGTTGGCCCCAGAACCTGCCCGCCGGGAATGTCCTTGAACGCTGCAGAGATGCGACGATGGGTGAACAATGTCTCTTGCTCAACCGGTTCGGCCACCTGCAATCGCGGCTGCGTTGTCCGCCATGCGCGCAAGAGCAAAACTGCCTCATAAAGCTCTCCGCCGGTCTGGGCCAAAGCGAGCGCAGCAAGATCTTCGTCGTAAAGCGATGCCTCGCCCATGACGCGATCAATCAAATAGGGCAGGCTTTTCTTGACCTCTTTAACGCGGGCGCGGTCAAAGCCCCCCATCTCTTCGCGAAAGAGCCGTTCTGATTGCTCGATGGCCCGTTCGCCACCGCGGGTTGCGACATAGGCCATTAGATTTCCTCAACTGTTGTGGATCGGGGCAAGCCGACGACGCGGGAACCATCGACAAAGAACAGATCGAACCCCATCGGGTATCTCAGGCGCGCGGCACGCGCTTTCCAAAAACCGTCGGGGAGGCCTTCAAGTTGCAGGGTTACAGATCCATTGACCCCTGGACCCGTAAGGCGCAGCGCTGGCCCCGACCCGACACCGGCCCGGATAATCACCGTGGCACCGTCGTCCGGGTAACAGTCGCTGCCGATGGCAATATCGGCGAGGGGGTCGGAAGTCGCCATCGCCCCCAGAAAGACGTGATCGGCCTTGTCGATGTCAGCCAGTTCGGCGCCCGTGCGCATAATCTCGGGCATGAGAAGCGGGTCTGCCGCGTAGACCAAACATTCCCTGTCCAAGAGAGCCGTGATGATCGAGCCCTCTCCCTGCTCTGGCAAGTCACGGGGCAATCCGGGACGGCTCAAAGTCCACAGCAATGTGTCAAAGGCTTTGTTGTCGCGTGTCTCGGCCGGGCTTGGCGCGGGTGTGGCAAGCATCAAAACGTCTCCATGTTCACGCGGGTGGCTTCAACGCGGCGCAACGCATCGGTGTCGGCCTGTTGCAATGCCTCGGCCTGTGCATCGCAAAACGCCTTGCAATCCGAGCTGCGCACATTTGTAGCCAGCGCTAGATCGATCAGCGCCATGGCCATCGACGCCTCAAGATCATGCCCACGCCGCATGCCGTAGCCTTGCACATCGCCCTTGCGAATATGTGCTTCGCTCATCAGGACTTCGCCTAGGTGGAAGGCGACACCTTTGGCAGTGTCGCGCATCGGTAGCATCACCAGACCGCTTTGCGATTGCAGAACCTCGATCTCGCCCAAATCTGGGATCAGGGTTTCCGCAAAGCCCTTGAGCTTTGATGCATCAGCGCGCGCCAGCACGCTCAGCGTGTCATCCATCCGAATGCTCCATTGTAAAATTCACTCGCGCAGCGGACCAGATGACCCGGCTGGTTGAAATCGGTGTCCCATCAAGCGTGGCGTCGATGGCCGTGACGACCAGCACGGGGACATCCGAGTGTTGTTTGAGGGTTTTCGCTTCATCAGGTTTTGCCGCGCGCGAATGTATCGACGTGTGCTGGCGGACATAGTCGTCGATCCCAAAGGACCGATAGGTTTCCGTCGTGGACCCAAGAACATCCCGACGCTCTGCAAAATCAGGGAAGCGTTCGGCGCAGTGATAGACGCATCCGAAAGCGACAGGCAGATCATTGGCCAAAGTAATCCTTTGGCTCTCGGTCACTCGGGCGGCAGAGTTCAACAGCAGAGCCTGTGATACGTGATCAGGCGCAGCAATGCGGTCCGCAGAGACAAGCCGACTGGTCACATCCACGCCCTGCGGGATAAGATTGCGCCGCAGCCTTGTGCGCTTGCCGATTTGATAGGTCAGCCGTGGCGCGTCCGCGACAAAGGTGCCGCGCCCTTGCTCAATGCTGATCTTTCCATCACGCGCCAGCGCTTCAAGCGCGCGCCGCACTGAATGACGGCCGATCTCAAATTGATCGGCCAGTTGCGTTTCTGTCGGCAACTGATCCCCCGCTGACAGCCGCCCCGAGCGAATATCATCTGAAAGGGAGTCCCGAATTATGGTCCAGTTTTCGCGCGTCATGTCCGATTCATCCGAATGAATTTTGGCTATCCTGTCTGCGTGACAGACGCATGACAAAAAGAAAAGAAAGATGCCTCGCCAATTGCGATACACCGGTGCCATAAGTCGAATCCGTGGGCTAGTTTGAGCCGTTGCGAGACTTTCGGACCTAGAGCAAAAAGCTCTGAGACCTGTCCGCAAAGTCGTGCAAGTGAACTGTCACTTGGTCGTCACCCAGCAAAACGACGCCATAAGCTGGCGGTTCAAAATTCCCATTTATTCGCTCTGCCGGTGCGTCCAGATCAAGCGCGACCTGATGATTGAGCCCGCGCATGCAGGAATAGCTGATGCCGCGCCAAGTGCCCCAGATCGCCCGGTGGACGTGGCCAAAGAACAGGTGACGAATGCGCGATGTATGCGGCGAGATAACGTCGTGGAACGCTTCTGCGTCGTGCATCATGATTGCGTCCATGGCTTTGATACCGACCTCAAAAGGGGGGTGATGCATGAACAAGAAAACCGCGCCGAGCGCCTCCAGCTGGCGGGCCAGCCAATCGCAACGCTTGTCGCAGTAGGCCCCGGTATGACCTTCAGGAGCCTTCGTGTCGAGCAGCAGGAAACGCCCGTGCGCTGTGTCGATGGCCTGCTGCACAAAGCCGTTTTCGTCGCGCGGTAGGTCCGGGAATGCATGCATCAGCGCCGGTGTGTCGTCGTGATTGCCGACCATAAGATGAAAGGGAATTTTCAGCTTCGTGATCTCCTTGGCAAAACGCGTATAGGCATCGGCGTCGCCCCAATGGGTCATATCACCCGTGACAATCACAAACTCCGCATCACTGTGTTCGGCGTTGATCGACGTAACAGCCTCGGCCAGTCGCTCTGCCGGGTCCTGACCATAGAGCAGACCGGAGCCGACAACATGCGTGTCCGTGAGGTGGATAAACTTCATTCCGCAGCCACTGGTTTGGCCCAGTCATCCCAGCCGGTGCCCGAGGAGAATATTGGGCCGTCCCATGTGAAAGGAATGTCGTGGATTACGGTCGTGTTCTCGCTGACCTCGATCACTGCGAACGAGGGGGCCATGGGCGCGCCATGCAACAGTTCGGTCTCAGTGAAGTCGGGCAGGGACTGATTGCCGGTTGAACGGACGGAAGCAAAGGGGATACCGCAATAGGTACCAGTGCAGAGCGCATGGATATGGCCGAAATGCAGGTAGTCGATTTTGTCAGCAAAGCGTTCGAGCAAGTCGGCAAATGCAAGCCGGTCCTCCGAGACCAGCGCAATTTTGTCCTCGGCGGGCTGGCCGAGTGTCATGACGTTGTGATGCATGAACAGTCGCGCGCGTTTGCAGCTTTCCAGTTGTTTCTCAAGCCAAGCAACCCGGTCGGCACCGAAGTGGCCAGCATGCGTGCGCGGCGCGGTGGTGTCGAGATAGATCAGACGGGTGCCGCGCAGGTCTTCGGCATAGTTCACATAGCCGTTCGCATCGCGCGGCTGATCTGGAAAGACCGCCAGAAAATTCGCGCGGTCATCATGGTTGCCCATCAGCAATCGAACCGGGCAGGGGAGATCAAAAAGCGCGTCTTTGAGCGCGGCATAGGCCAGCGGTTCGCCCCAATGGGTGAGATCACCGGTGATGACGATTCTGTCGGCATCCTGATGTTTGCTGCGCACCTCGTCCAAGGCCTGTGCAAATCGGCGATGGGGATCGAGGCCGCCCATCCGCTCGCCAGGGCGGGTGAGGTGGATGTCAGAGATATGGACGAGTTTCATTTGCGCGCCTTTCGAAAGAGGGCTGGCCGCCCCGCGAAGGGCGGCCAACAAAAGTGATTAGCCGTTCGGCAGCAGGTCAGCGATTTCTTCGACCAGCTCTTCTTGAAGCTCTTTCATATCGGTCGCATCGCCTGTGACGATCCGCTCGATCCCATCATAGATCACCTGCGTGATCGCCAGGCCGTTGTCACCCGGATAGGCCAGCCAGTCGCGCAGCAGCGGGAGTTGGTCCACGGCAGTTTGTTTGTTCGGGTTCTGCTCGTAGAAGTCTGCGAGGATGATCTCGTTCGCTGCTTTGTTCGGCGGCATGTAGCCGGTGGTCTTGGCCACTTCGGCAGCACCGTCACCCGAGGTGATATACTTGAGCCAAGTCCAGGCCGCTTCTCGCACCTTTGGATCGTCGGAGGTTGATGTCAGCATCGCCGCATTGCCGCCTGCGGGCAGACCCATCGGCGCGCCCTCCAGACCCGGGAACGGGCCAGTGACAAGCTCGAAATCACCCTGAGAACGCTCAACTGCGCCAAGAGCGGACGTGGACCAGAACATCATGCCGATTTCACCAGCAGAAAAGGACGCGAGGGCCGCTTTCCATTCAAGGTTCTGCATCTCACATTCGGTGAAGATCTCTTGCATCTGCTCCAGCGCAACCAACGCTTCGGGGCTGTCCATCGTGACTTTGCCATTGTCGACAATCGCGCTGTCCTGGCTCCAGAGCAAGGCCTGCATGAACCAGTTGCCGGTAATGTTCCAACCCCAGAAGATCGGGTTGTCGATGCCGTTGGCTTTCATGGTTTTGCAGGCCGCGATCACTTCATCCCAAGTCGTCGGCAGCTCCGTGATGCCGCCTTCGTTCAGGATGTCCATGTTGTAATAGCCAACAGGCAGCGAGATCGAGAAAGGCAGGCCGTGCACTTCGTCATTGAAGGTCGAAAGCGCGAGCATCGCCTGATGGTAACCGTCTTTTTCGAAATCGGCTTCAGCAGCGATGAAGGGCTCCAGCGACTGGGCGATGCCCTTGTCCACAAGCGGCGCCTGACGGTTCAGACCCTGCATTGTTACGTCTGGCAGGTTACCGGAAACAGCTTCACGCAGAACGGTGTTAGTGGCGTCCTCATAGGACTCGTATGTCGCGCGGAACTTCACCTCGATGTTCGGGTGCGCCTCTTTGAAGGCAGGCATCATGGCTTCATAGGTCACGTCAAAGAGGTGACTATAGGGATAGGCAAACTCGATGGTCACCTTGTCTTCGGCAAAGACAGCTGTGGCGGAGAGCGCCAAGGCCATTGCAGACAGCGTATATTTCATTACATCTACTCCAGTTGTTGGGGCTGACGGTTTGGCGATTGGCAGACCCCGGTGATAAGCCCGAACGGGCGACGAGTAGGGTGGGAGCGATCCCACCCTATTTCATTCCAGACAGCGTGATCCCCTCGATAAAGCGGCGCTGTGCGACCAAAAATGCAACGATAAGCGGCGTGACGATGATGGTGGCGGTGGCCATCATCGGTCCAAAGAACGAGCCATCCGCGTCCCCTTTGAACTCTCGCAGGCCAAGCGGGGGCGTGAACAGATCCCGGCTGCCGGTGACCACGATGCGCGGCCAGAAATAGTCGTTCCAATGGGCGACAATGCTGAAAATGGCAAACGCCAGAAGTGCGGGGATCGCCGTGGGCAGCATGACCCGCCAGACGATGGCGAACTCTGTCATCCCGTCCATGCGTGCGGCATCAATCAGATCATCCGGCACGGTCATGAAGAACTGCCGCATCAGGAATATCCCAAAGACCGAGATCGTCCACGGCACCACCAGCGCGGCATAGGTATTGGTCAGCCCAACCTTGGCCAGCATGATGTAAAGCGGGAGGGCAATCGCGTGTACCGGGATCAGCAGGCAGAACAGAACCAGCCCGAACACTGCCTCGCGGCCCCAGAATTTCAGCTTGGCCAACGCATAGGCTGCGGGCAGGGCGACCAGCACCTGAATGAAGAAGATCGACGCGGTGACGATCACCCCGTTCAGCAAATAGCGCAGCAGTGGCGCCTCAATGAAGGCTTTGGAATAGTTGAATACAACAGGGCGCATGGAACAGTCGATTTCGGCCTGCGCCATGATCGCGGCGCGGATCTCGCTGTCAGATTTGCCGGGATATTGCGGAGCGGCGGCTGCTACTTCATCGCGGTTTGGGTCGCGCAGTTTGACGCAGCGCGGGTCGACCATCATCTCTTGCGCGCCAAAGAAGCCGCCCACACCCCGATCAATCTCGCCGGGGCTTTTGAAGGAATAGCTGAGCATCATGTAGAACGGCGCCAGTACGATGATCGCGCCGAGGATCAGGATCATGTGTTTCCAGATATCGCGCGTCATCAGTAATGCACCTTGCGTTCGACCAACCAGCGCTGGATCAGGGTGAGGAACATCACGAAGACCAGAAACAGCATGGTGATGGCCGAGCCGATCCCGATCAGGTTCTGTTGCACGCCTTTCTCAAAGATCGCAAACATCATCACATAGGTGGACTTGTTGGGCCCGCCCCCCTGCGGCCAGAACGCCTCGACCGTGTCAAAAACTTGAAAGGCGCGGATGCAAGAGATTGTCACCACAAACACAGTTGTCGGCCCAAGCGCGGGCCATGTGACGAGCCGAAACCGCTCCCACGCGCTTTTGGCACCGTCCATTTCGGCGGCATGGTAAAGCTCGCGATGCACCGCCGTCAGCCCTGCGAGGTAGAGCACCATGTTGAAGCCAAAGCCTTGCCAGATGCCGATGAAACAGAGCACCCAGATGGCGTAGTCCCGATCCCCGAGCCACAGCGGGAAACCATCGGCGCAGCCATTGCCTAGGAAAGGGATCACCTCAAGAAAGGTCCCGCAGGACAGCTCAAGCGTTTGATTGATTACGCCGATCGTCGGATGCAGCATGAATTCCCAAACAATCGCCATCGCGAGCAATGTCGCCATAACCGGTAGGAAATAGATCGTCTTGTAGACATCCCCGATCCGCCCCAGCGAATTCACGAGCAGCGCTGCGCCCAGCCCCAGGGCAACAGAGACCGGCACGACCACCGCCACATAGGTAAAGGTCGCGATGAACATCTTCTCATAGGTCGAGCGGGAAAACAGGCGGTCGTAATTCTTGAACCCCACCCAGTCAAAGCCGGAGTTTCCAAGCGAGTAGTTCGTAAACGACAAGACGCCCGCAACGACAACCGGCACCAAAAGGATCAAGAACATCAATGCCAGCGCCGGCGTGGCCAAACCCCAGGCGGTCCGGGCCTGCCGGTTCACTTCGCGCGGCGCGCGCGCAGCGGCTGACGCGTCAATCGCAGCCATGTCAGGCCACCTCTTTCACATGCGTGACAGCGACTTCGATGCGCCTTTGACGCGTGCCATCCGCATCGAAAATCAAACCGTCCTGCAGATCAAAGACAAGGCCCACCTCGGCACCCAGTCGCAAATTGTGACGCTCCGCAGGAGCCGCACGTAGTGTCACGCGCGAGGTTTGATCGGCCAAGGCGACTTGCGCATAAACCTCGGACCCAAGGTTCTCCATATGCGCGACCGTTCCGGTCATCACCGGCTCTGACTGCGTGAGTTTCAGCGCTTCGGGGCGCAGGCCCAATTGATAGATGCCAGACTGAGCCGCCTCGTTGGCATGGCCCAATACGTGGCCAAACAGGGTCAATTCGCCATTGGCAAATTCTATCGGCAGGATATTGATCTTTGGCGAGCCAATGAACTCGGCCACGCGGATGTCATTTGGATCTTCATAGATGACACTGGGCGCGTCGCATTGAAGGATCTCTCCGCCCATCATGACCGCGATCCGGTCTGACATGGTCATCGCTTCGACCTGATCGTGGGTCACGTAGATGAATGTCGCGTTCAGGCGACGGTGTAGCTGCGCGATCTCGGCCCGTGTTTGAACCCGCAGCTTGGCATCCAGATTGGACAGCGGCTCATCTAGCAGAAACGCAGCCGGTTCCCGCACCAAAGCGCGCCCCAGAGCTACCCTTTGGCGCTGTCCGCCCGACAGTTGTCCCGGCTTGCGATCCAGCAAAGCGCCGATTTCCAGCATGTCGGCGGCCTTTTGCACGGCCAGGGCAATCTCGGTCCTTTGTTCTTTTGCACCCGGAAGAAAAGGGCCGATCAAAGGGAGCCGTTGCGTGGCCGTCAAAGCCCGCATCCGCAAAGGCACAGCGATGTTTTCGGCCACGGTCAGATGCGGATAGAGCGCGTAGGATTGGAACACCATCGACAAGTTGCGATCCGCCGCGCGTGTCCCGGTGACGCCTTTTCCATCAATCGCAATGTCGCCGCTGGTCGGATCCTCAAGACCTGCGATGATGCGCAGCAATGTCGACTTCCCGCACCCCGACGGCCCAACGAGCGACACGAACTCCGCATCCGCGACGTCCAGTGTTACACCTTTCAGCACCTCGGTGTCCCCAAAGCGTTTGGTCACCGATGAGATCGACAGGCCAGCCATGCGATTCCCCCATTCGTTGACACAGGGCTACTGATGCTGAGCCACAATTTTGTGACGTCATATTAGTGAAACCGATGGGGTCTATGGGTTGCGCGAAAGGAGGCTCTATGCGCCCCAACCACCATCAGTTTATCGCCTTCGCCTATGTTGTCCGCGAGGGTAGCTTTTCCGCTGCGGCGGCCCGCATGGGCGTGACGCAATCCACTATCACCCAGCATATTGGCAATCTGGAAAAAACCGTCGGCACGCTTCTGTTGCGCCGCGGCAGAGACGGGGTGGAGCTAACGCCCACAGGGCAAGAGTTTTATGATCTCGCCGATCGCATGGTGTCTTTGGACGTCGAGGTTTCAGAGCGTCTTGAAGGTTTCAATGCCATGAAAAACGGTCGCTTGAACGTCATTGGCAACGCACCGCAACCGGCGCTCAGGATTATCGCAAAGTTCAGGCAACGCTTTCCGAACATCCAGGTGAACTTCGGCCTTCATGACTGGTCGACCGCGACGAATATGCTCCGCAACAGATTGGCCGATGTAGGTTTGATCACAGATGCACCAGTTTCCGATGCATGGGAGCGCATTCACATTGAGAGCGCCGAATACGTTCTTTACTGTCCAAATGAACACCCTCTTAGCGCGCAGGCATCCGTATCTCTCGAAGACTTAAAGGAGGAAACGGTTATTATTCCGGAAAGAGGCTCCTTGACGAGGAAGTTGCTGGAAAACGCGTGTCGGTCCCATGCCATTGCTCTCGAAAGAACGGTGACGATGGCGACGTTCCCACTCATGTACGAGGCTGTCTTACAAGGTATCGGTGTCGCCGTGTTCCTATGCAACAGCAGTCTGATCAAAAAGTCGGTCACTGAAATTCCGATCCGAGAGATGACGCAGAAACATGAGACCCATTTGATCGCCACAAAAGACAGGGTGGGTTTGAAACTAATTTCTGAGTTCATCAACTCAGTAAATTAACATAATCATGATTACACGACTACTAGAAATGCCCTTTTTACAAATTAAAAGCAGTGGTTTAGCAAACAAATTTAAAGTGCGGATAAGGTTTATTATGTTAAGTAATTGACTGGTCTAACCTAACTGAGGCGCTCAATTTCGCAACTCGGCGCTGCGCTCAATGCCTCTAGAAACTACGAAAGAACCCATAGCTAAGAGCTTGTAATCCATCCAATCGCTTTTGAAATTCTCTTTGCTGCTTCGATGAGCTGAGCTGAGTGCTTCTCCAAATCTCGTGATGTGGAGCCTTGCTCAGCACTCCAGGCCGACAGACAAGCAACCACGGCGTTGTCTTCTCCCCGAATTGGCGCGGCCATTCCCGTAACCTGCAGAAACTCTTCTCCAAATACCACGGCGTAACCATTGGTTTCAATGCTAGGAAGTTCCTTTAGCAACTGACTGGCATCCGTGACGGTTTTCTCGGTTAGCCTCTCGAATTGCATACGTTGAACCAGTTGGTTGCGCCGTGCTTCCGTCATGTTGGCAAGAAAAACTTTGCCCGCAGCTGTACAATGCAAAGGCGCATGATCGCCTGTAGAGGCCGCGTATCGCAGAGGAAGGTGATCCACCGTTCGAAGGTAGAGTATTGAATCATCATCGCGTACCGAGAGTGCAACGTTCAGTGAGTATTCCTCACTTAGTCCCACCATCTCATCGTGTGCCAGTTCTTGCAGGTCAATACGCCGCCACGTCCATCTCGACCAGCTGCGGAGTCGTTCACCTGTTTGGTACTTTCGGGCTATGTCGTCATATTCAACCAGCTCCTCGCTGGAAAGAACCGCGAGAATCCGGTGGCAGGAGCTTTTGACAAAACCAGTCTTCTCAGCAATCTCAGAAAAGGCCAATGGCCTACGTGCTTCAGCCAAAACATCAATGCCTTGCGCGCACTTTGTAACTATTGAGCTTCCTGCAGACTGAGGCATCTGACGCGTTTTCCTGTTTCTTGTTCTGTAATACAGAACTAGTGCTGAACCACGTTGGTTGCAAACCGGAAAATCGAGGCACGTTTCGTAGCCGAGGATAAGTATGAAAAGACGGTGGTCGAGACAGCAGAAGCTAAACGGGTTTTGTTTGACTTGGAAGCTCGTCTTCTGCAGGGCATGCCTCTCTCTCTTTCCAAAGTCATGTCCAGCGCAAAACCAAGAGGGCTCGCCAAGGACGAGCTGTTTCTTGCCGCATAGAAATGAACGCAAAGTTCGCTTGACGAACATCATATCTATCGTATTTTAGAAATACAGTTCTATATTACGAGACTCGATGTGCCTGACTCACCTTATGAAAACGACTGGCAGACGTCTTTGTGGCGCGAAAGCCCAGAGAAGACTCCGGGCAATCCCAGTCTAGAGGGTCAAATTTTTGCGGATGTTGCCGTGGTTGGCGCAGGCTTTACAGGACTTCGAGCAGCGTCGGTGCTGGCTGAAAGCGGCGTAAACGTGGTTGTTGTAGAGGCAAAAGATGTTGGTTGGGGAGCATCAGGCCGTAGCGGCGGACAGGTTAACCCAATGCTACCCTTCAACTCACCAGAACGCATTCGCCAGATTGTCGGCGATGACAAATTTGAGGCGGTGTCTAAAGCCTCACTGAATTCTGCCACAGAGTTGTTCGAGTTTATCGAGAAGTACCAGATAAGATGTGGAGCCCGCCAAAATGGATGGTTGCGCGTTCTTCACAGTGAAAGCGCCTACAAAGCCGCGCAAACAGAGTGTGCAAACTGGAATAGCATCGGCGGCGACATGCACTTGATAGAGGGGGCAGAAGTTGCGCGCCTATCAGGAAGCAACCGCTACAAGGCAGGCGTCGTCACGACACAAGGAGGCGCTGTACAACCATTTGATTTGGTGTGCGGTTTAGCCGAGATCTCTAAACAAGCTGGGGTTCGGATATTTGGTCAAACGCCTGTCCTTAAACTGATGCGCTCGGAAGCAAACTGGCATCTAGAAACGCCTAACGGATCAGTTGTTAGCAAATGGGCCATCATCGCAACCAACGGGTACACAAACGGCTTGGTCCCCGGGCTTGCGGAGTCGATTGTGCCGATGACACCAATTCAGATGTCTACAGAACCCTTGCCGGACGACATTTACAAATCAATCCTTCCGCAAGGACACACAATATCCGATAGCCGTAGGATCATCATGTATGCCCGTCGAGAACCTGGGAATCGTATTGTTTACGGTGGCTTGGGGCGGATCAAGAATAGGCAACTCGACGGTTTCGATTGGTTGAAACGGGACGCCGTAAAGGTGTTCCCACAGCTCTCCGGAGCCAAATGGAGTCATGCGTGGGGTGGAAGGATTGCGCTTACGAAGGACTATCTACCTCACATTCATGAGCCCCAAGAAAACTTGATTGCAGGGTTGGGTTACAATGGTCGGGGCGTTGCTATGTCGTTTGTCGTTGGCCGCAATATGGCAGAACGTATCCTCGGGAAGACCGAACGCGAGTTGGATTTGCCAGTCACACAGATTAGGCCTTTCCCGCTTAGATCTATAAAGATGTTGGGCATGGAAACAGCAATTTCGGTCATGAGGTTAATGGACCGACTGGAATTCCGCTAATCTGGCCACGGATGGGTGCTATTCGGGAAGACTTGTTCGTCTTCCCAACATACGAATGTAGCGTTGCCCATCATGGCCCCGCCATGCTTTCTTCTCCGATTCAGTCGCAGCTGGTAAAATTGGCTCGCGTTTGCGTTGGCGGATTCTATTCCAAGCTGGAGATTGCAAAACACTTCTTTATGTAGATCGGCACGTGCCACTCCGTTTCCAATCCGGCTTCCATAACAAAGCTATCGCCCGCACGTACGATCCTTGAAGATCTATCAGCTAAATTGGTGATCTCTGCCTCGCCTTCCAGAATATGGCAAAACTCGGTGTAGCCATCCATGGTCGCCTTAAATTTGCCTGCGTTGCACTCCCAAATCCCAAATTTGGTGGCCGTTTGCTCATCATTGCTATAGAGCCAGACACCCTGCTCAGCCTTGCCCGAGATTTTATTGGCGGTATCTTGCTTGATTGTTCGGGGAACCTCCGGTGCTCCAAAAAGGATAAACCGTGCGTCGTCCCTTGTTGTTTGGCGAATGAGTGTATTCATCATATTCATAGCGCGTCCTCTTTCACGATCAGCGTTTCACTTCGCGGGGCCCAGTGTTTCCACTGGACCTTAAACGGCACTTTCGTGCCTGTCCCGACTTACTGCTCAATTTCGCTCAAACCACTTCTATTCGGTGGAATTGGATTTCCAAAGGCGGGTGGCTTCGCCCCGCTCAAGTAACATCACCCTTCACTAGCTTTGGATGTAGACCATGTGTGTCTGCGTGTATTCATAAAGACCGTGCTTGCCGTCTGCCCCACCTATCCCGGATTTGCGGACCCCGGCATGGTAGCCTTGCATGGCTTCAAAGTTATTGCGGTTGATGTAGGTTTCACCAAACTTCAGCTCTCGACACGCTTGCATCGCGGCATTGATGTTGTTGGTGTAAATCGATGACGTCAGCCCGTACTCGCTATCATTTGCACGCGTGATTGCCTCATCGATGTCTTCGACGGTATTGACTGGCAGAACTGGCCCAAAGACCTCGTTTTGGATAATCTCGCTGTCTTGTGAGCATCCCGTTAGAACAGTTGGCGTGTAGTAGTTGCCAGTACCTAGATCAGCAACCTCACCACCAGTCACCAAATTCGCCCCTGCGGCTTTCGCCCGTTCGACCAAGCCTGAGACTTTGTCTAACCCGGCCTTGTTTATCATCGGACCGTAGGCAACACTGAAATCCTCGGCTGGGTTGCCAAATTTTTGTTCTTCCATCTTTGCTACAAGCTTCGTTACAAATTCGTCTTCGACAGACGCCTCGACATAGACGCGCTCTGCACAATTACAGACTTGACCGGAGTTAATCACACGCGAGGCAACGATGGCATCAACCGCCATGTCCAGGTCTGCGTCTTTCAGCACGATAGCGGGCGCTTTGCCTCCAAGTTCCAGATTCACCTTGGTGATATTTTTTGCTGCGGCTTCCATGATCCGAGATCCGGTCTCAACCGAGCCAGTAAAACTCAGCAGGCCCACATCGGGATTGCCGCACAGAGCGGCTCCGGACACAGCGCCTCGTCCGTAAACCATGTTGACGACGCCATTCGGCATATCCGTTTCAGCCAAGAGCTTCATGAACAAGGCCGCATTGTTGGGCGTCTCTTCCGATGGCTTAAGTACGATTGAATTTCCGGTCAAAAGAGAAGGAGCAAGTTTGCGTGCGATTAGGAAGAACGGAAAATTCCATGGCAAAATCCCGCCTACGACGCCAATGGCCTGACGAAAGAGAAAAATGCTCTCGTTTGGATTGTCAGACGTCACGATCTCTCCTTCGAGACGGCGCGCCCACTCAGCCATGTAGTCAATGTAGTCAGCCGTGAAGTTAACCTCAACTTCGGCCAAGCCCATTGTCTTGCCTTGTTCAGCGACGATAGTCTTGGCCAACTCCGGAACGTTGTCTCGGATCTTCGCTGAGATCTGGCGTAGGTACCCTGCCCTCTCGATCGGCGCTTTTGCTTCCCAAGGCTTTTGCGCGGCTTTCGCGGCCGCGACTGCGTCACCAACGGCCTCCGCTGAGGTCTCCGGGATTTCGGACAGCACCTGATCTGTTGCTGGATTCAACACGGGGATCATGCCCTGGGCCTTTGCGTCGACGAATGACCCATTGATAAAGTTGCGGTGTTGGATCGTCATAAGTTATCTTCCCCTAGTACCGTAATGTGGAACTTAGCTATCGAATTACAGTATCTGTGAGTTGTTTTGGGTAGTCAACACTTTGCTGCCAGAAGCGCGCCAGCTGACGATGGTTGTGCTTAGCTCTCTACCCTAACTTGCGCGGGCCAACGGGAAATACTGCTTTGAAAGTTGAGCCGCGGATGATACCCCAGCAGTGCCGTAAAAAATGGCGAACTGGAAGTTGCGGTCTGACCGCGATCTTTGAACATCATCGTGCAGGGAATGGTTCTTTTTGGAGTTTTCCCTGCACGTTTGAGGAAAGTGCGCTACAACATGAACTCGGCTACAGAGGTTTAGTCCGCCCGACAATTCGTCCAATTTCGTCAACAAAAATTCGCTGGGCCCCATACTTCAGAAGTGAACCTAAGCGAAGACGCAAGAAGACGTCTTCTTGCCCTGACCGATAGCGACGCGACGCATTTTTCTCATTGTGTGGAACGATTTCGATCGTTCCATTGGTGTCAAATTTCTCAATGCGCCCAATCAGAGGGCCAAATTTGCTATCTTGCAAGTACACCATGTCGTTCTTGTGCCATCTTTGCAGAAGTTTCGCTGCCGGATGAGGCTTAACCTCATCAACGCTATGAGCGTCAAAGACTGAAACGACAAAAGCTATCACTGCTCCGTCCGGCAAGCGCCAAACCTCATAACGGTGGTTTCGGCTTGGTTTATAGCCCTTGTAAATTGCGCCAGACTTATCGGCGACGAGAACGAGCCCGGCAGCCTCCTGTAACCTAGCTCGGCGCATGCCGTAATATGGATTGCGCCGTCCATTTGGCAGTTGGGTGGAAGAGGAAAAGTGAGCTAAAGACTGTGTTAGAGCCTTTCCGCTCAAGCCGTCGGTGGCTTCCAAAAGCTGAGTCCGAAGAAACGCGTCTCGAATGTTCCTTCCAGCCTTCGAATGACGAATGTCCGAACGTGTTAGATTCTCGAGGTTCTTGCGGTATACGGCGATGTTTCCACTACGGATCCCAAAGGCAGTGTCACCATGAAGTCTTGCGCCGCTGCGCTGAGATAAGTCCATGCGACCGCGATGTGCAGAAATCCCGTGATCCGGTTTGTGGCTTACAGTTATGCCCGCGATGACACTCAGGATGTCATCTCGATAATTCTGCCATGGAGAAGGCACCCCGTCTCGCAGGCTCGTCTTTGTGCCAGTCTCGATCTTCCGGGAAGTTTCAGCCAGGTGGTCTATGGCTTTTTTGTCAATGGACGCGATAAGAGCCGCAGCGACTGCTCCCCAACGATAGTCCTCTCTTGTACCGGTGTGATGCTGCGAAATTGCCGCTGGCCTTTCCAGTTTGAGGTCATTGACGCCCCAAATCCGGCTCATAGTTTCGATGAGGCGCCCGTCGACGATTTTCACCTTTTTTGCAACGTCATCATGAAAAAAGAGCGCGCCAACGTAGTTTCTGACCAACGCCGAAAGGCGCTCCTCAACACTGAGAATTTCTTCGCATAGTCCCGGCGACTTCAGGCGAGACGCAAGACTTTCAGGCGAAAACCTCCAAGCTTTACTTCCCGGTAGTGTTGCAACCCGATCCTCGATTGAAGGCCAGTCTGAAGTATGCCCCCAAGCTTCCCAGGGTGTTAGATCTTGTTTCTCCGTCGCTGCGGCAGACATACAAAGGATGCGATTTGCATAGGAGTTGTCCAAGGTGCGCGAGTAAGGCAGGATATGGTTTGCAACAGTTGTGTCATCAAATGCCTGTTCAAGCGAAATCGTTTGTCCTGAATAAGGGCAGACAGCATGGTGTTTGCTTTGTGCAATTTCTTGCCAAAGTCTCAGACGCAAACGGTTTCTTCCGTTTGGGGTGAGTCCCAACTCAAGCAGCCGCTCATCGAGCCGGCGACGAAGACGCTCATTTGATCTGGTCTTGTTTCTAGAAAGAAGGATTCGGCTTTGTGACCAAGAAACACGTGCGCCCAAGTGAATTGCAATAGAGTCCGGAAATCCATAGGCTTCAATGAGTTTGTTCAAAACCCGGCGCAGTTGGTTTAAGCAAATATGTAATGTTGGATTGGCAACACGCCCAAAGCGATCATCGCCGTCTTTGAGTATACCATTGGAACCTGGCAGCGCGCAGGTTTTGCTGACCTCTCCGTAGTACGGAAGCCGCCTGTCGGAAGCGGTTTCCCTGAGACTCTTGTTCCGGTGAAAAAGCTCAGTCATTGACTCGCTTTCAGTGCGCACCTCTTCTTGCATTAAGTCTAAGAGTGTCGATGCCGCTGTCGAACCGAGCGTTGAGGTTCCCTTGGGAAGCTGAGCATTCTGTATTAATCGTGCCGTTGCTTCTGTGACAGAATGCGCCGCGGCAAAGCCTTTTACAACCTCACTTGTTGCGACGCTTTCTTGAAGCTTTAGTGACGCCGCAACAATCCTCCATTGCTCATCAATTGGCCTTTTCAGCCAACCTTCGACGAAGTGCTCTGAAGCGGAAAAAACCGCAACTAGTGGATCGCGCAAGACGCTTTTCCGATTGCCGCTTTCGAGTTCAAGAGAGCGACCATCCTTCATACCGAGCAACTTGCCCAAAGCGTAGAGAGAGACCTTGGTAAAATCGCCGATCTCGTAGTCTTCGTTAAGCGCAGTTAACAAAACATCACGTTCGGCTAGAGTGAGACGTCGATGGTCATCACCATTCCCTACAATTCTGATGCCATTGAGTGTGCTTAACAAAGCGCACCTTTGGACAAGTGGATGGGCCTTGGGCAGTCTGTCTTCGTCAAAGAATTTGCAGTAACCAGACTGTAGTTTTGGCACCGGTTTTTGGAAAAAAATGATCGCTTCGACTCTTTCTTTGAAGCGTCTGCAAAGAACCTCGGGGTAGTGTCTTTCTTGAAAGGCCCAGATCTGCTCGAACTCGTCTTTTACTTGTTCACGAGTTGGGAAGAATTCGAACCCATACGGATTTTCTGTGTTTGAGTTTGATGCCTGCGGGATCTTCCGAATGCGAGTATTCTTCACGGTAGAATGAGTGTTTAGATCACTCCGTCGGAGGTGTAGGAATTCCCCGACAGTTCTGGATCGGGTGGCGGCCACCGCGTTTTCCAATCGGCGAGTTCCCAGGTTAATCTCACCAAACTCCTTGTCGGCCGCAAAGTGCAATGTGGTTGGTTGAAAACCTCTTCGCTTGTTGAGATGCATCAGAATGCGACCCAGCTCGAAAAGGGGAATCCTTTCGTTCAATGCGCGCACACGGATCTCAAACGGATCAGTTGAAAACAACTCACTCGCTGCCTCGGGATCGGATGGAAGCAACCCGGCATCCGAGAGTGCCTTAGACAGGCCCGCTCTCCTTCGTACGTATCGGTCTCTCTTTCTGCGTCGGGCCTTAACTTGGCTTTTGTGGTGGCCAAGCGTCTCTCCTGTCTTTGGCTCACGGCCATCTGGAAACACGCGTACACCGGCCGCGACAGCGGCGCTCACTTCATCGCCCTCGGTTGCAAACACGAACCATCCAATGCTTTGTTCGGACAATGACACTCCGATACGCATCGCTACAACAGCCCACGCCTCGAACGCAAATTCACCACTAGCAGATCACCGGTTGACAGACTCATGGTTTTGCGGACTCTTCCGGGCGTTCAAAGAACGCTGTCGGGCGGTTAACAAGCACTCGACTGCAGCAAATTAGAGCGCAGGCTACGGCCTGCGCTCTTTTCGGTGCTATATTACAGAGACTTACGCTCTTTCTCCGCATGATCTCTACCCTTGGATAACCGCCTCAAGAAAAAGATTGACGAACTTCGCGATCCACAGATAGCATCGTAATATGGAATTATAGTTCTGTAAATCGGAACCATCCAAAGACGAAAAAACGACCAACTGGGAGTCTGAAATGAAAAAAACAGCGCTTAGCATTGTTGCCGGCCTGACTTTGTCTGTATCCGCAACTGCTGTACTGGCAGACGGGCATGGTGAGATCACCGTTGCCTACTTTTTGGAGTGGCCTCTGCCGATGATGGCAGCCAAAGCATCCGGAGCATATGACGAAGCCCTTGGCATGAAAGTGAACTGGGTGTCGTTTGAAACCGGAACCGCGATGTCTGCGGCTATGGCATCCGGCGACGTACAAATCGCGGTCTCTCAAGGTTTGCCACCGTTTGTTGTGGCAACCTCGGGTGGCCAAGACCTCGAACTCCTTGATGTGGCTGTGAGCTATGCTGAAAACCAAGGCTGTGTTGTTCACGCAGACCTAGAGATTGACAAAGACTCTGCGGAAGAGCTGGCTGGGCGAAAAGTTGCTGTTCCATTGGGAACTGCGGCGCACTATAGTTTCATCCGCCATATGAACCACTTTGGTATATCGCTCGACAGCCTCTCGATCGTGGATATGCCACCACCTGAGGCAGCAAACGCGCTCGGTCAGAAGTCTATTGATTTTGCCTGTGGTTACGGCGGCGGATTTGCGACGATGCAGGAATTTGGGAACGTTCTCCTGACTGGCGCGGAAAAGCAAGACATCGGTATTCTTGTTTTCGATGTCACATCTGCGCCAGCAGATTTTGTCGCTGAGAACGGCGACGTGGTTGCCAAGTTCTTGGAAGTCACCGCAAGCGCAAATGCTGAGTGGAAAGCAGCCCAAAGCGACGAAATGCTTGCTGTCATTGCAAACGAAGCAGGTATGGATCTCGAAGCCGCACGAAGCGCGATCGCGACGATGTCCTTTCCGTCAATCGATGAACAGCTTTCAGAAGCGTGGCTCGGCGGCAATGCTGGGCCATTCATGAAAGGTGTCGCCGACGTATTCGTAGAAGCGGGCTCAATAGATAGTGCTTTGGACAGTTACGAAGGTGCTCTGAACACGGGACCACTGACCGCTGCCGGGGACATGTAAGATCAGGCAGGAGGCGTAGCTAGACTGCTGCGTCTCCTTTAGCTGCCTTAACTCACCTCTACTGAGTGAAATCCGACTATCACAAGGAAGAGCGATGTCTGGTCTCAATCTAACAGACGTCTCGATGCGTTTTGACTTGCCGAACGGTTCGTTTGTTCAAGCGCTCGAGAACGTTTCCCTAAACATGAAAGCTGGCGAACTCCTGAGCGTCTTAGGGCCGTCAGGATGTGGCAAGACAACTCTCCTTAACATTGTAGCCGGCTTCTTGGCCCAAACCAGCGGTAAACTGGAATTGAACGGGCATGAGATCAACGGGCCCGACGCCGAGCGCGGTATGGTTTTTCAAAAAGGGGCGCTTTTTGAATGGATGTCAGTGCGGGAGAACGTTGGCTTTGGCCCATCCATGAAAGGTATGGCGAAAGAGCAAAAGGCCGAAGTTGTTGATCATCTTCTTGACGTTGTTGGTTTGCAAGACTTCAAAGAGAAAGCTGTCTACGAACTCTCGGGAGGGATGCAGCAGCGTGTGGCACTGGCGCGATGCCTGGCCAACGAGCCAGACGTCATTTTGATGGACGAGCCGCTAGGGGCATTGGATGCGTTGACGCGCGAGAAAATGCAAAGCCTCGTGCTCAAGCTTTGGAAAGAAACCGGCAAGACGATTATTCTCATTACGCATTCGGTTGAAGAGGCTCTTCTTCTCGGTGAGCGCCTGATTGTCATGGCTCCGAGACCTGGGCGCATCCACAAGGAATACCGATTGCCTTTCGCTGAGCTGGGCGTAGGAGCGGACCTCCGAGAGGTCAAAAAGCACCCTGAGTTTGGTCCCCGTCGAGAAGAAATCCTGGAGATGATCTGGGATATGGAAGAAGAGATCATGGGCCGTACGGAGAATGCATCATGACCGGGCTGTTTGTCTTGTTCATCTACATCGGGGTTTTCGTAAGCTCGTTCTTCGTCGTCACCAAATTGGTACAACGAGCAAGACCAAGGGACTTTACTTCTTTGAAGACTGTCACGTTTGGGGACGAGAGCGCGGTACGCCCTAACCGGCTGGCTGGTGTAATCTCAATCCTAACAATTTTCCTTATTTGGGGGATGTTCACTGGATCGACTTTGCTGCCCAGAGCGCTTCACGCACCCGCCGCTTTTGTCGGAACGACCGAATTCAGTTACACCGTCGACACCGGCGAGCAACAAGATACTGCAACCGTGACCATACTCGTGCATGAGCGAGACTTGGATCCTGACGCGCCAGAGGTCGTTCCTGGAGACGGATTTGCAAAGAATGACTCGGCCGCAATACCTCAAGGACGCAACGGACTGATACGAGTCGATCGTAACGATGAAATCGGACGAAACGACGGGGCTGTGGTCGTTGCAATCAACGGATTGCCAATTACCCCGGGGCAAACTGTTGACGTTGAAAATGGGACAGTCACCCTATCCGACAAAGGAACTCCAAACTTTGCACCAAATGCTGGCTGGCAAATGGAGCCGCTCTATTTGCCCCCGCCAGAAGAGGTTTGGTCGCGCACACTGACGGTCGTTGGCGAGGGCTTCCGTAACTTCACCCTTTGGGAGCATCTCGGTTACTCGCTATTTAGGGTCATAGCTGGCTTTCTCCTTGGTGCGCTGGTTGGAATTCCACTTGGCTATGCAATGGGTTTAAGCGACTGGTTTCGCGGGTGGTTCGATCCCATCGTCGAGTTCATGCGCCCGGTCCCACCCCTCGCGTTGATACCACTTGTTATCATTTGGTTTGGAATCGGTGAAATTGGCAAAGTGATATTGCTGTTCTTAGCAGCATTGTGGATCATGGCGATTGCAGCCCGCTCGGGTGTTTCGGGTGTGAACATATCAAAAGTACACGCGGCCTACTCACTCGGAGCAAACAAATGGCAAATCATGCGATACGTGATTGTGCCAAATTCTCTGCCCGAAATATTTACCGGTGCACGCGTGGCTATGGGCGTATGTTGGGGGACCGTCGTAGCGGCAGAACTTGTTGCGGCCGAACAGGGGGCTGGGATGATGATCATGGTCGCATCACGCTTTCAGAACACGGATATTGTGATCTTGGGCATCATACTTATTGGCATCATCGGGTTTGGAATTGACATGCTTATGCGGCAGGCTGAACGCTGGCTGGTGCCCTGGAAAGGGAAGGCGTAGTTTTGCTACCGCCGTCTCGGACGATGGCTCCCGAGAAAGCGCGACGTCACGGTGGTCTCAGATAATCTGCGACGGCCTCAACACCACACGCAGACAACGTCTCGGATGCACGACGCCTTCCGAGGTCTTTGCCAGACGACATAGAAAGAAAACGGCAAGGCTTAAAATACTAGATGCCAACTTTCAAAATTCCGCATTCTTGTGGTCTAAAGTTGGCAAGGCACCTGATTTCTTTTACAGCTCAAATGTGGTGACGAATGCAGTTGGCAGCTTGGCGCTTGAGCTGGCTTACAACGTCTCTGGCGGCCACAAGCGAGCGTCTTCGCCCTGACGCCAAGCGTCCACCCAATTTGGGATCTTCGGTGCGTCTCCGACGACCTTGAGCTCTGAAAGGAAAATGTCCATCGGCACGCGGTCCCGTCCCTTTCTTGCGCATGCACGATAAAGCACGCTCGCATGGCATACATCGTCGCGCCAGATTGTGTGGTGGAGGTAGACGAAACGGCCATCGTGGCCGATTGCTGCAGATTTCATCGTATAGCGACGAAATGGAAGAATGCGACGCTGCCACCTAACCGTTGCACCTGCCATCGCGAGCTGCCAACGATTCTTCACGATCACGCGAATGAGTCCACCGCGCAAGGCCAGCGGGAACCTTCCAAGGTCTGTAAAGGTTAGCACGCGACCGTTGTTCATCTCTCCAAACATGTCCACGTCCCAAGGCATGCAGTAATGATGAGAAACATGCGCCTCCCATGGACCAAGCTTCGGCTGACGCGATGCGATCCCCATTTGCCAAATCAATCTGATGAATGCATACATTCAAATCTACCTTCACGCGATCATGACAAACGCGCCACCTCGACCAAACCACTGCCCCGTGCACGCAACATGCGCCAGGTTTGCTTGATCAGAGTATCACCGGAAATGGCATCCACAGTCTCAACTGAAAGCAAATTGTATGCGTTTGCTCCGTTTTTTTCTTCAATGGCATCGAACGTAACACGGACGCTGAGTTCTGTGTCCGGTTTGATTGGGCGCGCAAACCGGATGTTCTTGAGTTCAGCACCGATCATTGGCGCGTCACCGAAGGGTTTGGCTTCGACGACCAATCTCATGGTGAGGGCCAGTGCATGCCACCCGCTGGCCGTCAGCGTGCCAAAGAACCCTGCATTAGCGGCGTCTTCATCGACATGCATCGGCTGAGGGTCGAAGGCGCGTGCGAACCCAATCGTCTCGACGCGTGTCAAAGTCCTTGAGGCTGTAGTGATTGTCTGGCCGACTTGAAGCTCAGCCATGCATCTTAGCCCCTTTGGTGATCTTATCAACGATCTTCTTCTCGGCGCGGAGAGCCATCCCAACTGTATTGGCCTCATCCACAGTATGCTCCGCAAAGACGGCGCGATTGGCCTCATCGTGGCCCGTGGCGAACATCTCTTCGATATAGGCGACAGTCTCGATGCCACGGTCATGTGCACGGTTGCGAATGTTCGTGAGAACGTTCGCCGCCCCTGTCAGAACGATGACCGGCTGAACAGACATTGGGAGGTGAGCTTTCCCATCTTTGTCTTTGTAGACGTCCCCGATCAGGTTCGGGTTTGCGCCAGATATCCCACTCATCTGAACCGCAGTGACATTGAGCTATTGCAAGGTCGCAAGATCGTCTCGAACAATAATTGCAATCTTGGTGTCGAACATCGTCAGCCTTTCAGACTTTCAGTTAGTTTCGCAAGCCGTTGAAGACTGTTCCGGACTTCGCGAGCCGATTGATCCAGGGTGGCGTCAATCTCCGAGTTCAGAGCATCCATCGCAGCCTGCATCGCAGGCAGTTGCTTTTCGCCCCGCTCGGTCAAAACAAGTTGTTTGATACGACGATCAGAGAGATGCGGCTCCCTCGCCAAAAGCTCCATAGCCGCCAACCGATCAATCACACCAACAATCGTCGCGCTGTCGATCATGAGGGCGGCTCCGATATCCGCAGACGTCTGGTTCTCAATTTCCGATACCGCTTGAAGCACAGCAAACTGAATGGGTGTGACGCCATGATCCACAAGCCGCGTCCGCGAAAGTTTCGCGATCACCTTAGCTGCCGTGCTTGCTTGAAAGCTGATGCAGGTCCGAATGGTATCCATGTATACATGTTACTTGTATACAAGATACATGTAAATATCTTTGCGTGAGTGAGCTGGCCCCGCCTAAGGAGCGGTCAGGCCATTGACTAAGACGTTAGTTTTTCAACCGTAGATCACATTTGTTTTTGCGCCCGCCTTCCATCTCGGCACGAGCTCGCCTGTGTTCCACTTATAGAGCCAACCGACGAGCTCGCCGGTTTCCCGATCAAGAATTCGGTTGACTGCATGGGCATGAACCCGCGTCGGCTCTTTAGGTGCTAGGCGCCTGCGTTTGGCCCGTCTGGGAACACGTAGAACCACACTTGTACCGTTCAAAGTCGTCAGCTCTGTAGCACCAGCAGCCATAGAAACCCCCTAAATTTCATAGTCCCATGAGCGGATTT